>Ga0114129_10003829_pt1 | contig 21200 bp, 18 predicted proteins | sample RhiMetdeltSRZDD1_FD_80071 | JGI IMG/M metagenome (GOLD analysis project Ga0114129, IMG submission 80071) | Populus rhizosphere microbial communities from Tennessee, USA - Rhizosphere MetaG P. deltoides SRZDD1 (version 2) (version 2) | ecosystem: Host-associated > Plants > Roots > Rhizosphere >... | reverse complement strand
GATTCACGTCTTCCCCGATTCAGCCCAGGCGCGCTGGTGGCTTGGCTCGGGCTATGAGCGAGCCAACCGATTCGCGGACGCATGGCGGGAATTCGAGCTCGCGGCGCCGAGCGCGGTCGCCGGCCGGAGCGAGTTTTTCGCAAAGATCGGTCAATTGGCCACCAGCGCAGTCTCCCTTACGGGCGCCGTCGAGGCATTCGGGCGCTCGGTCAGCGCAAACCTCAACGATCCGGAATCGCACAAGCGCCTGGCCGGTGCATTTCTGCAGCAGGACCGCGCAGACGACGCATTCGTGGAGCTCGTCGTAGCGCTGTTGATCGATCCGCGGGATGCGGGCGCACATGCCGGCATCGGCCAGATTCACCTGAACGCTGGCCGATACGATGTGGCGGTGACAGCGCTTCGGCGCGCAGTCGAGCTGTCAGCGAACTACGCCGAGGCGCGGTATGCCCTGGCAACCGCGTTGATGCGGCTGGGTAACACGAAAGAGGCCGCGCGGGAGTTCGAGCGCGTCGAGCAGTCGCAGCGTCAAATGCTGGCCGAGCGGCGTCGCAACATCTCTCTCGAGGTCCTGAACGAAGAGGCCTCGCTGCGCGCCGCCGAGGGCAAGTACGACGCGGCGATCGCACTCTACGAGAAAGCGCTCACGCTCGGCGCGGATTGCGCCGTGTACCGTCAGCTTGCCGAGCTGTATATGAAGGTCGGGCGCATGGACGAGGCCGCGCGCGCTGGAGCCATGTACAACAGGGCTCTGCAAGGGCACCCGGCCAGCCAGGGCACGCCGCGGTGAAGCGTCCCTCCGGCTCGATGATCGCGACCGCGCTGGCGATCGGGATCCTCATCAGTCGTGGTCTTCTTGCCGAAGAGGCGGCCGTACGTTTCACGGAGATCAGCCGCGAGGCCGGCATCGACTTCCACCACATCAACGGCGCGAGCCCCGACAAATTCCTGGTTGAGACCATCGGCTCGGGCGGGTTGTTCTTCGACTACGACCACGACGGCTGGATCGACATCTTCCTGGTCGACGGCGGATCCGTCGCGGATCCCACCGTTGCGCGGCAGGCACGACACCGCTTGTTCCACAATCGCGGCAACGGCACGTTCGAGGATGCCACGGCTCGATCCGGCATCAGACATCGCGAGTACGGGATGGGCGCTTGCGCCGGCGACTACGACAATGATGGTTGGGTCGATCTCTACGTCACGAATTTCGGCCCGAACATCCTGTACCACAACGGCGGCGACGGAGTCTTCACTGACGTGACCCGCACAGCGGGCGTCGGCTCCCCGCTGTGGAGCACAAGCTGCGCCTTCGCCGATCTCGACAGGGATGGGGACCTCGACCTGTTCGTCACCAACTACGTGGCCGCCGATCCGACGCACAGTCCCTTCTGCGGCAACGCGAGCTCGCGTACGCGCTTCTACTGTCACCCGCTGAACTTCGAGCCGCTCCCGAACATCGTCTACCGCAACGACGGCAACGGCGTCTTCTCGGACGTGAGCACACAGTCCGGCGTCGGCGCGTATCGGGGCAATGGCCTCGGCGTCGTCGTCGCCGACTTCGACGATGATGGGTGGCCGGATGTGTTCGTCGCCAACGACAGCGTGCCGAATTTCCTGTTTCACGGCAGCGGAGGCTGGCGCTTCACTGAGATCGCGTTGCGCGCGGGCGTGGCCGTGGCGACCGACGGGAAGGCGCGCGCGGGCATGGGCACCGATGCTGGCGATTACGACGGCGACGGGCAGGTGGATCTCGTCGTGACCAATCTCGATCTCGAGATGTACAGCCTCTACCGTGGCCTGGGCAATCGGTTGTTCGCGTACGCGACGCCCGAGAGCGGGATCGGACCGCCGACGCTTCCCTTCGTCGGATTCGGCGTGGTGTTCTTCGACTTCGACAACGACACGCAGCTCGATCTCGCCTTCGCCAACGGCCACATCATGGACAACGCGCCGCAGTTTCGCGCAGGGGCGAGTCACGCGCAGCGTAATCTGTTGTTCCGCAACCGCACTCCTCGGCCCTTCGTCGAGGTCGGTCGAAGCGCCGGGCCGGGCTTTGCGCTGGAAAAGGTGAGCCGAGGGCTCGTGTCGGGCGACATCGACAACGATGGGGATCTGGATCTGCTGGTGACCAACAACGGGCAGACGGCCGATCTTCTACGCAACGACGGCGACAGCGGCAACAATGCTCTGCTCGTTCGCGTGATCGGTGGTTCGACTTCGCTCACCACCGACCCTGACCCTTCGAAGCCGCTCAGGGTCACCCCGAGCCAGTCGAGGGGTGAGCGAGTCGAACGGGTCGGCAGGCAGAGCAACCGCGATGGCATCGGCACTAGTCTCCGTCTGACAACAGGGACTCGAACGCAAATTCGAGAAGTGAAGGCCGGGTCGAGCTATCTAGGCCAGAACGACTTGCGCGTGCACTTCGGACTCGGCGCCGCCAAGCTCGCCGGCCGCCTCGAGGTACGGTGGCCCAGCGGGCGAAACGAGATCCTCCAAGACGTGCCCGCGAACCACATCATCTCGATCCGAGAGGGCGATGGCATCGTTGGCAAGGTGCCGTTCGCGAAGTAACAGGCGCGGCCTCAAGAGACAACTCACGTAACGTCTTACTGAAAAGGGCCAAGGCTTTGTGGGGGAGAAACCAGGATGTTTGACGGACAACGTGTACGCACTGGTGTCGTCGTGGTTGGCATGCTGCTCGCAGTCGTGGATGTCGTTGTGAGAGCGCAGGCGGGCACGAATCAGCAGGCGCCCAACCCGGCACAGGAGAAATATCCGTATCCCGTCGTGCGCGACTTGCGTGGCGTCGTTCCGCCTGGTCCGCGACCGATCCCATCACCGCCACTCGGAAGTGGCCCGTGGACGTACGAGACGACGGAGGCGAAGAAGATCCGCGTGTCGGTGGTCACGAAAGGCGTCTCGCATCCCTATGGCTTCGTCTTCCTGCCTGATGGTGTGATTCTCATCACCGAACGCGCCGGCGCGCTCCGCGCCGTGCGCAATGGAGTCATCGATCCGAATCCGGTCGCGGGTGTGCCGAAGGTGATTTATCGCGGTACGGAGGCGGGCCTGATGGATGTCGTGCTGCATCCTGCCTTCGAGAAGAATCGCTGGGTCTACTTCACGTACCACAAACCCATCGGCAACAACCTGGCGAGCAACGGCGTGGGGCGCGGCACGTGGGACGGCAAAGCGCTCACCGACGTGAAGGAGATCTTCCTGTCCGATGACGTCGACACTGAGGTCAGTCGAATCGCGTTTGGGCGCGACGGCATGCTCTACATGACGATCGGCGGCCCCGGTACCGGTCCCGCGCCCAGTCTGAACCGGCCCCAGAACGGCAATGACTACGCGGGGAAGCTGCTACGAATGCGCGACGACGGGAGTCTGCCTCCTGACAATCCGTTCGCAGGGAAGCCTGGCTACAAGCCGTACATCTACGCAATGGGCTTTCGCAATCAGCTCGGATTGACCATCAATCCATTCAACGGCGAGATCTGGGCCGCCGAGCAGGGACCGAACGGCGGCGATGAAGTCAATGTGATTCGCGCGGGCAAGAACTACGGATGGCCGTTTGCCAGCTACGGGCGCGATTACATGGGGCCACGTTTCAACGCACAGCACGCTGCTCAGGGGTTCGAAGAGCCCACGGTGTACTGGGTGCCATCGATCGCTGTCTCCGGCATGACGTTCTACAACGGCGACCGATTCCCGGGCTGGCGGCGGAATCTGTTTGTCGGCGGCATGCGCGAAGGAGAGATGTCACCCACCGGCAAGCTCGATCGCATCGTGTTCAACGACGACTGGCAGGAACTGCGGCGCGAGTCGCTGCTACGCGATCTGCATCAGCGCATTCGCGACGTCAGGCAGGGACCCGACGGACTCTTGTATGTCGTAACCGAGGAAGACGACGCCGCGTTGTTACGCATCGAGCCGATTGAGTGATTCCCCTGGCTCATTCGCTTTGCTTCTTAGACGGTACCCTGCTGCACATCAACGTAGGTCCGCCCGGGACCCACGTCCCCGAACCCGACCTCGGCTTTGGCCCTTGACGTTTCGGAACAGGACTATACACTGTGCTCGCCGAACAGGAGGCGTAGCGTCATCCCACAAGATACGCATTCATTTCATTGGTACTGCAAGGCCCAGCCTGGGGCACATTCGCTGCGAACCCTGTTTGCTCTGCCGGGAGATACACACCAACGCGGGAACTGGAGGAGTGGGATGAAACGAGCCGTGAACGTGATCGTGGGGATCACTGCGTTCTTGGTACTGCTGGCAGGGACGGCCTTCGCGCAAGAAGGCCAGGTCGCGGGCACCGTCCGGGACTCATCCGGCGCGGTGATGCCGGGCGTTCTCGTCGAGGCCACGAGCCCGGCGCTCATCGAGAAAGTCCGCTCGACGACGACTGACGGCAACGGTCAGTATCGCATCACGAACCTGCCGGTCGGAGTTTATAGCGTCACGTTCACGCTGTCGGGGTTCGCCAAACAGCAGCGTGACAACATCGAATTGACGACCGGATTCACGGCGCCCATCAATGCGACGATGACGGTTGGGCAGATTACTCAGGTCGTCACGGTGACGGGGCAGTCGCCCACGGTGGACGTCCAGAACGCGCGCCAGATGACGACATTCTCCGGCGCGGAAATTCGGGATCTGCCGACTGCGAGGACCATGAGCAGCCTCATGGCGCTGACGCCCGGACTCACGCAGGGCGTGCTCGCGTACAACTGCGTCGGTGGCGCGGGCGTCTGGTGCAACCCGAACATCTACGGATTCAACGCGCATGCGTCGCTCCTCGACGCCGACGGACTCAACCAGGGCCGCATCATGGTGGACGGCTCGGTCATCAATACAGGATCGAATTCAATCCAAGGGTCCGGCGGCGGATACAGCGCAGATATCGCGAACGCGCAGGAAGTCAACATTCAGATCTCGGGCGCGCTGGGCGAATCGGAAACGGGCGGCTCGGCGATCAACATCGTGCCGCGTACGGGGGGCAATCGCTTTGCGGGGAACTACTTCACCTCCTACACTCGGCAGGCGTGGTTCGACAAGAACAACAGCACGTACAGCTACGTCAACGTACTCAATCTGGAAAAGCAGGACCACGACGTATCGGCGTCGTTTGGCGGGCCCATCAAGCGTGACCGGCTGTGGTTTTTTTCGGTGGGCCGCCTCTGGGGGAAGGAACAATTCCAGGGCGATGGCCAGCCGATTTACAACAACCTGAACTCGGGCAAGCCGGGCGCCAACTATCAGCCGGATCGATCGACCGGCCCGCTCACGTACACGAACTTGGCGCGAAGCATCAATGCCCGCATCACGTACCAGGCGTCGCAGAAGAACAAGTTCAATATTTTCTGGGACGAGCAGCTCACGTGCCTGGATCCATGTAACGGGACCGTGGCGAGCTGGACGACGCCAGAGTCGACGTTTTCCGGACAAGTGCACCCAGCCCGCTTGCAGCAAGTGTCGTGGACCAACCCGTACACGAACCGCGTGCTGTTAGAGGCGGGCGTTTCGGTGAATACGCAGCTGTACGACTACTCGCACCACCGTTACGCGCCCGCGGTCAGCTCGATTCCTCGCGTCCTCGAGGTGGGCGACACGACGGGCGGTGACTCCGTGGCGCCCCGCGTCAACGCGACCGCTGGGAGCAACGGCGGCGTCGCACTGAGCTCCGGACCGTTGAACAGCGGGATCGGAGGAATCGCGGAATCGCGGGATCTCCTCGACTTCCGGCCGCGTGCGTCGGCCTCGTACGTGTCGGGGACGCACAACGCGAAAATCGGGTTCGACGCCGGCTACTATTCGCAGGACAGACGGAACCAGGTCAACGACTTGCGCTTGACGTATCGGTACGACGCACCTGCCGCAAATTGTGCCGAGACCTTGAGCTGCGGTAACACGAGCCTTTACTACCCCAACGATCCGAACAACTTCGCGCGACGGCCAGTCCCGAGCCGCGTGACGATCAACACTGGCCCTGGCGAATTGGGCTATCGCGTGCGATACAACGCCTTGTTCGCCCAGGACCAGTGGACCTTGAAGCGGTTCACCGTGAGCGGCGCACTTCGCTACGACCATGCCACGAGCCACTACCTCGAGACGTGCGTCGGGCCCGACAAGTATGTCCCGGTGCAGTCGAACGGCCAGAACTCCTATTGCACCCCACCTTCCGACGGCGTCTCCTACCAGGACATCACGCCGCGGTGGGCCGTGGGCTGGGACCTGTTCGGCAACGGCAAGACGGCCGTCAAGTGGAGCATGGGTAAGTATCTGGGGGCCGCCGTGATCGACGGTATCTATCAGGATGCAGACCCGGCACAACGAGGCGTCAACAGTCTCGAGAGGGGCTGGACCGACACCAACGGCAACCGGGTTGTGGATTGCGACCTGTTGAACTTCAATCCCAATGGAGAGTGCCTTGCGCCGACGGTTGGACAGGACCCGGTGCGATACGGTCGCAGCCCGCTCACGCTCGACGAAGCGGGCACACCGATCGGGCTGGCCACCACGCAGTGCGGTCGCCGTGAAAAGAGCATCCCGGCAGAGGTGCAAGCCTATTGCGACAAATACGACGACACCTTGCTCGACGGGTGGGGCCGGCGCCGCTATGAATGGCAGTTCAGTCTTGGCATTCAGCATGAGATATTGCCGCGTCTGTCTGGCGAGGTGACATTCAATCGTCGCAAGTACGGCAACTTGTCGGTCAACGATCAACTTGGCATCGGCTGCGACCGGTTCAACGGAACTATCGACGTGCGCGCCTGCCAGGATGGCTACTTGAACTACACGAGCCCGCAGTATGACTTCTTCACGGTGACGGCGCCCTCCGATCCGCGCCTGCCAAACGGAGGCGGATACCGCCTCCGCGGGAATGCCAATCCGAAAGCAACGTTGCCGGTGGGCCGGCCGACCGCTGTGACGCAGATGAAGGAGCTGGATTACTGGTGGAGCGGCGTCGACACGAACTTCGTGTGGCGCGCGCCCGGTGGAGTGCGACTCAACGGCGGCACCAGCACGGGACGAGCGTATAGAGACACGTGCTACACCGAGCTCGATGAGCCGCATGTCAACGGGCGCGAGGGCAACGACTACCACGGCGGCGGCATCGGCTTCGGGCGCGGCGGCTGCAGGCCGAACGGCGACTTCCGCACGAATGTGCGGGGCTCGGCCACCTACACGGTGCCCAAAGTGGATGTGCTCGTAAGCACGGTCTTCCAGTACCGGCCTGGCGTTCCGCTCAGCGCGGTCGTGACATACCAAAAGGAGCAGGTGACGTGGGAGCCTTCCAGCGCCGCACGCGCGACCGCTCCGTGCGTCGTCAACGGTGTCGCAACGACCGGGTGCTTCATCGCAGCTGGCACGACGGTCACGGCCTCGACGTATCAGGTCAACCTGCTGGATCTCGGCGATGTCTACGGCGAGAATACCGCGCAGTTCGATCTCAAGCTGGCCAAGAACCTTCGATTCGCCAACAAACGCCTGAACATTGGCGTCGACATCTACAACGTGATGAATTCGGATGCGATTACTCTCTACAACTCCACCTACACGCTCGACAACCCGGCGACGCCGGCCGTCGAGGTGAACAACTGGGGCCAGGCACAAGGTCTGCTCAGCCCGCGGTTCGCGCGCCTGCAAGTACAGTTCGACTTCTAAGTGCGTAGTGTCCGGCTTTAGCCGGACTGTGATCCATCAGCGCCCGCGCATTCATCGGAGTGCGCGGGCGTTTCTGCGTACACCAGCCGCGTACGATCTACGGAAGGCCGTCGCTCGAGACGGCACCAGTGAGTCCTGGACGCGACAACTCCACCTGCAGATTCTGGAAGGGCCCCGTCGCGCCGTTCGGTCGCTCGACGGTGACGCGAAACTGATTGACGTGCTTACGGTGAAGGGCAGCGATCTCGCGGCCGAATTCAGGCAGCAACGTCGCGAGGCGATTCGAAATTGCAATGGCCTCGTAGCGGCCACGTGTCGCCTTCGTTGCGGGGATTGCGATCATCGCCTGGCGGTTGGTGTTGAGGTCGGCCACGGCCGTCACATCTCCCGACCGCGTCGACGTCATCGTCACCATCAGACGTGCCTTGCGCGTCGCGAGAAAGTTGAGCGCCTTCTCGATCTCCCGTACCTGGTAGCTTGCCACCTCGTTGGCGGTCGTCGAGACCATCACGATGATCGGCAGTGAGTCAGGCACCTTCTTGTCCCGTAGCTCGCGCTCGAGGCGCTGCGAGTACTCGACCAGCGTGTCGGTGAATCTCGGTCTCTCGTCTTCGGGAGCAAACCCGCTGACGCCGCGCAGGATCTGTTCGCGATTGGTCGTCGGTCGCACAACCATGCGTGGTTGTGGCGCCGTGGTAATCAGCGTCACCTCGACATCGGATGGCAGCGCCTCGACCAGCCCCGTCAAGCCTGACCGATAGTGCGACAGCGCCTCGCGACTGTCAGGACCGTTGTCCACGGCCAGTGTCAGCTTCACCGGGACCTTGTAGGGCTCGACCTTCAGAATGGTCGCCGGCATTCCTTTCTCGGTCATGACGACCTCGCTGAATTTGAGGTCGGTCACCGGCGCCCCGCTGGCATCGGTGGCGCCCACGATGAATTGAAACTGATTCGGCTGCGCCTCGAGGATCACCAACGCGAGCAACGTCATCCCAGCGACCACCAGGCCGCAGAACACAACCGCGCGAAACTCGAGAGCTCTTCTCATGACAGCCTCCGTGGGTCATCCATTGCTGCCCCACAACTCCTGCGAGGCGATACGCGCGCCTTCTGCCAACGCTTGCAGCTTCGCCCACATCACCTGTGGGTGTACACGCTGGTAGGTCTCGATCTGGGCAAAGCCGCAATCGGTGCCTGCGATGACGTTCTCGCGGCCAACGAGCTTCGCGAACCGAATGATCCGATCCGCAACGAGTCTCGGATGCTCGACCGTCGTCGTGTGATGCGTCACGACGCCGGGAATCAGAATCTTGCCAGGCGGCAGCGTGACGGTCTGCCACACGCGCCACTCGTGCTCGTGCCGAACGTTGGCGGCCTCAATCGCGTACGCGCCAGCGTTGACCTTCAGCACGAGATCGACGATGGCCTCGAACGGAGCGTCGGCCACGTGCGGCACGTGCCAACTGCCGAAACACACGTGATACCTGATGCGGTCCTCGGGAATGCCGCGCAGCGCGTAATTGAGCGCCTCGACTCGCAACTCGGCCCACTCGCGGTACCGGTCCTTCCCCTCTTGCATGAGCTCGTCGTACATGTTCGCAAGCACCGCATCGTCGACCTGGAGGACGAGGCCGGCGTTGTAGATCTCGAGGTACTCCTCGCGTAGCGCTTCTGCGACCGCGAACACATAGTCGCGATCGTCCTTGTAGTACTCGTTCGACGCGTCGTACCCCGTGCTCGCCGGAGCCACAGCAGTCAGAAAGCCTTCGGCGACGCCAGCGGTATCGAGCGCGCTCTTCAGGTGGCTGATGTTGCGGCGAATGCTCTCGTGCCCGCGATAGCTGATCGGCCCCACACAGACGTGACCGAGTGCGCCGTTGGCGCCTCGTGGAAATTGGGCGAGCATGAACTCGCGAAATCGAAATCGATCGCGACCGAGCCACACGGCTTCATAGAGCGCGTCGGCGCGCGCCTCGAATCCGGTCATGCGGTCAAGGACGTAGTTCGACCAGCTCGATTTGCCGAATTCCCCATCGTTGACCACATCGATGCCGGCGCTCACCTGCTGCGCGACGACGTCGACCGTTGCGCATTGGAGCGCCTTCTGGTATCGCGGTTGGTCCGCCGGCGTGTCTTTGGCGGCTGTGGACAGTTCCAAGAGATCGGGAGGACGAGTCAGACTTCCGACGTGCGTGGTCAGAATACGCGTGTCGCTTCGCCTCATTGCGCGCGACCGGCCAGGGGAACCGGGGCTGGGCTCACACGTCGCGACGCGCCACTGGCCGCGGGGCGATCGGATTCGAGCTTGAGCCAGAGCAGGACGCCGGCCGCCAGCAGCGAGCCCAGGGCCATCGTCAGCGCCACCATCGGCAGACCATAGCCCGCGGTGAAGAGGAACCCGGCAACGATCGGCGCGAGCACGGAGCCGCCGCGTCCGACACCGACAGTAAAGCCGGTGCCAAACGCCCGCACGTGCGTAGGGAACGCCTGCGCAATGATCGCGTAGAGCCCGACGATGCCGGCGTTGGTGCAAAAGCCGGCGAGCGAGCAGATGAACGACAGTTGCTGCAGGTCCGCGGGGCTTCGACCGAAGAGCGTCACCGTAACGGTCGACAGCACGAGCAGCGCGATCGTCAGCGGTTTGATATTGATGCGCTGCGTCAGAAGGCCGAACACGGCGCCACCAGTCGCGCCACCGACGTTCGTCCATACGAGCACGCCGGCCGCCGACGAAGGAGCAAATCCCAGGTCCACAACGATCTTCGGAATCCATTTCACGATGAAATAGAAGGTCGTGATGTGGAAGAAGTAAGCGAGCGTCACGATCATGGTGGTCGCGACGAGGCCAGGGGCGAAGATGTGAGCGACCGATCGCGTCTCTGCGCCGTAGGCCTTCTCAGGCAGTGCGATCGCCGGCAAGTGGTGCATCCGTTTCAAGGCCCGATTGATCGCGGTGAGCGCCCCCTTCGGTTGCTTCCGTGCGAGCCAATGAATGGATTCGGGAACCACGAAAAACACGATGGGAATCAGAACCGCGGTGACGCTCGCCCCGAAGTAGAACACCGTTCTCCAATTGCTGTTCTGCAACAGACGTGCGGCGACAATGCCACCGAACACGGCGCCCAGGGGATATCCGATCGACATCAGCGACACGCTCAAATGACGGCTGCGGGCATTTGAGAACTCAGCGGCGACGGCGTTGATCGCCGCGAGCATTCCGCCGATACCCAAGCCGGTGATCACGCGCCAGATTGAGAGATCGACCAGGCCGGTGACAGTCGTCGCCATGAACATGCCCGTGGCCATGACGACGAGGCAGCCGAGAATGGTCGGACGGCGGCCGATCCTATCGGCGAGGTTACCGAGAGCGATGGAGCCGATGGCCATGCCAATCAACTCCATCGAGAGGACGATGCCGAGCGCGGCGCGGTCGATGCCCCACTCCTGCGCGATGCCGGGGGAGGCAAAACTGATCGAGAGCACATCGAAGCCGTCGAGCGCATTCAGACCAATCGTGATCGCGACGACGGCCATCTGTAGCCGGCTCATCGGCGCGTCGGCAATGACGTCTCGTGGATCAGCGTTCACTTCCCACTCGCTCCTACGTAATGCTGTGCGCTCTTGTCGATGCAGACGAACTCGATCAACTGCGTCTCGGGCAAGAGGCGATTGTTGACCGTCGCCGTGAATGGTTTCGTATATGCCTTCGGGTCGTCAATCGTCACTTCGATGACGAGCGAGCCGTAATTGGGCCGTCGAAACCGCTCAATCAGCTTTCCTGCGCTTGTCAACGGGCTGCCACGTACATCCAGCCATCCATCGTCCATGAAGCCCGTCGTTTCGACAAAGAGGGTGTCCCCTTCCCAGCGACCGATCGAGTATCCATTCCACCACGGTTCCGCGTCCTTGGGAGGCAGCGCGCGGCCGTCGAGGAACACCTCACGGACGGTCGTACCCGACCCCTCGTAGATCAGGATCACTTCGGCTGGCGTCTGGATGATCTTCTTTGGGAACGGATGCGATGTCATCTGCATCAGGCCCATCGGCAGACAATGCGCGTCGGGATTGTCTTTGCTGTTGTCGGCTTGCCGCTTCTTGACGAGTTCCGCCGCCCACGGCTGATACGGGGCGCCGCCGGCAACCTGGTCGCCCACATTGCCGAAGACCGAGCCCGATGGGGGAAGCTCGCCCGTGCCCTCGGCGGCAATCGCGGGACCACCTCCGCGTCTGCCTTGAATGGTCTCCCAGACCCCGGACAGATCGGGCTTGCCGTCCGGCGTTCGCGGCGTTGGCCCGCGAAGGTCAGGCTTGCCATCTGCGGTCTTGGGACCCGGCGTGGCATATCGAGGCCATTGCGCGCTCAGTGACGACGCGAATATGAGAACGAAGAGAATGAATGTCCCGATGAGTTTCACAACACGACTCCGGAGGGCCTTCTGCTTTGGCGAAGCATATACTCGCCAATCACAACCAGATTTCGTGATGCGAAATCACGTCCGGGTCTCCCCGTTTTGAGTTACACGGATCCATCCCCGACCAGGATGATCGCTGTGGTAATCGCCTGTCCCGCATGCCGCGTCGAATGCTCGGCGGCGTGAAACAGCAGGCCAAGCACGGTTGTCGGGAGCCCTGCACGACCCACGCTTCTCGCGTCGAGCAGCGACGAGGCAGACGTCCCGCGCAGCTGCTCCAAGGCGCCGTCGATCACGCGCCCCACGTCCATCACCAGTGCGGACAGAGATGCAGCTGGAGTTCCGGGATCACCTTCCACCTGTAGAGCCGCGCGTTGTGTTTCCGAGAGTGATTCACCGCGCGCGTAGGTGAACAGTCGATCGAGCGCGCCGCCGGTGTGACGAATGTGGAAGCCGATCGATGCGGCGCCGCCGGGGCGTCGCCAGACGAGATCGGCGGGGACGGTGGCGGCCAGGCGATCGAAGTCCTCGCGCACTTGCACGAGCGCGTGCACCACGGGCATCAAGAGCGGCTCGAAGCCTGGCACTGGTCCCCTCTGCCAGGCTTCTGTCTGTGCTGCATGCATGAGGACAATGTACCCTGGGCCGCCTAGCAGGTTGCTGAAAGACCGGCAACCTGAATGCAGATGCAAAATGCGGAATGCAGAAGTGCAGGTTCTCGGCGTTCTCACTGTCTGCATTCTGAATTCTGCATTCTGAATTGACGCCGATCCCCTACTGCGTCGCCGCCTTGACTGCCGACAGGCGCGCACGCCGTTCGTCTTCGGTCGTCTCCTCGATGCGCGACGCGATGGTCCAGACATGACCCGAGGGATCCATCACCCAGGACGTGCGATCGCCCCAGAGTTGATTCGCCGGTGGGCTCAGCACCGTCGCGCCAACCGACACAGCGCGCTCAACGGTGGAATCGACGTCTTCCACGTACACGTAGAGCATGACGGGCGAGCTGCCGTCGAGCTGCGGTGCCCGGTTGGAGATCGCTGGCCACTCGGATTCGATCATGACCATTGCCGGACCGATCGTCATGAGGCCGTGAACGATGGTACCGTCCGGCCCTGGCCGGCGGTTCAAGACCGAGGCACGGAACGTCGTGACGCAGAAGTCCAACTCGACCACGACGTCGCGACACACGAGTCTGGGAATCACCACTGATGCACCGTCGGGAATCGGTTTCACGTTCGCCATCACGTATCCTCCGAACCCCAGTGTGAAAGGGCCCTCGCGGACGCGTCTTGTAGGAATGTGAAGGGCTCAGTCGAGCCGGACGTGATTACCGAACCGATCGTGGCTCAGAAAGACCGCCGGCGAGAGACCGGAGAACTCGCGGAACTCGTGCGACAGGTGCGCCTGGTCGGCGTAGCCCCCGGCACACGCGACTTCGGCCCAGTCCACCTGCGCCCCGGTCGCGATCTGTCGAACCACACGTTGGAAGCGACGGACACGGCAATAGAGCTTTGGCGTGAGCCCAACCTGCTCTCGAAACAATTCGCTCAGTCGACGCCGGCTCAGGCCCGCGTCCCTGGTGACGTCGAGCACGCGTTGAATGTGCGGCGCACGTTGGAACTCGTCGAGCGCGTACCGCACGGCCGGGTGACATGTGCGTCGCGCGTGTGCCCGGTCCCGAAGCGCGTCTTCGATCACGTGAAAACGCGCGGCGACGGTCGGCGCCTCGCTCACCCGGTCGCGGAGCGAGTTGATGCCTGCACCCCAGACGAGATCGAGCGTCACGACCTGATTGAAGAACGCATCGGCTGGCGGATCGAAGAATGCACGTGCGCGGCCAGGTCGAAAAACGATGCCCATCACCGACCGAATGGGTGCAGTGTCGAGAGCGATGTACTGCGACCTGAGACCGACGACGACACCGGGGCCGAAGGTGAGATCGATCACCACCTGGAATCGGTCGGTCGGAATGACCCGCTCCTGGTGTGCGGCCGACGTGTATCCGTCGAAGTACCAGAGCACCTCGACGGATGAGGCCAACTCGCCAGTCGGGCGATGGGCGGCAAACATGAGGACATGAAACCACCAGCCATGCCGCCGCGCAAGCGGGGCCGCTTCCCCCTTTTATCTCGTGGTGCTCGCCACTGCAGGTACTGTGGGTGTTGCCTTCCCTGGCTGGGCCGAGACCTCGCTGATGATCCGGCGCCTGGCTTCCTCCGCCCGCTCGTTCTCGAAGATGAAGTCGTCTCCGCCCGACGGCTGACTCACCTTGCCGATGCGCTCGAACTCCCGCCGGAGCGATGCCGAATCGACCACGCCCGGTGCGTCCGCAATCGCGACCGCGTGCTGCATCTCGTGGCCGAACATCGCGATCTGCTGCACCTTCGAGCCACTGGCCGCGACGCGGATTGAGATGTATCTGAACCCGCCCCTGGCCGTGAGGAATGTCAACTTGGTCGGCTGGTCGGCCTTCACCGTGACGTCCGGCCGCACGTAGAGGATGACATCGGACTTCGGGAGCCGTTCCACGAGCGCTCGAAACGTCGGCGATTTCTTGAGACCCTCGTCGAAGAGCGAGATCAGCTGCTCATCCGACACGCGAACGTTGCCGCTCCAGGCGTTCGCACCGGTGCCGTCAAACGTGGGCACGACGCGGCCGGCGGCTGCAGCCTGCGCCCATGCGAGCGAGGCCGAGAAGATGGCGAACGAAAACGTAGACAGCAATAGCACTCGTCGATACATGAACGTCTCCACTGGCGGATCTCGGCACAGACATGTCAGGTCGACAGTGGGTGCAATTCATGACACTCCATGGTGACGCGGTTTCGCTCGAATCTGCGCACGATGCGCGCGAGCGGGCTGTGCCGAAGCGGGAAGGACCCGCGCAGTACGCGCTGTGAGACGATCGGCCCGGGATGGCTCATGCCGAGTACGACCCGCAGCTGGCCGTGATCGTCAAGGCCCCGCCTGCGGGCGACGGCTGGCTCCACGAGATCAAATACGACGGGTACCGGATCGGCTGCGCGATCGACGGCCGCGGCGTCCGGTTGATCAGCCGTAACGGCAAGGACTGGACGCACGTCTTCCCACCGATCGCCGACGCCGCACGAAAGCTCCGCGCGAAGGACGCGCTCATCGACGGTGAGGTCGCGATGCTGCTGCCCGATGGCAAGACGAGCTTCGAGCTCCTGCAACAGGCAGCGGCCGGATCCACGTCGCACGGGCCGATGGTGTACTTCGTGTTCGATTTGCTGCGCCTCGATGGGGAGCGGATCGATCGGCTGCCGCTCGAGGAGCGCAAGGCGCGGCTCCGCTCGCTTGTCGGCGGCAAACAGTCCGGACGCATCCGCTACGCCGAGCACATCGTCGGCGGCGGCGAGCAGTTGTTCGATCACGCCACGCGTCTCGGCCTCGAGGGCATCATCTCGAAGCGACGCGACCTCCCCTATCGACCCGGGCGCCACGACAGTTGGCAGAAGTCGAAGGTCATCCAGCGCGCGACGTTCGTCGTCGGAGGCTTCACCGATCCGGAGGGCACACGCGAGGGCATCGGCGCGCTCCTCGTCGGCTACTACGACCACACCCGCCTCGTCTTCGCCGGCCGCGTCGGTACGGGCTTCACCCATCAGGTGGCCGTCGATCTCCGCAGACGCCTCAATGCCCTCGAGCAGCGACAGTGCGCGTTCGATCCGCCCGTAGTCAAGGGACCGGATCGTCACGCGCATTGGGTGAAGCCAACGCTCGTCTGCGAGGCGAGCTACACGGAGTGGACCAACGATGGCCGCCTCCGCCATCCAGTCTTTCTGGGACTGAGGCCGAAGGTGAAGCCGAAGGCTGTGACAAAACGCGGACACTGATCCGTATCGTTCCCGCTTCTATGTTCTCGGTTCTCGGTTCGTGTTCAGGTTCGGGGTGTCGCGCACTTGCGCGACCAGACGCTGCAGGCGTTTGAAGTGTGTGCCGCGCCAATACGCGCGGTGACAGCTCCGGCACTGAAGGAACACGCGGTACCGGCGGTGAGCGCGCGGAGGCACGATCGAGGCGGCGGCTTCGCGCGGAAGCGGCGCGAGCCGTCCATTGCAGATCATGCAGCGCGTGAACGGGCGTATGGCGCGTCTGAGCTGCAGCGCGCCGACGGCTTCTGCGAGCTGCCGCTCTGGATCGCGGTCGCGCAGCCACTGTCCCCGTACCACCGCTTTCCGCTTGAGCAGCCCGACATCGCGTGTGAGCAGAATGCGTCGTTCACGCACCGTGAGTTCCGCCAGCTCCGCGTCCGTGAGGTCGTTCCGGTAGAGAGTGTCAAATCCCAACAGCCGCAAGTAGCGCGCAAGCGCGCCGAGATGCACATCCGCAACAAAGCGCGGATTGCGAAGCGGCTTCGGCCGCAGGCGATGAATCGGCGTGATGTCGAACCGCTCGAACTCCGGATAGACGGCCACGCGTTCGCCGCCCCGCAGCACGTGGCTGAAGCGGACCGAGCGGCCATCAACCAGGATCAGGTCGATCTCCGTATGCGGTACCCCAATCGCCTCGATGGCATCCTTCACAGCGGGAGTGCCGGCGATCGACCGTGTGAACGTCCTCTTGCGGAGCTCGGGCGGCAGATAGTCGTTCAGTTCCTCGTAGAAACGGAACTGAACCGTGTCGTTCACGCTTCTATCTTCTCGCTTCTCGGTTCGTGTTCACGTTCAAGTTCGGGCGGGTAGTTCGCGACGTCGGTTCCCTGCCCGAGAGTTGGAACATCGAACACAGCACTTCGAAGTTCGAACCGAACCTGAACACGAACTGAGAAGATCAGAACGCAGAAGTTCGAACGACACGATCACGGGAGCACCGCGACGGCACGGAGCGGTGCTCCACTACCACCTCCAATTTTCATCGGGAGCGCAATCACGAAGGCGCCGGTGGCGGGCATGCGCTCCAGTGCGGTCAGATTCTCGAATGCGGGAACGTCGCGTTCATAGAGCGTCCGATGCGTCTGGAACAACGTCGACTGACCGTAATCGATGCTGGCGGTATCGATTCCGATCGCGGCAATCCGCCGGTTCGCGACGATCCATCGCGCGGCGTCCGGATGGAGACCGGGGAAGCGCAACTGCTTCACGCCTTCGGCTCCTCGTACGGTGGTACCAAGGTAACGCATCGCATCGGGCCATCGCTTCGAGAACCCGGTACGAAGAAGCACGATGGTATCGGCTGGGATGGCGCCGTTCGTCTGCTCGAAGCGCTGAATGTCGTCGATGGTTATCTGGTAGTCCGCGTTGCGCTCGCTCTGCTCCACCACGTCGATGACGACGGCGGACCCGATGAGCCGATCGAGTGGAATCTTGTCGACCGCCTGATGCCCCTGCGCGAAATGAATGGGCGCATCGATGTGTGTGCCGCCATGTTCCGACGTGAAGAAGCTGTTCGCTGCGTAGTAGTAGCCAGCCGGAGTCACCCCGTCGGCATCCTTTCGCAACTGAAAACCTTCCGCCGTGGGCCAGTAAATCGTCTGCGCGTCGTAGGTGTGAGACAGATCGACGATCTCGCCGCGCGGGAACGCCGTGGGACTCGAGCCCGCACATGCAGACACGAGGATCAGCGTGGACAGCGAGATTCTGAGAATCTTCATCCGACCTCCCCGAACGCGAACCTGCGTCCTGCCCCTTGCCCCTCGCCTTCCCCCTTCCCCCTCCCCCCTTCCCCCTTCCCCCTACTTCTTCACCCCCGCCGCCGGCCCCAGCCCCGGCTGCGGCCCGTAGCGCTGGTTCTCTTCGCAGATGAATTCGATCAGCTCCTGATCGGGCATCAGCACCTGGTTGTGTCTGACGGTCCACGGCTGCGTGTACGCCTTCGGATCGTCAACGGTGATGTCGATCTCCATCCGACCGTAGCTGACACGGCGAATGCGCTCGGTCATCTTCGCCTGTTCCGTCATCGGTGTTCCGTCGATGTCCAGCCAGCCGTCCTCACGGAAGCCACTCGACTCCACGACCAACGTATCCCCGTCCCAGCGACCGGTCGAGTAGCCGTAGTACCACGGCTGCGGATCGTTGTTTGGCAGCGGCCGACCGTCCATGAAGATCTGTCGAATGCCGGAGCTCGCTTCATAGAGAATCACCAGCAGCTTAGGCGTCTGGATGAACTTGCGCGGCATCCCCTGCGTGTGAAACTGCATGAGCCCCATCGGCAGACAGAACGCCTCCGGGTTGTCTTTGCTGTTGTCGGCCTTCCGCTTCTTCAAGAGCTCCGCCGCCCATGGCCGCAGCGGCAAACCGCCGGGATACGCCTGCGCGACGTTGCGGAATTGTGCGATCGGAGGTGTTCCAGGAGGGGCCACGGGAGCCGGCGCGCCGCGACCGCCCGACGGCGCCCCGCGCCACACGCCGGACAAGTCGGGCTTGCCGTCCGGCGTCCTCGGCACTGGCGCGTCCATATCCGGCTCGCCTTTGGGATTCTTCGGCACGGTGCCCGACGGGTGCGCGGGCCATTGAGCCAAAACCGAAGGAGTGATGGCCACCAACATGGCCAGCAATGCAGTCGTGTGGATTACCGCCTTCATGAAACCTCCGGGACGCGAACCAGCGTATTATGCTCGACGCGAGATATCTAGGAGCCGAGTCTATGAATCTGCGGGCGATGTTCGTGCTGGCAACCTGTAGCGCAGTGTTCGCGGCGGCGGCGCCTGCGTCGGCACATCATTCATTTGCCGCCGAGTTCGACTCCAACCGACCAGTGACGGTCACGGGCACCGTCGTGAGGCTCGAGTGGACCAACCCGCACGCGCGGCTCGTCATTGAATCGAAGGACGAAAGCGGCAAGCCGGTCATGTGGGACTTCGAGCTTGGCCCGCCGAATGGGTTGATGCGTCAGGGATGGACGAGGAACTCACTCAAGCAGGGTCACCAGGTCACGGTCAGCGGCTTCCACTCGAAGACCCAGCCCTACATCGCCAACGCGAGATCGGTGAAGCTCGCCGATGGCCGGCAGGTGCTCGCGGGATCGTCGTTCGATACGGGCTCTGCGGGGAATTGATGTGTTTCAGCGCCATTTGAAGATTCTCAATGCGATCGCGAACGACAGCACCATCCACGTCGCGAGAATCATCAGCTCCCCTCGGACCGCGGTGAGCGTCGAGCCTTCGAGCACCACGGCTCGAAGCGCGTCGACGAATGCCGTGAGTGGCAACGCCTGAATAACCGGCTGGACGACGGCTGGAAAGTTCGACGCAGAGAAGAAGACGCCGCTCAGTACCCACATCGGCACCGACATCAGGTTCATCAGGCCCGAGATCGCCTCGAACGTTCGCACCCGACTCCCGACCAGAAGACCGATCGCGCCAAAGGTCAGCGCGCCGATGAGCGCGACGCCCGCAATGCTCATGACCGACCCGCGAATCGGCATGCCGAACGCGAGCCATCCAAAGAGCAGCGGCACGGCCACTTCCGGCGTGAGGAACAGCAGGCGCGCCAGCACCGGCGCCATCAGAAACTCCCGCTTCCTCATCGGGCTGGCGACGAGCCGCTTCAACAGCTTTCGCAGCCGCGCCTGCACGGTCATGAAGCCGATGCTCCACATGCCGTTGTTCATGATCCCGAGGCCCAGAATGCCCGGGATCAGCCAGTCGACGTAGCGAGAGCCGGCGATCGCCACGGCATCTTCCCGCGCACTCCACGGATCGGCTCGTCCGGCCGCGCGCTTGAGCGCGTTGTCGACGACCAGACGCGCCACGCGACTCTCGTCGCGACTGGGATCGAACCGATAGGTGGGCGGATCTCCAGGGTGCACGATGACGTGCACCGTGCCTTCGCGCAGCTCGCGGAGCTCATCGCCCTCCGGGACATCGCGGAGCGCGATGCCCACGTCGGCAGCGAGCGTCTTCCGCAAGCCGTCCGACGCGGCGCCAGATGGCACGCCCACGCGAACCGCCTGCGACGCGCGAGACGGAAATGCAATGGCCATGGCGATCGTCATCACGATCGGGAAGAGAAACGACCAGAAGAGCGCCTCGGGCTCGCGCACGAACTCGCGCAGCCGTGCGAGCGTCAGCTCGATGAGCGGATGATGCGCGCCGCCTCTGGTGTCGTTACTCGTCACGGAGGTGTCGTCCCGTGAGCGACATGAACACGTCTTCGAGCGTGCCTTCCTGTACGACCATCTTGGGCGCCGCCAGGGCCGAGACAAGCGCCTTCGGTGTATCGAGCGCGATCATCCGGCCGTGGTCCACGATCGCCACGCGATCGCACAGCACCTCGGCTTCATCCATGTAGTGGGTGGTCAGGACGATGGTGCCGCCGCCGGCGCGGAACGTCTGGAGCACCGACCAGAGCTGTCTGCGCGATTGCGGATCGAGGCCCGTGCTCGGCTCGTCGAGAAACAGCAGATCCGGATCGCCGACGAGCGCGCACGCGATCGAGAGGCGCTGCTTCTGCCCTCCGGAGAGCTTCACGACCCAGCTTCGCCGCTTGCTCTCCAACTCCACCATCGCGAGCAACGCGTCGATCGATCGACCCTGCGCGTAGAACGACCGGAAGAGGCGCAGCGTCTCTTCGACGGTGAGCTTGTCCGTGAACTGCGACTCCTGCAGCTGTATGCCGAGGCGATGCCGCAGCTCTCGCTCGTGTGTCTTCCAGCGCAGACCGAGGACCTCGACGTCTCCTGTATCCGGCGTCAGCAGCCCCTCGAGGATCTCGATCGTCGTCGTCTTGCCAGCGCCGTTTGGACCGAGGAGACCGAAGCACTCACCTCGATGGACGTCGAGCGACAGGCCATCGACGGCGATGACGTCTCCATAACGCTTGCGCAACTCGCGACAACTCACTGCTAAGGGCACGGACCCATTGTCTCCGTAACTCAAAACTCAAAACTCAAAACTCAAAAAACCTGCAAAACGGAAACCGCAAAAACGGCGTCGGCGCATGACAACGTGGGCGCCGTTCGAATTGCGGGAATTGCGTACCCGCAGTGGCAGCGCAGTTGCCGTTCTCGCGTACTGGTGAAGCGCGTTCGTCGGTTTCTCTCGAATTCCGCTGACCAGTCGTCGCGGATCACAGTGTGCAATCAACTGGGTCCATGCAGCATCGCCATCCACGGCCAGACGATATCAATGAACGGGCTCTCACGTTCATC
>Ga0114129_10003828_pt1 | contig 21202 bp, 21 predicted proteins | sample RhiMetdeltSRZDD1_FD_80071 | JGI IMG/M metagenome (GOLD analysis project Ga0114129, IMG submission 80071) | Populus rhizosphere microbial communities from Tennessee, USA - Rhizosphere MetaG P. deltoides SRZDD1 (version 2) (version 2) | ecosystem: Host-associated > Plants > Roots > Rhizosphere >... | reverse complement strand
GTACCGGGCAATGAAGCTAGGGCGAACTACCGCGACGTGGCGTTGTTCTTCCAGGATGAGGACAACATTATTGGCACGAGCTTCATGCCCTACGTGCAGAACGTGGCAGGATTGACGGGGGTGAACTACCGATCCGAGCCGTATAAGTACCGTGAGGAGCAGGGTTGCTCGCTCGGCAAGGTGTTCCAGCCTTGCAAAGCGGATAAACCGGAAGATCCGGCGACGCCGCTCGTCGAATCGCACGCGGGTGATCCAGTGCGTATTCACGTGATCGGGGCCAGCAACGAGCAGAACGGCATGTTCAGCGTCGAGAAACATGAGTGGCCGATCGAGCCGTTCATGCGCGGCGCGGATCAGATCAGCGTCGTCGAGTACTCAGGCTCCGAAGTCCTGGATGCCTTCATTCCATCGGCGGGCGGTCCCTATCGCTTGCCGGGCGACTATGTGTACAGCAACCAGCGGTTGCCGTACTCCCAGTCCGGCCAATGGGGCTACCTCCGGGTGTTGCCTGCAGGCGACCAGCGGTTGCTGCCGCTTGCCGGAGCCGGCGCCGGGATGAAGAGCGCGTCTGCCGAAGACGCCAAGCCTATCGTTCCGGTCGCGGCGAAGTAAGCACCGCGAAACGGTGAAGGTAAACGAAGGGGGAGGCCGAAAGGCTTCCCCCTTTTTCTTTAGGCCAGGCTTTTGATACGATGACCAGATTGATTGCGAGGACTGATCCGAATCAGCCGAGCGGGAGGTTCGAATGAAGAGGGGCGCGGTTATCGTACTGGGTCTATGGCTTGCGCTCTTGTGCTCCGTCGCCTGGGCATATGAAGAAGTGCAAGTGGTTGATGGCGGGACCGTCGCAGGAAAGGTGACGATCACGGCCGGAAAACCGATTCCGAAAGGCTTCAATCTGATCACCTTTCCCGATCCGGTGTACTGTGGCCGCATCTCGACCGGGACCGGCTGGAGGATCCTGAAAGAGTTCGACATCGCGCCGGACGGCGGGCTGAAAGACGTCGTCGTGCTGTTGCTCGACGTACAGAAGGGCAAACCGTTCAAGTTCACGCCTCAAACGATTGAGGCGAGGGATTGCCGATTTCTGCCGTTTGTGACGGTCGTCCAGGACGGGGAAGAAGTGGTCATCATGAACATGGACCCTGTCATGCACGACATTCAAGCCTATGAGACCTCGCATTTGGGGCCGCGAGTGCTGTTCAATACTCCGCTTCCCATGAATCCCCACCATACGCGCAATGTCGGCGCCGAGAGCCATGAGCATCTCGCCGGTCAGCCGGTAAGAGAGATGATCCACATGACCAAGGGCCGGAAGTTCTTCGTGATGCAATGTGGGTTTCATGCCTATATGGAGAGTTGGGGATTGGCCATCGACAATCCCTATTATCAGGTGACCGGCAAGGACGGCAGCTTTTCGCTGACGGATGTGCCGCCGGGAGACTATGTGCTGATGGTCTGGCATCCGGGCGTGGGGACGACCTTGGAAAAAAAGATTACGGTGTCCCCGAAAGCCACGGTGCAGGCCAACTTTGTGTTTGAATCGCCGAAAGGCCGCCGCAGCGCACACGAGATTGAAGAGAATCCGCATTTCGGCTTGCAGGCGCTCGGCAGGTCTATCGACATTAGACCGACGCTGGAACTGCAGAAGCCGTAAGGCGTGAGGTAAGGTGTAAAGGATGAGGGGAATAAGAAACAAAGACATATTGAGCATTGGCATGCTGGCGGTGCTGGTTACCGGAGTCGTGCCGGCGCTGGCCTATGATGTGATCGATGTGCAAAGTGCGGGAACCATCACCGGCACGGTGACGTTGGAGGGAGTCGTCCCGGAACCGAAAGGATTCAACCTCATCACGTTCCCGGACCCAGCCTATTGCGGACGTGTTTCGAACGGCCACGGGTGGCGGTTACTGCATGACTTTGTCGTCGGAGTCCACAATGGATTGAAAGATTCAATCGTCTTGCTGGAAGGAGTCGAGGCCGGTAAACCGTTTGAAGTCTCGGTTCCCTTGATTGAAGCACGGGATTGCATGTTCCAACCCTTTATGACCATCGTGCGCAACGGCCATGCGGTCGAAGTCGTGAACATGGACCCGGTGATGCACGATATTCAGGGCTATGAGACCTCGATTGAGGCCGGTGCTCGCGTCCTCTTCAACCAGCCCCTTGTCATGAACCACGAGCATCGACGGGGTGACCTCCATGCCATCCACAACCATGCTCCCGGAAAATCGCTGGTGGGGCCGATTTACCTCAATAAGGGCAGGCGAACGTTCTACATGCAGTGCGGATTTCACGCATTCATGGAAAGCTGGGCTTTGGCTGTGAACAATCCCTACTACGCGTTGACCGACGGAAACGGACACTTCACCATCGATCACATTCCCCCTGGCACCTACCAGTTGGTGGTTTGGCATCCGCAGACGGGACCGGGCGTGACAAAGATGGTGACGGTTCAACCGAAGGGCATTCTTGTTGAGCAGCTTTCTTTGCCGGCTCCGAAAGGCAATCGAACCGCGTACAAAGTCACGGATAATCCTCGCTTCGGACCTGAGACACTTGGATACTCCGTCGACATTGACCCCATCGTCGAACATCAACACTAGCAGGATGAAAAAGGCCGTCAACGGCGTTCTTGCATCGTGCGGAGGGCTCATGTACCGAGGGGAGTACGCATCGCCACTTCGGTCGCCGGCCTTGCTGAACGGCCTTTTTGACCATCCTGGGCCATACCGCTCCAGATAGCGGGATCCATACCTGCCGAATTCTAGAGTGCTTCCCACACGAACGATATTGAGCTATCTCTTCAGAAAGGGATGGCGTCTATTCATCATCTTAGGAATCGCCTGGCTCATTGGACTGAATCCGGTCATTCATGCCGGCGAGCCGGTTCATACGCCTGATTTCTCGGGAAGCCTCATCAAACAGGTGAACGGCAAGCGGTACCAGGCTCAGGTGTTTGCCAAGGGAGATCACTTGAGGCTGGAGTACAAGTATGCCGTTCGCACCGATCGCGGCTACGCCGCGATCGAAATCGTCAGGCTCGATCGAGCTGAGAGCTGGTACCTCCTCGCTCAACAGAGAGAATTGTTGGTCGTTCCCCTGAATCCCGACGACGTGCTTCCGATACGGGCCACGTTGCCTGGCGAGCGGCATAGGGTACTCGTGGGCAATGCGTTTGCGGCAAGCCGCCAGGCGCAGCTGTTCGAAGTTGGGACGGATCGAGAAGGGCGAGCCGAGCGGTTCTATGAATGGGTGGACGCAGAAACGGGAATCGTGCTCAAGTTGGTCAGTCAAGACCGCGACTGGTTGTTTGAATATGAGCGCATCCGATTGTCACCCCAACCGGCTTCCTATTTCGAGGAACCGCCCGGCTATAGAAAGCGCGCCGCGCCAGCCATCGTGCAGGGAAGGGATAACGGAACAAGATGATCCGGCCTCAAAGAATCCCGACAGAGAGGGTGATGCGAGGCAGCCGGTCGGCGGCGCTGGCGGTATGGCTCATGCTGTGGGCTGCCATAGCGGCGATGGCAGCGGTTCCAAAAGACATCCAAGGTCTTTACGACAAGAAGGAGTACGCCAAGGTTATAGAGGAGCTTGCCAAGCTGAGCAAGGAAGCGTCTGCTGCCCCGGACATTCGCCGGCTCAGGACCCGCGCCCTCCTCAAGCTGGGCAATCCCAAAGAGGCGTTGGAAGAGTACGACAAGTTGGTGCTCTCGCTCAAACAGGACGATATTCCCCTCCTGCGCGACGTCGCGCTGGGCTTCATTGTGGTGATGCTGAAGGACATGCGCGAGCAAATGCGCGGGGCCGCCTACACGGCGCTCAAAGAAGTCGATTCCGATGAGATCGTTTCATATTTTGAGGATGGACTCAGCGACGGATCGGGACCGGTGCGCGTCTTGGCCGTTGAGGGACTCGGCCGGTCCGACGCGGGACGGAGATCGCCGAAGTTACGAGCGGCGCTCGAGGATCAAGCGGGGCTTGTCAAGGCGCGCGCGGTCAAAGTGCTCGGGCGGAGCGGCGATCCGGCCGTCATTCCACTGGTGGAAGCGGCCTCGAAAGATGAACTCAATATTGTGCGCATCGCGGCGTACGGAGCATTGCTCAGGCTGGGCCGCCAGGATGCGTGGGAACCATTGCGACGGGCAGGTGAGGCGGCGAACCCTGAAGACCGAGCGGAAACAATCAGGGTGATGGCAGACCTCAAAGATCAACGCGCCGCTCAGTTGATGATGGAGCTGTTGGCTTACAAGCAACCATCCGTCCGCGGCGCAGCCGCCAGAGGACTCGGACAGCTGGGAAAGCAAGCGGCCCGAGAAAAGATTGAGGCGCTTTTATCCGATCCAATCCCGGCGGTTCGGGAGTCAGCTGCCGCCGGACTTGCCGATCTGGGAGGCGCAGAATCCGTCCCTGCCTTGGTGCGCGCACTCAAGGACGGCACGTTTACCGTGCGGGCTGCTGCGGCAGCGGCTTTACTACAGTTGGGGCAACCATTTGAAGTCGTCGCGACCACCCTCCGGGCTCTCGCCCAACAGAACGATACGGGAGCGCGTGCCTCCGCCGCCCATGCGCTCGGAAAGGCAACCAAGACGAACGCAGCCGGTGCCATCTCGCTGCTCGGCAGCCTGGTAGCCGATCCCCTTCCCGGTCCCAAGATCGTCGCGATTCGTTCGCTGGGCCACATTGGAGACCGATCGCTCGTTCCATTGATGAAGGAATCCCTGCATGATCAAAACGAGGCAGTGCGCTCGACCGCGGGGGGTGCGCTGCTTCATCTCCTGGATGCGAAGTAGGCTTCCAGCACCGGTTCCGGCCCCCTTGCTTGAGATTGACAGGGTACCGTAAAATTCTATATACATGTTGGTCCTAGACCAGCCTAGCCCGCATCTCATTTATCGAGGTACACCAGGGGAGAAAGTCGTTCGCACTTATCTCTCAGCAGGCCGGTGGAAGATACAGGGAAAAGCGAGCCAGGAAAAGGCGGGTTCTTAATCACAAGGAGGCAGTCCCATGAAGAGTGCGTTATCAGTCATATTGGGTGTGGCAGCCGTCGCGTTTGTCGCGGCTCCTCTCACCGCGTTTGCAGGGGGAACGATTTCCGGTAAGGTCACCTATGCAGGCAAGCCGGAAAAGAAGGAGTTTTCGTTCGCCAAGTTCCCGAATCCCAAGTTCTGTCCCAAGAACCCCCACAAAGAACTGATCGATGGGGACAAACGGTTCATGCCGACGATCGAAGTCGGCAAGGATGGTGGGCTCAAGAATGCCGTCGTAGCCGTCGTTGATGTCGAAGACAAGGCGTTCATCGACGGATACAAGGGCACCGAGATCGTGGCGGAGTTCTGCGAGTTCCTGCCGTTCGCCGGCGTCGTCGTCAATACCAAGAATTTTCACGTCGAGAACCACGATGCCGACCCGGATGATCCCAAGTCCACGATGGGCGTGCTCCACAACCCGCACAGTTTCACGGTGAAAGGTTCCACATCGGCGACCGGATTCAACATCGGATTGGCCAAGAAGGGCGACAAGCTGGATAAGCCGGTCACGTTCCGTGGCGGTGCGGAAAAGGAAGGCTATTACCGGTTGCAGTGCGACCAGCATGAATTCATGCAGTCCTTCTTCCTGCCGGTGACAAGCCCTCATTACGCTGTGGTGAAGGACGATGGTTCATTCGAGATCAAGGATGTGCCGCCTGGCAAGCACAAGGTGGTGGCCTGGCATCCGTTTGTTGCGAAGGGGAAAAAGACAGAGTTTGAAGTCGAAGTGGCCGACGGTGGAACGGCTAATTTGAAGGCCGAACTCAAGTAAGCACGGTTTATTTCGCGAGGCGACTCGCACTCAACGGGCAGCGGAGCGGTCCGCTGCCCGTTGTATTTTTGATGATCCTCGACTCGTTCCCGCCTTGCCTTTCCATTTCCGAACTGGTTAAGATGCCGTCTTTCAACGCTTTTTGCCTTGAGGCATGAGTGTGTCACGGGAACTCTCGCTCGCCGAAATCTTCCAGCTCGGGTACTACTGGGAAACGAAAATCCTGCTCACGGCGGTTCGGCTCGACCTGTTTTCTACCTTGGACGGCAGGCGGAGAACAGCGCAAGACATCGCCAGCCGGATCGAGGCCCATGGACCGACCCTGGAGCTGTTGCTCAATGCACTGGTGGCGATGCAATTGCTCACGAAAGAAGGAGAGACCTACGGCAATTCACAAACGGCGCAAAAGCACCTCGTCCGGCATTCAGCTCAATTTATCGGACACTTGCTGTTGCTGCACGATGCCGAATGGAACAACTGGGGGAGATTGGAAGAGACGATTCGTTCCGGACGGCGTTCGGTCGACCGGCATATCTTTGAGACCGATCCCGAGTTAGGTGGCAACGTCCTGGCGGTGCTGCATCGAATCGGCCGGCAGAGCGGGCCGGATTTTGCGAAACGCCTGCAGTTGAGTGGCCCGATACGCATGCTCGACTTGGGGGGCGGCGCCGGCACAAACGCCATTGCCTTTTGTCACATCTGTGGGGAGCTGACCGCAACCGTCTTCGACCTTCCGGCGACGTTGCGCCTGACGGAGAAAACGGTGAAAGACGCCGGCTTGGAATCGCGAATCGCGTTGCTGCCGGGAGATTTCAACAAGGACCCGCTCGGCGGTCCATATGATCTTGTGTTGATGTCCGACATCCTGCACTATCAATCGTGTGACATGAACGAAGCGTTGGTCAGGAAAGTGTTCGATCACTTGGCGCCCGGCGGACGACTAGTGATGAAAGATCGGTTTTTGGACGAAGCGGGAACCGGGCCGGCCTGGACGACCGCATTCGCAGTCCACATCCTGGTGAATACGCAAGAGGGCGGCTGCTACAAAATCGCCGATGCCATTAATTGGATGACAAAGGCAGGATTCGTCTCGGCCGTGGAATTGGAAAAGACGGCCGTCGTGCAAGGAGTCAAGCCTCTCGAGGTGTGAACGTGAACGGTAAAGCAGCGGTCGAACAGCAATCAACGAAACTCGAAGGACGAGGGAAGTGATGGCAGAGTGGCTCAAGCAATCTGGGTTTTTGGGAACACATGCGACAATCGGTGCCGATTTAAGCCAGTTAATGGCCACTCTCTTTACGGGACTGTTCATTATTGGCTGGGTCCAGGCGAAACGCCGCGAAGGGCAGGCCCATCACTGGCTCATGCTGGGCGGGATGACGGCGATGCTGGGGTTTTTCGTGAGTTATTACCTATTCCGGCAATTGGGTGTACTGGCATTCGAAGGGAAAGAAGGTTTCGGTGGATCTGAAACCCTCTACCGCCATGTGTTTATCCCTCTCCTGACTTTTCATATCATGCTCGTGGTCATCGGATTGGTCATGGCGATTTACATGATCGTGCTCGGCTTCCGCGCTCAGATCGTGGAGCAAGGGCGACGGGTGCTGAGCGGTCGCATTCTTCTGACATCTTGGGGAAAGATCGGGACGATTTTCGGTGTCCTCTGCACGATGGTGGCGATGTACTTACTTTATCTCGTAACAGCAGATCGTTTCCGAATGGGTCGGCTCGTCGTGTGGGCCGGGCTCCTCGGCCTCATCGCGATCGTGTTTGCCCTAGAGATGGGCATCCAACGTATCTGGCCGGATGGCGGCCAGCGCCATCGGACGCTTGGCCGCTTCACGATGATCATTTACTGCATTCTTTTTGTAACGGGCACGACGACCTATACCATGTTGTACATCTTGTATCCGGGAAAAATCGGGTAAGTCCATGCTGACTTGCGGTTGCGGGCGCTGGATGCATACCGAAGGAATCGAAGAGGGGACTTACGAAGAAGAGGCGTCCCAATGGTTCATTCGCTCGGAATGCCGAGGCTGCGGTTTCAAGGTGGGTGTGGATGTTCCGGCGGGGCAAGCGAACAGGCTTGTCGATCGGCTGATCTGGACGGATGAGGCGCTGCATCGGCTGGATCGTATGCCGCCTTATCTGGCTCCGTTGTTCCGTGAAGAGATCGAACGAGATATGCGAGCGCGCGGCGAACGCGTTGTCTTCTATGACACCTTGTTACGCGCTCGAACCGGCGATCGGATCGAGTGGGATGTCGAAGCTGAGCGTCGGTTGGACAATGTGCCGGCTCCGGTGCGCGCAATGGCGAAGATCGAGCTGGAACGGACGGCGGCGGAACGTGGTGCGCCGCGCATTACCGTCGCGCTGATGGAAGAAGTAAGGGCGCGGTACTTCGGAATGGGCTCCAAGGCTGTGACGAGTGACGGGTGACAAGTGACGAAATCGCTTGGCACACACAGATGCCGCTCTGATATCTCACGCCTCACGCGTCACGGGTCACTGGGGTGGTGATGCTGCATCGAATGGCATTACGAGTGTTGCCGAGTTTGAGTCTCACTGTGACGGAGGAGGCCGTCCGCAAGCGGAAGCGGATCGTCATGTTGGTGCCGGGTCTTATCGCCTTCGGGGTCTATCGGATGGTCAGGCATCTGTTGCCGCTGGCCGAACCGATGGTGCTGCTGGCGATCAGCGGCACGATCGGATTGGTCACGGCCTTGCTGGCTTATCGGGTCGGTCGAGGGACTGCGTGGTCCACGGTTGTTCATGAAGACGGGAGCACGCGGCTGATCTGGATGGCCGGTTGGATTGGGTTTGTCTACGGCGTGCAACTTTCTCTTCTCGTGCTCGCGCTGTTGTGGCTCGTAGGCTACGACTATTTGAAGCATCCGGACGGCCCAGCGATGATGGCCGTCATTATTTCCTGCACGGCCGTGGCGCGCGATGCCTTTGAGATCGGGCATGTGCGAAAGGTCGGGCTTATGGGTCGGCCGTTCCCGACGTTTCCCGACGGAGTTCGTTTGCGCGAACTACTTGGAAGTCACAGGGCGGAATTGGGACCGTGGATAGCCGCCGGCTTGATCATCGGGGCCGCCGGTGCTTCACTCGGCCATCTGCTGGACAATCACCGAGGCGCGGCGATCGTCCAATTGTCGGCCGTCGCGGTGTTAGGTGGTGCGCTTGCGCTCTGCGCCTACTTCAATGGGTTGAGGCCGCGGGCATCATGGATGAGCGGATTGCGTGCGACGAAGCCCGGCGAATTGATCAAGTACTGGTGGTGGCCGGGATTGGCCTTCGCCTCGACCTATTATCTCGTCGTCGCAGGCTTCGTCATTTTCTTGTTGGGGCAGCCGGGAATTCCGACCGCCTACGCGGTGGCCGGCGGGGGCGCGGTCGCGGCGTTGATGTCACTGTACGGATACTATTTGGGTTATCGTCGAGAAGCGGAAGAACAACAGGGCCAAGGATTGAGCATGGCATTGCTGCGATGCCCATTTGTCATGGGGATTCTGAAAAAGCCCACGGGCATCGCCACCGCTGTGCCGACTGCTCCCGCGTCCAAGGCTTAACGACATGGCCAGATACTTCCCGCCTGCTCTTCTGTTTGTATGGCTTCTTGTAAGCGTTGTCTTCGGTCACGGTGCATCACTTGCCCTGCCCGTCGAGGATGCCGCCGATGTGTACTTTAAGACGCAAGGCATTCCCCAAGGGCCAATGGCGCCGGCTCCTCATGAAACGGTGTATTCACGGATCGGTTCGGTCGATAACCGTTTGCTGGTGTGGTTCGTGACGCAGCAGCACACCTACTTCGGCGGCTTCGTATTGGCGTTGCCCATTTTTTGCGTGCTGCTCGAGTTTCTCGGATTGATTACGAAGAAACCGGCCTTGTCGCTTCGCTATGACGGGCTTGCGAGGGACCTGGCAAAGGTCGCCCTGCTCGCCCTCTCGGTGACGGCGGTGGTCGGCAGTCTGATGCTGGCCCTATTTATCTCTCTCTATCCGAGTTTCATGAAATATATGGGCGGAACGTTCAAGGCCTTCATGCCGGCGTATGCGATGGTCTTCGTCGGAGAATCCTTGCTGCTCATCCTCTATTACTACAGCTGGAATCGCATGGCCGAGCCCGGTTTGAAATGGATCCATGCGGCGGTTGGCATCCTGACCAACATTTTCGGCACGGCACTGTTGCTGTTGGCCAACTCCTGGGCGGCCTTCATGATGTCGCCGGCAGGCGTCGATGCGCAGGGCCGGTTTTTGGGGAATGGCTGGCACCTGCTGCATTCGGCGCTCTGGAATCCGTTGAACGTCCATCGCTTTCTGGCTGACATCATGTCCGGTGGCGCGGTCGTGCTGGCCTATGCCTGTTATCGATTCTTCACGAGTAAGACCGAGGAAGAGCGGGCCTACTTCGATTGGGTCGGCTACATCTTCCTGTTTGTGACCGTCTGCGCACTTTTGCCGATGCCGATCGCCGGCTACTGGCTGATGCGCTCGGTGTACGCTTTCCGCCAGAGCATGGGTGTCACCATGATGGGCGGGCTGCTGACCTGGTTGTTCGTCGTTCAGGCTCTATTGATCGGCGCGTTGCTGCTGGGCGTGAACTACTACATTTGGCAAAGCATGGCGCGGATCAAGGGAGGCGAGCGCTACCAACCCTACTATCAATTCCTGCTCGGCGCCTTGACGCTCGCGCTGTTCATTTGGCTAACCCCGCATACGGTGATGATGGCAGCGGGAGAACTGAAGGCGATGGGGGGAGCGCAGCACCCGGTCGTCGGCAATTACGGCGTGATGTCTGCGAAGAATGGCGCGATCAACGTCATGATCCTGATTACGGCGCTCAGCTTCCTGTATTACCGCCGCGCCAATCGGACGATGACAGTGTCTTGGGTTCGCACCGGAAATATCGTCATCGGATCGCTCTTTGCCGTCGGCCTCCTGAACGTCACGTGGCTGTCGGTCTATGGGTTTTATTTGCCGGCGAAGCTGCGGGTCGGTCTCTCCACACCGCAGGCCTTCTCCACGTTGACCGTTATTGTCGCCGGCCTGCTGATCAATCGGGCCATGCTCAAGGGCGCCCTGGTCCATGGTCCGGTTCAATGGGGAAAAATTTCTCTTCGAGGCATGGTGGGACTATTTGGATTGGCGGCGGCCTTCACATGGGTCATGGGCCTTATGGGGTACATCCGTTCGTCGGGACGGTTGTCCTGGCACGTGAACGAATTGATGGCGGATGTCTCTCCTTGGGCCTTTACGCCTGATCTGGCGTTTGCGGCGAAAATAGTCAGTCTGAACATGGTGGTGTTCTGGCTGGCGGTGTTTAGCCTGTTCTGGATGTGCCAGCGAGACCAGCAGCAGGGGGAAATAGGAGAAGAATTCGCCGAGGGACGATCGCCGGCGCTGGCCTCGGCTCCTTCCCAGGAAGCCTGATTTGCAAGAAAGGACCCACACGCATGGTTGGACGAGGGCTTGGCATTACGATGGCGCTCATGTTGTCGCTCGGCGATGTGTTGGCGACGCACCTGTTCGCGTCCGCGCAGGGACCGACGCTGGTCTTGGAAGATTTTCAATCGAAGGAAGCGGACGGATTTCCGTCGAACTGGGATCATGAGAGCCAGCGGAGCCATTCAAAAGGCCGTGACGCCTACAAAGTGCAAACCGAAAATGGCACGAGCTATCTCGCGGCAAAGGATGCGGGCCAGCGGATCAAAAAGAAAAAGATCGATTGGGACCCGAAAGCCTATCCGGTGCTCACATGGCGCTGGCGATTGAACAAGGCCGCGGACGGGACGGAACCGCTCGCGGCGGTCTATGCTTCGCTCGATACGGATCTGATGTTTATCCCCGTCTTCACCAAATATATCTGGAGCGCCTCGAAACCTGAGGGGACGTTGATTGAAGGTGGGATGTTCAGCGGTTCAGAAATCGTCGTACAAAGCGGGACCAAGGATGTGGGACAATGGTTCGAAGAACGGGTGAATGTCTACGAAGACTTCAGGCGCATCCATCAGCATGAGCCCGCGCCCAAAGCCTGGGGCATCTCGATCATCGCCGGCCCGGGTGTAGAAATCGATTTTGGACCGATGGTTGCAATGTCGGCCAAATAAGCCGTCGCAAGTATGGATGCCATGCCAGCCCAGATGATGCCTCTTCAGAAGTGGATCGACATCGTTTTCGGGCTGGCCGTGATGGGCACCGTCGGGGCCCTCATCGGTATCATTATGGGCGGAGGGCTTATGCCGTTGGCGGTCGTTGCCGGACTTGCGATGGGCGGGGTCATTGGGTTCCTCGGGGGGAGGCGCTTTCTCATTAGTATTTTGGTCGGCAGCCTGCTGGGTGGGGCGTTGGCCTGGCTGGTCGCCGGTGCGGACCGAGTGTGGGTAGGTGCCGGATCCGGCGCAGCGATGGGCGGCTTCCTTGGTGTCCAGATTTCCATGCTTCTGGACATGCGCGCAGCGAGAAAAGCGGCGCCTGAACCGTCCCATCCGCCGGCATGACTGAGTAAAGAAACGATAGAGGAGGCTATGGAGAATAAGGGCGTGCTGATTGGATCAATTATCTTCGTGTTCGGCTCCTTCATACTGATGATCGGCATGATGCTCTGGGAGTCGAACAAGGCCTATAAAATGAAGGAGCTGGCGCAGTCGATTAAGACGGAAAGCCGGCCGACCGCAAGCCACCTTCCGGCGCAAGATTACTCAATGTACAAAACCAAAATGGGCGACGAAGGTCGTGAGATGGTGAATATTCCTGAAGGGCCGTTCATGATGGGAAGTAAGGATGGAGATCCGGACGAGGCACCGGAGCACCAAGTGTTCCTGAAGGGGTTCTATATCGACCGCAAAGAAGTTACTCAGGATGAATATGCACGCTTTGCAAAAATGACGAAGCGGCCGATGCCCCGGATTGAAGTATTTGAAGATGATCAATCAAAACTCCTCAAGCCGGAATTCGCCGTGATGAGTGTGTCATGGGACGATGCCGTGGCCTATTGTAAGTGGGCGGGAAAACGTCTGGCCACGGAAGCCGAATGGGAGAAGGCAGGGCGTGGAGAGGGGAAGCGACGGTATCCCTGGGGTGATGTCTTTGCCAATGGACGCGCAAATGTTGAAGGCAGCGAGGACGGCTATCGCTATCTCGCTCCTCCGAGCTCCTTTGAAGCCGGACGAAGTCCCTATGGCCTGTACGACATGACGGGCAATGTTGCCGAATGGGTCTCCGATTCCTACGACGAGAACTATTACAAGAAGTCTCCGTATCGCGATCCTCCGGGCCCGGAGAACGGAGATCTGAAAGTGGTGCGAGGAGGATCGTGGCGGGAAACTGAGCACAACGCACGGCTCTCCAAGCGGTTTGCCGCGAAACATTGGCGCACGGATATTACCATCGGGATTCGCTGTGCCAGCGATGTCGATATAGGAGGGAATCCATCGACGTCCTAATGCCCCATGCTTGAAACCAAATTCAAGGTTGCCTTCTTCCTCGTTGTCCTGGCTTTCGCAGCCCTTCCCATTATGGGGATTCTCCGAGGCACGACACTCACCCCATTCGAAGAGGCTTCGACTGAGCCTCCTCAAGCAGAACCAGAACATGTTTCCCATGAAAACCCTATCGATGAAGAACTGGTTACCATACCAGGAGGTTCATTTCTTCGGGGGACAACGAGTGGAGGGTTTGATGAGCAACCGCAGAGGACCGTTAGCCTGAATACCTTTGCCATAGATCGTTATGAAGTAACCAATTTCCAATACCAACAGTTCGTTGCCGCAACCGGACATCGAAAAGCAAGCCCTCCCTCCCGGTATGCTAAGAGTATTGGGAAGATGCGGGGGGTGAACCAACCGGTTGTGTACGTGTCCTGGGATGATGCGATGGCGTATTGCCGTTGGAAAGGCAGGAGGTTGCCAAGTGAAGCGGAGTGGGAAAAGGCGATGCGAGGCTCAGACGGCCGTCTCTGGCCTTGGGGCAATCAGGACCAGCCCAATGGAGCGAATTGGGCTCGGGTTCAGGATGGTCATGAAGTCTCGGCTCCAGTAGGCTCTTTTAAAGGCGATAGGAGCCCCTATGATGTCATGGACGGAGCGGGGAATGTGATGGAATGGGTCGCTGACTGGTATGACGAGAGTTATTACAAGCATTCGCCGGAGCAGAACCCGCCGACTCCGGAATATGGTACCTACCGGGTTCTTCGAGGAGGTGGTTACACCACGACTGGAGGTGATATTCGAATCACCAGCCGGAGCAAAATGGTGCCGGATTTTCGAGATGAAACCATCGGTTTCCGCTGTGCAATTTCGGGTGTTGAAGAGGGAGAAAAATCAAATCGAAGTCTACGGAAAGATTAGAGAAAGTCGAAGTAGTACAGGATCAAAAACACGGCCAAAATTATATTGACAACCATACCTGCCAAAACTATAATGTCGAACACTTTTGAGTTCTTCGCCATGGTTTTCCCTGTTATTCTGCGGCCAACGGCAAAGTTTGCTTACCACACGGATATATGTGTGTCAAGAAATGCCCTGACCTCCAGCACTCACGTACCATTTCCATCCACAAGGAGACACGATGGCCACGGCTACAGCGGCTACAGTAGATAGTCCTATTAAAATAAAAATCGGCAAAATGATTTTCTACATCACCTGCGCGATTGGGTTATGGTTTTTTTATTGGTTTGCCGGTATCCAGTGCCCCTGTTAATTCAGGGCCGTTGACTGAATTTTCTGAACGTTCGCTCGAGTTGAGGAGGAGGCAACATGGGTCAGGCAATCGTCTACGGTGTCATTTCGCTGATCATTTGCGTGGTTTATTTCACGTTGGTTGATCACTACATGATGGATATGCAGGGGTTGGACTACTGGTATCTGTTCCGCAAATAGGTTGTCGTCACAACTCCCGGAGTCCTAGAGCTTTTTTATGAGTCTTTTTCGAAATGCATCAAGGAGGTACCCCATGGGTCTCACAACCCCCAAGAAAGTGTTCTCGATCATGGCGCTCTGCGCGATGGTCAGCCTCCTCCTTCTTCCCGTGGTGATGTCGCTTCCGTCACTGGCAATCGGTGCGGATGCGCCTGACGCGGTGAAGAAAGAGGGTGAGGCAAAGGTCGAGAAAGGGCGCGACGTCTACTACAAGACCGAAGGCATTGTAGTCGGCGCACCGGCACCGAAAACTACCGACGGTCCCAAAGACTATCCGCGGTACAACTTTGAGAGCCGTGTATTGCTCTGGTTCGCGAACCAGCAGCACCTTTACTATGGGAGCTTCGTGCTGGCGGTTCCGATCTTCTGCATGATCATTGAATTCATGGGCGTTGTGACAAAGGATAAGGCCCTTGCCAAACGTTACGACCAACTGGCCTATGACTTCATTAAAATCAGTCTCACAGCCTACTCGCTGACGGCCATCTTAGGCGGTATTCTGATCTTCACCTTCTTAACTCTCTATCCCGCATTCTTTGGATACCTGTCCAGCATCTTCCGTCCCGTCATGCATATCTATGCGTTGATGTTCGTCGCCGAGAGTGGAACGCTTTACATCTACTACTACGGATGGGACAAGATGAAAGAGGGGTTTCTCAAGTGGATCCACTTGAGTATGTCGGTCGTCTTGAACATCATCGGCACTCTCCTCATGTTCCTGGCGAATTCCTGGATTGGTTTTATGATGTCGCCGGCCGGCGTCGACGAACAGGGCCGTTTCCTCGGCAATATCTGGCACGTCATTCACACCGCTTTGTGGAACCCGCTCAATGTGCACCGCATCCTCGGGAACATGGCATTCGGTGGTGGCGTCGTAGCAGCCTATGCCGCCTATAGGTTCCTCGCCTCGAAGACGGAAGAAGACCGCGCTCACTACGATTGGATGGGCTATATCGCCATGGCCATCGGCGTCGCGTTTTTAATACCGCTGCCTTTTGCCGGCTACTGGCTCATGCGGGAGGTATACGCCTATCGTCAACAAATGGGCATCACCCTCATGGGCGGACTGCTGGCTTGGCTCTTTATCATTCAGGCGACCATGATCGGGATTTTGTTTTTGAGCAGTAATTACTATCTGTGGCAGGCGTTGGGTCGGATGAGAGGCGCCGAGAAGTATCAGCGTTATATCAAGTATCTCGTATTCTTGTTGGTATGCGGTTTCCTCGTGTTTATCACGCCTCACACGATAGTCATGAGTCCTGCTGAGCTAAAAGCGATGGGCGGCCAGCAGCATCCGGTGCTCGGCAACTACGGAGTCATGTCGGCCAAGAACGGTGGCATTAACGTCATCATTACCACCACCGTGCTGAGCTTCATCTGGTACATGCGAGGCAACAAGGTCTCGACCGTATCATGGTCTAAGTTTGGAAACATTTTCATGGGCGTGTTCTTTGCCTGTGCCTACGTCAACATTATCTGGCTCGCCATCTACGGATACTACATTCCTGCGAATGTACGAGTCGGTCTCTCCGTCCCACAGGTGGCCACCACGCTGTCCTGCCTTTTCTTCATGACTGCTTTGAACGCCTTCATGATGAAGGGGGCAAAACAGATGGGGCCGATCGAGTGGGGCAAAATTTCTGCTCGCTCGCAGTATGCGCTCATCATGCTGGCGACAGCCTTTACCTGGATGATGGGATTGATGGGTTACATCCGGTCGTCGGTCCGGCTCTTCTGGCACGTCAACGAGATCATGCGCGACAACTCGCCTTGGGCCTATACCCATACGGTGGGATTTGCCGCCAACATGATTTCCTTTAATGTGTTGTTCTTCTGGGTCAGCATCCTCTTCGTCTTCTGGCTGGGCAGCCTCGGTATGAAGAAGGCGCCAGTGGAGGCAAAGGCCGGAGTTCCCGGCGGGGCGCCGCAGCCGGCTGGCAGCCATTAACTATCATCTTGAGTGTTGGCTCGAGGGGGATGACGCGCAATGCGTCTTCCCCCGGTGTAGCCGGAGGAGGTCACAACCGTGGGTAATCTGATCAACGAGGCCCTCTCGATGGGCTGGGTTGTCCTGGCCATGCTCGTGGGCCTGCTCATCTATTTCCAGGTTTCCATCAGCGACCCGGCCGCGAAGAAGCGCGCGGTGTTCAAGACATTTATTGGAATCATCGCGGCATTCTTGTTGTTCGTTGCGGTCGCGAACTACAAGAATAATTTCTACGGAGAGAACCGGTTGTTGCCGGTTTCTCTCGTCATGATCACGGCAACGGCCTTTGTGATGGCCTTGTATTTCACTAATCTCGCTGCGTTGTTGAAAATCGGCGGGTTCATGTTCTTCGTCGCCGCATTTCTTTCAGGCTATGGGAATTGGCTGCCGCAGGTTGAAGGCGGGTTTCCTCCCAAGGAAGAGAAGCTGGACTTCAGTTCAATGACACCCCAGCAGCTCGCCGACGAAGGAGAGAAAATTATCTTCGGTGGTATAGGGCAGAACAAGGTGCAAGGGGCGATTGGCAAAGGCCAGTGCCCGCTGTGTCATGCCTTCCACGCCGGCATGCTTGGTGAGCGTGCTCCTAATTTGCTCGGTCTCCCTGAGAGAGCCGGTAAAGAGCGGTTGGAGGATCCGAAGTACTCCAAGGGGAATCCTTCCAAGCGTGAGTTTGCTGAGAAGGAAGCCTGCCCTGGCTGCGGCACGGCGGAGACCGGTCAAGAGTATATTGCCGAATCGCATTCCTGCCCAAGCTGTTTCGTGGTCTCCGGATACGGTGTGAAGGGGACCAACGATAAGGAAAGCCCGATGCCGAAGATTCACAAGCCACCGATATCGCTCTCTTTGCCCGAACTGGCGGCTGTGGATACCTGGCTCTATGTACGTGAAGGGCGAGAAGCTCCGTCTTTCGAAGAAATCACCAAGTCGTACGAGAAATTTATCCCCGAGGCTGATCGTCCCAAGCAAGAAGCGGAGAAACCGGCTGGCGCAGGAAGCGCGTTGTTGGCCGATGGCTCTGAGCCGGTCGACCAGATTTTTGCAAAGGCGCAGTGCGTGGTCTGCCACACGATTCCAGGTATTCCGGGAGCGACAGGGACCCAAGGTCCGAAGCTCGAAGAAGGGACCAACGCTCCCAATCGAATCAAGGATCCAGGGTACAAGGGGACCGCGCACAGCACTCCTGAGTACATCATGGAGTCCGTGGTGTCTCCCAGTACGTATGTTGTAAAAGGATTTCCTGACAACCTGATGCCGAAGGTATTCGGACAGAAGCTCAGTGCCGGAGCGCTTAAGAAGATTGTCGACTATCTATCGCAGGTAAAGGCGGGGGCGCCGCCACCGAAGATTTCTTAATCTTTGTGTCTATCTTTTATAGACTAAGGGAGTAAACCCATGAAAGCATTGATGTCAGTCGGCGCGCTGATAGGAGTCGTTGGGCTCCTCCTGTTGATTGGGATGATCTTCGACATCGTCCCGTCAAACTTTGTGCGCTTGGTCGAGGGCTATATGCCGATGCAGATGCTCGTGGAGCTCACCTGCTTCGTCGCAGGATTCGCCGGCCTGAGTTATCTGCTCAGTTCGATGGGGATGCCGCTTCCGCGCTTCTGGCAGGGCGTCGGTTTTTGGGTCTTTATTCTGATGTATCTGAAGTACCGCGTGTATCCGCCGATCCCATTCAGTGTGCGGGCCATGTACGGAACCGTCTCGCTCGTAGCCGTGTTCATGTGGGTGTCGGCGAATGAAGAAGATTGGAAGAAATTCAAGCAGCCCATCCTCAACGTGTTAGACGCGCAGAGTGGCGGAAACAAGATTCTCCGCTACGGCTATCTCGTTCTGCTTCCAATTCTGATCGGTGGATTCTCCTACAACGCCATGAAGCCGAAGTCCGAAGAACCGATCGAATTGCGGACCGTGCATCCGGCTCCTCCTGCCAGCACCAAAGTGCATGGTAAGACCTACGTTCTTCAGACGTCGCAGAATCCCTACCGCGTCAATCCTGAAGGAAAATACGATCAGGAGTATACGAACGCCAACATCGTCGAGCAGGGGATGGGACGATTGATGAAACCGAATGCCAACCCATGGGACGAAAAGAGCCAGGGCTATTTGAAGTACGTTCGTGAGGGCGGGGAGATTTTCTTCCAGAATTGCCATTTCTGTCACGGCGACAATTTAAACGGTCGTGGGTTGCATGCCTTTGCGTTCAATCCAATTCCGGCAAACTTTACCGATCCGGGGACCATTGCCCAGCTTCAGGAAACCTTTATCTTCTGGCGTGTGTCAAAGGGCGGAATCGGATTGCCCAACGAAGGATTCCCTTGGGCATCGGTGATGCCGCCGTGGGAACAACACCTGACGGTCGATGAGATCTGGAAGGTGATCTTGTTCGAGTACTGGCACACTGGCTACTATCCTCGCACGTGGGACTGATCGATTACGGGATTCATCGCTTAACCTGGATATATGAGATGAGGGTAAACATGATGAAGAGTTCAATGAAGAAGGCAGGAATGGTCGCTACGGCCGCCTGCGGAATCATCCTGGTCTCAGGCAATAGCGGGGTGTCACTTTTGGCGCAAGATGCGCTCCCGGAAGGATTCAAGAAGGGCGATCTTGCTCCTGAACCTGCCGCCGAGATGATCGAGGCGGGAAAGCGGGTGTACTTTACCAAGTGTGTCTGGTGTCATGGAGTCGATGGGGCAGGTGATGGGCCTGGCGCCGATCGTCTATGGCCGCGTCCCCGTAATTTTAATCAGGGGACTTTCAAAATCCGTCACACGGCAAGCGGTGAGCTGCCGTTGTTCGACGCCAAGAAACCGATCGCGGGTCAGAACGACCTGTTCGAGACGGTGACTCACGGATTGCCCGGGTCAGCCATGCCCTCCTGGGAAGGTATCCTGACGGAAGAGCAGAGGCTCCAAGTGCTATCCTTCGTGACCACTCAACTGGTGAAGGACCGGAAATTTACGGACAAGCAGTCAGAGAGTCAGACGATTCTCCAACTTGGCGATATCAAGCAAATAGCTGCGACGGAGGAAAGTCTGAAGAAGGGATCGGAGCTGATTGTCGAAAAGAAGTGCGTCGAGTGTCATGGTGCCGAAGGCCGGGGTGATGGGAATGCCTTCAACCTGAAGGACGACTGGGGGTTTGCAATTCAGCCGGCGGACTGGCACAAGTGCTGGAATTTCCGCGGTAGCCGTCAAGATCCCTACAATGTGAAGAACATTTTTCGCACCTTCTCGACGGGTGTAAACGGGACCCCGATGCCCTCGTTCGCAGATAACACCACTGTTGAGGAACGTTGGCATATTGCGAATTGGGTCAATTTCCTGTGCGAGCGGGATAGGGATGGAAAGCCTCTCCCTATCGACCCATTGACCGACAAGCCGAAGATCAACTTCGTCGTGCCTTCGGACCCAGTGGAAGGCGAGATTCCAGCCGACATGGAAAACGAAGCCTGGCAGAAGGCTCCGAAGCGCTACGTGGCGATGGGCGGACAAATTACGCACAAACCCAGGAACTTTGTCAATCGGATCGACGACATCTGGGTTCGTTCGCTGTACAACGACAAGTCGGTGGTCTACCTCCTCGAGTGGGACGATCGAACCAAGAGCGTAGCAGAAGGAAAGTTGCCCTGGGCTCCGACTCAAGTCAACATCGATATCAAAGAACAAGATCCAAAGACCGGTGAAGAAGGGTCCATTGCAGCCAATCAAAACAAGTACAAGGTCTACAATGACGCCATCGCGATCGAAACTCCGGTGAAGTGGAAGGAACTGCCCGCTCCGATCAAGCCGCGGTATCTATTCGGGACAAACGATCAGTTCCCGGTCGACATCGTCAAGTGGGAAGCCGATGGGTCGATCCGTGCGTTCAAGGGAACCGGATGGGACAAGGATTTCGAAGAACGTGACACGTATGAAGAGAACCTCAAGGTCCTCAAGTCCGAATGGAAGAATGGTCGCTGGTACGTCATGATTCAGCGTCCGTTGGGGAACAAAAAAGACCAGGACTACGATGAGGATACCTTCTTCGAAGTGGGTCAATACGTCCCGACCGTCTTCTTTGCTTGGGATGGTCACAACGGCGATGCAGGACGTAAGATGGCCGTGTCGGCCTTCTACTATACGTTCCTGAATCCCCCGATTCCTCGAGAGACCTATATCTATCCGGTAGTGATTGCTTTTGGTGTGGGCTGCTGGAAGGATGGGTGTTGACTCGTCGGGCCAACAAGAAGAGGGGAAAGGCCCTCTAAGTCAGCAGGCACACCTGTGCGATATGGAGGGGGTGGAGGAACCCACCCCCTCTTTGTTTTTGGCTTTTTGTGGGAATGAACCGTCCATGATCACCGATGTAACCGGCGTACTCTTGGCCGGTGGAAAAAGTCAAAGGATGGGGGAGGACAAGCGCTATCTCCGTGTGGGGGAGCAGACTCTTTTACAACGAAGTCTGGCAGTTCTCCGTATGGTGTTTCAGGACCTGATCG
>Ga0114129_10003827_pt1 | contig 21202 bp, 22 predicted proteins | sample RhiMetdeltSRZDD1_FD_80071 | JGI IMG/M metagenome (GOLD analysis project Ga0114129, IMG submission 80071) | Populus rhizosphere microbial communities from Tennessee, USA - Rhizosphere MetaG P. deltoides SRZDD1 (version 2) (version 2) | ecosystem: Host-associated > Plants > Roots > Rhizosphere >... | reverse complement strand
GAGGCGTGGCACCACGCCGGGATGTTCGAGGGCAAGCAACGTGTGTTCGACGATTTCATCGCCGCCGCGGAATACCTGGTGAAGAACGGGTACGCCTCGCCGCAGACGCTCGGCATCATGGGCGGCTCCAACGGCGGCCTGCTCGTCGGCGCGGCGATGGAGCAGCGCCCCGACCTGTTCGCCGTCGCGCTGCCGGCCGTCGGGGTCATGGACATGCTGCGCTACCAGAAGTTCACCGTCGGCGCCGCATGGGCGACCGAATACGGCTCGTCCGACGATCAGAAGGCGTTCGAGTACCTGTATCGATACTCGCCGCTCCACAACCTGAAGCCGGGGACCTGCTACCCGGCGACGCTGGCGACCACTGCCGACCACGACGATCGCGTCGTCCCGAGCCACTCCTTCAAGTTCATCGCGGCGCTGCAGGAGGCTCAGGGGTGCGCGAGGCCGGTGATGATTCGCGTGGAGACCGAGGCGTCGCACGGCTACCGGCCGACGGACAAGCGCATCGCGGAGCTGGCGGACGAGTGGGCCTTCGCGCTCGCGAATATGAAAGCGAAGGACCCGGCAACGCGGTAGACGGGCCGCCACAAAGAACACAAAGAGGGGTAGCCACAAAGGACACGGAGAGCACGAAGGGTAAGGACACCTCTTAGTGACCTTTGTGGCTTCAAATCTTCGTGCTCTTGGTGGCCACAAAGGCCGCCGCGCGCACCGCGGTCTCGCGTGCGTCGGCCACGCAGTCCGGGATGCCGATCGATCGGAACCCGCTCCCGGTGATGAACAACCCGGGAATGCGCGCGAGGTGGCTTTCGATGGTGGCGAGCCGCTCGAGGTGGCCGACCTCGTACTGCGGGCTCTGGCGCGTCCAGCGGTAGATGCGCGAGAAGATCGGCGCTCCCGAGATCGACATCACGTCGGTGAGCGCCTCGCGCGCAACCTCGATCAATTCGTCGTCCTTCTGATCCAGCCGATGCGGGTCGCGGCCGCCACCCAGGAACGCGCGCAGCAGCGCGTGTCCTTCGGGCGCGCGTTGCGGCCACTTCGACGTCACCCACGTGGCGGCCAGCAGCGGGTTGCGCTCGACGCGCGGAACGACGAAGCCACTCCCGCGCATCGGGTGCGCGATCTGATCGCGTCGATAGCCGAAGGCGACGGTTGCGGTCGACGCGTACGGAATGTCGGCGCAGAGCGCGGCGAGTCCGGTGTGAACGCCCCCCAGGATGCCGCCAGCCGCGTATGCGGGCACCGCGAGGATGACTGCGCTGGCGTGGATCGGCCCCGATGTCGTGTCCAGCGTGAAGATGCCCGCGTGGCGGAGATCCGTCACGCGCGATGACGTGCCGATGGTGCCGGGCGCAATCGCGCCAACGAGCGCATCGGCTAGCTCGGCGACTCCACCCGGCAGCGACACGAACGCGCCCTGCGGCGAGGGCTTCATCCGCAGCGCGCGAAACGCGCGGATGATGCTGCCGGACTGCCGCTCGGCATCCACCAGACGAGGGAACAGCGCGCGCACGGACAGGCGGTCGACGTCGCCGGCATGAATCCCGGCGAGCAGCGGCTCCGCGAGATAATCCGCGGCCTCTTCGCCGAATCGCCGGCGCACGAACGCCGCGATCGACTCGTCCTCGTCGTCGACGCTGCGGGGAATGACGACTTCGCACGCCATGCGCAGCTTGCCGCGAAGCGAGAACAGCGATGACGCCGCGAGCGCGCTCGCGCGCACCGGGAAGCCGAGAAACGATCCTTCGGGAATAGGATGCAGGCGGCCGTCGCGCAGGACGTACGCGGTGCGCGGCGTCAACGTGGAGACGAGCCGCTCGCCGAGGCCCAGCTCGCGGCAGAGTGCCACCGCTGCCGGCTTCTGCACCAGGATGGAATCGGGACCGCCGTCGACGACCCAGCCGTCGAACCGATCGCTGCGAACGACACCGCCGAGTCGATCCGAGGCTTCGACCAGACGAACGGTGACGCCGCGGCGCTGCAGCTCGTACGCGGCCGCGAGGCCGGAGATACCGCCTCCTACGATGACGACGTCGGGGTGATCCGGATCCGGGTGGTTCACGCTTCTACGTTCGGTGTTCTCTGTTCGGGTTCAGGTTCGGTTCCTGGTTCCGGCGTGAGCTGCCCGCTTCCGGTTCATTTTCGCGATGCCCGATGGACGTACTGCGCGAGCATCTGCACGTTCTCCACCGGCGTGGACGGCAGAATGCCGTGCCCGAGGTTGAAGATATGACCCGCGCGCCCGCCCACTCGCGCGAGGACGTCTTCCGCCTGGTCGAGCATGCGGCGCGGTGGACCGAGCAGCAGCGTCGGATCGAGGTTGCCCTGCACGCCGCGATCGAAGCCGATGTCTTCCCACGCTTCGTCGATCGGCACGCGCCAGTCCACGCCGATGACGTCGCCACCCGCCTCGCGCAGCTCCGGGAACATCGTCGCCGTCCCCGTGCCGAAGTGAATGGTCGGCACGCGGCCGGCAATCGCATCGAAGATCTTCTTCGAATGGGGAAGCGCGAACTCCCGGTAATCGGCCGCGCTGAGCGTGCCCACCCACGAGTCGAACACCTGCACGGCGTCGACGCCGGCATCGATCTGCGCGCCGAGGTAATCGGCGACGACGGTCGCGAACTTGTCGCAGAGCAGGTGCCACGAGTCCGGGTGGCCGTACATCAGCGACTTGGTGCGCGCGAAGTTGGTCGAGTGGCCGCCCTCGATGGCGTACGACGCCAGTGTGAACGGCGCGCCGGAAAAGCCGATCAGCGGCACGCGGCCGTGCAGCTCGTGCTGCACGACCTCGATTGCCTCGAGCACGTGCGCGAGCGCCTGGCGAGGCTCGAACAGTTTCAGCCTCTCGATGTCGGCCGACGATTCGATGGGCCGCTCGATCTGCGGACCTTCACCCTTGACGAAATCGAACGGCAGCCCCATCGGCTCGAGCGGCAACAGGAGATCGGAAAACAAGATGGCCGCATCGACCTCGATGCGCCGCACCGGTTGCAGCGTGACCTCCGCCGCGAGGTCCGGTGTCCGGCAGATCTCGAGCAGCGAGTGCTGCTCGCGTATCGCGCGGTATTCCGCCATGTAGCGGCCGGCCTGGCGCATGAACCAGACGGGCGTGACGTCGACAGGCTCCCGCCTGCAGGCTTTCAGAAAGCGGCTCAAGGCTGAGGGCTCATGGCGTCGGGGGCTCAGGGCTTCAGGCTTCGGGCTCGGGGCCCGCGCTTACTCGCGAACCGGGATGTTGAGCAGCTCGCGCGCGAGCGTGACGAGCTCTTCGAGCCAGAGCGGCTTGTAGCGAAGCTCCGCCCCAAGCTCCCTGATCTCGTTCGACTGCGCATCGTCCAGATAGTAGTCGCCCGTGACGATGGCGACCGGTGTGTGAGTCAGTCCCGGGATGGCGCGGATGGCACGAAGGAACTGCAGCCCGCTCGTCAGTGGCATGCGCAGATCGAGGATCACGGCTTGCGGGCGATGCGTCTGCGCGAGGCTCAGCCCTTCGTCGGCTGAGAGGGCCGCCCACACCTCGTAGCCTTCCAGACGAAGCATTCGCGAAAAAGTGTCCGTGACGCTGACGTCGTCATCGACAATGAGCACTCGAGGGGCACTTTCGGGCTTGCTGGCGGAAGAAGCCACCGGGGCCATTATGCTATATTCAGCCACTTTGGACGCCGGAGCCCCCTCCGGAACGTTCAAGTGCGCACTCGCGTCGGAGGTTGTGTGAGCCCAATACTCGTCCGGCCTGTCCGGGAGCAGCTCGAGCACGACCGCATCATCCGCCTCCTTCAGGCGAAATATAAAAGGAAATTCGAGGTCGCCATCAATCCGGGGAACGAACAGACCGCCGGCGTCGGCGGACCGCCTCCGTGGTATCCAGACCTTGTCCTCCAGAGCGAACGCGGCAAGAAAGTGCTCGGCGTTGTCGAGGTTGAAACGACTGAGTCGGTCAACCACCTCGAGGCGATGTCCGAGTGGCGGACGTTTTCCCAGCTGCGGACGACCTTTCATCTCTACGTGCCGGCATCGATGATCGACGTTGCGCGCCGTCTCTGTGAGGATATGCAGATACCGGTCGCCGAAATCTGGGCGTATACCGTGATCGGCGACCAGCCGCGGTTCACGCTGGTCCAGCGAACGGCGGTGCCCGAGGCGAAGGCAAGACCGGCGGCGGTCTCGACGGCTCCGCGGCCGGCAGCCGCCGCCCCCGCGCGACCGGCGGTCACGCGACCGGCGGTCAATGGTCCTGCCCGCGCTCGCGCCCGACCGGCCGCGCCGCCGGCACGGCGCAAAACCGCGGCGAAGAAAAGTGCAAGGCCCGCCGCGCGGCGAGCGGCCGCTCGAAAGCCGGCGCCGAGGGCGGCCCGTCCCGCGCCGAAGAAGAGCGCGTCCGGCGCGCGCGCGCAGAAGCGCAAATAATCATCCGTGCCGTTCCTCCGTGTCATCCGCGACAAGCGCGGATACGAGACCACGTACCTGATGCACTGGTGCCGCGAGGGCACGAAGCAGAAGTCGCGCATTCTGTACGTGTTCCGCACGCCGGGCGGCGTTCGCGTCGGCCGCGAGGCGCTCGAGTCGGACGTGCTCAGGCAGATCGAGGCCGAGCATCCCGACATCGAGTTCGACTGGAACGCGGTCTTCCACAACCAGCAGGTGATCGAAACCGCAGTCGAGCCGCGGCGTCCGCGCAAGCGGCCGTCGGCAGAAGCGCCGGGCGAGGTGGCGCCGGTGCAACAGCCGCCCCCGTCGCGATTCACGGTGCCGTCGGCCATCGAAGGCGCGACGCCCGACGAGCAGATCGCGTTTCTCCTCCGCTGGTATGTCGCGGTCCGCGAGAAGATTCCGCAGCGATCGCCGGACCCGGCGCGCCAGGAGGTGCTGTTCGCGTTGACGGAGCGTCTCAATCCGGCGGCGTGGACCGACGCGGATCAGATCACCGCCGGGCTTCAGGATGCCGCCGAGGCGCTGCAACGGTTGTCGCACGTCTTCGCGAAGCGGCGCCGCCGCTCGAAGAAGAGGGGCGGGGGCGGACCGACCGAACCCTCTGAGCCTTCTGAACCGTCTGAACCGTCTGAACCGTCTGAACCTTCTGAACCTTCTGAACCCTGATGTCCTGGCTCGCGGCCTTGTTGCTCCGCGTGGGGGAGCTCGGGCCGTGGGGGCCGATTCTCTTCGCGCTTCTCTATATCGTCGCCGCGGTGACGATGGCGCCGGCGTTTGTCCTGAGCGTCGCCGCGGGCGCGCTGTTCGGCGTCTGGAGGGGATCGCTGCTCGTCTTCGTCAGCGCGACGCTTGGTGCAACCGCCGCATACGGCGTCGCGCGCATGCTCGCGGGCACGCGTGCAGTCGCGTGGATCATGCGCGACCGGCGCGTGGCGGTCGTCCGGCGCGCGGTCGCACATGAGGGCGCGTGGGTGCAGTTCCTGTTGCGACTGTCGCCCATCGTTCCCTACGTGCTCCTGAACTACGCGCTTGGCCTGAGCGGCGTGCGGGTACGCGATTTCCTGGTCGCCTGCTTCGGGATGATTCCGACGATCGTGATGTACACCTATTACGGCAGGGTCGTCGGTGACGTCGCGAAGATCGCGGCAGGCATCGCGCCGCCCCGGGGCCGCGAATACTACGTGCTGCTCGTGGTCGGCCTGATCGCGACCGTCATCGCGACGATGGCGATTACCCGCGCCGCGCGTCGCGCAGTCGAGCAGCAGCGGCTGAATCGATAATCCACTCGACACGGTCACCGGCATCCCGCAGCAGTTGCGCGGGGTAGCGCGGCACGTCCAGCGGGCCTTCGATTGCCGCGGCAATCGCGCCGGTCTTCGACGCTTCCGCCGCAATCATGATGATGGCGGTGGAGTCGAGCAGCGCGGGGGGTGTCATCGTGATGCGCCACGTGCCGAGCTCGGGAACGAAGACGCCGGCAGCCAGCGGTTGGCGCGGACCCGAAGGGTCCGCGCCGCTCGCGAGCAGAGGACTCCCCGGAAAGATCGACGCGATGTGTGCATTCTCTCCGATGCCGAGGAGCATCACGTCGAACAGGGGGCCGACGGTCTGATCGCGCCGCGCGCGCAGCACCGCGTCGTACAACCGCCCCGCATCCGACGCGGGCAGTTCGCCGCGCATGCGATGCACCTGCGTCTCCGGGAGCTGGACGTGCTGAAGCAGCCATCGATGCGCGAGGCCGTAATTGCTCTCGGGGTGGTCGGGAGGCACCTCGCGTTCGTCGCCCCAGAACAGATGCATGCGCCCCCAGTCGATCCGCTGACGCCACGGACGTTTCGGATCCGCGAGCAGCGCGTACAAGAGGTCGGGCGTCGAACCGCCCGTCAACGACAGCGCCGCCACCCCGCGGGCGGCAATCGCCGTCTCGACGAGCGACGCGACGCGGTCGGCCGCCGTCTCCGACATCGCGGCCTTGTCCGCCACGATCGTCAGTCGCGCCACTGCCGTCCGTCGCGTTCGATCAACAGGTCGGCTTCGGACGGACCCCACGATCCGGCCTCGTACACGGCGATGCGCGACCGTGTGTCCTGCTTCCATGCGTCGAGAATCGGCGCCACCACCTGCCAGCCGGCCTCGACCATGTCCATCCGGTGGAAGAGCGTCTGGTCACCGGTCATCGAGTCGAACAGCAGCGTCTCGTACCCCGTCGTCGGTTCGGTTTCGAAATGCTCCGCGTAGCTGAAATCCATCGTCACCGTGTCGAGCCGTTCGAAGGGACCCGGCACCTTCGCATCGAAGCACAGTGAGATGCCTTCGTTCGGCTGGATGCGAAGCACGATCGCGTTCGAGCTGAGCGCGTTGACCGGCGTCTCCCTGAACAGCATGAGCGGCGCCCGCTTGAACTGCACGGCGACCTCGGTCACGCGCTGCGGCAGCCGCTTGCCGGTGCGCAGGTAGAAGGGGACACCGGCCCAGCGCCAGTTGTCGATGAACAGTCGCATCGCGACGAACGTCTCGGTGCGCGACGTCGGGTCCACGTTCGGTTCGCTCGTGTAGCCGGAGTACTCCGCCCGCACGACGTGACGTGTAATCTCGTCGTGCGCGAGCGGCGGGAGCGCGTGGAGGACGCGGACCTTCTCGTCCCGGACGTCTTCGCCGCCGAAGGAGATGGGCGGCTCCATCGCGACCAGCGTCATCACCTGGAACATGTGGTTCTGCACGATGTCGCGCAGCGCGCCGGCCTTGTCGTAGTAGGCGCCACGCTTGCCGACGCCGGCGTCTTCGGCCACCGTCATCTGCACGTGATCGACGTAACGCCGGTTCCAGATCGGCTCGAAGATGCCGTTGGCGAACCGGAACGCCATGATGTTCTGAACGGTTTCCTTTCCGAGGTAATGGTCGATGCGGTAGATCTGCGACTCGCGAAGTCCCCTGCGCAGCTCCGCGTTCAGCGCGCGCGCGCTGTCGAGGTCGTAGCCGAAGGGCTTCTCGACGATCACGCGGCGCCACCCCTCGTCTTCCTGTGTGAGGTCCGCCGCCGCGAGGCCGTCGACGACCGTGCCGAACAGGTCCGGCGGCACGGCGAGGTAGAAGAGGTGATTCGCCGGAACGTGATGCCGCTCACGAAGCTCCGCGAGCTTCGTCTTCAACCGCTCGAAGAGCGCGGGATCGTTGAACTCGCCGGAGATGTAGTAGAGCCGGTCCTCGATGCGCTTCCACTTGTCGGCCTCGAGCGGCTCGCCCTCGGCCTGGCGGACCTGCTCGCGCATCTGCTTGCGGTAGGCGGCCTGATCGATCTGCGGGCGCGCGACGCCGAGAATGGCGAACTCCTCCGGCAGGTGGCCGCTCTCCGCGAGGTTGAAGATGGCCGGCAGCAGCTTGCTGCGCGTGAGATCTCCGGACGCGCCGAAGATGACGAAGATGCAGGGATCGGCGCGCTTACGAACGCTCGACATGGCCGCCGAACTGCGCGCGTAGTGCGGAGAGCAGCTTCTCGCCGAAGGTGTGGTCGCGGCGTGAACGGAACCGCGCGTAGAGCGCCGTGGTGAGCACGTCGGCAGGGACTTCTTCGTCGATCGCCGCATCGACCGTCCATCGGCCTTCGCCGGAGTCGGCGACGCTGCCGGCAAACGCCTTCAGCTCGGGATCGGCGACGAGCGCCAGCGCCGCCAGGTCGAGCAGCCAGGAGCTGACGACGCTGCCGCGCCGCCACAGCTCCGCGATCTCCGCGAGATTGAGATCGTACCGCTGGTTCTCCGGCAGCGTCTTCGCCGAGGCGTTGCGCAGGATGTCGAATCCTTCGGCGTAGGACTGCATCAGGCCGTACTCGATGCCGTTGTGAATCATCTTGACGAAATGGCCGGCGCCTGATGGTCCGCAGTAGAGGAAGCCTTCGTGCGCGGTCGTCTTCGTGGCGTCGAGACCGCGTGAGGGCTGCTGCGAGCCCTGGCCTGGCGCGAGTGTCCGGAAGACCGGTGTCAGCCGCGCCGCCGCGTGCTGCGGGCCGCCGACCATCAGGCAGTAGCCGCGTTCAGCGCCCCACACGCCGCCGCTCGTGCCGACGTCGAGATAGTGGATGCCGCGCGTCGCCAGCGTCGCCGCGCGCCGCACGTCGTCTTTGAAGTAGCTGTTGCCGCCGTCGACGATCGTATCGCCCTGCTGCAGATGTTCCGCGAGCGCGGTGACGGTCTGCTCGGTCGCGTCACCCGCGGGCACCATGATCCAGACCGCGCGCGGTGATGCGAGACGCACGACCAGATCCGGCAGCGACGTCGCGCCGGCGGCGCCGCCGCGCGCCAGCGTCTGCACGGCGTCCGCACTGCGATCCCAGACGACGACCTCGTGACCGCCGGCCACCAGGCGGCGCGTCATGTTGCCGCCCATGCGCCCCAACCCTACGAGGCCTATTTGCATCTCATTTACATCCTTCGTCGATCTTGCGAATGCGCGCAACGTGGCGGCCGCCTTCGAAGGGCGTCGCCAGCCAGACACGGACGATGGCGAGCGCCTCGGCCTCGGTGACGGTGCGCTGGCCGAGCGACAGCATGTTCGCGTCGTTGTGCGACCGGTTCCAGATGGCCACCTGTTCGCTCCAGCAGACGCCGCAGCGGATGCCGCAGATGCGGTTGGCCACCATCGCCTCGCCGTTGCCGGACCCGCCGAGGACGATGCCCCGCTCGAACTCGCCACGGGCCACGGCTTCCGCGACGGGACGGATGAAATCGGGGTAGTCGACCGGGGCCTCGGATGAGGTCCCGAAGTCACGGACCGAGTGACCGGAGGCGGTCAGCATCGTCTTAATCGCTTCTTTGTAAGCAAATCCCGCGTGGTCCGACCCTATCGCGAGTTTCATCGTCTGGACGCCGGATGTGATTTTCCTCCATTGCCACAAAATCACATCCGGTGTCTTATACTGTCCCCATGCGAAACAGCGCTAAGTTCTTGCTGGCGGGCGCCTTTGCGCTCGCGATGGTCCAGGTGCCAGCTGCGGAGCAGCAGGGAAACACTGGGCAGCAACAGGCACAGCGGCAGCAGCAGCCTCAGCCCGCGCAGCCGCAGCAGCAACAGACGCCGACCTTCACGTCCCGCGCCTACCTCGTCACGACCGACGTGATCGTGCGCGACTCGAAGACGGATCAATTCATGGCGGACCTGAAGCCGACCGACTTCGACATCCTCGAAGACGGCGTGAAGCAGGAGCTCGCATCGATGGTGCTGATCCACGGTGGACGCGCCTACAACACGCTCGCGCCGCCGCCCGCGCCCATGCAGGAAGGGATCATCCTTCCCGTCGCGCGTCCGACCAACGACGCCGCCGGCCGCGTGTTCCTGCTGTTCGTGGACGACCTCCACATGGACTTCCAGCAGACGCCGCGCATCCGCGAGATCTTCCGGAAGATGCTGAAGAACCTGATCCACGACGGTGACATGTGGGGCATGGTCAGCACCGGCACCTCGTCGATCTCGATCGATCTCACCTACGACCGCGCACTGCTCGACGATGCGATCAACCGCATCAGCGGCGGCGGCCTGAAGCCGAGCGAAGTCATCAAAGGACAGGAAGGCGCCGACGGTCCGGTCGAACTGCGGTATCGCGCGCACGTCGCGTTCACGACCGCGAACCAGCTGATGACGAACCTCGAGAAGCTGCACAACCGCCGCAAGGCTGTCATCTGGGTGAGCAGCGGCTACGACTTCAACCCGTTCGAGAAATCACGGTTGAAGGAGCAGCTCGGGCCGTGCGACAACGGCACCGACGCCTCGGGCAACAGCGACAGCAGCCAGAGCAACTGCGTCGGCGCCAACGGCCGCGTCGACCCGAACCTCGTGCCGCAGGGCTCGCAGTTCGCCGACGCCGAGCTCGTGCGCGACATGGCGGAAGTGACGCGCGCCGCGAACCGCGCGAACGCGACGCTCTACACGATCGACCCGCGCGGCCTCGTGGCCGGCGGCGACATCGGCGAGAACGTCGATCCTGTCGAGTGGGAAACCTACGTGTCGAAGACGGTGGACAGCCTCCGCACGATCGCGGACCTGACCGGCGGCTTTGCGGTGGTGAACCAGAACGACTTCGACAAGGCGCTGAAGCGGATCGACGCGGAGACGAGCGATTACTACGTGCTGGGGTTCTACTCGAGCAACCCCGACCCGCTGCGCCGCACGCGGCGGATCGAAGTCGTGACCAGGCGGGATGGCGTGAAGGTGTGGTCGCGGACCTCTTACTCGCTCCGCCCGACTCCGTCGGACACGACCAGCAAGAAATAAGTTCAACGTCCAACCCCCAACTTCCAACTCCCAAGTTGGACTTCATTCACCTTGGGAGTTGGGATTTGGGATTTGGGATTTCGCGCTACGACTCCTTGGCGGTGGCCGGCTTCTGTTCGCGCGCGATAGCCTCGCGAATCCTCTCTCTCAACCAGTCAACAGGCTTCGGCGTGCTCGCCAGGAACGCCTGCCACTCCGCTTCCGACAGCGGTATATGAATGACGCGATCGACGCTGTTCGAGATGTGCAGTTGATGATCCATGTCAGCGCGATTCTATCCAAGCCCGTTGCCAACCGGCCATAGAATCTTCCGATTCGCTCCATCCGGCCCCGTCATAAGCTTTTCGGCGCCTGCGCGGCCGCAGCCAGCCGCGGCCGGACTGTTTCGAAGACCCTGAGGACCTCCGACACCGCCCGCGGCAGCCGTGTCATCTTCGGGTACAGCCAGCCGAACTGCCGCTCCAGCGAATGTCCCGCGATTCGGCTGACAAAAAGCTGCTTGGCGCGGACATCTCCGGCCACCGCCTGCCACGGGACGATGCCGATGCCGAGGCCGCCGCGGACCATCGCCTTGATGATCTCGACGTTCTCGGTCTCCATGACGATTTCCGCCTCGATGCGCTCGCGCGTGAGGAACTCGTCCACCAGGCGGCGCGTGATCGACCCGGTCTCGAACAGGATGAACGGCTGCCTGTTGAGGTCCGAGGGCGAGATGCGGCGCTTCATCGCCAGCGGATGGTTCGGGTAGGTGGCGACGAGCAGTTCCTCCTCGAGCACCGGAACCGACACCATGTCGGTCGCGTCGATCGGCAGCGTCAGCAGCCCGAGGTCGCCGGCGCCCGACCGGAGCATCGCGATCGATCGCTCCGTGCTGCCGACGGTCACCTTCAGGTCGAGGTTTGGATGAACGCGGCGCACCTCCGACAGCAGCGTGGGGAAGACGTAGAGGCAGACCGTCATGCCGCCGACCAGGCGGAGCGTGCCGCGCAGCGACTCCTGCTTCTCGCTGATCCCCGTGACGGTGTCCTGGAGATCCTGGAAGACGCGGTGGCTCAGTTGCAGGAGTGCCTCGCCGGCCGGCGTGATGCGGATGCGGCGGCCGATCCGGTGGAAGACCGTCTCGCCGAGCTCCTCTTCGAGCAGCAGGATCTGCCGGCTGATGGCCGACTGCGACACGTGCAGCTTGTCGCCGGCCGCGGTGAACGATCCGGTATCCGCGATGGCGCGGATGATTTCGAGCTGCCGCAGATCCATCGTTCGAAGCTTACATAACTCGTACGCATCGAACAACAGGATCCAATGAGTAAAACTCCCAACTCCCAACTCCCAAGCGGCCCGAGGTCGCTACAACGAGCTGACCCTGGCCACCGCTTCCTTCAGATAGCCCTCGTCCATCTCCACGCCGACGAAGTTGAGCCCCAACTGCGCGCAGGCGACCGCCGTCGATCCGAGGCCGAGAAACGGATCCGCGACGGTCCGGATGCGATCGACGCCGTGCAACCGGAGGCACATCTCCGGGAGGCGCGGCGGAAACGTCGCGGGATGGGGGCGCTCCTTGTCGCGGCTCTGGATGGTGTCGTACGGGATGAACCATGTGTTGCCGCGGCAGCGGAGGTCGTTGGCGGCGGCGCGCCACCTCGCGACGTTCGATTTGTCCTGATATCGCACACCAATCGCCTGGCGGCGGAGCGGTGTCTCCCCTTTCGGCGTGAAATGGAACACGAACTCGTGGCAGTCGTGCAGGAAGCGCTCGCTGTTGATTGGCTTGTAATGGCCGACGGCGAGGTCGTCTTCGAGCCCGGCGCGCGCGCCCGCGAGCGCCTTCTCGATCGCAATCGATTTGATCCAGTGAATCGTGTTCTGGAGCTTGAGGTGGGGACGCGCGGCCTGCGCGACATCGAGCGCCGTCCACGGGTCCGTCGGCTTGCCGCCGACGTTCAGGAACAGCGAACCGTCTTCGGCCAGCGCCCGCGCGGCGAGCTTCACCCAGTCGCCCGTCCATTCCAGGTATCGCGATCGCGGCATGGTGTCGTCATAGGTCCGATACCGGATGCCGAGGTTATAGGGGGGCGAGGTGACGATGGCGTCGATCGAGGTTCGCGGGAGCCGGGTCAGGATGTCGAGCGAGTCGCCGAGATAGAAACGGAAGGTAGCGCCGCGGACTTTGAAGATGGTGTGCGGCTGCGGGAAACGAGTCACCACACGGGATTGTAACGAGAGGGAGTGAGGAAGTGGGGGGAGTCGATGTCAGCGAGTCGCGCAACGCGGACCGAAGCCACCGCGTTGCGGACCCGCCTCGAAACCTTCAGGACGCGCGGACGGCGGCGAGCGGCTCGGGCGCGATCGCTGCCCGGTCGGCCGCAATCGTGTGATTGCGGCGATGGCCGTACGTCTCGCAGGCCTGTCCTTTTTCCTCGATGTAAGTCAGCTCGCGATTCGTCGCAAGCTCACGATACCGGCCGATGACACACCCGCAACCGAGTGTTCGGAACCCCAGGAGCCGCACCAGACTCATGGCCTTGAAATCCTCCGCGACAACCGCGAGTGCAAGCAGTGTGCCCGCTGAGGTACACGTGTGCGCGAGCCATCTTCGCGGCGTCAATCGCGCGGAATTCCAGAAAATGCGCGCGGCGACCAGCGCACACCTCGTTCGAGCCGCACGTGCAGTGTGTGCTATCGCGGAACGTGCGTGTCTCACGCAAGTCACGGTTGGATCACGATTCAACCGTTGGGATTTGCCTTGGCGATCGTTTCAGTGTGAAGAGGGTGGCAGTTGCGAGTGAATGGCGCGGAACGATTCGAGTTCGACCGCCCGCTGGCGGGCGGCGGCGCCGCGGGCGCGAACAATCCTGATCACCACGGCGAGGTGCAACACGCCGATGACCCCCAGCTCCATGGAGGTGGGGCGCGGCTGCAGCGCAAGTGCCGGGATCATGTTGACGAAAGTCGCGCTGGCGAAGACCAACGTGAAGAGCGGGTCGATGCCGCCGCCCGGCAGAGCCGGGCCGACGGCCATGGCGGTCGTCTCCCAGCGCGGTCCGGACTCAGTCCCCTCGTAATACACCTGGAGGTAGCGGCCAATGCGCTCGACGCCGACGTGGAGCGCGTGAATGGCCTCGAATCCCCCTGCCAGGACGGCGAGCGGATACAGCGACGCCACCGGCGCCTCGGCGAGCGTCAGGACGGTGAGCGCCAGCGCGGCCCATCCGAGCATGGTGACGGGGAAGAGAATCATCCGCGCAGTGCCGCGCGCCGCGATCGTCTGGCGCAAAACGGCGTATTCGGTCTCGGACAGGTTCATGACGTGGCACCCTTCTTGGAACGGCCGAGTACGTGCGCGGCAGAGGTGACCGGAAAGAGAACGCGGCTGCCACTAGTGGGCGCAACCATTTCCGTCAGAAGTTCGTTGCACCCTACAGATTGTCTGCTACAATGCCGAAACAAACCGTAACAATCTGTCTCACAAAGGTTTGCCTGTGATCCGAATCCGGTTCTCTGCGTCGGCGACACTCGTCTGTTTCCTGGCCATCGCCACGATGGGCCTTCCTGCGCAATCCAGCGCAGCTGTTCGCGCGTCGGCTCACAAGAAGACGACGTCGACTGTCAGGAAACCGGTTGCCAGCAAAAGCACCACGGCGACCGCGACAAAGAGACCAACTTCCCGCCGCGTGCGTGCCGCGCGTGTCCGGGCAGCCCAGCAGGCAGCCGCGCTGCGCGAGGCCATCGAGCCGCGCTTCAAGTTCGACGACCTCGGCAACGTCGTTCCCGACATCCGCGCCGAAGCCGCCATCATCTACGACCCGGAAAACGGCAAGGTCCTCTGGGAGAGCAACTCCACGAGCCGCCGATCGATTGCGAGCATCACCAAGGTGATGACCGCGGTGGTCTTCCTCGAGAACTCGCCCGATCTGACGCGCGAAGTCGTCGTCGAGCGCGTTGACGTGCGCAACGCGTCCACCACGTATCTCCGCGCCGGCTACACGGTGACGACCGGCGATCTGCTGCACCTGCTGTTGATCGGCTCCGACAACGCGGCTGCGCGCGTGCTCGCGCGCGTCTCGCCGTACGGCTCCGACGGATTCATCGACCGCATGAACGCGAAGGCGCAGGAGCTCGGCCTCACCAGCACGTCCTATGCGGACCCGTCGGGTCTGCTCGCGGACAACGAATCATCTGCCTACGACCTCGCGCGGCTCATTACCTACGTCTCCGGTGACGATCGGATCGCGAGCATCATGCGGACGCCGTACTACACGGTGAACGCGGGCCGTCACCAGATCACCATCCACAGCACGAACCAGCTCGTCATGAAGGGCGACGTCGACGTGCAGGCGGGTAAGACCGGCTTCATCAGCAAGGCCGGCTACTGCCTGGCAACGCTCCTTCGGTTGCCGCAGGGCGGACCGGAGGTCGCGGTCGTCGTGCTCGGCGCGAAGTCGAACCCTGGCCGGTTCTGGGAGACGCGGCACCTCTTCAACTGGATCTCGACGAAGGCGTCGGACTGGTTCGCTCCGATTACGCAGCCGGCGCAGAGCCTCACGGCGATCCCCGCGATTGCGGTCCCCGTGATTCCGGCAGCCAATTAGCCGTGGGCGGGTCTGAAGACCCGCCCCTACACCGGCCTTCCCGAAATTCTTCTACGTGTACCCGCGCTGCATCGCGTAGGCGTCGAGCGGTAGCGTCGCCACGCTGTCCACGACAGGCATAACCGGCCTCGTCGCGCGCCGCCCGTCGTACGCCTTCAGGTACCGTTGGCACTGGTCGCACGCGTACACGCGGTACTGACCATCGGGCGTCGCAAACGACGTGATCCGCGCTCGGTCGCTGTTGCGGCAGTACGGGCAGGTCAGCGGCTCGAACTTCCAGCGCAGGGCGCATCGGCTGCAAATCAGATGACGTTCGGCAGCCGGGGTGATCACCGAGAAGTCCGGCTCGGCTCCGCACAGCGCGCAGTGCGCGTGTGACCAGAGCGCGAGGTCCGCGCGCTGCTGCAGCACTTCGGCGCAGCGCGTCATCCACGGCCGCATCGCGAGCGCCATCACCTGGTCCAGCGCTTCGTCTCTGTGCTCCTGCGATTCCGGCGGGAGATGCTCCTGCGACTCCGGCGGGAGATGATGGCCGAGGCCGACGGCTGCGACCGAGTGACGCACGCCGCCGCGATACCAGCGTTCGGCAACCTCGAGGAGGTTCATGTCACGGCCAATCGCCTGAATGCGCTGGGAGTCCGCATCCTCGAGCGCGCCGTGGCGCTGCAGCACGTCCGCAATCTGCCTCACGAGCAGCCGCAGGTCGCTCGATTCGATCTTGATGTTCTCGAACCGGAGGAGTGGCTCGCCGGTGGCGTCGTGCTTGCGGATGATCTCTTCGCTCAGCTCGAACCACGGTAAGGGCACTCGTCCCTGGATGCGCCGCTGGAGCTCGAGCAGCTCGATCTGCATGTCGACCGCATCGGCAAGCTCCGGGTGAGCTTCACGTATCGATCGGAGCTCCACGACTTCACGGGTTTCTGAACGCGCGGGTCGGGCGGGACGCGCCGGGTCGGTCACCCGAAGATCATATCGTGGGTCCGGCTGAAGCCGGGGCCCGGCCGGGTATCGCGTCGCGTCCGCCTTCAGGCGGACGACCGCCATAATGGACCGAATGCGGATTCTCACGGTCGCGTCCGAAGCTGTGCCGTTTGCAAAAACCGGCGGCCTGGCGGACGTGATAGGTGCGCTTCCGCAGGCGCTCGCGCGACTCGGACACGACGTCGATGTCGTGATCCCGCGTTACCGCGGCATCACGGCCGGCGAACGCGGGGGACGCGTGACCGTCCGGCTTGGCGGTCAGGTTGCCGACGCGGATATCTGGATTGCAGGCGATCGCGGACCAGGATCCGCGCCGCAACCCGGTCGCGTTCGCACGATCTTCATCGATCACCCGGCCTACTTCGATCGCGATTTCCTCTACGGCACCGCCGGGCAGGACTACCCCGACAACCCGGAGCGCTTTGCGTTTCTCGCGCTCGCGGCGCTCGAATGGGCGGCATCATCCTCCGATCGCTTCGACATCGTCCACGGGCACGACTGGCAGGCGGGACTCGTGCCGATGCTGCTGCGCACGGGACGCGCGCCGCGTGCGCTCGGAAGCCTGCCGACGGTCTTCACCATCCACAACCTGGCGTACCAGGGTGTCTTCGACGCGAGCTGGCTGCCGCGCCTCGGCTTCGGGTGGGACCTGATGCGCATCGACGCGGTCGAGTACTGGGGTCGAATCAGTTATCTGAAAGGCGGCCTGATGTTCAGCCGCATGATCACGACGGTGAGCCCGCGGTACGCACGGGAGATCCAGACGCCGGAGTTCGGGTTCGGGTTCGATGGCATCCTGCGCTATCGCGGCCGCGATCTCGTCGGCATCCTGAACGGGATCGACTACGATCAGTGGGATCCAGCGCGCGATCCGATCATCCCAGAGCCATACGACGCGACCAACGTTGCCGGCAAGCGCGCGGCCAAGCGCGCGCTGCTCGATCGGTTCGGGATGGGTACAGACGCCGCGGCGCTCGAGCGGCCGATGGTCGGCCTGATCTCGCGGCTCGTGGACCAGAAAGGGTTCGACCTCATCGCCGAGATCGCCGACGAGCTGCCGCAGCTCGACGCGTCGTTCGTATTGCTGGGCAGCGGGGAGCGGCGATACGAGGATTTGTGGCTCGGCCTTGCGGCGCGGCATCCGGATCGCATCGGAACGAAGATCGGCTTCGACAACCCGCTGGCGCATCTCATCGAGGCCGGCGCTGATCTGTTCCTGATGCCGTCGCGGTTCGAGCCGAGCGGGTTGAACCAGATGTACAGCCTGCGCTACGGCACCCCGCCGGTCGTCAGGGCGGTGGGCGGTCTGGCCGATACGGTGCGCAACTTCAACGCGCGGACCGGGGAGGGCAACGGGTTCAGTTTTGACGACTATTCCGCCCAGGCGCTGCTGAATACGCTGCGCTGGGCGCTCGACGCGTACCAGGATCGGTCGACCTGGCGGCGGATCCAGCAGGAGGGGATGACCGAGGATTTTTCCTGGGACGCTTCAGCCCGTCGGTACGTCAAAGTATATGAGCGCGCCATCGCGACCGCGACAGTGTAGGGGCGGGTCTTCAGACCCGCCCGATGGAGAACACAGAGAATGGCTTCTGAAAAGGTCAAGACGTTCACCGACAGCAATTTTGACAGCGAAATCAGGAACGGCGTGACGCTCGTCGATTTCTGGGCCGAGTGGTGCGGTCCGTGCCGCCGGCTGGCGCCCACGGTTGACGCCATTGCCGTCGAGTACGATGGCCGCGTCGCCGTGGCGAAGATGAACGTGGACGAGAACCCGAACGTCCCCGGGCGCTTCATGATCCGCGGCATCCCGACGCTGCTGATCTTCAAGAACGGCGAGCTGGCCGATCAAATCGTCGGCCTCGTGCCGAAGGAAGAGATCGTCCGCAAGCTCGATCAGCAGCTCTAACCGCGACCTATGGCCGATCGCAAAGTGATCATCATCGGCTCGGGCCCTGCGGGCCTGACAGCCGCGCTCTACACCGCGCGCGCCAACCTGAAGCCGCTGCTCGTCGAGGGGCTCGAGGCCGGCGGCCAGCTGATGTTGACGACGATGGTGGAGAACTGGCCGGGGTTCCGCGACGGCATCATGGGGCCCGACCTGATGGCGGAGATGCGCGCGCAGGCCGAGCGCTTCGGCACCGACGTCATGCAGGGCAACGTCGAGCGCGTGAACCTGCGCGAGCGGCCGTTCTCGGTCGCCTTCGCCGATGGCAAGACCGTCACGGCCGATGCGCTCATCATCGCGACCGGTGCGTCCGCGCGCTGGCTCGAGATCGGGTGCGACCGGAAGCTCTCGGGCCACGGCGTCTCCACGTGCGCCACCTGCGACGGGTACTTCTTCCGCGGCAAGCCGATCGCGGTCGTCGGCGGCGGCGACTCGGCGATGGAAGAGGCGATCTACCTGACGCGCTTTGCCTCGAAGGTCACCGTCATCCATCGGCGCGACTCGCTGCGCGCGTCGAAGATCATGCAGGACAAGGCGTTCGCGAACCCGAAGATCGAGTTCATCTGGGACTCCGAGATTGCCGACATCAGCGACGTCGGGCGCGGCGAGGTCACGGGCATCGTCGTGCGCAACCTGAAGACGGGGAAGCAGACGGAAGTGCCGCTCGACGGTGTGTTCATCGCGATCGGCCACATGCCGAACACCGGGCTGTTTCGCGGTCAGCTCGAGCTCGACGAGGCGGGCTATATCTCCACGCATCACGGGACGAAGACGAGTTGTCCTGGTGTGTTCGCCGCCGGCGACGTCCAGGATCACGTCTATCGCCAGGCTGTGACCGCCGCCGGTTCGGGCTGCATGGCCGCGATTGACGCCGAGCGCTATCTCGAGGGCCTGCCGATTCCGGACGAGACGACCGACAACGCCGCGCTGCTCGCGGCGCCGCCGGCAGGCGAGATGTTGAAGCCGTAGTAAATCCCAAGCCCCAAATTGAAACCGCACCGGTGCCGCCGCCGTATAGTGCGTGTCCGTGACAGCGAGCGACGCCGAACTGGCGAGGGACGCACTTGCCGGCTCTGAAGCCGCGTACCGCGAGCTGGTCACGCGGTACGCGACGCCCGCCGTCAATTTCATCTTCCGCATCGTGCGCGACCGCGCCCTCGCCGAGGACCTCGCCCAGGAGGGGTTTCTACGGGTCTACCAGCGCCTGAAGACCTTCGACCCCCAGCGCAAGTTTTCGAGCTGGTTCTTTCAGGTGCTCCGCAATATCACGATCGATTACCTTCGGGTCAACCGGTTGCCCACTTCTTCCCTCGACGAGCTCGCCGAGGAAGGCGTCCAGGGCGCAGCCGTGGACCGCGACAGCCGGTCGCCGGAACAGCTCGCCGGCCAGAGCGAGCTGGCGACGGCGATGACTGTCGCGCTGTCGCGCATCCGGCCGGAATACCGGGAAGTCGTGGTTCTGCGGTATCAGGAGGGGCTGACGCAGCCGGAAATCGCCGAAATCCTGGGGCTGCCGTCTGGGACCGTGAAGACGTATCTGCACCGCGCGCGCAAGGAATTGGCTGGAATTCTGTCGGAACTGGGGTGGGGGCCGGGGACTGAAACCCTTTCTGCGGAGGTTCCGTAACGTGAGCAGGAACACGATCAGAGACCGAAACATGGACCGAAAACAGCTCGAGCGCTGGCTGGCGGAAGAGGAACGGGGGCACGACGAAGCCGCCGATGCCGCTTTCACGCAGCTGTTTGCGGCCGTCCCGCGGCTCGAGCCGCGCCCCGCGTTTGTCGAGCAGGCGGTCACGGCGGCATGGCGGTGGCGCGCCAGAAGGCGCCGCCTCATCGCATCCGGATGGGCCGCCGCGTCCGTCCTCGTCGCGGCAGGCGTGTTGGGTCTCTATCTCGCGTCGCCGACCCTGGCGCCGGTGTTCATCAAGGCGCTCGCCTACGTGACCGGGCATGCGGTGCCGTGGTTCGTCGCCTACGCGACGGTGGCGATGAACGGGTGGTTGACGCTCTTGCACGTGGGCGGCGTCATTGCCTCCGCCCTCATGACACCGGCACGCGTCGCGGCGCTCGTCGGCGTCGAACTGTTTGGAATTCTTGCGTTCTTCGCGCTGCAGCGGATCGCCGGCGCCGGACGCTTCGGAGATGCACAGGTATGAGGAAGCAGGTTCTCTGCGCGCTCGCCGTACTGACGGTGACGTTGATGGCGCGCACGATGTACATCGTTCACGCGCAGACCGCGACGGCCGCCGAGCTGCGCACGCAACTCTCGTCACGCTACGACATCGTCGCGCTGCAGCAGGGCATTGCGCTGGTGCCGAAGGCGGCCAACCCGCGGGTGCGGATGATTCAGGTGGTCAACGGCGCGGTGACGGTTGACGGCGACACGTTGACCGCCGCGCAGCTGCGCGATCGGCTCGGTGCCGATGCGCCGGCGGTCGTCCAGCTGACGTATCTGAGCGCCGCGGAACAGCGGCAGCTCGCTGCTCCCGACTCGGCAACCGCCGCGCAGCCGGCCCCGGGCACGACGCCGGCCCCGGGCGCAGGAGCGACGCCGTCACCGGCGCCGGCGGTCACCCCGGCGCCCGCGCCCGAGACGCCCGCGCGTTCCGTGGAGCGGAGAGGCGACATCGTGCGGATCGGCGGCGGCGCCGTGAACGTCGCGGAGAACGAGCGTGTCGACGGTGACGTGGTGGCCATTGGCGGCCCCGTCACCATCAACGGCGAGGTGACGGGTGACGTCGTTGCCGTGACGGGTGGCCTCACGCTCGGCCCGCGAGCGGTGGTTCGCGGCGAAGTGACGGCGGTCGGCGGTCCGTTCAATCGCGATCCCCAGGCACAGGTCTTCGGCAAGGTCAACGAAGTTGGCATCGGTGTGAACGGGCAGACGCTGCCGCCCTATCGAATCAACCCCAGGAACCTCATCTTCGGATCGATCGCATCGCGGGTGGGGAACCTCACGGCGACGATCGCGCGCGTGCTG
>Ga0114129_10003826_pt1 | contig 21203 bp, 21 predicted proteins | sample RhiMetdeltSRZDD1_FD_80071 | JGI IMG/M metagenome (GOLD analysis project Ga0114129, IMG submission 80071) | Populus rhizosphere microbial communities from Tennessee, USA - Rhizosphere MetaG P. deltoides SRZDD1 (version 2) (version 2) | ecosystem: Host-associated > Plants > Roots > Rhizosphere >... | reverse complement strand
GCACACCTCTTCTTGCCGATCGCTCGCCAAGCCGGGCTCCCGCAGCCGGTGACGGGCCGCACGTTGAACGGATTCAAGACCGACTTCCACTGGCCGGACCTCGGCCTCGTCGTCGAGACCGATGGGCTTCGCTACCACCGCACGCCCGGGCAGCAGGCCCGGGATCGCGTTCGCGATCAGGCGCACGCCGCGGCGGGGCTCACGCCACTCCGCTTCACCCATGAGCAGGTCCGGTTCGACCCGGACTACGTGCGCGCGACGCTCGCCGCGGTCGTGTGCTCGAGCCTGAGCGCCGCGCTCAGCAGCGCGACCAGCGCGAGCAGCTGAGCGAACGCCGAGATCTCCGTCCCCAGCGGGATCGTCGCGAAGGCGAGGGCGGCGGCCACCAGCCGGCTCGCGTTGGTGCCGATCCCGAGCGTGCGGCGGAACATCGCATCGCCGAGCAGGAACGCGGCCACGCCCGCCGTCAGCATCAGAGCGGGCTTGCTCGAGAGCTCGTCGAACCCGTGACCGGTGGCCTTCTTCAGCGTGGACGCGGCCGCCACGATGCCGAACAGGATCGGCATGTGCCAGATGCCGAACGCGTCCACCGCAAGCCGGGGGCGTCGATCCGGAGGCGCGTCCGCCAGCGCCCGCTCCGCCAGCTCCTCGTCGCCGCCGAAGTACGCCCACCACAGGCAGGCGCTGAGCGCCAGCCCCGCAACCGCGAACACGACCAGTGACAGGTCGATCGTGAGGCCGGCGGCGCCGAGCCCGATCGCGACGATCGATTCGCCGATCGCGATCATCACGACCAGGCCGTGCCGCTCGACGAAATGGGACGGCCCGACCTCGAAGCCGGCCAGGTGGATCAGCCACGGGGTGATCCACTCCAGCACGAATGCGAGCGACCACAGCAGATACTGGGCGGTGCCGCCGGTGATCCCGCCCGCGAGCACCAGCAGCGCCGAGACCAGGTTGAAAGGCGCCAGCCCGAACAGTGCCCGCAGCGTCGCTCCCGACGACGTGCGCGTGAAGAGCAGCGCGTGCACGATCACCACCGCCAGGTAGGCGATCCCGAACGTGAGCCCGGTGCCGGAGAAGGCCTTGGGAATCGAGAGCGCCAGCACGAGGTAGGAGGCCATCCCGCCGAGCAGCAGCAGGCGGCGGCCGGCGCGGTCGGGTGCGACGGCGTTCGTGAGCCACGCGTAGCCGGCGTACATCCACCAGATCACGCCCAGCATCAGCACCACTTGCAGCACGCCGCGCGAGGTCGGCCGGCTCGCCAGGACGGCCGTCAGCTGCGTGATCGTGAAGACGAAGACGAGGTCGAAGAACAGCTCCAGGGTCGAGACCCTGACGACCTCCTCCCCGTTCGCCACTAGAGGCTCTACATCCCGGGCTTCGTCACCATCAGGTAAATCGCGGCGACGACCAGCAGGCCGGTGATCGCGCCCGCGATTCCCTCGCGGCGCGAGCGACTCTGGTACTCGTCGGACAGTGCGATCTCGCCCGCGCCGGATGCGGCGATGTCGCGCTCGGCCATCGCCTGCAACTTGCGGTCCTCCGGGATGAAATAGCCGCCGAGCAGCGCCGAAAGCACGATCACGATCGTAAGCGAGCTGCTCAACCAGAAGTCGCCGATGTCCCAGTCGCCCTTCGACACCTGGTAGAAGCCGGTAGCGAGGATCACCAGCAACGCCGGGCTGGCGAACCACTGGTTGATCGACCGCTGTAGGCGGTGCACGTACGGGAGATAGCGCTTGTCGAGCGCCATCGCGACCGGGAACGTGATCGACTCGGCGAATGTGGAGCCGAGGCCGACGACCACTGCGGTCACGTGCAGAAACACCGAGAAGTCGTACGAGGTGACGGCGAGGAGCAAGCGGACGAGCCTATCAACCGCTTTCGGGCTAGCCCGCGCGCGACTCGCGCTCGAGCCGCTCCAGGTACACGCCCGGCTCCACGCGCCGGGCCGACTCGGCGGCCGACTCCGCGAGCGCCTCCAGATCGAGCTGCGCCTCCGCCGCCAGGATGTCGGACCGCGGCACGGCAGTCCGCTGCTTTGCGCCGGCGAACAGCGGGCAGGCATCGTCGGCGGGCAGCTCGGAGAGCGCCAGGATCCCGATCGATGCGGCCCGCGCCATCACCTCGCGCTTGTCGAAGGCGAGCAGCGGCCTCAGGATCGGCAGCTCGGACGCGTCGTCCACAGCGGTCATGTTCGTGAGCGTCTGCGAGGAGACCTGGCCGAGCGAGTCACCGGTCACGAGCGCGGACGCGCGAAGCCGCTCGGCGAGCGCACAGCCGATGCGCGCCATCTGGCGGCGGTAGAGCACGATCCGGTGTGACTCGTGAGACACCGCGGACAGCATGCGCTGCTGCTGGCCGAACGGGACCACCCACAGCACGCCGGGGCGCTCCGCCTGGAACCCGTTCAGCACCTTCGCCTGGGCCTGTGCCTTGGCCGTCGCGGTCGGCTCCAGATAGGGCTCGCCGCTGAAATGCAGGTAGTCGAGCGATAGGCCGCGTTTCATGCCGAGCAGCGAGGCGACGGGCGAGTCGATTCCACCGGAGAGCAGCGCGAGCGCGCGGCCACTGGTGCCGACCGGCAGTCCGCCCGCGGTCTCCAGCTCGCGCACGTGCACATACGCGCCGGCCACGTCCAGCTCCACCCGCAGCTCGAGATCCGGTCGCCCGAGATCCACCGGCAGCGCGGTGCGGGCCTGGATCGCCGCGCCGATCTGCCGCTCGAGGTCCTGCGACGTGAGTGGGAACGACTTGTCGCGCCGGCGCATGCGCACGGCGAAGTTCACGGGGCGGCGCCGTTCGAACGCGAGCATTGCGACGTCCGTGATCTCCTCCACGTCGCGCCCGCAGCGCAGGCACATGGACGCCGCCGCGAACCCGAAGACCCGCTCCAGCCGCGACGCGACCTCGTCCGCGGCGGCCTCGTCCGGCACTGCGATCACGAGCACGGCGCCGCCGGTCTCGATGCGCGCGTCGAGGCCTGCGAGGGCCGCCTTCAGGTTGCGTCGCAGCGCGTCCAGGAATCGCCGCCGATTTCGTCCCTTGAGCGAGGCCTCGCCGACCTTCGCGAGCACGCACACGGGCGCACCCGTGGAAGCGGTCTTCGCGGCGGTCTCGGCTGTCAGAAACGTGCGCGCCATGACGACCTTTCTAGCACCACCAACCACCTGTCCGATGACCGCCCTACTTTCAAACGACCTTGTCCGATAACGGAAACGGCCGCCTCTTCGAAGCGGGTGCGACGCCCGTGCCCGCGGCGCGCGCCACCTTCATCCGCGACCTGACCGACGGCCAATCGGTCAGCACGGTGTTCCTAGTGGGCGCGCGCTCGCTGCGGCAGAAGCGCAACGGCGAGCAGTTCCTCACGATGACGCTGCGCGACGCGACGGGCTCGGTCCCGGCCGTCTGCTGGGACGACGCTTCCGCGATGCACGAGATCGCCGCGCCCGGCGTCGCGGTCCGCGTCACCGGCCGGTACGAGCTGCACGAGCGCTACGGCGCCCAGTTGACGGTGCAATCGCTCACGGCCGCCGAGGAGCGCGACTACCGGCTGGCCGACCTGATGGAGGCCCCGTCGCTCGAGCCCGCCAAGATGGAGGACGACCTCAGGCGTCTGATCGACACGGTCCAGAACGCGTCGCTGCGGCGCTTGCTGGACGAGCTCTTCGGTGAGAGCTCCGACGTGTGGCAGCGATTCCGCCGCGCGCCGGCCGCGAAGTTCTATCACCAGGCCTATCGCCACGGGCTGCTCGAGCACACGCTGTCCGTGGGACAGGCAGTGAGCGCGATCTCTGCGTGCTTCCCCGGAATCGACCGCGACCTCGCGCTGACCGGCGCCCTGATCCACGACATCGGCAAGATCGAGGCTTACGCGCAGGACCCGACCGCCATCGATCTCACCGACGCGGGCAAGCTGCACGGCGAGATCCCGCTCGGCTACTTCCTCGTACGCAGCACAATTGAGCGCATCGCCGGCTTCCCGCCGCAGCTCGCCCGCGCCGTGCTGCACATCCTGCTGTCTCATCACGGCACGTACGAGAACGGCAGCCCCGTGACGCCCTGCACGCGCGAGGCCACCCTGGTCCATGCGATCGACAACCTCGGTGGCAAGCTCGGCAGCTTCGACCGGCTCGAGAAGGGCCTCCCCGATGGCGCCGCCTGGACCCAATACGACCGCGCGATCGAGGGATCGGCGTGGTTCCCGCCGGCCGATGCCGAGACCGAAGCACCCCTCGCCCCGCCGCTGACGGCCGCCGCGGGCGAGTAGCCCCGCCTGACAGCGCCGTTGCGGTGGACGGAAGTTCTAGCGGCGCAGCCTGCCCCGCCGCCGATCGATTACGGCCGCCGATGTAAACGATGAGCCCGTTTTCCTTCATGTCGCGTCGCACGCACAGTCAACGTGCAGGTGTGCTGGCGGTGGCCCTCCTCGCCGGGGTCTCCGTGCGGCTCGACGAGATCTACTACCGCACGCCACTCGACCAGTGGCCTGCCACTGACTGGATCGTGGGCGCGCTGCTCGCGATCTGCGCCGCTGTGGCCGTCGTGGGCGCCCAGCGCCTGGTCGAGTCCCGCGCTCAGATCCGGGAGCTCGCGCGCCGCGCAGGCGCGATCGCCGACGCCGCCTGGGTGGTGGCGCGCGGCGGTCACATGGGAGCCGTGCTCGACCGAGTCGCCGAGGAGGCCTGCAACGTAACGGGCGCCGACCGCGCCACGGTCTGCGCGCTCGACCGCAAGGACCCACGCTCGGCGGTGGTGGTTGCCGGTCACCGCACGGAGGAGCTGATCGGCAAGTCCTTCGCGATCGACGAAGGGATCATGCGAGACATCTTCCTGTCGGGCGATGCCGTCACCTGCGAGGACTGCCTCGACTTCGGGGTCCACTACGACCGAGGCGCCGGGCGCATCGGGGCGGGCGCGCCGATTCGCTGGGACGGCGAGGTTCGAGGGGCGCTGACGGTGATCGGGAAGGCCGACGCCGAGCCGTTGGGCGAGACGGAGATCGAGCTGCTGAGACGACTTGCGGACCTCGGCGCGGTGACGCTCGAACAGAGCGACATGCACGAGCGCCTCGAGATCGCCAACGTTTCCGGCGTCGAGGCCCTGACGGCCGCGCTGGACCTGCACGACAGCTACACCTGGGAGCACTCGCAGAGCGTTGTGGCGCTTGCGGAGCGGGTCGCGCGGCGACTCGGCTTCGATGAAGCGGCGCTCGCGGAGATCTCGCTCGCGGCGCGCCTGCACGACGTCGGCAAGCTCGGCGTGCCCGACGCGATCCTCCTCAAGGAGGGCCCGCTGGACGAGCACGAATGGGAGATCATGCGGTGCTGCCCCGCGTGGGGCGCGGAGATGATCGAGCGGTTCCCGCGTCTTGGCAACGTGGCAACAATCGTGCGCTGCCTGCACGAGCACTGGAACGGCGGCGGCTACCCGGACGGGCTTGCCGGCGAGGAGATCCCACTCGCAAGCCGCGTCGTGCTTGCCTGCGACGCATACGACGCGATGACGCGCGATCGGCCCTGGCGCAATGCCTTCCAGCCGTGGGACGCGGTCAAGAAGATCCGCAGCGGCGCGGGCCATCAGTTCGACCCGACGGTCGTGGACGCCCTCTGCGTGACGCTCCGTGAGGGGCGCGTGTCGACCCCGTTCTCGGGCCTCGACACGACCGTGCGCGGACGCCGGACGGCGGCCCGGGTACCGGCGCGCGCGAGCGCCTAGCTGAGCGCCTACATCCAGAACAATTGGGCGGCTTCGCCGCCGTATCTCACCCGGAGAGCCCGCCTCCCGGCGGTCTCTTGTCCTAATTTGGGACATCTCGCGAGAAACGCCCTGTCGGGCGTCTGAATCCGGGAACTATGCTTGGAGCGGTTTCGCGCCGAACGCGCGCGGATGCTCTGATGGCAAAAGACACCGAAAAGCTGATCCGCCAGCTCTCGCTGATCTCGTTCCTGATGGCCGAGCGCCGTCCGGTGTCGGCGCTCGAGATCAAGCAGGACGTGGAGGGTTACAGCGAGATGAACGACGACGCGTTCGCGCGCCGTTTCTACGCCGACCGCGCCGAGCTGGAGGCGCTCGGGATCAACCTGAAGGTCGAGAAGCCGCCGGAAGGCTACTTCGAGGCCGAGCTCTACACGCTGCCGCCGGAGAACTTCTACCTGCCGCCGATCGAGTTCGACGACTCCGAGCTGGCCGCGCTCCAGACCGCGTTGGTGCTGCTCGACGGCCGCTTCGCTTACGCCGAGCCCCTGCGCCTCGCCCTACAGCAGCTGTCGTGGGGCCGCCCGAGCCCGCTGAGCTCGCCCGAGCACAGCTCGGTGGCCGTGGCGGTGACCGCGTCGGCCGGCAGCCGGGAGCTCTCCCAGCGCCTCGCGAAGGTCGAGACCGCGATCTCGCGCCGCAAGACGATCGAGTTCGACTACTACTCGATCGAGCGGAACGAGGTCTCGAAGCGCAAGGTCGATCCGTACCACCTGCTCTTCCAGGGCGGGCAGTTCTATCTCGTCGGCTTCGCCCACGAGCGTGCGGACATGCGCGTCTTCCGCCTGTCGCGGATCAAGGACAAGGTGTCTTACGCGACGAAGGCCGAGCACGACTTCTCCGCGCCGGAGGGCTTCGATCCCTGGAGCTACACGCACCGCGCCGACTGGCAGCTCGGCGACACCGCCGGGACCGCGCGGATCTGGATCTCGGACCGGATTGCGTGGCTGATCGAGCGTGACTTCGGCCGCTACGGGACGCTCGAGAAGGTCGACAAGTCCGGCACCCAGTGGCGGGCCGGCTCGCGCCGCGTGCCCGGCCCGGGCGTGGTATTCACGACCGAATACGCGCAACCGCGCCAGCTGACCGCCTGGGTCCTGGGCCTGGGAGAGAACGCGCGTCTGCTCGATCCCGCCGAGGTCGTGGACGATGCGGCCGAGCGTCTGGCCGCGATCGTCGAGCGGCACGACGGCGAGCCCGACTTCGTGGCCGACCGCAAGCGGCGGCGCACGCGGGCCGAGGAGACCAACGGCAAGCCCGACCGCACGAACGGGCACGGCGACACCCCGATCCGGCCCGAGCGATTCGCCCGGCTGGTGGCGCTGGCCGGCATCCTGATCCAGTCCGCCCGCGCGGGCGCGCGCCCGCGCACGCCCGAGGTCTGCGAGCGCCTTCAGATCACCGAGCAGGAGCTCCGTGAGGACGTCGACGTGCTGAACGTCGTCAACTTCGGCGGCGGCAGCTATGTCCTGTACGCGGAGGTCCAGGGCGACGAGATCGACGTCGACCCCGAGCCCTACAGCGACAACTTCGCACGCCCGGCCCGTCTCCTCCCGCTCGAGGCGAAGGCGCTGGTGGCGGCGATCGACCTGCTCGGCGACCACCTGCCGGAGGGCAGCCTCGCCAGCGCGCGCCAGAAGATCGTGACCGCGCTCGGTGAGGACCCGGCCCAGGAGGGCCTGCAGATCGCCCACACGACCACCGACGACTCCCGGCTCGCACGCACGATCAACGTCGCGATCGTGGAGTCGCGCCTGCTCTCGCTCGACTACTACAAGGAGAACGAGGACGAGTTCACCAAGCGCACCGTCGAGCCCTACGGCCTCATCAACGGTCGCGAAGGCTGGTACGTGTTCAGCTACGACGTGGACAAGCAGGACACGCGCCACTTCCGGCTCGACCGCATCAAGCAGGCACGCATCTCGAAGAAGACGTTCGAGCCGCGCCCCGAGGTCGATCCGAGCGCGGACATCGAGGGCTGGCCGCGTACCGGCAAGGTCCCGGCCTCGCGGGTCGCCCGCGTGTGGATCTCGCCCGAGCGGGCGCGGTGGGAGCGCGAGCGGCGCGTGATCGCCGACGAGCTGACCGACGGCGCGCTGATCGCGGAGCTCCCGTTCGCCGGCACCGACTGGCTCGTGCGTGAAGTGCTGCGCGAGGCCGGCGACGCGGTCGTGCTCGAGCCGGAGGAGGCGCGCTCGGCCGTGCACGACACGGCCAAGAAGCTGCTCGGCCGCCGGACGAAGGTCCGCGCCGCCGCCTGACGCGCGGAGCGCGTTTCGTCAAAATCGGAAGCACCATGGAGCGCGTCACCAAGGTTGCCGCCCTACCAGCCGCCATCGCGGCCGCGTTCGCGAGCGGGGCGGGGCTCTGGTACCAGCTACTCAAGCGGCCCTTGCCGAAGACCTCCGGACGGCTGCGCCTCCGCGGGCTCGACGCGCCGGTGGAAATCCTCCGGGACCGCTTCGGCGTCCCGCACATCCGGGCCCGGAGCGCAACCGACGCCTGCTTCGCGCTCGGCCTCTGCCACGGCCAGGACCGGCTGTGGCAGCTCGAGTTCTTCCGCCGCGCAACCGCCGGCCGCCTCTCCGAGTTCGCCGGCCCCGCCGCCCTGGCGGCCGACGTCCTGATGCGCACGCTTGGTATGCGCCGCGTGGCCGAGCGTGAGGAACGCGAGATCTCCCCGCTCCTGCGCGGCTTCCTCGATGCGTACGCGGCCGGGGTCAATGCTGCGATCGACTCGGCGAGCGCGCTACCGATCGAATTCCAGTTGGTGCGGTTGGAGCCGGAGCCGTTCACGGCCATCGACCTGCTCGCCTCTTCGAAGCTGATGGCGTTCGGCCTCTCCACCAACTGGGAGCTGGAGCTGCTGCGCGCGCAGCTCGTCACGGAGGCCGGGCCCGAGCGTGCGGAGCGGCTCGAGCCGCGTTACCCGCGCGGCAACCCGATCGTGGTCGCGCCCGGGGAGCCCTGGACGGGAAACGGCGCCGACCTCGCGGCCCAGATCGCGCAGGTGCGCGACATCCTCGGGCTACGGGTGCCCGCGGGCGGCTCGAACAACTGGGTCGTGTCCGGTGCGCGCTCGGTCACGGGGAAGCCGCTGCTCGCGTGCGATCCGCACCTCACCACGACCATCCCGGACCTCTGGTACGAGGCCGACATGGCGTGCGACGAGTTCCGCGCGCGGGGCGCGACGCTGCCCACGAACCCGTTCCCGGTGTTCGGCCAGACGGCGGCGACCGCCTGGGGCTTCACGAACGTGATGGCCGACACCCAGGACCTGTTCGTGGAGCGGCTCAACGCCGACGACGCGCAGCTCTACGAGTTCGAGGGCGAGTGGCGCCGAGCCGAGATCGTGCGAGAGGAGATCTCTGTCAAGGGTCGCTCGGAGCCCGAGCGGCTCGACGTCACCGTGACCCACCACGGTCCGGTCGTGAACGGGGCGCTCGGCGCCGAGCAGGAGGCGCCGCTGGCCCTCTCGTGGACGGGGCTCCAGTACCCATGCCTGACCGAGGCCGGCTATCGCACCGTGCTCGCGCGCGACGCCGACGGGGTGGCCGAGGCGACCAGGGAGCACACGGTGCCGCCCCTCAACATGCTGTACGCAGACCGGGAGGGAAACATCGGGTACCAGCTCGCGGGCCGCGTGCCGATCCGGCGTGGCAACTGCCCGGACGTCCCGAAGCCGGGCTGGACGGGCGAGTTCGAATGGGAGGGCGTGATCCCGTACGACGAGCTGCCGAGCGTCTCGAACCCGCCCGGCGGCTGCATAGTCACCGCCAACAACCGGATCGTGGGGGACGACTACCCTCACCACATCACCTCGGAGTGGATGACGGGCTACCGCGCCGAGCGCATCGAGGAGATGCTCGCGGAGCGCGAGCGCCACTCGCTCCGCGACTTCGCGCGGATGCAGGTGGACTTCTACTCGTACCCGGGAGCGGAGACGGTCCACCGGCTGTCGCGGCTCCATCCGCAAAGCCAGCGCGGCGTCCGCGCGATCGAGCGGCTGAAGAGCTGGGACGGGCGCCTCGACGCGCACACGATCGCCGGCACGATCTACCACGCGTTCACGGTGGAGTTCGCGCAGCAGGTGGTGCGCGCCGCCGTCTCGGACGAGAAGCTCGTTGAGCGTTATCTGAACAAGTCGGGCGTCGAGCTGTTCGCGGTGGTCTCCTCCCCCTGGCGCTTTCAGGCGCGGATGCTCGAGCTGTGGGACGAGGCGGACCCGACCTGGTTCGCCTCCGCGGAGCGGCCGGAGGGAAAGCCCTGGGACGAGGTCGCGCTGGAGGCGCTCGAGGCCGCTCTCGGCGAGCTCGAGCAAAGGTTCGGCCGTGACCCGGATCGCTGGCGGTGGGGACGCGTCCACGGCGTCGAGTTCACCCATCCCTTCGGCGACGCGAACCCGCTGTTCCACCGGCTCTTCAACCGGTTCGTGGGGATCGGCGGGGCCAGCGAGACGGTCACCCAGACCGGCTATCTGCCGACTGCTCCGTTCCGCGGCAGCTGGGGCCCCGTCTACCGGATGCTCGCCGACCTGGGCGACGCGCGACGCTCGCGCTGGCAGCTCACGACCGGCCAGTCCGGACACCCGGGCTCCCGCCATTACGACGACCTCCTCGAGGGCTGGCGCGACGGAGCCACGAACCCCGCCTTACTTGACGAGCAGGAGATCCGCGCGGCCGGCGGCGCCCGGCTGCTGCGGCTCGACCCGGACTATTAGGAGCCCGACCCTGGCCAAGAAGCGCGACCAGATCAAGATGAGCGCGTCCGAGGCGGCGCAGTTCCTCGCCACCGAGCGCGTCATGAACGTCGCCTCGAACGGGCGCGACGGCTGGCCGCACCTAACCGCTCTGTGGTTCGTGATGCGCGGCTCCGAACCGTGGAGCTGGACCTACCGGAAGTCGCAGAAGGTCAAGAACCTCGAGCGCGACGCCCACGCCACATGCCTGATCGAGTCCGGCCACGAGTACGCGGAGCTGAAGGGCGTGATGCTCAGGACGCTCGCCCACGTCGAGTACGACCTCGAGCGGGTGCTCGATTTCGGCGAGGAGATGTTCGCCAAGTACCAGGGCACCGCGGCCGGAGGCGAGATGCGTGAGGCGCTTCGCGCTCAGGCCGCAAAGCGGGTCGCGATCCGGTTCGAGGTCGTCGAGACCGTGAGCTGGGACCACTCGAAGCTGGGCGGGGCGTACTGAGATGGAGCTTCCGAGCGAATTCGACAGCTATGCGGTCGTGGTGCTGCGGCGGCCCCATGACGCACCCGAGCTTCCGGAACAGGAAGAGGAGCGGCTTCAGCGAGAGCACGTGCGGTTCATCCTCTCCCTCGTGCAGAGCGGCGCCGCGTACGCCGGCGGCCCGCTGCTCGACGCGAGCAACCCGGAGCTCGTGGGCCTCATGATCTTCCGCGTGCCGCTCGACGAGGCGCGCGGGCTGGCGAGCGAGGATCCGAAGGTCCGGGCGGGCCAGCTCGTCGCCGAGAGCTTCACCTGGTGGTTCCCGGCAGGGCAGCTGGACTTCGAGCGCGCCGCCGGTCGATACGCTGCCGACTGATGGAGAACCTGAAGGGCCTGGTCCTCTCCGGCGGGCGCGGTACGCGCCTGCGCCCGATCACGCACACCAACGCCAAGCAGCTGGTGCCGGTCGCCAACAAGCCGGTGCTTTTTTACGGGCTGGAGGCGATGGCCGATGCGGGCATCGAGCAGGTCGGGATCATCATCGCTCCCGAGACCGGCGAGACGATCCGTGAGGCCACCGGCGACGGCTCGCGCTTCGGGCTCGAGCTGACCTACATCGAGCAGGACGAGCCGAAGGGACTCGCGCACGCGGTGCTGACGGCGGAGGAGTACCTGGGCTCGTCGCCGTTCGTGATGTACCTGGGCGACAACCTCTTGAAGGACGGCATCACGGACCTGGTCGACACCTTCAGGCGATCCGAGCCGGACGCGCTGATCCTGCTGACCCACGTCCCGGACCCCGAGCACTACGGCGTCGCCGAGCTGGACGGCGACCGGGTCAAGCGCCTCGTCGAGAAGCCGTCCGAGCCCCCCTCGGATCTCGCGCTGGTCGGCGTCTACATGTTCACGCCGGTGATCTTCGATGCCGCACGCGCGATCAAGCCGTCCGGGCGCGACGAGCTCGAGATCACCGACGCGATCCAGCACCTCGTGGATCGCGGCCTCCGCGTGGAGCCACATATCGTGCACGGCTGGTGGAAGGACACGGGTCAGCTCGACGACATCCTGGAGGCCAACCGCCTGATCCTCGAGGACCTCGAGGGGCGTGTGGACGGGGAGCTCATCGACTCGCGCGTGGAAGGCCGGGTCGTGATCGAGGCGGGCGCGCGGCTGGAACGTTCCACGGTGCGCGGTCCCACGATCATCGGCGCGGGCTCGCGGATCCTGGATTCCTACATCGGCCCCTACTCGGCGATCGACGAAAACGTGACGATCGAGCGCGCGGAGATCGAGCACTCGATCGTGCTCGCCGGCTCGTGCATCGCAGACCTCGAAAGCCGCATGGAGGCAAGCCTGATCGGCCGTAACGTGACGCTCGAGCGATCCAACTCGCGCCCGAAGGCGTACCGGTTCATGGTCGGCGACAACTCGGAAATCCGCCTTCATTGAGGGACGCGAGGGACGATTGAAGGTGCTGATCACAGGTGGTGCCGGAATGCTCGGCCGCGACGTGGCGCTGGCCGCGCGCGAGGTCAACCACGAGCCGATCGCGCTCGGGCACGACGAGCTCGACATCACTGATCCCGAGGCGGTCGAGCGCGCGGTGATCGAGAGCAATCCGGGCGCGGTCGTGAACTGCGCCGCGTGGACCGACGTGGACGGCGCCGAGACGAATGAGGATGAGGCGACGGCCGTCAACGGCGCGGGCGCCGGGATCGTGGCGGCGGCCGCGACATCGCTCGAGGTGCCCGTCATCTACCCGTCGAGCGACTACGTGTTCGACGGCCAGCGCGAGGACGGCTACGTGGAATCGGACGAGACGGGGCCGCTGTCCGCGTACGGGCGATCCAAGCTCGCCGGCGAGGAGGAGACCAGGGCCGCCAACCGGCGTCACTTCATCGTGCGTGCCTCCTGGCTCTTCGGCGTGAACGGCCGCAACTTCGTGGACACGATGCTGGGCATCGCCGAGCATCAGGACGAGGTCGTGGTGGTCCGCGACCAGGTCGGGTGCCCCACCTACACCGGCCACCTCGCGCGCGGGCTCGTGCGCCTGCTGGACGGAGACGATTACGGCATCCACCACATGGCCGGGGGCGGTCGCTGCTCCTGGTACGAGTTCGCGGTCGAGATCTTCCGCCAGGCGGGCGTCGACTGCCGGGTCCTCTCGGCGACCAGCGACATGCTCGACCGCCCCGCGCCGCGGCCGGCGTTCTCGGTGCTGGTGAGCGAGCGCGAGCATCCGATCCTGCTCCCGGACTGGAGCGAGGGCCTCCACGACTATCTGCGCGAGCGTGCCCAGGTGAGCGCATGAAGGTGCTGGTGACCGGCGGCGCCGGGTTCATCGGCTCGAACTTCGCCCGCCATCTGGTCGCGGCTCACCCCGACGATCGCGTGGTGGTGCTCGACAAGCTCACTTACGCGGGCCGCGTCGAGACGATCCAGGACCTGGTCGACGGCGGCCGAGTCGAGTTCGTGGAAGGCGACATCGCCGATCACGACGTCGTGCGGGGTGCGATCGAGGGATGCGACGCGATCGTCAATTTCGCCGCCGAGTCCCACGTCGACCGCTCGATCGAGGAGCCGGGCCACTTCATCCAGACCGACGTCTACGGCACCTACGTGCTGCTGGAGGAGTCCCGCCATGCGGGCATCGAGCGCTACGTGCAGGTCTCGACGGACGAGGTCTACGGCTCGATCGAGCAGGGCTCCTTCACCGAGCGCAGCCCGCTCGATCCCTCGTCGCCCTACTCGGCATCCAAGACCGGCGGCGATCTGATCGTGAGCGCCTACTGCCACACGTACGGGATCAACGCGACGGTGTGCCGGGCCTCCAACAACTACGGGCCGTACCAGTACCCGGAGAAGCTGATCCCGCTGTGCGTCCTGAACGCGCTGCACGACGACCCCCTGCCCGTCTACGGCGACGGCATGCAGGTCCGCAACTGGCTCCACGTCAACGACCATTGCCGCGCGCTCGACGTGGTCATGCGCGAGGGGAAGGCGGGCGAGGTCTACAACATCGGCGGCCCGGACGAGCTTCCCAACATCGAGGTCGTGCGCATGATCATCGAGCTGACCGGGCGGGACGAGTCGCTGATCCAGCACGTGACCGACCGCCCCGGACACGACCGCCGCTACTCGCTCGCCTGGGAGAAGACGGCCGAGCTCGGCTGGCGGCCGGAAATCCGGTTTCGCGAGGGGCTCGCCGCCACAGTGGAGTGGTACGAGAACAACGCGTGGTGGTGGGAGCCCATCCGTTCCGGGAACTACCGCGAGTACTACCAGCGGCAGTACGGCACCGAGCTAAGACAGTCATGAGCGACCGCTTCCGGCGCCTGGAGACCCGCATCGACGGGCTCGTCCTGATCGAGCCGCACGTGATCGCGGACGACCGCGGGTTCTTCTTCGAGACCTTTCGGGCCGACGAGTACGCGGCCCTCGGCATCGACGTCCCGTTCGTGCAGGACAACCACTCGCGTTCGACGCGGGGCACGATCCGGGCGCTCCACTTCCAGCTGCGGCCGGGCCAGGCCAAGCTGGTGCGCGCGGCGCGCGGCGCGATCTGGGACGTGGCGGTCGACCTGCGACGCGACTCCCCCACTTACGGGCAATACGAGGGCTTCGAGCTGAACGACTCCAACGCGCGCCAGCTGTTCGTGCCGGTCGGCTTCGCGCACGGCTTCTGCGTCACGAGCGAAACCGCCGACGTCACGTACAAGGTCTCCAGCTACTACGACGGCGCGACCGAGCGGGGCATCGCGTTCGACGATCCCGGGATCGGGATCGACTGGCCGGCATCGGAGCCCCTCGTGTCGGACCGCGATCGGAGCAACCCGACGCTCGCCGAGATCGCGGACGAGCTCCCCTGGTGATCCTGCCTATGCAATGCTTAGGCAGTGGCGAAGGGCGATCTGACCCTCGGCGAGGCGGCCAAGGCGATCGGCGTGAGCGTCGACACGCTGCGGCGCTGGGAGCGCGCGGGCAAGATCCGCGCGGTTCGTGACGATCGCAATCGCCGCCTGATCCCGAGGCGCGAGGTCGCGCGGCTCGCGCGCGGGCCTCAGCGCCACCGCGCCGGCGACGCGTTCTCGGCCCGGAACCGCTTCCCAGGGCGAGTGGTCTCCGTCGAGTCGGACGGCGTGATGGCGCTCGTGGAGATCGAGGCGGGACCGCACCGCGTGATCGCCGCGATCACCCGCGACGCCGTCGACGAGCTGGGGCTCGCGCCCGGGGTCAGGGCCACGGCGACCGTCAAGGCTACCTCGGTGATGGTGGAACGCGGATGAGGCGTGCGCTCGCGTCGATTGCGGTGGTGGCCCTGGCGGCTGCCGGGTGCGGTGGCGGGGACGGCAAGCCGACCATCAAGGTCTCTGCGGCTTCCTCGCTGAAGTCGGCGTTCGAGAGCTACGCCAGGGACTTCACCGCCGCCAAGGTGAGCTACAGCTTCGCGGGCTCCGACGAGCTCGCCGCCCAGATCCGGCAGGGCGTCAAGCCCGACGACTACGCCGCCGCCAACACCAAGCTGCCGGACGGCCTGTACACGAAGGGCCTCGTGGAGAAGCCGGTCCAGTTCGCGACCAACCGCCTGGTGATCGCGGTGCCGAAGGGCAGCACGAGCGTGAAGTCGATCGGCGACCTCGCCAAGCCCGGCGTCGACATCGCGGCCGGGTCCCCCACCGTGCCGATCGGCGCCTACACGCGCACCGTGCTCGCCCGCCTGCCTGCCGGCGAGCGCGACGCGATCGAGCGCAACATCAAGTCGAATGAGCCCGACGTGGCGGGCATCGTGGGCAAGGTCGCGGAGGGCGCCGTCGACGCGGGATTCGTCTACGTCACCGACGTGCAGGCGGCGGGCGGCAAGCTGACCGGCGTCCACATCGCGGACGCGCTCCAGCCCACTGTGGTCTACGGCGCCGCAGTGGTGAACGCCGCCGCCAGCCCGAGCGAGGCCAAGCAGTTCATCGACGGCCTGCTCAGCGGCAGCGGCCGCCAGGCGCTCCTTCAGGCAGGCTTCGGGCCTCCCCCGAAATGACCCTGGCCTTCAGGGCGCTGCTCTTCGCCGCGCTGGCCGCGGTGCTGTTCTTCCTCACCCTGCCCGTCGCGGCCGTGTTCGTCCACGTGCCGCCCGGAGAGCTGCTCTCGCGTCTCGACGATCCGGCGTCCGTGGACGCGCTGCGGCTCAGCCTCGAGACGACCGCGATTGCGCTGGCCGTGATCGTCGCGGTCGGCACGCCGGCCGCGTACCTGCTCGCGACTCGCTCGTTCCGGGGAAAGGCGGTCGTGCTGACGTTGATCGAGCTGCCGCTCCTGCTTCCACCCGCCGCGGCGGGCATCGCGCTGCTCGCCGCACTCGGGCCGAACGGCGTGATCGGGCCCGCGCTCGATTCGGTCGGCATCAGCCTCCCGCTCACGACCGCGGGAGTCGTGGTCGCGCTGATCTTCGTATCGAGCCCTTTCTACCTGCGCCAGGCGGGCGCCGCGTTCGGCGCGATCGACCCTACGCTGCTCGAGGCTTCCAGCACGCTCGGGGCTCCCGAGCCACGCACCTTTGCCCGCGTCGCGGTCCCGCTCTCGATCCCTTCGCTGATGACGGGTGCGGCGCTCGCGTGGGGCCGGGCCGTGGGCGAGTTCGGCGCGACCTTGATGTTCGCCGGCAGCTTCCGGGGCGTTACCCAGACGACGCCGCTCGCGATCTACGAGCAGCTCGGGACCGACTTCGAAGCCTCGCTGGCCCTGTCCGCCGTGCTGGTCGCGGTGAGCGGGGCGCTGCTGCTGGTGCTGAAGCTCGTGGGCCCGCGGGAGGTGCGCGTCACTGCTCTCCGTTGACGCCCGCGTCCCGCTCCGCGACTTCGAGCTCGGGCTGGCGCTCGACGTGCCGCGCGGCTGCCTCGCCCTCGCGGGGCCGTCCGGCGCGGGCAAGACCACGCTGCTGCGCGTGGTGGCCGGGCTCACGCGTCCCCACGCCGGCCGCGTGGCGGTCGACGGCGAGGTCTGGACCGACGTGGCCGCGCGCGTGTTCGTGCCGGCGGAGCAGCGCCGCTGCGGCTACCTGTTTCAGGATTACGCGCTCTTCCCTCACCTGAGCGCCTGGCGAAACGTCGCGTACGGCCTGGTCGACGTGCCGCGGCGGCTGCGGCGCAGCCGCGCGGAGTCGCTGCTCGACCGCTTCGGCGTCGGGCACCTGGCCCAATCGAGGCCGGGGGAGCTTTCGGGAGGCGAGCGTCAGCGAGTCGCGCTGGCGCGAACGCTGGCGCGGGCGCCAAAGGTGCTGCTGCTGGACGAGCCGCTGTCGGCGCTCGACGCACGGACGCGCGCCGCGGCCGGCCGCGAGCTCGGCGAGGCCCTGCGCGCGGCCGGCGTGCCCGCGCTCCTGGTCACGCACGATTTCTCGGAGGCGGCGCTGCTCGGGGACGAGGTGGCGATCGTGGACCGGGGCCGGCTCGTCCAGCGCGGCCCGGCGCGGGCGCTGGTCGCCGAGCCCGCGTCGGCGTTCGTGGCGGACTTCCTCGGCGCCAGCGTGCTGGAGGGAACCGCACGGGCGGTGGCGGGACTCACGGTCGTCGCGCTCGACGGAGGGGGTGCGGTATCGAGCACGGACATCGTCACGGGGCGCGCGGCCGCGAGCGTGTTCCCGTGGGAGGTAACGCTCGAGCCGCCCGGAACGGCCACCCACGGCTCCGCGCAGAACCGGCTCCCGGGAACGGTGGTGTCGGTGACGCCGTTGGGCAATCGCTTCCGGGTGGCGCTCTCGACACCCCAGCCACTGGCGGCGGAGGTGACCGAAGCCGCCTTCGAGCGCCTGCCGTTGCGGGTCGGAGACGATGTCGACGCCTGCTGGAAGGCGACCGCCACGCGGCTCTCGCCGCTGTGAGGACGAAAGAGGTTTCCGCCGCGCGAGAGCGAGGAAGCCTGGAGGCGCCATGGATGGCACGAAGGAAGGCGGAAAGGCTGCGTTTCCGATCGTTGCTGCACTGGCGCTAGTGCTGGGCGGACCGGCGTCCGCGGTCGCAGATGGACCGCTGGACGCCGGCGCCCTGCAGACGGTCCAGCAGCAGGCTGCCGCCGTGGTCGCCCCGACCGCGCAGCGGGCCGGAACGATCGTGCAGGACGCGACCGGCGTGGTCACGCCGGTCGTCGCTCCGAAGCCGGCGCCCAAGCGACGCGCCGACTCCGCGCCCGCCACCGCGGCACACGTCGACGTCGCGCCAGGCAACGCCGCCTCAGGTCACATCGCGGTCACCGGCCCGCGGCTGGCGCTGGCCGAAACGGCGCCGGGAGGCGCCAAGGCCGACAATCCAGGTTCCCCTCCCCATGGACACGAGGTGATGCCCGCGGCGCGCTCCCGCCCGGGACGTGCCCGCCTCGCCTCGCCGCACTCCAAGCTCGCGGCGGACACGTCGGCCGCGCGCGGCCCGTCCATCGACCAAGCCGCCTCCGGCCCGCCGCTCGCCCACTGGAAGCCGAGCAACCCATTGCTGGGGCTTGGACGGCCGGTCGGCAACCCGGCGGTGCCGATCCAGGTCGGGTGGCTCCTGACGATGATTGTCGCGGGATGCATCGGCGGCCGCACCCTCCTGCGGCGATCGCGAACCGACTGAGCGCCTCGCCGGCGAGATCCGGCTTCCGGCCTCGTCGCTGGGATACTTCCCTGCAAATGGGGGTTCGCACGACGAGATCGCCGATCGAGGCCACGATCGACTTGCTGCGCCGGGTCTCGCTGTTCTCGGAGCTGTCGCCGGAGGAGCTGGAGAAGGTGGCCCGCGTGGCGGTGCCGCGCAGTTATGCGGCCGGCTCGATCATCCTGCGGGAGGGCGACCCGGGAGACACGTGCTACATCCTGCGCTCCGGTTCCGCGCGCGTCGTCCGCCAGCACGCCGACGGCCGCGCGATCACGCTCACGAACCTGGGCCCGGGCGAGATCTTCGGCGAGCTCGCGATGTTCGACGGGGAAGTCCGCTCGGCGACCGTCGAGGCGGTCGACGATGTCCGCGCGATCGCGATTCTCGCCGGGGACCTGAAGCATCTCCTGTCGGCACATCCGGAAATCGCGGTGAAGCTCCTGGGGGCGCTCGCCGAGCGGCTCCGCGAGACGAACGCCCGCATCTCCCGGCAGTCCTTCCAGAAGGTCTCGAGCCGGGTCGCGGGCGTGCTGGTCGAGCTGGCCGAGACCGGCACGCGCACCGGCGGCACCGGCGGCGAGCCGGGCATGGAGGTGACTGTTCGCTCGACGCAGGCAGACCTGGCCCAGCTGGCGGGCACATCGCGTGAGGCCGCAAGCCGCTTCCTGGCGACCCTACAGCGCGCGGGCGTGCTGACCACCAAGCGTGGACGAATAGTCGTCCACGACCCGTCGGCGCTGCACCGATACATATATTGATTGATGAGACCGCCGTAGGCGGGCTCTCCGGGTGAGATACGGCGGCGAAGCCGCCCTGCATATACTGAGCGGTTCCGGGCGTCCTCCGGCCCTCCCTGCATGCCCTTCGATCCGTCCCTGCCCTTGTACGTCCTGAACTTCTACTCGCCGGTCTTCGTGGACCAACTGAAGCGGGGCCGCAAGACCGCCACCATCCGGCTCGGCGACAAGAGCATGAAGTACCGCCGCGGCCAGCTCGTGTGGATCACCGTCGGCTACCGCCACGAGCCGCGCGAGAAGGTCTTCACGGCGGTGATCGACGACGTCGAAGTGAAGCGCGTGCGGGAGCTGTCGCCGCGCGACATCGAGCACGACAACCCCGAGTTTCGCCGGGTCGACGACACGATCCACTTCCTCGAGCAGATCTACGGCCGCGAGGTCTCGCCGGACGATTTCGTAACCGTCATCCGATTTTCGCAGGTGATCGAGAGCACCGCGCGCCAGGGATTGCCCGGAAACGGGCACAGACCGGCCTGATACCTGACGAAAGCGCAATCCCGCTCCCAGGGCAGGGCGTTTCGGCATACGTTGCACCCGCCCTTGGCACTCTCCCTGCTAGAGTGCCAACCAGCTCCGCAGTCCCCAAACAGGAGCCAAAAAGCACAGAAAAATGGTTGACGAGGAGGCCAGCCTATGAAGCTCAAGCCTTTGGGCGACCGCGTGGTCGTCCAGCCGGTGGAGGAGGAGGAGACGACCGCGAGCGGCATCGTCCTGCCCGACACCGCCAAGGAAAAGCCCCAGAAGGGCAAGGTCATCGCCGCCGGCGAGGGCAAGTGGGATGACGACGGCGAAAAGCGCATCCCCCTCGACGTCGCCGAGGGCGACGAGGTGCTCTACAGCAAGTACGGCGGCACCGAGATCCAGGTCGACGGCGAGGACCTTCTCGTCCTGCGCGAGTCCGACGTGCTGGCCAAGGTCGAGAGCTAAGGAGTTCGAATGGCACACAAAGAACTGAAGTACAACGAGGCGGCGCGCCGCTCGCTCGAGGCGGGCGTCAACGCGGTCGCGGACGCGGTCAAGGTGACGCTCGGCCCGACGGGACGTTACGTCGTGCTGGACAAGAAGTTCGGCGCCCCCACGATCACGAACGACGGCGTCACGATCGCGCGTGAGATCGAGGTCGAGGACGTCTTCGAGAACCAGGGCGCGCAGCTCGTGCGTGAGGTCGCCACGGCGACCAACGACGTCGCGGGCGACGGCACCACCACCGCCACCCTGCTCGCCCAGTCGATGGTGCGCCAGGGCATGAAGAACGTGGCCGCGGGCGCGAACCCGATGGCGCTGAAGCGCGGCGTCGAGCGGGCCGTCGACCAGGTGGTCGACCACCTGCGCGACAAGCAGTCCAAGGAGATCGCCGGCAAGGAGCAGATCGCGCGCGTAGCGGCGATCTCGGCCGGAGACGAGGACATCGGCAACGTGATCGCGGACGCGATCGACAAGGTCGGCAAGGACGGCGTCGTGAACGTCGAGGAGGGCCAGACCTTCGGGATGGAGCTCGAGTTCACGGAGGGCATGCAGTTCGACAAGGGCTACATCTCTCCGTACATGGTCACGGACCAGGACCGCATGGAGGCCGTGCTCGACGACCCGTTCATCCTGATCGCGAATCAGAAGGTCGGCGCCGTGCGAGACCTGCTGCCGGTCCTCGAGCAGGTGATGCAGGGCGGCAAGCCGCTGCTGATCGTCGCCGAGGACGTCGAAGGCGAGGCGCTTGCGACGCTGGTCGTGAACAAGCTCCGCGGCACGTTCCTGAGCGTCGCCGTCAAGGCACCCGGGTTCGGCGACCGCCGCAAGCGGATGCTCGAGGACATCGCGATCCTCACCGGCGGTGAGGTGATCACCGAGGAGATGGG
>Ga0114129_10003825_pt1 | contig 21205 bp, 21 predicted proteins | sample RhiMetdeltSRZDD1_FD_80071 | JGI IMG/M metagenome (GOLD analysis project Ga0114129, IMG submission 80071) | Populus rhizosphere microbial communities from Tennessee, USA - Rhizosphere MetaG P. deltoides SRZDD1 (version 2) (version 2) | ecosystem: Host-associated > Plants > Roots > Rhizosphere >... | reverse complement strand
GAGCGCCATGCCCACCGATGTCCCCACGATGGCGGCCTCGGCGAGCGGGCTGTCGATCACGCGCTTGCTCCCGAACTTCCGGTGGAGATCCTCGGTCACCCGGAACACACCACCATCGACCCCCACGTCCTCGCCGATGATCAGCACGTCCTCGTCGCGCTCCATCTCCTGGAGCAGCGCGAGATTCAGCGCCTTGACCATGTTGAGCTTCGCCATCTAGGCCCTCATCGGCGCGCCGCCCGCTGTCCCCGCATCGGGGGCGATGCCGCCGTCTCCGGCGTCCCATGCGGCGCGCCGCCGGGGAGGCTCCCGGCCACCTGCGCGCGTTGCGCTTCGAGATGGGGCGGGCGGACGGCATAGGCGTGGTCGAACATGGTCAGCGGCTCAGCCGGCCCTTGCGCCTCGAAGCGCTGCACCGCGGCCGCGATCTCGGCATCGATCTCGTCTTCGAGCCGGTCATCGAGGAGGCCCTTCTTCTCGAGATAAGCGGCGAAGCGCGTGAGCGGATCCTTGCGCTCCCATTCCGCGACTTCCTCGTTGGAGCGGTACTTCGTCGGATCGTCGGCGGTCGTGTGGACGCCGAGGCGATAGGTGACGCATTCGAGCAACGTGGGTCCGCCACCGTCACGCGCCCGCTCCATGGCCTCGCGGGTCGCCGCGTACACGCCGAGCACGTCGTTGCCATCCACCTGGAGGCCGGGGAAGCCGTAGGCAAGCGCCTTCTGCGCGAGCGTGCGCGAGTGGGTCTGTTTCTTGAGCGGGACCGAGATGGCCCACTGGTTGTTCTGGCAGACGAAGACGATGGGGACATGCCACACGCCGGCGAAGTTCAGCGCCTCGTGGAAATCACCCTCCGAGGTGGCGCCGTCACCGAAGTACGCCATCACCACCACGTCGTCGTCGCGGTACTGGGCGGCGTAGGCGAGGCCCACGGCGTGCGGCAGCTGCGTCGAGACCGGGATCGTGATGGGCAGGTCGTGCTGATCGCGCGGAGGCTGGCCACCCTCGAGATAGCCCGCGAAGAACGAGAGCAGCTTCTCGATGGGCCAGCCGCGCCACACCATGGCCGCCGTCTCGCGGAAGGAGGGCACCATCCAATCGGATGGTCGAAGGTTCACGACGCTGCCGATCTGGGCGGCCTCCTGCCCCTTGATCGGTGCGAAGGTCCCGATGCGCCCTTGCCGCTGCAGTCGCACCATCCGCTCGTCGAGGCGGCGCCCGAGCAGCATGGCGCGGTACATCCGCTTCAGCTGGTCGGGGGCAATCGTCGGCTCGAGGGCGGCGTCGAGGTTCCCGTCGCTGTCGAGGATCGACAGGTGCTCGACTTGGAACCTCGGTTCGAGAATGCTCCTCGGCATGAAAAGACTGAAGTCATTGTACCCGCGCCGGCAACGCGCGAGTTACTTCTGCCTGCGCGGCCCGTTTCCCGGGGTGCATCGGGCGTGCCGCTGAGGCATCTTAACGGCACCAGGGAGCGAGAGGAGCGTGTCCATGAAAGCGATCCGCGTTCACAAGTTCGGGGGTCCCGAGGTGCTTCAGCTCGACGAGGTTCCGGATCTGCGTCCCGGAGCGGGGCAGGTGCTGGTGCAGATCAAGGCGGCCGGGGTCAATCCCGTCGATACCTACGTGCGCTCCGGGAACTACGCGCTGCTGCCGGAGCTCCCCTACACCCCGGGCGCCGATGCCGCCGGTGTCGTGACCGCGGTCGGCTCCGGCGTGAAGGGGTTGGCGGCGGGAGATCGCGTCTACATCACGGGCACGGCCGGTCCTCGACTGACGGGGAGCTACGCCGAGCTTGCCGTCTGCGCGGTCGGCCAGGTGAAGCGACTGGCGGACGCCGTCAGCTTCGCCCAGGGCGCCGCCGTGGGGGTGCCGTACGCCACCGCCTACCGCGGATTGTTCCACAAGGCGCGCGCGGTGCCTGGGGAGACGGTGCTCGTCCACGGCGCCAGTGGCGGGGTGGGCGTGGCCGCGGTGCAGCTCGCGCGTGCGGCGGGGCTCACGGTGATCGGCACCGCGGGAACCGACCGCGGACGCCGGCTCGTACGCGAGCAGGGCGCGCACGAGGTGCTGGACCACGCCTCGCCGGATTACGTCTCGCGCGTGAGCGCGCTCACCGAGGGCCGTGGCGTGGACGTCATCATCGAGAATCTCGCCAACGTGAACCTCGCCAAGGATCTGGAGATGGTGGCCAAGCTCGGCCGCGTGGTCGTCATCGGGAACCGCGGCAGCATCGAGATCAACCCGCGCGCCGCCATGTCGCGCGACGCCGCCATCTTCGGGGTGGCGTTGTGGAACGCGACCGAGGCGGAGATGGCGAGCATCCACGCCGCGCTGGTGGCGGGACTCGAGAACGGAACGCTGCGCCCGGTGGTAGGTCAGGAGCTGCCCTTGAAGGAAGCGCCACGCGCGCACGAGGCGGTGCTGACGCCGGGCGCCTACGGAAAGATCGTGCTCGTGCCGTGACGGCCGAGCCATGGAAGGAAGGACCTCGCATGGAGGACGTGCTGTTGATCGATAGCGACAGCGGGGCGAACGCGGTGGCCGCGGTGCGCCCGGATACCGAGACCGCTTCCGATGTGGAGCTGCTGGACGCCTACTCGCGCGCGGTGATCACCGTCGTGGAGGCGGTGGGCCCGGCGGTGGTGAGCATCGCCGTGGACGGCGGCCGCGGTCGCGAGCAGATGGGCGCCGGGTCGGGCGTGATCATCGCCCCCGACGGCTACGTGCTGACGAACAGCCACGTCGTGAACGGGGCGGCGCGCGTGAGCGCCACCCTCACCGACGGCCGGACGCTCGGCGCGACCGTCGTCGGCGAGGATCCCGCCACCGATCTCGCCGTGATTCGCCTGCAGGCAGCCGGTCTCCCCCACGGTGTTCTCGGCGAGTCGGCCACGTTGCGCGTGGGGCAGCTCGTGATCGCGATCGGTAACCCGCTCGGCTTCCAGTCCACCGTCTCGACGGGTGTCGTGAGCGCGCTCGGCCGCTCGCTGCGGAGCCGGACGGGCCGGCTGATCGACAACATCGTGCAGACGGATGTGCCACTGAACCCGGGCAACTCCGGGGGCCCGCTCGTCGACTCGCGCGGCCGCATCGTCGGCATCAACACCGCGATCATCGCGATGGCGCAGTCGATCAGCTTCGCCATCCCGATCGACACCGCGAAGTGGGTGGTGCCGCGGCTGCTCACGGACGGGCGCGTGCGGCGCGGCTACCTCGGCCTCGGCGGCCAGACGCGGCCGCTGGATCGCCGCCTCGCGCGCTTCCACGGCCTGGACCAGATGCACGCGGTGGAGGTCATGACTGTGGAAGCGGGCGGTCCTGCCGCCGCCGCCGGGCTACGCGACGGTGACCTGCTCGTGACTGCCGACGGCCACGCGGTGGCAACCGTCGACGATCTTCACCGGATGCTCGTGGAGTGGCCGCCGGCGCGGCCGATGCCGCTCGTCATCATTCGCGCGGGGGCACGCGTCGAGCTCGCGGTGACCCCGCGCGAGGGTTGAGGGTCAGCGACGCCAGAGGCGCTGGAGGATGACGACGTCGTGCCAGCGCCCGAGCTTGAAGGCGACCTGTCGCTCCACGCCCACCACGCGGAAGCCGTGGCGTGCGTGGAGCCGCAGCGAGGCCGCGTTCTCCGCGGTGATCCGCGCCAGCACCGTGCGATAGGCGCGCGCCCGCGCGAGATCGAGGAGCTGACCGAGGAGGGCGGCGCCCACGCCGTGGCCGCGCCGATCACGCCGCACGTACACGGAGTCTTCCACGGCGGCGCACAGCGCCGGTCGGTAGGGGGAGAGCGCGCCGAATCCGACGATGCCCTCACCGCCACTGGTCGCCACGATCACCGGATGGGGCTCGCCGTGCCGCGCGAGCCACGCGCTCTGCGCGGCGAGCGTCCGGGGTTCCGTCTCCGTGGTCGCGATCGTGCACTGCGCCTCGTGATTCCAGATGGCGGCGATCCCGGCGTTGTCGTCGGCGGTGGCCCGGCGAATCGCCAGCACCGGTAACGCGGCGGGTGCGCGCGCGGCGTGACGGCGGGCGGCCGCCGCGCGTAACTCGGCGACCCGCTCACGGGCCAGAATCTCGAGGACGTAGATACTCACTTCCACGGCGTCGAGGATCGCGCGGAGTGCGGTATCAGGGAAATCAATTGTCGTGATGCAAATCATCAGCTACATTTCGCCGCCATGGACCTCCAGCCCGTCCACCTGCGCGCGCTCCAGGCGGTGGCCCGCCACGGCAGCTTCTCCCGCGCCGCCCAGTCCCTCCACCTGACGCAGCCCGCGGTGAGCATGCAGATCCGGCAGCTCGAGCGCGAGCTCGGCCTCCCCGTGCTCGAGCGCGTCGGCAAGCGCGCGTTCCCCACCAAGGCGGGCGATCTGCTCCTCGCCCACGCCGCCCGCGCCCTCGGCGAGCTCGAGCTGGCGGTCGAGCGGATCCGCGAGCTGCGCGGCGTGGTGGCGGGCCGCGTGCGCCTCGGGACCAGCGCGTCCATCAGCATCTATCTGCTGCCGCCCACGCTGCGGCGCTTCCGCGCGCGCTATCCGGATGTCGAGCTGGTGGTGGTGACCGGCAACGCGTCCGAGATCAGCCGCGCCGTGGTCGAGAACGAGCTGGACGTCGGCATCGTGAGCTTGCCCGTGCGCGCCCGGGAGCTGACGGTCACGCCCGTCTACACCGACGAGCTCGTCGCGATCACGCCCGCGCGCGGCGCGTGGCGCCGACGACGGACGGTGACGCCACCCACGCTCGCGGCGGAGCCGCTGATCCTGTTCGAGCACGGCGGTACCGTTCGCCGCATCATCGACGATTGGTTCCGGCGCGCGGGGGCGACGCCGCGCCCGGCCATGGAACTCGGGAACACCGAGGCCATCAAGAAGCTGGTGGAGGCGGGGCTCGGCCTCTCGATCACGTCGGCGTTCTGCGTGAAGACGGAGATCCGGAGCCGGCGGCTCGTCGCCCACCCGCTCCACCCGCCGCTCGCGCGCGAGATCGGTCTCATCCGTCGCCGCGACAAGCCGGCGACGCCGCCGCTCGACGCGTTTCTGAGCGCCGTTGACGAGTGGCGGCGGGCGCGACCCGTCACCGCGCGGTCGGCGGTCAGTGCGCGGACGGAAAGCGCGGCGCCCGCTTCTCGCGGATCGCGGCCAGGCCCTCGCGCACGTCCTCGTTCATGAACGTGAGCATCTCGAGCGCGATCGACTGATCGAAGATCGGGCCGGCCAGCCGCAGCCAGTTGTTCAGGGAGCGCTTCGTCCACCGGACGGCGAGCTGAGATCCGAGCGCGAGCCGGTTGGCGACGTCGAGGGCGCGGCCCATCAGCTCACCGGCCGGCACGCACAGGCTCACGAGCCCGATGCGCTCGGCCTCGCGGCCATCGATGAAGTCGGACGTCAGCAAGTAGTACTTCGCCTTCGCCATCCCGCACAGGAGCGGCCACACGATGGCGGCATGGTCACCCGCCACCACGCCGAGCTTGGTGTGGCCGTCGGTGATGCGCGCGCTCTCCGACATGATGCTGATATCCGCGAGGAGGGCCACCACCAGACCGGCGCCGACGGCCACCCCGTTGATGGCGGACACGATCGGCTTGTCGAGGTTGATCATGTTGTAGACGAGGTCGGACGCTTCCCGCACCGTGCGCGCGAGGCGCTTGGGATCGCGTGTGTTGTTCTCCACCATCTCGAGATCGCCCCCCGCGGAGAACGCGCGTCCCGCGCCGGTGACGACCGCCACCCGCGTGTCGGGGTCCCCGTCGATCGTGAGCCAGATCTGCGTCAGCTCCCAGTGGAGTCGATCGTTGGTCGCGTTCAAGACATCGGGGCGGTTGATGGTGATCAGCAGCACGCCATTCGGCTTCTTCTCGAAGAGCAGGTGTCGGTAGTCGGCGTAGTTCATCCGGTCCCTCCCGTGGAGAGTTTCCACCATACGAGGATGCCGAGCAGGGAGGCGAGCGCGCAGCCGCCCGCGAGGAGAAAACCTGCCGGCACACCCCACGCTTCCATCACCGAGCCGAAGAGCAAGGAGCCGAACGGCGTGACTCCTGCGAACACCAGCATGTAGAGCGCCATGATCCGGCCGCGCAACGCGTCGGGCACGAGGAGCTGGAGGCTCGTGTTCGACCGCGCGGTGAAGACGATTCCGGCGAACCCCATCACGGCGAGGAGGAATGCGGCCACGCCGAACCGCTGCACGAGCGCCATCGCCACCGCGGCCAGCGCCAGCAGAACGGCGGGCGCCGTCAACTCCGGCACGCGCGCGCGGCCGCGCGCGAGCACGGCGAGCGTGAGCGCGCCCAGCACGGCCCCGGCGCCGAGCGAGGCCATGAGGATGCCGAATCCGTGCGCCTCCGTGTGGAGGACGTCACGGGCGAGGAGCGGCACGAACACGTTGTAGTTGAGCAGGAACAGGCTCACCACCATCAGCTGGGCGAGGACGAGACTGACCACGGGCGTGCGCGCCACGTAGCGGAGGCCCTCCGCGATGTCCTCGAGCATGGACCCGCGGGGGCCAATGCCCGGGTAACCTTCGACCCGCAACAGGAGCAGCGCGCCCAGCACCGCGACGAAGCTCAACGCATTGAGGAAGAACGCGACCGCGATGCCGAAGCGGGCGATGAGGAGCCCGCCCACGGCGGGGCCGACCACGCGGGCGACGTTGAAGCTCGCGGAGTTCAGCGCGATGGCGCTGGTGAGGTCCTCTTTGCCGACCATCTCCACCACGAAGGCCTGGCGCGCGGGTACGTCGGCCGTGTTCGCGATGCCGTAGATCAGCGCAAGCGCGGCCACGTGCCAGTACTGGACGTGGCCGGCGGCGACGAGGACGGCGAGCACCAGCGCCTGCACGAGGAGCGCGCTCTGGGTGACGAGGAGCAAGCGGCGTTTCCGCACGCGGTCCGCGATGACGCCGGCGAAGAGCGAGAACACGAGCATGGGCGCGAACTGCAGCGTGCCCACGAGGCCGAGCTTGAACGGAGAGCCGGTGAGCTCGAGCACGAGCCACGACTGTGACACCGACTGCATCCAGGTGCCGATCAGCGACACGAGCTGCCCGAGCCAGAAGACGCGAAAATCGCGGTGGGCGAGCGCTCCCAGCGCCGTCGGAACCCGCCGCGCCTCGCCCCCGGTCACCCGGAGAGTCTACGTCGATCCCGGGTGTGCTGTCCGTCCGGAGCGACGATCAGCCGACGCGGAAGAGACGTCGCTCGACGTCCGACGTCGGCAGCAGATCGTGGCGCGCCATCAGGCGGCGCGCTCGGGTCGCGTGTGGGCGTACGCGCGCACCCCGCGGCCGGTCGCGTCGCGCATGCCGCCGTACACGCCTTCGTGCGCGACGCGCTCGCCCACGTGGTCGGCGACGGGCTCGCCGCTGCGTTGCTCGAGACGCTCGCCCGCGACTCGGTCGAGCGGTCGATCCGCGACGCGCTCGGCTTCGCTCGCGGTCGGTGCGATCGCACGTTCGTCGATATCGACGCCACAGTGGCGGCTCAGGATGGTGATCGCCTGCGGCGCAGTATCGTCGTCGGCGTGAACGACCACGAGCGTGCCTCCCCGCCGGATGCCCTCCGCATATTCCTCGGCATCGGCAGCGGGGACGCCGACATCGACCAGGGCGCCGATGATGCCGCCCGCGGCGGCCCCGATGCCGGCACCGGCGAGCGCGGCGACCAGCGGTCCCGCGGCGAGGACGGGACCCACGCCGGGGATGGCAAGGGTCCCCAGCGCAGCGACGAGGCCACCGAATCCGCCGAGCACGGCGCCCGCTCCGACGCCGATGCCGGCGCCTCGGCCGCCGCTCTCCTCCGCGGTGTCGGCGATCTCGTCGGCCTTGGCCGCCACGATGGTGAGATCGTCGTAGCGGAAGCCCGCGTCCACGAGCTCCTGCACGGCAATCTCGGCCTCCCGTCGATCGTCGAACAGCGCGACCACTGTCCTCGCCACGCTCGCCTCCTCCGCTCGGCCCGCGCGCGTGCTGCGCTCAGCGCGCGCCGGGGCGTCGCATTGCCGGTCCTAGACGTCCCACTGCGCGATGACCGCGCAGCGATCGCTCCCGGTCACTTCGCCGATGACCCAGGGATCGAGCTGTCGCTCCTGGTAGTACGTCGGGGTGGCGACCCAGAACTTGGAAAACAGTCCGCTCTGCACGGCGTCGTCGTACTTGAGCAATGCCTCGTCCGGAATCGGCTCGCGATACGTCTCGATCGGTTCCAGCGTGGCGCCGCGAACGAAGCCGATCCGGCGGGGAAGGGTTTCGCCCACCTTGTGCCTGATCTCGGCGAGCGTGTGGAGCGGCCCATAGCACACGGCAGCCATCTCGAGCCGCTCCCTGAGCAGCTGACCGGGGAGGCGCGAACGAATGCTACGGATGCGAGCGTCGAGGTCGAGGGGGGGAGGGACGGTGCTCCGGGTGGTCGTCTGGTCCATAGGGTGTACCTCCGTGGCGCCCACCCGCTGCAACACGTCTGCCACCAGCAGGACCGCCGGACGGCCGCACGAGCCTGCGATTCCGCTCTGGATCCGCACGGAGTTCGGAGCCCGTCGCGCCGGTTTCGTCCGAGACCGGGGATTCGACGGTGTCGGCGAGCGACGGCCGTTGTACGGGTTACTGGCATTGCCGTTGCTCCGGGGAAAAAGCCACAATGCACGCGGCCCAGCCGTTCCTTGCGTGGCTCGTCACGCACACCTACATCGTCGTGTTCCTCGCCACGGTCATCGACTCGACCGGCCTGCCGTTTCCTGGCCGGGTGCTCCTCATTGCCGCCGGGTCATTTGCGGCGGGTGGGCAGGTGGGGGTGCTGCCGGTCGTTCTCCTCGGGGCGGCAGGAGCGATGGTCGGCGATCACCTCTGGTATCTCGCCGGCGCGCTCGGGTCTCGCCGCTTGCTGAATCTCCATCGCCGGCTTTGGCTCGGCTCGGGTCGCGGACCCGCCGCCGCCGACCCGAGCGTTCGACGCTACGGCCCGCTCACGATCCTGAGCGGGCGTTTCGTGGCGGGTATCCGGATTCTCGCGCTACCGCTGGCGGCGGCGCACGGTGTGCGCTATCCGGTGTTCCTTCTCTACGACGTGCTCGGGGCGCTGATGTGGTCGGCGACGTTCGTCGGGATCGGCTATGCGGTGGGCGATCGCTGGACGGTGGTCGCGGACCGGCTCGGTGGCCCGGTGTTCGTTGCTTCCATCCTGATCGCGGCGGGTGTGGGGGGGAGCCTGCTCCTGCGGCGCCGGCGGCGCGCGCGCTACGGCGCCGCCGCGTCTGCATGACGCCGGCGGCGCCGCCCGCTCGCCCGCGCGGTCTTACTTCTTCTCTTGCGCCAGCGCCACGTAGAGCGAGCTGCCGCCACGCTCGACCTTCACGCGCAGCGGCCGATCCTTGGGCGCCGAGGCCATCAGGCGCTGGAAGTCGTCCAGCGTCTTCACGGGCTGGCCGTTCACCTCGCGAATGACGTCGCGCGGCGTGATGGCCCCCGCGGCGGGACCGCGGGGATCGACGCCGGTCACGACGACGCCGTCCGTGTTCTTGAGCTCGAGCTCACGCGCGATGTCCGGTGTCACCGGCGCGACTTCGAGGCCGAGCGCGGCGGGTCGGGGCTCCTCGCCGGGGGCGGCCTCCGCCGTGCGCTCGGTGGGTACTCCGACCGTGACGGCAACCGTCTGCTCGCTGCCGTTGCGGAAGACCGTGAGCTTCGCGGCATGGCCGGGCCGCGTGAGAGCAACGGCGCGGCTCAGCGCTGCCGGATCCTCGATCGGCTTGCCGTCGAGCTGCAGGACGATGTCGCCGGCCCGCAGTCCTGCCTTCGCGGCCGGGCTCGCGGGCACGACCTCCGCCACCAGCACACCCTTGGTGTCCTTTGCTCCGAACGACTTCACGAGTTCGGGCGTGAGCGGTTGGATGCTGACACCGAGCCAGCCGCGGGAGACCTTGCCCGTCGTCACGACCTGCGTGTAGACGTCACGCGCGAGATTGGACGGAATGGCGAACCCGACCCCGTTGCCGCCGGCGACGATGGCGGTGTTGATGCCGATCACCTCGCCCTGCATGTTGACGAGCGGCCCGCCCGAGTTGCCGGGATTGATCGCGGCATCCGTCTGGAGGAAATCATCGAGCGGTCCCACGCCGATCCGGCGCGCCTTCGCGCTCACGATTCCCGAGGTGACGGTGGCGTCGAGCCCGAAGGGTGAACCGACCGCGATGACCCAGTCCCCGACCTGCATTCGATCCGAGTCGCCGAGGCGGGCGGAGGGGAATTTCTGCTTGCCGTCGCCGATGCGGAGGACGGCCAGATCCGTCTTGGTATCGAGGCCGAGCACGGTCGCCTTGTGCTTGCCGCCGTCGACGGTCCTCACCTCGATGTCTGTTGCCTTCGCCACCACGTGCGCATTCGTGAGCGCGATGCCGGAGGGATCGATGATCACGCCGGAGCCGAGACCACGCTGCGGCGTCCGCTCCGGCATGTCCCCGTAGAACCGTCGGAAGAAATCGTCCCCGGCGTCGTCGCCCCGGGTCCGGCCCGCGTTCCGGATCTCCGTCTTGACGTTGATGACGGCCGGCTTGATGGCTTCCGCGACCTTCGCGAATGTGCCGGTGGTGAGTGGTGCGGGCGCGGCGGCGGGCGACTGCGCGAGCGCGGCGCCGCCGAGAGCGGCAGCAAGAGCGAACGCGGCGATCACCGCCGCGATCGGAGCTGACCTCCTCATGAAAATCCTCCTCGATTGGGATGCGTTGTCGCGACCGGCGCCAACGGCGCCACGAGCCCTTCGACGGCGCGCGCTCGCTCCCCATTCACGTTCCCGGTGAATGGAAGCCCGGGGTTGCCCGTCGAACGAACGAGACCCGGTGCGGGGCCTCCTTCATCACCCCCCATCGTGGTGCCTCCTCGAGGGGGCCCGTGCCGGCGTCTCAGAATCCTGCCCGCGGGGCGTTGCATCCCACCCGACATGCGCGTGGCCGAGCTCTGGCGCTATCCCGTGAAGTCGATGGCCGGCGAGCTGCTCCCCGAAGCTGAGCTGCGCGCGGACGGCATCGCGGGCGATCGCGTGGTTCACGTCGAGGACGAGCGCGGCCGGGTATTGACGGCCCGCAACCATCCGCGCCTACTCGGCTTGAGGGCCACCCTCGGCCCCGACGGGACCGCGCTCGTCAACGGCGTTCCGTGGGATGCGCCGGAGATCGCGGACGCCGTCCGCCGGGCGGCCGGCCCCGGCGCGCGGTTGGTCCGTTACGAAGGTCCGGAGCGCTTCGACGTCTTGCCGCTGCTGGTGGCGACGGACGGCGCCGTACGTGCGCTCGGCGTGGATCGTCGCCGGCTCCGCCCGAACATCCTCATCGCCGACGTCGATGGCCTCGGAGAACGAGTGTGGCCGGGAGCGCACCTCCGGATTGGCGAGGTCGTCATCGCGGTGGAAAAGCTACGCGGGCGCTGTGTGATGACGACCTACGACCCGGACACGCAAGTTCAAGATCTCGGAGTGCTGAAGCGGATCGTCACCGACTTCGGCGGACGGATCGCGCTCGATTGCGCCGTCATCGAGGGCGGACGACTGGTCGTCGGCGCGCCGGTGACGTTACTGCCGGCGGACTGAGCAGAGCGCTCAGCCCGCTCGGCTGGTGATGCCCGCTCACGGCGTGATCATTCCGCGCGCCCGCGCGTGCGCGGGCGACTCCGCGCGGGTGGCGTCCGGGTTCGCGCCTTCTCGCATCGCGATGTGATACGCGAAGAGCTGAAGCGGGACGATCGCGATGAGCGGCGAGAGCGCTTCCGGCAGCGGCGGCAGCGCCACCACCTCGCTGGCAACGTCCGCCGTCTCGTCGTCGTCTTCGGGAGCGAGCGCGATCACCGCCGCGCCGATCGCTCGCGCCACGCGGGCCGCGGTGAGGCAGCGCGCGCGGGCGGGCCCCGCCGGCGTCACCACGAACAGCGCGTCCTCCGCGGTCATCGCCGACCACGGTCCGTGCAGGAACTCCTCGCAGTCGAAGCCGAGCGCGGCCACGTAGCTCGCCTCGTGCATCTTGAGGGCGGCCTCGGCCGCCGTCGCCGCATTCGGCCCGCCGCCCACGAAGTAATAGCGCCGGCGCCCGCCGTAGCGCTCCGCAAGGTCGTCCCACGACTCCTGACCGAGCAGTGTTGCCACGAGGTCGGGAACGCTCTCCAGCGCGTGGGCCGTCGTCTCGTCGCCGCCGACGCCGGCGGCGAGCGCGGCCAAGAGCGCGAGCGCGGCCGTGTAGCCGACCGTGTGCGTTTCCGACGCCTCCTGGTCCACGGTCGTGAGCGTAACGTCGGCGGCGAGCGTGGTCGTGGCGCCTTTGCCGGTCACAGCGAGCGTGGCGGTGCCCGCTGCCCGCGCCGCCGCGACTGCGGCCACCGTGTCGCGCGTCGTCCCCCGATGGCTCAGCGCGATCAGCGCATCGCTGGCGTCGAGCGCGGGCCAGTACCGGGTGAGCTCGAACGCGTGAATGGCACGAGCGCGGAGCCCGAGGCCGCCCACGCCCGCCAGCAGGAGCTCGCCCACGCGCGCGGCGTGCCACGAACTGCCGATGCCGGTCACGATCACGCGCGCCGCTCGCTGTACGCGTGCCGTTGCCGCTGTGAGCGCGGCGGCGTTCGCGCGTGCGAGGAGACGGAGGGCGCCGGGTTGAGCGTAGATCGCGTCGTGCATGTGGTAGGGGTGGCCGGTGCGCGTGGTCACGTCCGTCGCACCTCCGTGCGCAGCATGAGGATGCCCACACCGACGAGGAGGCCAGCGATCACACCGGGCACGAGTCCGGCGGCCGTCCCCGCCAGGAGTCCGCTCGCGAACGGTCCCAGGAAAAGCCCGCCGTCCACGCCCACGCGGTAGAGCGACGTCCACCACGCCACCTGCGCGGGTGGTGTCTCCCGGCGGAGGACGCCGAGCGGCAACATCCAGCCCGCCATGCCGAGACCGAACAGCGCCGCGCCGACGTAGGCAACGGTCAGTCCGCCGAACGAGATGAGCGCCACGCCGGCGCCGAGCACGACGAGGACGACGCCGAGCACGCCCCCCACGCCGCGGCGGTCGGAGAGCGCGCCGACCGGCAACAGCGCGACCGTGTCGCACGCCTGCATCACGAGCAGCAGCCGCGCGATGCCGTGACGGTCGAGGCCGAAGTCGCGGCTCCCGCGCACGGGGACGACGAACTGCTCGATGGTCGAGTACGCGACCGCCGTTGCCGCGCCGGCAATCGATGCGAGCAGCACGCCCCCGGTATGCGCGCGAGGTCGCTCGGATCCCGGCGCCGACTCCATGCCGGCGTCGGCGCGTGCGAACCACGGCGCGCGCGGCGTGCCGGGAGGCGGGCGCAGCCAGGCGAGGAGCGGCGGCACGACCGCGATGTTGACCGCGAGCGGCGCACACGCGACGGCGAGCACCGCGCCCCAGCTGAACGTGGCCGGCAGCGTCCGCGCGATGACGACGCCGGCGAGAATGCCGAGCATCGCGGACAGCTCGAACGCGTTGAGAGCGGATGCGAGCCGCCCGCCCGCGACGCGGCGAAGGATGGTCGTGAGTCCGGCGACCATCGTCAGCGTGTGGCCCAGGCCCATGAGCGCGCGTCCGGCGAGCAGCGCCACGAACGACTCGGCGCCGACGACGAGGACGAGTCCGGCCGCGATCACCACCGGACCGAGCACCATCGCCGCGCGCGCGTGATGGGTGAGGAAGAGGCCGACCGGGATGTTCGAGACCATGCGCGCGAACGCGAAGCTGCCGGCGAAGAGCCCAAGCTGCCAGTCGGCGAGGTTGGCGCTGCGTCCCACCTCCGGCAACAGGGCGGGAAAGGCGCCGAGAGAGACGGTGCTGCCTGCGATGCTGAGGCAGAGCAGAGCGACGAGGGCGACACTGCTCCGCGCCTCCGCGACGCTCGTGGACGGCGCCGCGAGCGCCGTTGGCGACGGCGTCACCGCGGGTCACGTCGGGCCGACCACGCCCGCGTGACGCCGTCAACGCTCGCCTGTCCCTCGATCGCGTCGCCCGCGATCCGGCCCTCGAGCGTGAGCGTCCCCCCCGCCGCTTGCGCCACGCTCACGCGGAGCGCGTCACCCTTCACGCGGCCGCGCGCGGCGGCGGTGGCCGCGCCGGCGCGCAGCGTGCCCGTGATCTCATCGAAGCGCTGGCGGAGGGCGAGGAGGTGATCGCCTCCGTCCGGCCCCTGCCACCGCCACGCGCCTTCGACGGCGGCCGGAATGACCCAGAGAAAGATCTCGTGGTCGCGGTCGCCCGCGCGGACGCGCAGCGTGCGCGCCGGTTCCCACTCGCCCATGTTGAAGTCGTGGGAGACCACCCGCGTACCGGGCGAGAGTTCGCGGAGCAGCTTCGGCCGCAGCCGGCGATTCACGTCGTCGTTCAGGTAGAGCGTGACGACGGTGGCGGGCGCGATGTCCGTCTCGAACAGGTTCTGCCAGGCGAAGCGGACACGATCGGCCACGCCGGCGGCGGCGGCCCGCTCACGGCTGTCCTGAACGAGCGAAGCATCGATCTCGACGCCGACGCCACGGGCCCCGAAGTCGCGGGCGGCGGAGATGACGAGGCGACCGTCACCGCTGCCGAGGTCATAGACGACGTCGCCGGGCTCGACGGCCGCAAGCTTCAGCATCTCCGCGCCCACCGCTTCCGGCGTGGCCACGAACAGGATGTCGGGACCGGTGCGCGGCGGTCGCTCGCTGCACGCGGTGGCCATCGCCGCCACGACGGCGACGAGGGCGAGCGTTCGGATCACACCGGCCACTGCTCGCCGCGCTCGGCCATGTCCCAGAACAGATATTCGTAGCGGCTGCTCGTGAGAAACGCGGCTTCCACGCGCTCCGCGGCGTCTCCGCGAAGCTCGCCCGCGACGCGATCGAGGAGCGCCCGGCACCAGTCCGCGAGCGCCGCGAATTCCGGCGCCGCGTACATGTCGATCCAGCGCGCGTAGCGCTCGTCGGTGGGCCGCGGCCGCGCCGCGAGACGACGCCCGATCTCGGAGAAGCCCCACATGCACGGAAGCAGCGCCGCCACCAGCTCTGCAAAGTCGCCGAGCGTGGCGGTGCGGAGCAGGAAATCGGTGTACGCGCGCGTGGTGGGCGCCATCGTTTCCGCTTCGAGATCCGCGACGGTGATGCCGAAGTCGGCCACGTACGAACGATGGAGATCCATCTCGACGCTCAGCGTGGCCTGGAGAAGGTCGGCGAGCTTGCGCATCGTGTCGAGGTCGGGCGCGCGTGCGGCCGCGAGCGCGAGCAGGCGCGCGTACTCGATGAGGAACAGATAGTCCTGCCGGAGCCACCGCTCGAACTTCTTCTGATCCACGGTGCCGGAGCCGAGAGCGTCCACGAACGGATGCTGGTACTGCGCTTCCCAGATCGGATCGGCGAGACGGCGCAGACGCATGCTCGGGGAGTCGGTCACGGGGGCCTATTCTCGCACGGGCGCGCGGGTCCGGCGCGCGCCGGACGGAGGATGCCCCGGCGCCGGCGCGCGGCGCTCCGCGCGTCAGCCGAGCAGTGCCGGGCTGGGCGGCGCCGGTGTCGTTGCGCGGGGTGCGGTGGCGGCGCTCGGCAAGGCGACACGGAACAGCGCGCCGCCTTCGGGATGATTCGCGGCGGTGAGCGAGCCGCCGACGCTCGCGACGATGCCCGCGGAGACGGCGAGACCGAGCCCCGTTCCCTCCGACTTCGTCGTGTAGAAGGGCTCGAAGAGTCGGGGCAGGACGTCGCTCGGGATCCCGGGGCCGGTGTCGCGCACGAGAACGACCACGCCGTCGTCCTCGACGCGGCCGGTGATCTCGATGCGCCGCACCGGCGCCGTTCTCAGGACCTCCTGCGCGTTCTTCACGAGGTTCAGGAGCACCTGCTCCATCTGGTGAGACGGCGCCACCACGCGCGGCAGATCGGGGGGGAGCGACAGCTGAAGCTGGATCCCGTCCCGGCGGAGGTCGTACGACTTCAAGTGAGCCACCGTCGTGGCGGCGTCCACGATCGACGTCGCCGTCGGCGACGTCGGTTTGTGGCGCGCCGTGCCGAGCACGTTGCGGACGATCCGCATTGCCGTCTCACAGCCGTGCTCGATGCCGTCGAGGTGCGCGGCGACCGCGGGCGGCAGCGTACGCGCCTTCTGTTTCACGAGGCTGATGTGGCCGAAGACGGCCTGCAGGACGTTGTCGATCTCGTGGGTGACGCCGGCCGCGACCTCGCCGAGCGCGTGCAGCCGCGCCGTGCGCTGCACCTCTTCCGCCATGCGCAGCGACGTGTCGTGCGCGCGCTCGAGGTCGCCGTGGACGGCGGCGAGCTGGAGGCGGCTCCGCCGGTAGGCCGCGGCGAGCACCGCGGTGAGGCCGCCCACCACGTTCACGATGAGCAGGTTGAAGGCGACGATGACCCACACGTGCGGCGGCGGGGCGACGTGGTGCGTCAGGATCCCGTGCTCCTGGAGCGCGACCATGCCGAGGTAGGCGCCGGTGGCGGTCCACGTGGCGACCAGACAGGCCGCGGACGTGAACGTGATCCCCGCGTACACGGGGATGACCGCGTACACGCAGAGGAACGCCGCGGCGGCGAGCCCGCCTGCCTCGTAGAGTCCGACCGTCAGGAAGCCGACGTCGAGCACCATGCGCGCGTACGCCTGGAGGCGCCGCCGCACACCGGTGCGGGCCGCCAACCAGTAGACGCCGTTCAGAACGAGAGCGGCGATGGCGGTGAGGCGGATGAACGTGGTGGCGCCGAGCCCGCTCGTGGGACCGACGATCTCGTTGAAGACCAGGATCAGCACGGCGACGGCGGCCCGCGCGGTGAGCTCCTGCTGGAGCCGCCGGCGGCGGCTCGCGACCTCGACGCGTGCGGGTCGCGGAACGGCGGCGCGGCCGTCAGCGATGCGGGACCCCGGGCGCGGGATCACAGGGAACCGACGAGATGCGCCAGGTACTGGAAGTTGACGGGCTTCGGAAAGTACGCGAAGGCGCCGAGCTTGAGAATTTCCTCGGCAACTTTCAGGTCGGTACTGGCGGTGAGCATGATCACGAGAATGGACGAATCCATGGCCTTGATCCGGCGCAGCACTTCCACGCCGTTGAGCCCGGGCATGTTGACGTCGAGGATGACGAAGTCGGGACGCTGGAGCTGCACCGCCATGAGGGCATCGGCGCCGTTGAGCTCGATCTCGACGTCCGAGCTTTCCCGGAAGTACTCGGTGAGCATGTTCGCCACGGCAGCGTCGTCGTCGACGATGAGCACGCGCTTCCGCCTGGGCGTTTTGGCGCTGCTCCGCATGGCCGGTAGCGAGCGGTGCAAGATGATCGCCACGGGGTAGGGCTCGTGGCCGCCGCTACTTCCACGCAGGCCATGGATGATCCCTTTCCAGGCGTGCCAGGCGGGACGGGTCGAATTGGCGCGGGGCGCTCGGTGTCAGCCGATCAACACTCGGTCGCCGGGCGGAGTGCGCTCGCTCTGCGTGCGGAGCGCGAGCGCTCTCGCGCCTCAGCGCACGCGGCCGGCGAGGAGTGTCTCGTCGACGCCGGCGTCCTCGCGGAAGTGCGGCATCACCTCTTCCGCGAAGAGCTGCATCATCTCCAGCGTCGCCTCGTGACTGCCGGCGTTCATGCCGGAGCACACGATGCCCGCGCGCAGCTCGTCGGCGAAGACGCGGAGCTTGTCGCGCACGGTGGCGGGACTGCCCACGATCATGTAGCCACCCGCTTCGAGATCCTCGAACGTGAGCTCGGTGGGGAGCTTGGGACGATTGGCGAGGACCCGCCGCAGTGACGGCTCCGTCACGTAGCCGGGCGGCTGCCAGAACGGCGGCAGCATGCGCAGGCCGACGTTGTAGACCCACAGGACGTTCCGCCGCGCGATCGCTTCGGCCTTGGCGTCGTTCTCCGCGACCACGATGGGCAGGTTCACGGTGAGCTGATAGCGACTCGCCGTATAGCCATGGCGCTCGCACGCCTCGCGATACTCGCCGTAGATCTGGGCGATGCGCTTGAGCGGCGTGAACACCATCAAATACGGAAAGCGCCGCGCCGCCGCCCACTCCACCGTCTCGCTGCTCCCCTGGGACGGACACCACACCGGCGGATGCGGCTTCTGGAGCGGCCGCGGCCACGGGTTGACGTAGTGATAGCGGTAGAACTGGCCGTCGTACGGGAACGGCCCTTCCTCCGTCCACGCGCGGATGATGAGGTCGGCCGCCTCGTAGAACCGTTCCCGCGAGTGCGTGGGATTCACGCCGGTGGAGAAGTACTCGGCGCCGATGCCGCGCACGAAGCCCGAGATCACGCGCCCGCCGGACACGACGTCGAGCATCGCGATCTCCTCCGCGATGCGGAGCGGATTCTCGCGAAGGGGGAGGCCGTTGCCGAGAATCGCGATCTTGGCGCGACGCGTGCGCCGTACGAGCATGGCCGCCATCACGTTGGGGCTCGCCATCGTCCCGTAACAATTCTGGTGGTGCTCGTTGACGCAGAGGCCGTCCCATCCGAGCTGCTCCGCGTACTCGAGCTGGTCCAGGTACTGATGGTAGAGCGTGTGACCGACGGCGGGATCGTAGTGGCGGTTGGAGAGCGTGACCCACGACGAGGGCTCATCGTGGTCGAGCGGGTATGGCATCAAATGGAAGTAGTAGAACTTCATCGCATCGCCTCGTGCGCGGTGCAGAATTCCGTCACCGCGTCCGCGACCGCGTCGGGCTCCTCGAGATGGGGGACGTGGCCGGAGTCGGCGAACACGCGGAGCTTCGCGCCGGGAATCCGGCTCACCCAGGCGTCCGCGGAGACCGCCACCGGTGCGAGCCGGTCGTGCGCGCCCCACGCCACCAGCGTGGACGCGGTGATGCGAGCGAGGCGCCGGCGCAGCAACGGATCGTAGAGGTACGGGTTCCACGCCACGCGCGCGAGCGCCGTGTTCTGGCGGTAGAGGAGGGCGAGCGTGTCGATGTTCGTGAGATCGCCGGGCGCGAGTGCCAGCGCCGCGGCCGGGTTGTGGAAGACGGTGGCGACGATCTGCGGCAGCTCCATCCCGAACAGGAATGGATAGATCCAGCCGTCGATCTTGATCCCGACGGGATCGATGAGGACGAGCGACGCGAGGCGGTGCGACGCCATCGTCGCGATCTCGGCCGCGATCCATCCCCCGAACGAGGCGCCGACGAGATGCACACGATCGATCCCGACCTCGTCGAGCAGATCCAGATAGTGGAAGGCCAGATCCGAGATGTGCTCGATCCACTCCGCGGCGGGCGAGCCGCCGTGGCCGGGATGGCTCGGGAAGTACACGGTGAATCGTTCCGCGAGCCGGTCCTGAAAACGGAGCCACCGCCCCGCGCCACCCGCGCCGTGGAGGAAGAGCAGGGGCGGCCCCGTTCCCGCCACGAGCATGTCGACCGGTGTGTCGCGAACGACGATCCGCCGCGGCGTCACCTGCGGCGCGACTCGCTCAGCGGTCGAGCCAGACGGCCATGAGCCGGCCACCGTAATCGAATCCGAAGTTCGGGCCGAAGTTGCGAACGTGCGCGTCCCACGCCGCCACCGCGTGCACCGAGGGGCCGTAGATCTGATAGACCTGCTGGGCCGCGTAGCGCTGGATGTCGTAGACGATCTCGCGGCGCTTGGCGACGTCGAACGTCCGCCGCTGGAGCCGGATCATCTCCACGAGCTTGCCGTCGTTGACCCCGCTCGCGTTGGTGATCTGTCCCGGCACGAAGTAACGGTAGAGATAGCTGTCGGGATCGGCCCAGGCGCCGAAGAGCCCGCCCGCCATCTTGTCGAACTTTCCGAAGATCGTGCTCGAGATGTATGCGCCGTATTCCTTCAATCGGAGATCGGTCTCGATGCCGGCGGCCTTCCAGTTCTTGAGTCCGATCTGTACCGCATCCATGTAGTCGGGACCGTAGCCGGCCGTCGTGTCGAGCGCGATCTTCAACCCGCTCCCGTACCCCCCCTCCGCGAGGAGACGCTTCGCCTCGCCCGTGTTCTGCTCGTAGAGCTGACGGGCGTCCGCCGGCAGCTCGCTGATCGGGATCGACCAGTCCTTGAAGCAGGCGGGGACGGCGGGATTCGGGAAACCGTGGCCCTGCGACCACGCGTTGGTCTCGAGGACCTCGCGCCAGTTGCTGGCGAGCGCGAGGGCGCGGCGCACGCGAACGTCCTTGAACGGCTCCTGGTCCAGCTTCATCCACGTGATCCCGCCGAAGCCAACCGTGAACTCGCCCGTCTGGAGACCGGGCTTGCGCTGGCGCGCCACCTCGAGGTCCACGCGCCGCACCACCATCCCGAATTCCGGCGCGAAGTCGTAGCGGCCCGCCAACCAGGACGCCAGGCGCGACGACGGGTCCTCGTCGATGGTCACCTCCACGCCGTCTGTGTAGGGGAGTCCCGGCACGAAGTAGTTCGGGTTGCGCACGAACGTGAGCCGCGAGGCGGGCTCGTAGCGCTCGAGCATCCACGGCCCGGTGCCGATCATGGTGTCCGGGCGCTTGAGGTCACCGGACTTCTCCACCGCCTCCCGCGCCACGATCCATGTCGAGGTGGAGGCGAGGTTGTCGAGGAACCAGGCATGCGGCTCGCGCAGCGTGAACTTCACCGTGTTGCGGTCGAGGGCCTCGACCTTGTCGATCTGCTCCAGCACGCCGCGGTTCGGATTGGTCTTGAGGCCGAGGAAGCGCTCGTACGTGTACTTGACGTCCTCGGCGGTCAGCTCGCGGCCGTTCACGGGAGGCTTCGGATGCCAGCGCACGCCCTTCTTCAGCTTGAAGACGTAGGTCGTGTCGTTCTGCTGCGTCCAGGACTCGGCGAGATCGCCCTCGAGCGGCATGGTCCCCGGCCGAACCGACGGCCCCGCCTTCGCCTTCAAGAGCCGGCTGTGCGTGAACGACAGGTTCGTCATGGTCTTGAACGCGGTCGTCATGTGGGGATCGAAGCCGACCGGATCCTCACCGCGGATGCGCAGCACGCCGCCGCGCTTCGGAGTCTGGGCGGGCGCGGGGCGGGGACCCAGGGACAGTCCCGCCGCGGCGGCGGCGCTCGAGATCTTCAGCAGGTCGCGGCGAGTGATCTCGGTCATGGGAGTCCTCCTCGGGCGCTGGGGAGCGCGATGGAGGCCAAACGTAGCGGGAGTGCTGCTCGACGTCAAGCGCGGGCAGCCGCTTTGGGGGCGGCTAGAAGCGGCGGCGGCCGCCGAGCTGACGCTTGCGGAACCGGAGGGACTTCGGCGTGACTTCGAGCAGCTCGTC
>Ga0114129_10003823_pt1 | contig 21225 bp, 21 predicted proteins | sample RhiMetdeltSRZDD1_FD_80071 | JGI IMG/M metagenome (GOLD analysis project Ga0114129, IMG submission 80071) | Populus rhizosphere microbial communities from Tennessee, USA - Rhizosphere MetaG P. deltoides SRZDD1 (version 2) (version 2) | ecosystem: Host-associated > Plants > Roots > Rhizosphere >... | reverse complement strand
GCCGCTCGCCTCGATCCGGACGGCGACCTCGCCCGGCTCGGGCTCGTCGACGAGGATCTCCTCGAGCGCGACCGCGCCCGGGGCGCTCAGGACGACGCCGCGATCCACGATGGGTCGACCTCGGTGATCGAGCCCGCGCCGAGCAGTGCGAGCGTCAGGTCGGTCTCGGCCGCGAGCTGCTCGATCAACGCGGCCACGCCCGGCTCCGCGCCGACGGCGAGCGCGTAGACGTAGGGCCGCCCGACGAGGACGGCGTTCGCGCCGAGCGCCATCGCCTTGACGACGTCCGCGCCGCCGCGCACGCCGCCGTCCACAAGCACCGTCGCCTCGGGGCCGACGGCGGCGCGCACCTCGATCAGGGCGTCGAGCGCGGCGACGGCGCCGTCCACCTGGCGTCCGCCGTGGTTGGAGACGACGATGCCGTCGACGCCGGCCATCAGAGCCCGCGCGGCGTCCTCGGCGGTCAGAACGCCCTTGACGAGAATCGGCAGAGACGTCAGCTCACGCAGATAGGCGAGGTCGTCCCACCGCAGCGCGAGGTTGGGGAACATCGACAGCATCGTCGCGGCAGCGACGAGCGGGTCCTGCTCGGCCGCCACCGGAAGCAGCTCGCGGAAAGCGGGGTCGCTCGTGAACTGTGCGATCCCTTCGCCCTGCCGGAACGGCAGGTAGGCGTTGCGCAGGTCGCGCGGGCGCCAACCGAGGATGAGCGTGTCGAGCGTCACGACGATCGCGCTGTAAGCGGCGGCTTCGGCGCGGCGCACGAGGCTCGCCACGACGTCGCGGTTGCTGACCCAGTAGAGCTGGAACCAGCGCGGCGCGTCGCCCATCGCCTCCGCGATCTCCTCGATCGAGTGCGAGGCTGCGGTCGAGAGGACGAACGGAACCCGCGCGGCGGCGGCTGCGCGCGCCGCCGCGAGCTCCCCGTCGGCATGCGCGATGCTGAGCACGCCCACGGGTGCGAGCAGGAACGGGTACGGCGAGCGCGTGCCCAGCACCTCGACCGAGATGTCGCGTTCCGTGTGCGCAGCCAGCATGCGCGGTCGCAGCCGCCGGCGCTCGAACGCCTCGCGGTTCGCCCGCAGCGTCGACTCCGCGCCGGCCCCGCCGGCGATGTAACCGTACGGCCCGGCGTCGAGCTGCTCCGCCGCCCGCGCCTCCCATTCGTCGGCGCCGACGGGCCACGGCGACTCGCCGCTCAAGTAGATCTGGTTCTGAACCTGAGTGCCGTCGAAATTCATCTGTGCCTGCGACGGTCATATCATCCCGCGAATTCGATGGCGCTTCTGGCGGTAGAGGACGTCACCCGGCGATTCGGCGGCATCGTCGCGCTCGCCGACGTCTCGCTCGCGCTCGAGGCCGGCGACATCGGCGGTCTGATCGGCCCGAACGGCGCCGGGAAGACGACGCTGTTCAATTTGATCACGCGGCTGTACAAGCCGAACGAGGGGCGCATCGTCTTCGACGGCAAGGACCTGACGCGCACGCCGCCCTACCGGATCGTCCGGCTTGGGATCGCGCGCACTTTCCAGAGCGTCGTCCTCTTTCAGAACATGACGGTGCTGGAGAACCTGCTGGTCGGCGCGCACACGCAGATGCGGCCGTTCGGGGAGCGCCGCGGCCGGCAGCAGGCGCTCGAGGCGCTCGACTACGTGGGGCTCACCGGCATCGCCGGTCGGTTGCCGGGCGGGCTGCCTTTCGGAACCCTGAAGCGCGTCGAGCTCGCGCGCGCGCTCGTCGCGAAGCCGCGGCTGCTCTTGCTCGACGAGCCCGCCGGCGGACTGAATCACGAAGAGGTCGGCGAGCTCGCGGACGTGATTCGCGGGCTCCGGAAGGACTTCGACCTGACCGTGCTGCTCGTCGAGCACCACATGAGCCTCGTGATGTCGGTCTGCGACCGTGTCCACGTGCTCAACTTCGGGCGCTCGATCGCGGTTGGGACTCCGGCAGAGGTGCAGGCGAACCCCGAGGTGATCGAGGCGTACTTGGGAGCCGATGCAGCGTGAGGACAGGCCGCAGCCTCGATCACGTGATCGAGCGAGCAGAAGAAGAAGGGGCTTGCGGGGGAACATGGTTTCTGCGCCGGAGCCGCGCGACGTGATCGAGGCATACATCGGAGCGGACGATTCCGCCGCTGCTTGAGCTGAACAACGTCGAGGCGCGCTACGGGCCGATCAAAGCGCTGCACGGCGTGTCGCTCCACGTCGACGACGGCGAGATCGTCGCGCTGCTCGGAGCGAATGGCGCGGGCAAGACGACCACCTTGCGCGCGGTGTCCGGGCTCGTCCGCCACACGGGCGGGGTCGTCTTCGCGGGCAGGCAGCTCTCCCGCGCGCGAGCCGATTCGGTGGCGCGCGCCGGCGTTGCGCACGTTCCCGAGGGCCGCGGCCTTTTCGCGGAGCTCAGCGTCTGGGAGAACCTGCGCATGGGCGCCTACGTCCGCGGCGAGCGGCGGACGATTCGCGGAGAGGCGCCGCGCGTCTTCAAGTACTTCCCCTGGATGGAGCGGCGCCGCAACCAGCAGGCCGGCACGCTCAGCGGCGGCGAGCAGCAGATGCTCGCGCTGGCGCGCGCGCTCGTCGGGCGACCGCGCCTGTTGATGCTCGACGAGCCGTCGCTCGGGCTGGCGCCGACAGTCGTCACGGAGATCTTCCGCATCGTCAAGGAGCTCAACGCAGAGGAAGGGCTCACGGTGCTCGTGGTCGAGCAGAACGCGAACGTCGCGCTCGACGCGGCGGCGCGCGCGTATGTGCTCGAGGTCGGGCAAGTTGCGATCGAGGGCGAGAGCGGTGACCTCCGCAGGCACGAGGGCGTCCGCAAGTCGTACCTGGGGTACTGACGGTGCCGCTCTTCTTCACCTGGACCGATTTCGCACAGCAGATCACCAGCGGTCTTGCGGCCGGCGCGGTTTACGCGAGCCTCGCACTCGCGCTCGTGCTGATCTACCAGACGACGAACGTCGTCAACTTCGCGCAGGGCGAAATGGCGACCTTGACGACGTACATCGCGTGGACGCTGATGGACCGCGGCCTTCCGTACTGGCCCGCGTTCGCGCTCACACTCGCGATCGCCTTCGGCGGCGGCGTCGCGGTGGAGCGCGTGCTGATCCGCCCGGTCGAGCACAGGCCCGAGCTCGTGATCGTGATCCTCACGATCGGGATGCTGATTGCGATCAACGGGCTCACGGGGTGGATCTGGGGGCCGGAGGTGAAGCTGTTCGACAGCCCGTTCCCGAACAGCTCGGTGATCGTCGGCGGCGTGGCCGTCTCGGTCCGCGACATCGGCACCTTCTGCGTCTGCCTTGGCACTGTCGTCGTGCTGTGGCTCTTCTTCCGCTTCACGACGCTCGGGCTCGCTATGCGCGCCGTGGCGTTCAATCCAGCCGCGAGCCGGCTGATGGGCGTGCGCGTGGGGTGGATGCTGGCGCTCGGCTGGGGCTTCGCGGCCGTGCTCGGCGCGATCGCCGGGATGATGGCGGCGCCGTCGATCTTCCTCGACCCGGACATGATGATCGTCGTCCTGATCTACGCGTTCGCGGCGGCGGTGCTCGGGGGCATCGACAGCCCGATCGGGGCGGTCGTCGGCGGACTGCTGCTCGGCGTCGTGGTCAACCTGCTCGGGGCGTACGTCGACTTCGTCGGCCAGGAGTTGCGCCTGCCGACGGCGCTCGCCGTCCTGCTCGTCGTCCTCATCGTCCGGCCGACCGGGCTTTTCGGCCGCGTCCACGTGCGGAGGGTGTGATGAGGCGCTCGGTCACGACGGTGCTCGGCCTGCTCGTGGTCGCCGCCGCCGGCGTCGTGGTGGCGCTGCTGCCGCGCGCCGTGGGGGAGTTCCGGCTCGGCCAGTTCACGTACGTCGCGATCTACTTCATCGCGCTGCTCGGTTTGAACATTCTGACGGGCTACAACGGCCAGATCTCGCTCGGCCACGGCGCCTTCATGGCGATCGGCGGGTACACGTCGGCGGTACTGATCCTCGGCCGGAGCGGCTTCGGGCTTGCGGGGCAGCACCCGTCGCACGTGCTCCCCGAGCATGGCGTGCGCCCGATCTGGACGATCGCGATCGCCGGGCTCGTCACCGGGATCATCGGCTACCTGTTCGGCCTGCCTGCGCTACGCCTCGCCGGGGTGTCGCTCGCTCTCGCCACGTTCGCGGTCGCCGTCTCGATGCCGCAGATCACGAAGCGCTTCGACCATCTCACCGGTGGGGGTGGGGGCCTGTCGCTCCCACTGCCCCAGGCCCCGTTCGGCTGGGACATCTCGCCGTCGCACTGGCTCTACTACGAGGCGTGGGTGACGGCCGGGATCCTTCTGCTCGTCGCCTGGCTGCTCGTGCGGGGACGGGTTGGCCGCGCGTGGCGCGGGATCCGCGACGGTGAGGTCGCGGCGGTTTCGTCCGGCGTCAATCCCTCCGTCTACAAGACGCTTGCGTTCGGCATCTCGTCCGCCTACGCGGGTGTCGCCGGCGCACTGTTCGCAATCCAGAACGCGTACATCAATCCGGACACGTTCCCGCTCACGCTCTCGATCCTGCTGCTCGCGAGCGTCGTGATCGGCGGGCTCTCGTCGCTGTCCGGAGTCATCGTCGGCGCGCTCGTGCTCGAGTTCCTGCCGATCTACGCGCAGGATCCGCCGTTGCTGCACGCGAGCTTCGCGAAGCAGGCAGCCCCTGTCGTGTTCGGCGTTGTGCTGATGGTCATCGTCTTCCTGCTTCCGGGCGGCGCCGCGTCGCTGCTGCGCCGGCTGGCGCGGCCGCTCGTCGCCCTCGCGTCGCGTCGCGCAGGTTAGACGGGCGCGGCCTGCTCGTCGAGCGCGATCGCGACGAGCAGCTCGACGAGGTCACGGAAACGGCGTGGGTTCCGTCCCGTCCGTTCCTCCAGGCGGCGCAGCCGGTACTGCGCCGTGTTCGGGTGGATGTGCAGCCGTTCGGCCGTCACCCGCAGGCTGAGGTCTGACTCCGCGAAGGCGCGCACCGTCGTCGTGAGGATGGACCCGCGCGCTCGGTCCTCGGCGAGGACCTGGCGCACCCGCGGGTCGACGAGCCGTCCCACGGTGTCGTCCGTGCGCGACGTCAGGTACTCGAATGCCGACAGGGACGGCAGCGCCACGACGCCACCGCGTTCCGCGATCCGCCCGACAGCCTGGCGTGCCTCGGCGTAGGCACGCGGCAGCTCGCTCGGGCCGTTCGCGACCGTGCTCACCGCAACGGCGAACGGGATGCCCTCGGCGTCCAGCCGCCGGTGCGCCGCAGTGACGCGTTCCGACAACGCCTCGGCGTCAACTTGCGACGACACCGCCGCCAGCGCGACGACCTCGTCGCGGCGGACGACGATCAGCGGCTGCGCCTTCTGCCTGGCCGCGCGCTCGAGCGCGCCGCCAACGGTGTGCGGTGCGTCCGACTCCCCCGAGGTCGCGGCCGCGACGATCGCGACGAGCGGCGTGGCGGGGCCGACGCCGTGTCGCTCTGCCGCTTCGCGCAGCTCCGCTTGCGCCGGCCACTCGCCGGCGAGCAGCTGCTCGAGCAGGTCGCGCCGCTCGCGGTCCGCGTCCGCAACCGCAAACTGCTGGAACTCGACGTAGGCGCGCGCCGCCTGCGTCGTGACGAAGTCGACGTAGCGCATCAGCGGGGCGGCGAGGGTCAGAGCGGCCTCCTGCCCCTGCGGGCTCCGGCCGGCCGCCGAGACGACGGCGTTCCACAGCACCTTCTCGCCGACGCGGTACGCCGCGATGTAGTCCTCGAGCGCGAGCCCGGCGCGAGCGCGTCGCGTCGCGGCGCCCCGGATGAACGCGACCTCCTCCAGCGTGACCGTGCGCTCCTCGAGGAAGGCCGTGAGCTTGGTCCGGTAATGGGCCGCCACCTGCTCTTTCACGTCCGAGAAGATCTCGTCCCGGGCGGCGTAGGCGGGGATCTCGGCCCGGATCGCCTCGACCGCGGCCTCGACGAGGGAATCGAGGTTGCCCAGGAGCGCCGAGAGGATTCGCGCCCGCTCGGCGCGGACGAGGTCGCCCCGTTCGAGTGTCTCGACGGCCTGCGTCGCCACCCGGTGATCTTGACAGCGGCCGTTGTTGTCCGTCAACAATGTCGCCGTCGCAAGTTTGGGTCCGGCGACGAGGAGGAGGCGGCAAGACGGCGGTAGGCTCCGCAATGGTGGAGGAAGCAGGTCCGACCGCGGCTCGCAGCCTTCGTGCGATCGCAACAAACGGCTGCGGCGGTCGTCGCATACGAGTGCCGGGGCATGTCTTGGTGAAGGAGGAGGGAGACTCGTGAACAGAGCGCTGGTTGCGCTCGCGGCGGTGCTTGCAGCGCTCGCCGTGTGCATCCCGGGCGCGTTCGCGCGCGTCAACATCGGTGGCGCATCGGCGGCGACGCCGGGCGTGACGCAGACGTCGATCACGATCGGCGGCACATTCCCGTTGAGCGGCCCGGCGTCGTTGTACGCGCCGATCCCGCGCGGGATGGAGGCGTACTTCAAGTGGGTGAACGACCGCAAGGGCCCGGACGGCAAGAAAGGCATCCGCGGCCGCCAGATCATCTGGAAGTACTACGACGACGGGTACAACCCGGCGCAGACCGTCCAGCTGACGAACAAGCTCGTGCTGGAGGACCACATCTTCGCGGACGTCGGCTCGCTCGGGACCGAGCACAACCAGGCGATCCGGCCGATGCTGAACCAGCGCAAGATCCCGCAGATCCTGGTTGCGACGGGCGCCAGCTACTGGGGCCTGCAGTACAAGCAGTTCCCGTGGACGATCGGCTGGCAGCCCGACTACATCGCGGAAGGCCGCGCGTACGGTGAGTGGATCAAGAAGAACGCGCCGAACGCGAAGATCGCGGTCTTCTACCAGAACGACGACTACGGCAAGGACTACCTGCGTGGGCTCAAGATCGGGCTCGGCTCGAAGACGAGCCTGATCGTGTCGGAACAGAGCTACGAGGCGACCGACACGAGCTACGCGTCGCAGATCTCGCGGCAAAAGGCGTCCGGCGCCGACACATGGGTGCTGCTCTCGATCCCGACCCCGACCGTCCGGGCCCTCGCGACCGCGAAGGCGCTGAACTGGAAGCCGAACACGATCGTGATCAACTCCGTCGCGGCGATCGACGCCGTGATGAAGGCGGCGGCCGGCGCGGCCGGGCCCGCATACGTGAACGGGGCGATCAGCACCGGCTATTTGAAGAACAACGACGCGCCGAAGTACGCAAACGATCCTGTCGTGGTGAACTACAAGCGCCTGCTCGCGCAGTACGGGCCGAACGGCGCCGATCCGAACAACTCGTTCTATTTCTACGGCTTCGCGAAGGGGTACGACATCGTGAAGCTGCTCTACAACGCGGGGAAGAACCCGACCCGTCAGTCGCTGATCAATGCGACGCGAAAGATGAACTGGGTGAACCCGTACACGATCAAGGGGATCCGCGTGAAGACGGGCAAGAACGACCGGTTCCCGATCTCACAGCTGAAGCTCGTCCGCTACGAGAACGGCGTTTTCACCGAGTTCGGCCCTCTGATCAAGGGGCGCTGACAGGACAGGGAGTGGGGCCGGCCCGTCCGGCCCCACTCGTTCCCGATGGACTTCTCCCTCACCCAGGAGCAGGAGCTCATCCGTGCGTCGGCGCGTGAGTTCTGCGAGCGCGAGGTCGCGCCGCACGTGCGCGACTGGGACCGCCAGGAGGATCTCGACCGTGCGCTCGTGCAGAAGCTCGCGGACGTCGGCTACCTCGGCGGGTGGGAGCTCGACACGGTCTCGTACGCGCTCGTCATGGAGGAGCTGGGACGCGCCGACTCGTCCGTCCGCGGCATCGTCTCGGTCAACGTCGGGCTCGTCGGCAAGACGATCGCGGAGTGGGGGACGGACGGGCAGCGCGAGGAGTGGCTGCCGCGCCTCGGCTCGGGCGAGGCGCTCGGCTGCTACGCGCTGACGGAGCCCGGGTCCGGCTCGGATCCCTCGAGCCTGTCGACGCGGGCCCTCCGCGAGGGCGACGACTGGGTGCTCTCCGGCTCGAAGATCTTCATCACGCTCGGCTCGTGGGCGGGAGTCGCGCTCGTCTTCGCGCGCACGAGCGAGGAGGGCGCGCGCGGGCTCACGTGCTTCCTCGTTCCGACGGCGACCGAGGGCTTCGGCGCCGCCCCGATCAAGGGCAAGCTCGGGTTGCGTGCGCAGGACACGGCCGAGCTGACGCTCGACGGCGTCCGCGTCCCCGACTCCAACCGGCTCGGCGCGGAGGGCGACGGCTTCAAGGTCGCGATGTCGGCGCTCGACAACGGGCGGATCTCTCTCGCAGCCGGCTGCGTCGGGATCGCGCAAGGATGCCTCGACGCGTGCTTGCGCTACGCCTCGGAGCGGCAGCAGTTCGGCAAGGCGATCGCCTCCCATCAGCTGGTGCAGGAGCTGATCGCCGACATCGCCGTCGAGACCGACGCCGCACGCCTGCTGACCTGGCGGGCGGCCGCGCTCTCCGACGCCGGCGTGCGGCACACGCTCGAGTCGTCGATCGCGAAGTACTACGCGAGCGAAGCGTCGGTGCGCGCCGCGAACGCGGCCGTCCAGGTACACGGCGGCTACGGCTACATCGACGAGTATCCGGTCGGCAAATACCTCCGCGACGCCCGCGTGACGACGCTGTACGAAGGCACGAGCCAGATCCAGAAGCTCATCATCGGCCGCGCACTCACCGGGGAGAGTGCATTCACGTAAATGCCCAAGCTGCGAGGAAAAGTCGCGATCGTCACGGGCGCCGGACGCGGGATCGGCCGCGAGCACGCGCTCGCGCTGGCACGGGCCGGCGCCAAGATCCTCGTCAACGACCTGGGTGCCTCGCTCGCCGGTGAGGGCGCCGACGAGGGGCCCGCACACGACGTCGTGCGCGAGATCCAGGCGCTCGGCGGCGAGGCAGCCGCGAACGGGGAGAACGTCGCCGACTTCGCCGGTGCGAAACGCATGGTGGATGCGGCCGTGCAGGCATTCGGGCGGCTCGACATCCTCGTCAACAACGCCGGGATCCTGCGTGACCGCATGCTCGTGAACATGGAGGAGCACGAGTGGGATGCTGTGATCGAGGTGCACCTCAAGGGGCATTTCGCGCCGACGCGTCATGCCGCGGCTTACTGGCGCGAGCGTGCGAAGGCGGGCGACGAGGTGCGTGGCCGCGTGATCAACACCTCCAGCCCCTCCGGCGTCTTCGGCAACGTCGGCCAGGCGAACTACGGTTGCGCCAAGGCCGGGATCGTCGGCTTCACGCTGATCGCCGCCCAGGAGCTGCAGCGCTACGGCGTGACCGTCAACGCCCTCGCGCCGAACGCGCGGACGCGCATGACGGAGGCCGCCTTCGGCGAGCTCCCACCGCCCACGGAGGGATTCGACCCGGCCGATCCGGCGAACAACTCGCCGATCGTCGTCGCGCTCTGCGCCGACGAGGCCCAGCACATCACCGGCCAGGTGTTCTTCGTCTACGGCGGGGTCGTGAACATGTTGCACGGCTGGGACGCCGGCGAGTTGTTTGCGAACGACGAGCGCTGGGATCCCGACACGCTGCTGCGGGAGCTGCAGTTGCGGCTGCCCGACGGCGCCGCACCTCAGGGGATGCTCGAGTCGATGCACCGCGCCGGCGGACAGTCGATGCGCGAGCGGTGAGCGCCGCGCGGAACCTCGCGTGCCTCGCTGAGCAGACGTACGAGCGGCGCGGCGACTATCCCGCGCTGTGGTTCGAGGGCGAATGGCATTCGTCGGGGCACTTGTTCGAGCGCGCCCGGCGAATCCAGCTCGGCGTCGAGGCGGGCGACCGTGTCGTCGTGGTGATGGAGAACTCACCCGACGTCGGCGTCGCGTACCACGCGATCTGGCGAGCCGGGGGCGTTGTCACGCCCGCGGTGTTCCTGCTCACGCGCGAGGAGCTCGACCGACTGATTCGCGACGCCGAGCCTTCGCTCGTGCTCACCTCCCAGATGTTTGCCGACACGGCGCGCGCGGCCGCGGGCAACGTGCGCGTCGTCGCCGATCTCGCGGAGCTCGAGGCCGACCCGTCGCCGATCGTCGAGCGCGACGAGTCCGACCTCGCCGCACTCGTGTACACGGGCGGCACGACCGGTCGCGCGAAGGGAGTGATGCTCACGCACGCGAACCTGTACGAAGCGGGACGTGCCGGGCATGAGGCGGGACACGTCGACGGCGTCGACCGTTCGCTCTCGTGTCTGCCGCTCGCGCATTCGTACGGCTTGCTCGTGCTGAACGTCGCGCTGCACCACCCCGGGCGGCAGCAGTCCGTGCTGATGCGCTGGTTCGAACCGGAGACCTGGCTGCGGTTGGCCCAGGACCATCGCGTCCAGATCGCGCCGCTGGTGCCGTCGATGCTCTATCTGCTGCTCCAGCAGCCGCTCGAGCAGTACGACCTCTCGGAGTTGCGCTTCGTCGCTTCCGGTGCGGCACCGCTCGCCGTCGGCGCGATGGAGGAGTTCATCCGCCGCGTGCCCGGCGTGCAGATTCGCGAGGGCTACGGACTGACGGAGACGTCGGCGCTCGTCTCGACGAACCCGCCCGGGCGCTGCAGGCGCGGCACCGTCGGGCCACCGGTTCCTGGAACCGAGGTGCGGATCGTCGACGGAGAGGTCTGCGTGCGCTCGGAGCTCGTGATGGCGGGCTACTGGAACGCGCCCGAGGCGACCGCCGAGGCGGTCCGCGACAGCTGGCTGTACACCGGCGATATGGGGAGCCTCGACGAGGACGGGTACCTCACGATCGTCGACCGGAAGAAGGATCTGATCATCCGCGGCGGCTTCAACGTGTTCCCGCGCGACGTCGAGGAGGCGCTGCTCGAGCATCCGGCTGTCGCGACGGCCTGCGTGCTCGGCCGGCCGGACTCGGTCTACGGCGAGGAGGTCGTCGCGTTCGTCTCGCTCACCGCTCCGGTTGGTGAAGAGGAGCTGGTGAGGTTCGGGCGAGAGCGGCTGGGCGGATACAAGTACCCGCGGGAGATCCACGTGGTGGAGGCGCTGCCGCTGACGCCGGTCGGCAAGGCGGACCGCAAGGCGCTGCGCGAGGTTCTCGCAGCGCAGGGAGGAGTGACGGGATGACGACGACGCTGACGCTTGCGGAGCTGGAAGCTTCGGGCGACCGTGACCTCGGCGCGAGTGACTGGCACGAGATCACGCAAGGGCAAATCGATCAGTTCGCCGAGGCGACCGGCGACCACCAGTGGATCCACGTCGATCCCGAAGCAGCGGCGAACGGCCCGTTCGGGACGACGGTCGCGCACGGATACCTCACGCTCTCCATGCTGCCGATGCTGCTGAGCGAGGTCGTGTCCGTCAGCGACGCGGTCATGGGCGTCAACTACGGCACGGAGAGGATCCGTTTCACGAGTCCCGTCCCGTCCGGGTCGCGCGTGCGCTTGCGTGCGAGGCTCGTGCGCGCCGAGCGCCGTGGGCCGAGCGTCGTCTGGACCGTCGGCGTGCAGATCGAGATCGAGGGCAAGGAGAAGCCCGCGCTCGTCGGCGAGGTCGTCTACATGGCGGCGGGAGCTTCCCCTGCTTGAGGCGGTCATCGTCGCCGCGACGCGAACGCCGATCGGCCGTGCGCGCAAGGGCTCCCTGGTCGACGCCCGCCCCGACGACCTCGTCGCATTCGCGATCGACGCCGCGTTGAAGCAGGCGCCGGAGCTGCCGCGCGAGCAGATCGTCGACGTGATGGTCGGCTGCGGCTTCCCGCAGGACAAGCAGGGGATGAACTTGGCGCGCCGGGCGGCGCTGCTGGCCGGACTGCCCGAGGCGGTGCCTGGGACGACCGTGAACCGCTTCTGCGCCTCGAGCCTGCAGACGATCCGGATGGCGTTCCACGCGATCCGGGCAGGCGAGGGCGACGCGTACGTCGCCGCCGGCGTCGAGTCGATCACCCAGGTCGACGGCTATCCGAAGGACGCGGAGGAGCTCCATCCGAAACTGTTCGGCGACGACGCGCCGATCGCCAACGTCTACATCCCGATGGGGCTGACGGCGGAGAACGTTGCCGAGCGCTGGGACGTCGGCCGCGACGAGATGGACCGCTTCGCACAGCAGTCGCAGGAGCGCGCGGTCGCCGCTCAGGACTCCGGCTTCTTCGAGCGCGAGCTGACGCCTTGGGCCGGCGTCGCGAAGGACGACGGCCCGAGGCGCGAGTCGACGCTCGAGAAACTCGCTGAGCTCGAGCCCGCGTTCAAGCCCGGCGGGAAGGTCACGGCCGGCAACTCCTGCCCGCTGAACGACGGCGCCGCAGCCGTCGTCGTGCTGAGCGAAGCGCGCGCGCGCGAGCTCGGCATCGAGCCACGGGCGCGCATCGTCGCGTCAGCGGTCGCGGGTGTCGCCCCCGAGATCATGGGCGTGGGCCCGATCGGCGCGGTGCGGAGCGTTTTGAAGCAGGCGGGCATGACGATCGAGGACGTCGATGTCGTCGAGCTGAACGAAGCCTTCGCAGCGCAGGTCTTACCGGTCTGCCGCGAGCTCGGGATCGACCCGTTCAGCGAGAAGCTCAACCCTCACGGCGGCGCGATCGCGCTCGGCCATCCCTACGGGATGACGGGTGCGCGCATCATGTGCACCCTGCTGAACGACCTGGCGACGGACGACCAGACGATCGGGCTCGAGACGATGTGCGTCGGCGGCGGCCAGGGGATGGCGATGATCGTCGAGCGCCTGACCTAGGCCGACTGCCCGCCGTCGACGACGAGCGTCTGGCCCGTAACGAACGCGGACGCAGGTGACGCGAGGAACGCGATCGCACCCTTGAGGTCGTCGGGCCCGCCGAACCGGCGCAGCGGGATGCTCTGGAGAAACTCGTCGCCGTGGCGGTCGAGCAGCACCTTCGTCATGTCGGACGGGAACCATCCGGGCGCGATCGAGTTGACGCGGATGCCGTGCCGTGCCCATTTGTGCGCGAGATCGCGCGTGAGCGAGATCACACCACCCTTGCTCGCGGTGTAGGCGATTGCGTCCATCGCGCCCGGCGGCGAGCCACGCAGGCCGGCGACGGAGGCGATGTTGACGATCGAGCCGCCGTCGCGCTCGATCATCACCCGCCCCGCGGCCTGCGAGAAGAGGAAGACGCCGGTCAGGTTCACGTCGACCACCTTCTGCCAGCCCTCGAGCGGAGTGTCCGCGGCCGGGCTGCCCCAGGCAGCACCGGCGTTGTTCACGAGCACGTCGACGCCGCCGAGCTCCTCGACGGTGCGCTCGACGACGGAGCGCACGTCGTCCGGCATGCGCACGTCGCATTGCAGCGCCAGTGCGCGAACCCCCAGCTTCGCGAGCTCGGCGGCGGCATCCTCGCAGCGCTCGACCTTGCGCGCGCACAGCACGAGGTTCGCCCCGAGCTCCGCGAGCGCCCCGGCCATCTGGCGGCCGATGCCGCTGCCACCGCCGGTGACGATCGCGACCTTGCCGCTCAGATCGAACAGCTCTTGTACGCGCATCGAACCTGCGATGCTAATTCGGTGGCCGTGTCGGAGCAGCGGACCGCGTACCGCGCGTTCATCGACGAGCACATCGTCCCGGTCGAGCACCGGCTCTTCAGGGAGGACGACGAGGCCGACGGCTTGCTCCGAGAGCTGCGTGCGCGGGCGAAGCAGGAGGGTCTCTGGGCGCCGCACCTGCCCCCGGACGCGGGCGGCACGGGGGAGGGGTTCCTCGCCTACGCCGACCTGAACGAGGAGATCGGGCGTGTCACGTGGGCGCAATACGTCTTCAACTGCCAGGCGCCGGACGCCGGCAACGGCGAGATCCTGCATCAGTTCGGCACGCCGGAACAACGAGAGCGCTGGCTGGCGCCGCTGGTCGCCGGCGACGCGCGCTCGTTCTTCTCGATGACGGAGCCGGACGTTTCCGGCGCGGATCCCACCGGATTGCAGACGACCGGGACGCTCGACGGCGGAGAGTGGGTGATCAACGGACGCAAGTGGTTCTCCTCGGGCGCCGAGGGGGCGCTCTTCGGCATCGTCATGGCCGTGACCGAGCCCGCTGAGGAACGGCATCGGCGGGCGAGCCAGATCATCGTCCCGGCCGACGCGCCCGGCGTCACGGTCGAGCCGGTTCCCGTCATGGGCCACAGGGGCCGGGGCTGGACGACGCACTGCGAGGTGAGCTACGAGAACGTGCGCGTGCCCGAGGCGAACCTCCTGGGCGAGCGCGGCGCCGGCTTCCTGATTGCACAGAAGCGGCTCGGGCCCGGCCGCATCCACCACGTCATGCGCTGGCTCGGGCAGATGCAGCGCGCGTTCGAGCTCCTTTGCACGCGTGCGCTGGAACGGGAGGCGTTCGGCAGCCCGCTGGCCGAGAAGCAGACCGTCCAGAACTGGATCGCCGACTCGGCCGCAGAGATCCAGGCGTGTCGCCTACTGACGCTCGACGCCGCGCACAAGATCGACGAAGGCAAGGACGCGCGCGTCGAGATCTCGCTGCTGAAGTTCTATGCGGCGGACGCGCTCTCTCGCGTGATCGACCGCGCGGTGCAGGTGCATGGGGCGCTCGGGCTCACCGACCGCTCGCCGCTCGCGCACATGTACACCCTCGCGCGCGGCGCGCACATCTACGACGGCCCGGACGAGGTCCACCGCATGGTCGTCAGCCGCCGCATCCTGCAGGCGTTCGCGGCCGGCGAGTCCTGGCGCTTCAGCTAGGCGGCAGGCCCGCCGGCGCACCGGACGCGTCGCGCGGGCCAGGAACGTTCGGGAAGCGGTACGGCTCGGGGCTGCGTCCGGGCTGCACCACCCACACGTCCCCGGTCTGGTCGCTGCGGGCGACGTCGAGGATCGCCCGCGCGACTTCGCCCGCCTCCAGCAGCGGAAAGCCGGCACCGGTGAAACGCGCGCGCCCTTCGGCGCCGAGCAGGGGCGTGTCGACGAAGCCCGGCGCTACGGCGCTGATCCGGATGCCGCGTTCGAGCAGCTGCGGCGCAACGCTGCGCACGAAGCCGACGACGGCGTGCTTGGTGAGGGTGTAGAGCGGATCCTGGGGCGCAGGCAAGAGGCCCGCGAGCGAAGCCGTGACGACGATTGCGCCTCGGGGCTCCATCACCTCTGCCAGCCGGCGCACGCCGTAGACCACGCCGTCCACGTTCGCGCCGAGAATGCGCCGGTATGCCCGTTCGTTCACCTCGGTGAGGGCGGACGCGCCGGTCGTGACGCCGGCGTTCAGGCAGGCGAGCTCGACCGGCCCGACCGCATCCCAGGCGCCCGGATCGGAGACGTCGAAGCCGTGAACGACGTCGAGCTCCTGCACGTCCGCGCCGTCTGCCCGCAGTTCCGCGACGAGTGCCGCGCCGATGCCGGAGGCGGCTCCCGTTACGAGCGCGGTGCGCGGGAACATCGCGCGATACTGACGCATCCGTCTGGGGATGACCATCCCGTTCGAAGGTGTCCCGCTGCGCGAGCTGGGGGCGCTCACACGCCGTGTCGAGGACGCCGGCTACGACGGGCTCTGGTCGGCGGAGTCGACGCACTACGACGGGTTCACGCCGCTCGTCGTCGCGGCCGAGCACACCGAGCGCGTGCGTCTCGTCACGGGGATCGTCAATGTGTTCACCCGCGGACCGGCGCTGCTCGCGCAGACGGCGGCCGCCCTCGCCGACGTCAGCGGGGGACGCTTCGTGCTCGGCCTCGGCGCGTCGTCCGACGTGATCGTCGAGCGCTGGAACGGAGTTCCGTTCGAGCGGCCGCTGAAGCGGGTCGAGGCAACGGTGGCGTATTTGCGCGCCGTGCTGGCCGGCGAGCGCGGCCACGGCGGCTTCAGGCTCGCCGCGCCACCGGCGCGGCCTGTTCCGATCGTCCTGGCCGCGCTGCGCGAGCCGATGCTGCGGTTGGCAGCGCGCGTAGCCGACGGGGTCTTCACGAACTTCCTGCCGCTTTCCCGCGTCGACCAGGTCGTCGGCGCGTTCGGCGCGCCGGACAAGGAGCTCGCCTGCCGACTCTTCTCGTTCCACGGGGAGCACGCGCTCGAGACGGCGAAGCGAACGTTCGTCGCCTACGCCACGGTGCCGGTCTACACGGAGTTCTTCCGCTGGCTCGGCTTCGAAGCCGAGCTGGAGCCGGTGGTCGACGCGTGGAGCGCGGGTGACCGCGCCGGCGCGGTCGAGCTCGTTCCCGAAGCGCTCGTGCGAGACATCTTCCTGCTCGGAACCGTCGACGACCAACGCGAGCGGCTTGCGCAATTCGGGCGGGCCGGCGTCCAGACCGGCGTGCTCGCATTGTCGGCGCCGCCCGACGAGATGGCCCGGCTCGTCGACGCCCTGGCGCCGGGCTAGGGCCTCCCAGCGTGCGGCACTGCGACGCGGGTCGTGAAGACGGCCGCGTCTTTCGGCTTGTCCTCGTCGTAGCTCGAGGCGGCGCAGAGCGCGAGCGTCCGGCCGTCGTCGCCTCCGAGCATGCAGGCGAAGCACCGAAGCCCGTCCGGCACGGTGAGCGTGTCGCGGATCTCGCCGCCCCGTGCGACACGCAAGCACCGATTGCTGCGCGCGTCGGCGAACCACACGCAACCCTCGGCGTCGAGCGTGCAGCCGTCCGGCGCTGTATGCGGGACGACCGCGAACGTTCGTCGATTCGAGAGGGCGCCGTCGCCGCCGACGTCGAATTCCGTCAGCCGCGCGGCCCACGTCTCGGCCACGACGAGGGTACGGCCGTCGGCTGTCAGGACGCAGCCGTTGGGGAAGAGCAACTCGTCCGCGCCACACGCGGCCCTCCCGTCGGGCTCCACGCGCACAAGCGCCGTCGGGCGCGGCGGTTCGCGTCCGCCGAGGTCGAAGCCGAAGTTGCCGACGAATGCTCGGCCGTCTGTCGCAACCACCATGTCGTTGGCGTGCCAGTCGCAGAGCCTGGACAGATCCGAGTGCACGCTGAGCGCGCCGCCGTCGAGGCGCAGCACGCGCCGGTCTCCCATCGAGACGACGAGCAACGAACCGTCCGGGAGCCAGCCGAGGCCCGACGGCATCGCTTCGACGCGGACGATCTCCTCCACGCCGCCCCCGCGGTCGACGGCGAGGACGTGCCGCCGGAAGAAGTCCGAGAACCACCAGCGGCCGTCATGCCAGCGCGGGCTCTCGAAGAACGCGCCGCCGCTGAGCAGAGTCTCCATGCCCCGATGGTGGCAGGATCGGCCCGATGGACATCGTCGAACGCCCACCGCTGCTGATCCTGGAAACGGTGCGGAGGTTCCTCGACGAGCAGGACCTCGGAGCAGGTCCGCTCCGCGCCGAGCGGATCGGCGAAGGCGGCGGGTCGAACTTTTCGTTCCTCCTGGTGCGCGAGGACGGCTCGCGGTTCGTGCTGCGGCGCCCGCCACGGCCGCCGCTTCCGCCGACGGCGCACGACGTCGTCCGCGAATCGAAGCTGCAGCTCGCACTCGCGCCACTCGGCATCCGCGTCCCGAACATCCGCGCCGTCTGTGAGGACGCGTCGTTGCTCGGCGTCCCGTTCTACGTCATGGACTACGTCGACGGACAGGTCGTGACGAACGAGCTGCCTGCGCCGCTCGACGCCGACCCGGCGGCCCGGCGGCGGCTCGCCGACGATCTCGTCGACACGCTCGTCGAGATCCATGCCGCGGATGTGAGCGCGCCGGCGCTGGCGGCGTTCGCGCGGCCGGGCAACTACAACGAGCGGCAGGTCAGGCGCTTTGCCCAGCTATGGGAGATCAACCGGACGCGCGAGCTGGCGGCCGTCGTGGAGGTTGGAGCCTGGCTCGCCGCGAACGTGCCGGAGCAGCTGCCTGCAACGGTCGTGCACGGCGATTACCGGTTGGGGAACATGATCGTTCGGGGGGACCGCATCGCGGCGGTGCTGGACTGGGAGATGGGCACGATCGGCGATCCACGCGCCGACGTGGGGTACCTCGTCGCGACCTACAGCGAGCCCGGTGGCGCAAGCAACCCGCTCGGCACGTCTCCCGTGACCACGTCCGACGGTTTTCCGACCCGGACCGAGCTCGCAGCGCGCTATGGGGAGCGCAGCGGTCGTGAGCTGGAACCGCTCGCGTGGTTCGAGGCGCTCGCCCTCTGGAAAGCCGCCGTCTTCTGCGAGGCGATCTACGGGCGCTACGTGCGCGGGGAGCTCACCGCCGGCGATGAGCGCGCACGGCGCTTCGAAACCGGTGTACCCCTCCTCGCTGAGACAGCCGCGGCGGTCATCGGTCTTGGCAATGGCCTCTCCGCAGCGTAGTTGCAGCCGGTGCGGTCGCGCTTGTGGGGGAGGGGCAGCGCGGCGTTTCATCCACGGAAGCGTCGGCGACCCTCGCCCATGGACCTGAACGAACGACCATAGGCATCAGGCCAGCTTGGTCGTAGCGTTCGTGGTCAGGCGCGAGCGGGCGAGCACAGCCACGGTCTCGGATTCACGGTGCTTCGAGCGTGGATCCACCGCTGGAGGGGGCTCGCCCACTCGCAGTCGAACAGACTGATCGGATGGCTTGGAGGATGTCTGCAATGAGCGACCCGACTCCACACCTTCGCACCTGGCGTGATGCCTGGCCCGAGGTGGTCGTGGCGATCGGTTTGCTGGCGATCATCTGGCTGCTCGTCTGGTTCGTCTAGCCTGACTTCTGAACTGCCGAGGGGCCGGACGGGCTCCTGATCGGCGCCGCTACGACCGGGAACGGGTCCGCTAGCCGCGAGGAGTGATTTCCCGAAGGGCGTCCACGAGTGCCGCCCGTTCGTCGACGCTGTAGGGCGTGAGGTTGATCGTTCCACCAAGGCGGGAGCCGGCGATTTCTATCCTCTCGGGTTTTGAAGCAGAGGCGTCGGCGAGGTTTTCGATCGCGTGAACCTGTGTGATGGTGGCGTCGTAAATCTTTCCGATGAAGGTCTCGTGGACGAGGCTGCGTCCCTCTTGACTCGGGAGAACCGAGAAGAGTGTCGCCTCGCCGGCGTGGATCCTGAGCAGCGCGACCGGTTGACCGGGCCGCTCGAGCACGGCGACTGTGTCCGAGCCGACCTGCTGACGGTGAAGGAACTCCTCCACATCCGAGACGTGCTCGCGCGGTATCGCAGCGAGTCTTACGTACTCGGCAACCGGATCACCCCCCACCGGGGCCACTCTAGACCCACCTTGCCGAGGTTGCGCTCGCCGCGTGCGCCTGGCCGAGCTAGCAGATAGCTCCGGCTCATCCCCGCGCGCCCAGCCCGTCCGTCCGAAGCACCGAGGTGTCGCACGGGCGTCTCAGGACTTGTGACACATCCGGCGATGGGGTGCCTAGCGCCCGGGCCCAGGGGTCGCAAAACGCGGCGGTTCCGCGAGCTTGCCCGCGCCGGCAGCCGGTGCGATGCTCTGGCCGCAAGATGTCGTTTGGTTCATACGAGGAAGCTTTTTCGGTCCACCGCTGGGTTGTGCCTCCGAGGTACAACATCGCTGCCGACGTCTGCGACAAGCATCCGCGCGACAAGCCGGCGATGGTGTGGGAGAGCTTCGACGGGTCTTACCGGGAGCTCGTGTGGGGCGAGCTTCAGGATCTGGCGAACCAGGCTGCACACACGCTCGCAGCGCAGGGGATCGGGCGTGGTGACCGCGTGGCGGTCGTCTTGCCGCCGGCCCCCGAAACCGCCGCGGTCTTCTTCGGTGTCTGGAAGTTGGGCGCGATCCTGCTTTCGATGTCAGTGCTGTACGGCGACGATTCGATCCGGCACCGGCTCGACGATTCCGGCGCGAAGCTCGTCGTCACGGATGCGGTGAATGCCGGCCGCTTCGCTGCTGCGGCGACCAGGCTGCTGGTAATGGACGAAGAAACGTTGGCCGGCGCGTCGACAGATCAGGTGGTATGCGATACCTCGGCCGACGATCCGGCGCAGCTCTACTACACGTCGGGGACGACGGGGCTTGCGAAAGGCATTGTCCACGCGCATCGCTACCTCCTTGGCCATGAGGAGTTTCTCTACTGCCACGAAGTCGAGGACGGCGAGCGCTTCCACGGCATGGGCGAGTGGGCGTGGGCCGCCGGAATTGCACCATTGCTCGGGCCGTGGCGTCTCGGCGCGGTCCAGTGCGTCTATCGGCGCGAGGGCGGGTTCGACCCTCACAAGCAACTCGACTTCCTCAGCCGCCGGCGCGTTACGAACGTGTTCACGACGCCGACGGCGATGCGGGCGATGATGTCGATCGGAGACGCAGGCACGCGATATCCGCAGGTCTTTCGCCGCGTTTGCTCGGCCGGCGAGCCACTGAACCCCGAGGCGATCCGCTGGTTCCGCGACCAGTACGGCGTCACCGTGCTCGACTACTACGGCCTGACGGAGTCGTACCCGCTCGTTGCGAATTACCCATTCATGGACGTGCGGGAGGGCTCCATGGGCAAGCCGATGCCGGGCTGGGACGTGGAGATCCTCGACGAGGACGAGAATCCTGTCGCGCCCGGCGAGCGCGGCGAGATCTGCCTCCGCGCGCGTTCGAATCCGCACTACCCGCTCGGGTACTGGAAACAGCCGGAGGAGAGCGTCGAGGTCTTCGGCGGAGAGTGGTTCCACACGAAGGACGCAGCTCGCCAGGACCAGGACGGCTATGTCTGGTACGAAGGTCGAGCCGACGACGTCATCATCTCGGCCGGCTACCGGATCGGGCCGTTCGAGGTGGAGTCTGCCTGTCTCGAGCATGTGGCCGTACGAGAGGCGGCGGCGGTCGCGTCACCCGACGAGTTGCGCGGCGACATCGTCAAGGCGTTTATCGTTCTCGCGGAGCAGCACAAGCCGTCCGAGGAGCTCGCGCAGGAGATCAAGGGCTTCGTCCGAGAGCGGCTTTCAGCGTACGCGTACCCGCGTGAGATCGAATTCGTCAACGATCTTCCGAAGACGCTGACCGGCAAGATCCGTCGGATCGAGCTCCGTCAACGCGAGCACGAGCGCGCCCCAAGCGCCTGAGCGGCCGGGATTAGCGACACGGTGGCGTGACGTGCGACGCCGGAATCACGCGCAGCCGATTCATCCCGACGGCCTCGGCATGAGGCGGATCGCCGCCGGAAGCTCCTGCTCGAGCGCGAGCAAAGACATAGCCGCGGCGAATGGGACACCGGCTGCGGAGAGCATCGCTGCGGCGGGAGAGACGCTGAGCGATTGGCGGCGAGGAGAGCTTGAAGGCTCCCCTTCGTTGTCTCGTTTGGTTACCGAGTGGGGGCGCGAGTACCTCCAGGCTGCGCTGACCCGCTAGGCTCCTTTCCGGTGCGTCGGGGTCTCCTGCCAGCGCGCTTTCGCGCGATTCGCGTGCTCGGCCGCGGTGCCGCGGCGGAGGTGT
>Ga0114129_10003822_pt1 | contig 21226 bp, 16 predicted proteins | sample RhiMetdeltSRZDD1_FD_80071 | JGI IMG/M metagenome (GOLD analysis project Ga0114129, IMG submission 80071) | Populus rhizosphere microbial communities from Tennessee, USA - Rhizosphere MetaG P. deltoides SRZDD1 (version 2) (version 2) | ecosystem: Host-associated > Plants > Roots > Rhizosphere >... | reverse complement strand
TCTTCGTTCCGGCCGGCGTCGCGCACCGATTCGAGGAGTTCTCGGACGATCTCGCCCTGTGGGCGATGTTCTGCACGCCGCAGGAACGGAGCTCACCATGACGGAATCGATTGCGGGCTCGATCCAATCGCTCTGGCGTTATCCGGTCAAGTCGATGCTCGGCGAAGAGATCGACCGGTCGACGGTCACCGAGCGGGGATTCGTCGGCGATCGCGCGTACGCGCTCGTGGACGCCTCGGACGGCAAGGTGGTGAGCGCCAAAAACCCGCGCAAGTGGCCGAGGATGTACGAGTGTCGCGCGGAGCTCGACGAACCGCCGCGCAGGGTGTGGATCCGACTTCCCGGCGGCGACGTCATCGCCGCCGACGATCCGAACGCCGCCACGGTTCTGTCGCGGATCCTGGGGCGGGAGGTCGCGCTCGAGACCGTTGCGGGCGCGACGCCGGTTCTGGAAGAGCTCTGGCTCGAAGGATCGCCGGACGGTCAGGCCGTGACCGACGAGCAGATCGCATTGGGGTCTCCGTCCGGCTCGTTCTTCGACTACGCGGTGATCCATCTCGTCACGACGGCGACGCTCGAGCGCTTGAGCGAGCTCTACCCGCAGGGGCGATTCGATCCGCGCCGTTTTCGTCCGAACGTCCTCGTCTCGGTCGCCGCGGAACAGACCGGCTTCGTCGAGAACGGCTGGATTGGAAAGACGCTCGCGCTCGGCGACTCCGTTCGGCTGCGAGTGACGGACCCCTGCCCGCGCTGCGTGATGACGACGCTCGCGCAGGAAGACCTTCCGCCGGATGCCGGCATCCTGCGGACGGCGGCGCGGCACAATTCGGTCGTCGGCGGAGAGGGGCGGGGACCGGACGGGGCATATCCTGCCGCGGTTGGCGTCTACGCGAGCGTCATCTCGGGCGGGACGGTGCGGCGGGGAGACGCAGTCCGGCTCATCAGCTCGTAAACAAAGTCCAGTCAGCTACTTGAGCCGCAATGTGGCAAGTGGAGACCTGACCCTTCCCCATTGATTTACGCCAAATTTACGCCTAAAGTCGGCGGGTGTTCCAACCCACCGACCCGCGCATCGTCGCCGCCGGTGCCCGCAAAGAGAAGCTCCGGCAGCGTGCCTGGCATCCTCCCGCTTCGCGCCAGCAGCCCCGCCCGTATGCCGAGCTGCGCGCGGCGTCGGCCTTCTCGTTTCTCGACGGCTCCTCGCTTCCGGAAGACCTCGTCGAGGAAGCCGCGAACCGCGGTCTCCCGGCGGTCGCTCTCGTCGACACGAACGGCGTCTATGGAGCGCCGAGGTTCTACAAGGCTGCGCGGCAGGCGGGGATCCAGGCGCTCGTGGGGGCGGAGGCGACCCTCGAAGAGGGTCGTCCCGAACGCAGTGAGGGATCTCTTGAAAGTAAGGGAGGGATTCCTCGCTTCGCTCGGAATGACAGGGAAGAGGACCCTCGGGATGACAGGGAAGAGGACACTCGGAATGACAGTTGGGGTCGGCTCACCCTTCTCGTCGAGAGCCGCACGGGATACAGGAATCTCTGTCGGCTGATCACGACCGGCGCGCTCCGGCACGCGAAGAGGGAGGGGCGCGTCTCGTGGGAGGACGTCGCCGCGCACGCGGAAGGGCTGCATTGCTTGACCGGCGGCGAAGAGAGCCCGGTCGCGCGCGCCCTCTCGACGACTGGCGCGGACGCCGCAGGAGAGCTGCTCGGCCGGCTCGCGACGATCTTTCCGGGCCGCCTCTCGGTCGAGCTCCAGCGGCATCACCTTCGCGACGAGGAGCACCGGAATCGCGCGCTCGTCGATCTCGCGCGGGCGCGGAAGCTCCCGCTCGTCGCGACGAACGGCATCCGGTACGCCCGCGCGCGCGACAAGGATCTCCACGACGTGATGACCGCGCTGCGCCACAAGACCGACCTCGACAAAGCGGGAGCGCTCCTCGCCGCGCAGCGGGAGCGTCATTTCCGGAGCGCCCTCGAGATGTCGGAGCTCTTCGCAGACCTCCCGCGCGCGCTGGACGCCGCCTGGGAGCTCTCGCAGAAGCTCGACTTCACGCTCGCCGACCTCGGGTACCGTTTCCCTGATTACCCGCTGCCCGCCGGCGAGACACCCGCTTCCTTTCTCCGCAATGTCGCGTGGAACGGCGCGCGCACGCGCTTCCGCCCGCTCACCGCGCGCGCGCAGGCGCAGATCGCCAAAGAGCTCGACCTGATCGAGAAGCTCGACCTCGCCGGCTATTTCCTGATCGTCTGGGACATCGTCCGGTTCTGCGGCGAGCAGAAGATCCTCGTCCAGGGGCGCGGCTCCGCCGCGAACAGCGCGGTGTGCTACGCGCTCTCGATCACGGCGGTCGACCCGGTGAAGATGGAGCTCCTCTTCGAGCGCTTCCTGTCGGAGGAGCGCGGCGAGTGGCCCGACATCGACCTCGACCTTCCGTCGGGCGACCAGCGCGAGAAAGTCATCCAGCACGTCTACGAGAAGTACGGCGCGCGCGGCGCGGGCATGACGGCGAACGTGATCACGTACCGCGACCGCATGGCGGCGCGCGAGGTCGGCAAGGCGCTCGGTTACTCGCCCGATCAGGTGGGTCGGCTCTCGAAGCAGCTCGGAAGCTGGAACTTCGGGGAGATCCGGGAGCCGATCGAGGAGCTTTCGAAGGAAATCTCGGCGGCCGGGCTCGATCCGCGCGACGTTCGCGCGCGCCACTTCATGCGGCTCTGGCTCGATATCCAGAACCGGCCGCGTCACCTCGGCCAGCACTCCGGCGGAATGGTCATCGCGGCGGGACGGCTGGACGAAGTCGTCCCGCTCGAGCCCGCGTCGATGCCGGGGCGGGTCGTCGTGCAGTGGGACAAGGACGACTGCGCGGACATGGGGATGGTCAAGGTGGACCTGCTCGGCCTCGGGATGCTCGCGGCGCTCGAAGAGGCGATCCCGATGATCCGGACGAACGAGAGGGTCGAGGTGGACCTCGCGCACCTGCCGCAGGACGACCCCGCGATCTACGAGATGCTGAACAAAGCCGACACGGTCGGCCTCTTCCAGGTCGAGAGCCGCGCGCAGATGGCGTCGCTCCCGCGCCACGCGCCGAAGATCTTCTACGACATCGTCGTGCAGGTCGCGATCATCCGGCCGGGTCCGATCGTCGGAGGAATGGTGCACCCGTTCTTCGACCGGAGGCGCGGCCTCGCACCGGTCGAGTACCCGCACCCTTGTCTCGAGCCCATCCTGAAGCGCACGCTCGGCGTTCCCCTCTTCCAGGAGCAACTGCTGCGGATCGCGATGGTGGCCGCGGGCTTCACCGGTGGCGAGGCGGAGGAGCTGCGGCGCGCGATGGGGTTCAAACGTTCGCAGGAGCGGATGACTTCGATCGAGGAGAAGCTTCGGCGCGGCATGAGCGAGCGGGGGATCGACGGCGCGGCACAGGAGCAGATCGTGAAATCCATCACGTCGTTCGCGCTCTACGGATTTCCCGAGTCCCATGCCGCGTCGTTCGCGTTGATCGCCTACGCGAGCGCGTACCTGAAGGCGCACCATCCGGCCGCCTTCTACGCCGCGATCCTGAACTCGTGGCCGATGGGCTTCTATCACCCCGCGACGCTCGTGAAGGACGCGCAGCGCCACGGCACTTCCATGCGGCCGATCGACGTCGCGCGCTCCGGCTGGAAGTGCCGCTGGGAGGAGGGGGCGGTCCGGCTCGGCCTGCGGTTCGTACAGGGCCTGAAGGAGGCGACTGGAAAAAAAATCGAGGCCGAACAGGAGAGGGCGCCGTTCACCGGCGCCGACGACCTCGCGCGACGGTGCGCGCTCTCCGAGGACGAGCTCGTTCGTCTCGCTTATGCGGGCGCGCTCGCTTCGTTCGGCCGGACGCGGCGCGGGGCGCTCTGGCAGGTCGCAAAAGTCGCGCGGCCGTCCGGCGCGCTCTTCGCCGGAATGGCGACCGAAGATCCTTCGCCGTTACCCGACATGACGCCGCGGGAGGAGACGGCTGCCGACTACGAATCCACCCAGATGACGACCGGCCCGCATTTAGTCGAGCACCTGCGCGGGGAGTTCCGCCGCAGGGGAATCCTCTCGGCCGCCGAGCTCGCGCGACTGCCGGACGGGGCTCGGGTCCGGACCGGAGGCGCCGTGATCGTGAGGCAGCGGCCCGGCACCGCGAAAGGATTCGTGTTTCTGACCCTCGAGGACGAAAGTGGCATGTGCCAGGCGATCGTCCGGCCCGACCTCTTCCGCGAGTACCGCTCGGTCATCGTGGGATCGGGCACGCTCGTCGTCGAGGGACGCCTCCAGAAGCAGGACGGCACTCTCTCGGTGAAGGGGGAGCGGTTCTGGGGGATTTCAGAGCTGGAGGAAATCCCGAGCCACGACTTCCACTGAGCGCCAGACTGACTAGCCGCCGAACTGCGAGATCGCGAGCAGGAGAATCGCGGCGCCGCCGAAGAGGAGCGACCCCCACCAGACCGCGCGGATGCGGGTCAGCGCCGCCACCGCGCCGAGGGCGATCGAGACCTGGAAGAGCGCGACCGCGTTGGCGAAGCCATGGTGATGATGGAGCAGCTCGTCGGCCTCTTTGGACTTCTCGTCTCGCTCCTTCTCTTTCTTCCGGGCCTCTTTCTCGATGTCGGCCTGCTCGGCGACGTAGCGCTTTTCTTTCTCGCCGAACCCGGGGGGGGGCTCCTTCGCGATCGCCAGGTAGGCGTTGCGCGACGCCTCGGCCACTGCTGCCTTGATTCCTTTGGCCTGGTAGTACGCCCACTGGTCCGACGCTTCGGACTGGAGACGCGCCGCCTCGGTCTTCAGGACGAGCGCCTCGTTGACGGTGGCACCGGCGCGCAGCGCCGCGATCGCAGCGAGAGCGGCGAACAACGCCGTCGTCAGCGCGATTCTCTTCAGGAACGCTCCGCCGTGCTCCTCCAGCTGTTCCTGGATCGTTTCGTGGAGGCGTTCGGTCTCGACCTCGGGTCCTTCGGGCATCAGCAGTCCTCGAGCAACGTCGGCTCCGCGAGCTCGGTCATTCCGAGGAGCTGAGCGACGAGGAATCTCATCTTGTCACGCAATGGATCGCTCTCGCAGAGCCGCCGAACCGAGGCAACGCGATTCGGTCAGAACCTTCGAGATGGCGCGCACGTAAGACAGGAAGTCGTGCGATTCGCGGCGAGCCTGGTCGTTCTGCTCGTCTGCGCCGCCGCGTCCGCGGCGCAGGACACTCCGCCTCCGATCGAAGTTCACAAGAGCGCCGGACCCATCCGCGTCGACGGAGATCTTTCCGATCCGGGCTGGAAGGACGCCGCTGTCATCGACGATTTCTGGGAGACCCAGCCGGGCGACGACGTCCCCCCGAAAGTCGTGACGCGGGCTCTCCTCACCTACGACGAGAAATATTTCTACATCGGCATCGACGCGCGGGACCCGCACCCCGAGGCGATTCGCGCGCCCTTCGTGGACCGGGACCAGGTCATCGGAACGGACGACAACATCGCCGTTTTCCTGGACACGAGGAACGACCGGCGCTCCGCCATCGAGTTGCGCGTCAACCCCCGCGGCAGCCAGGGGGACGCGAGCTGGAACGAGGCGACCGGCACGGAGGATTTCTCGCCCGACGTCTTCTTCGACACGGCGGCCCGCATCACGAGCACCGGCTGGACGGCCGAGTACCGGATCCCCTTCTCTTCCCTCCGGTACCCGAAAGGGAATCCGCAGACGTGGGGCATCCTGGTCTGGCGCAACTACCCGCGTGAGTTCCGTTACGCGATCCACTCCAGCCCCATCCCGCGGGGGTCGAACTGTCTGATCTGCCATATGCGGTCGCTGACCGGCCTTTCCGGGCTGCCGGAGGGGGGCCACCTCGTCGTTGCTCCGTACGCGACGGCGACGGAAACCGCTCGACCCCGAGACCCGAGCGCCGACCATCCCGACTTCGTCAACAAGCCGATCAAGGGGGACGCCGGCCTCGACGTGAAATGGACGCCCGGCTCGAACCACGCTCTCGACGCGACCGTGAACCCCGACTTCTCGCAGGTCGAGGCCGACGCCGCCCAGATCGCCGTGAACCAGCGGTTCGCGCTGTTCTTTCCGGAGAAGCGGCCTTTCTTCCTCGAAGGGGTCGACCTGCTCGAGACGCCCATCCGGACGGTGTACACCCGCACGATCACGTCCCCTCGCTGGGGCGTGCGCGGGACCGGCAAGATCGGAGACTCCGCGTACACCCTCCTCGTCACCGAAGACCGGGGCGGCGGCCTCGTCATCCTTCCGGGCCCGAACTCCTCTTCCTTCGCTCCCCAGGATTACCATTCGATCGCCGCGATCGGACGGCTTCGACACGATTTCGGCACGTCGTTCGTCGGCCTCCTGGCGACGGACCGCGAAGTCGACGGGGGCGGCCACAACCGCGTATTCGGACCCGACTTCGATTGGCGCCCCAACGCGAACAATCGCGTGACGGGACAGTTCCTCTGGAGCGACACGCAGACGCCGAACCGGCCCGACCTCGCCGAAGAGTGGGACGGGCGAACCCTGTCGGGAGGCGCCGTCGACCTGAGGTGGGCGCACTCCGAGACCGGCCCGGAGGGGTTCCTCCACTACCGCGAGCTCGGGCGGGGTTTCCGCGCGGACGACGGGTTCGTCCCCCAGGTCGGCGTGCGGCTGGGCGAGGCGTTCGGGGGATGGAACTTCTATCCCACCGGGCTCCTGAATCGCGTCCGGCCGCAGGTCTTGTCCAACTATACGGAGGACCGCGACGGCAACCTGATCGATCGAAACATCTCCCCCGGCGTGTTCGTGCTCGGGCAGCGCAACCTCAACGCGGAGGTCGACGTGAACCTTTCGGCGACGCGGATCGCCGGAGAAGTCTTCCAGCGAACGAACGTCTTCTTTTTCTTCCAGGTCGACCCCTCGCGCCGGTTCTCGCGGATCGAGCTGGACGGCAACCTCGGCGAGGAGTTCGACTTCGACAATGCGCGGGTGGGAGACGGAGTTCGGCTATCGTCGACGGTCACAGTCAAGCCGACCGATCACCTGGCGGTCGAGTTCATCGGCAACCACCAGACGCTCGACGTCAAAGGCGACGATGGACGGAAGGGGCGACTCTTCAAGGCGCAGACCGCGCGCTTGAAGGCGACCTATACGTTCACGGCGCGCTCGCTGGTGCGCCTGATCGGCCAGTGGGTCGAGACCGAACGGGACCCGAGCCTCTACCGTTTCGCGGTGTCCCGCCGGAGCGGGTTCTTCGACGGCTCGGCTCTCTTCTCGTACAAGCTCAACTGGCAGACGGTGCTCTTCGTCGGTTACGGGGACAACCGGTCGCTCCGTCCGAATGGCGATCTCGTCGCAGCCGGCCGGCAGTTCTTCCTCAAAGTCTCCTACGCGTTTCAGAGCTGACATCGCCCGCGAAGTGGACGAGGTCATCCCGAGCGGAGCGAGGGATCTCTTCGGCCGGATCCGAGCCGTTCCGCGGCCCCGCGCCGCGGGGCGACTTTGGTCCTGGGCCCTCAACTTCGTTGACACTCTGCCCCCGCCCCTGTAGCGTTTCGCAAGTCCTTCATGTCCGACAGAGCGAGAGTCGCTTCGGCCTCGGTAGTTCTGATCGCGAGTCCCATCGCGGGTGTGCGCGCTCAGTGGAGCGGAGGCCTGCAGGAGAAGTTTCCGGTTTACGAGGCGGCGGAGCGGTCCTCGCTCGACAAGGGAATGGCGAACTTGAAGCCGGCGATCTTGCTGCTCGACCTCGCTCTGCCCGGCCTGGGCGGGGTGGAGGGCGTTCCAGCGGTCCAGCGCATCTCTCCGCTCACCTCGATCATCCTGATGACGAGCACTCCCAACGACCGCGAGGGGCTGGCCGCGCTGAAGGTCGGGGCGAGGGGCTACTGCAGCCACGGCATGGATCCGAACCTGCTGCGCAAGGCGGTCATGGTGGTCGTCAAGGGCGAGATCTGGGTCGCCCGGAACGTCTTTGCTCCGTTGCTCGAAGAGCTGACGTCTCTGACCGAGCGCCGGCACAAGGAATTTCCGCCGAACCTGGATACCCGGCTCGACCGGCTGACCCCCAGGGAGCGCGAAATCGCGCAGTTGATCGGCGGGGGGGCGAGCAACAAGGAAATCGCGGGCCGGCTGAACATCACGGAGGCCACGGTGAAGGCGCATCTCACGGCTATCTTCCGGAAGCTGGGGCTTTCCGATCGTCTCGGCCTCGCCCTCTTCGTCACCGAGTACAACCGGGTGACGAGATGAAGCGCTCGGGACGCTCGACGAAACAGCGCCGCGAACGGGGAGGCCTGGACTGGGTCAAGAAGAGGCAAATTCCGATCATCACCGTCCTGATCGCCGACCCGGACAAGAAGAGCCGCGCCGCGTGCGTGCGTGCGCTTCACGGCGTGCGCGGAGTGCGCGTCGTCGAGGAGGCGGCAACCGGACTCGAAGCAGTCTCCGCGACCGCGAAGTTGAAGCCGCGCGTCGTCCTGCTCGACCTGGAGCTTTCTTCCGAGTTCGGCGCGAGCTTGATCTCCGTCGTCCGGCGCAAGAGCGCGCGAACGCGGGTCATCCTCCTGGTAGGCCGTGCTTCCGAGGAGCGCATTCTCGAAGCGCTCTCACACGGCGCGGTCGGCTGCGTCACCAAGAAGGACACCGAGCGCTTCCTTCCGGAGGCGCTCGAGGCGGTTTCCTCGGGAGAAGCATGGATGTCCCGCAAGCTGATCCCCAAGATCATGGACCGCCTCGCGGACTTCACGGCGCGGGCGGAGGCGCGCGAGTAGTCCCGCTTCCGCAAACCTGACCTTTTGTCGCAACGCGAGCTCGTCCGGGGCATCGGGTGGCTCGACGCCACGACGCTCGTCGTCGGTTCGATGATCGGCTCCGGCATCTTCATCGTCTCGGCGAAGAGCTCGCGGGTGCTCCCTTCCGGCGGCTGGCTTCTCGCCGCCTGGGCGATCGCCGGACTGCTCACCATGATCGCCGCCCTGTGCTGCTCCGAGCTCGCCGCGATGATGCCGAAGGCGGGCGGGCAATACGTCTTCTTCCGGGAAGCCTACGGGCCGATGTTCGGCTTCCTCTTCGGCTGGACCTTCTTCCTGGTGGTTCAGACCGGAACGATCGCCGCCGTCGCCGTGGCCTTCGCGAAGTTCCTGGGCGTTCTCTGGCCGGCCATTTCGGAGGCGAAGACGCAGATCGGTCCGTTGTCCATCTCTGCCGGCCAGGGCGTCGGCGTGGCGGTGATCGTGCTTCTGACGGCCTCGAACGCGACCGGACTGAAGACCGGCACGGTGACGCAGAATTTCTTCACGTTCGCCAAGCTCGCGGCGCTCGTCGCCCTGACGCTCGCCGGGCTGTTGCTCGGCGGAGGAAAAGGCGCGGCACTCCATGCGGGAGGGTTCTGGAATGCCGTTTCGCCCGACGGGCGCGCGCTTGTCGGCACGGCGCTCCTCGCCGCTCTCGGCACGGCAATGGTCGGACCGCTCTTCTCGCAGTCGGCGTGGAACAACGTGACGTTCGCGGGCGAGGAAGTCGAGAAGCCGGGGCGCACTCTCCCGCGCGCGCTCCTCGCGGGGTGTCTTCTCGTCACGACTCTGTACGTGCTCGCAAACCTGGCTTATTTGAACGTCCTGCCGCTTTCCGGGATCCAGCACGCGCCGGCCGATCGCGTCGCGACCGCCGCGGCGACCGCTCTGTTCGGCCCGGCTGCCGCCGGCGCGACGGCATTCGCGATCATGGTCTCGACGTTCGGCTGCGTGAACGGGTTGATCCTGTCGGGAGCGCGCGTCTCCTTCGCGATGGCGCGCGACGGGCTCTTCTTCCGGCGCCTCGACCGGTTGAACTCCGCCGCCGTTCCCGCGAACGCGCTCTGGGCCCAGGCGCTCTGGGCTTCCGTCCTCGCGTTGTCCGGCAGCTACAGCGACCTGCTCGAGTACGTGATCTCGGTCGACATCCTGTTCTACGTCCTTCTCGTCGTCGCGGTCATCGTGCTGCGTCAGCGGCGGCCCGACCTTCCGCGACCGTTCCGCGCGCCGGCGTATCCGTTTCTGCCGATCCTCTACGCGGCGGCCGGCGTGATCCTGATCGGGATACTGCTGGCGGGCAACCCGAGAACCACGTGGCCCGGGTATGCGCTCGTGGCCACCGGAATCCCGGTGTACTTCCTGTGGCGGCGGCGGGACCGCGTCTCCCCGCGGGTTTCGTGAAGCTCGAGACCCGCGACGTCTCCGAATCGTCTTTCCTCACGGAATTTCCAGAGACTTCCGGGGAAGACGCAAACCGATCGGCAGTCGGCCTCGCGGACCGACTCGCGCGGAAGCCGCCACGGGGTCTCCTGGACGCGATCCCGGGCGCGACGACGCTTTTCGTGCTCTTCGATCCGGGGATCGTCGAGCGGGAGAAGCTCGTCCGGCGCCTGCGCCGCCTCGCGGAGGAACCCGGAACCGCGCCGCGGGAGACCCGGCGGTTCCGGATCCCCGTCGCGTACGGCGGCGATTTCGGACCGGACCTTTCCGTTCTGGCAAGCCAGCATGGGATTTCCGCCGAGGAGCTGGCGCGGCGGCACGCCGGCGCCGACTACACGGTTGCGTTCCTCGGCTTCTCGCCGGGGTTCGCGTACCTGACGGGACTTCCGCCCGGACTCTCCGCGCCCCGCCGGGACAGTCCCCGCACCCGCGTTCCCGCCGGAAGCCTCGCGATCGGCGGCGACTACACCGCGATCTATCCTGCCGAGACCCCGGGAGGCTGGATGCTCATCGGCCGTTCCCCCGTGCGCCTGTTCGACCCCGCCGCGCACCCTCCCGCACTTCTGCGCCCCGGCGATCGGGTCTTTTTCCAGCCGATGACCGACGAAGAACTCCGCGCGCGAATCGCGGAAAGCCGGATGGGAGAGGGGTCCGCTCCGCCCGCCTCCGAGGACGTTCTTTTCGAGGCGCTCACCGCCGGTCTCTTCACGTCCGTCCAGGGACCGCCTCGGTTCGGCATGGGAGCGAGCGGCGTTGCCGCCGGGGGAGCGATGGATCTTCCCGCGCTCGAGCGCGGCAACGCGATCGTCGGCAATGCCGGCGCCGCCGCCGGGCTCGAGATCACGCTCTCGGGGCCGGAGCTTCTTCTCACGACCGATGCGCTCCTCTGCGTCACGGGGGCAGACCTCGACGCGCGCTGGAACGGCAGCCCCGTGCCGCTCGGCGCGGCTATCCCGGCGAAAGCGGGTGATCGGATCTCGTTCCGCTACGCGGCCGCCGGGATGCGCGCCTACCTCTGCGTGCAAGGCGGACTCGCGCTCCCGCTCCCGGGAGAGCCGGTCACGCGCCTGGCGAAGGGAGACTCGATCGCGCGGGCCCGTCCGCCGGCGCTCGCGGGCCCGAGCGCTCCGGCGGGCGCGGGCCCCGTCGCCCCCGGCCGGGATCTCGCGCTCTCCGTCCTCCCCGGGCCGCAGCCGTCGTTTTTTTCCGCTGGAGTCATGGACGTTTTCTTTTCCGCGACCTACCGCGTGTCGCCCGACAGCGACCGGCGGGGGATCCGCCTTGAAGGTCCTCCGCTCGAACTCACGCAGCCGCCCGACATTCCGCCCGAGGGAACGGCGCTCGGCTCGATCCAGGTTCCGGCGAACGGTCTTCCGATCGTGCTCGGCCCGGACCGCCCGGTCACCGGCGGCTACGCGAAGATCGCAACGGTCGTCGCTTCGGACTGGCCGCTCCTCGCCCAGGCTCTCCCGGGAACGGCGATCCGATTCCGCCCGGCCGGACCGGGCGCGTTCCTGGCTTAACATCGCCCTGTCGTGAGCGTGGACTTGAACGCCGACGTCGGGGAGGGCATGGACGATGGGACGCTGCTCCCTTACGTCACATCGGCGAACGTCGCGTGCGGCATGCACGCCGGCGATCCCACGACGATGGATCAGACGGTCGAGCTCGCGCTTTCCCGCGGCGTCCGGGTCGGGGCGCATCCCGGCTATCCGGATCGCGAGAACTTCGGCCGCGTGGCGATGGAGATGGCGTCCGACGAGATCGAGAATCTCGTCGTCTACCAGGTCGCCGCGCTCCGGGGCTTCGTCCGATCGCGCGGTGCCCGTCTGACGCACGTCAAGCCGCACGGCGCGCTCTATCACCGGGGCGCGGAGTTTCCCGACGTCGCGCGGGCGATCGCGGAAGGCGTGCGGCGGGTCGGGACGCATCTCGTCCTGGTCGGGGCCGCGGGCTCGATGCTGATCGGCGCGGGCCGGGAAGCCGGCCTGCCGGTCGCCGAGGAGGCGTTCGCGGATCGCCGTTACCGCGCGGACGGCACCCTCGTGCCGCGCGGGCGGCCCGGAGCTTTGCTGACGGATCCCGACGAGGCGGCCGAACAGGCCGTCCGCCTCGCTCGCGACGGGGTCGCGATCGCGGACGACGCTTCGACGATCCGGGTTCGCGCAGACACGATCTGCCTCCACGGCGACACTCCGGGCGCCGCCGAGATCGCGAAAAAGATTCACGAGCGATTCCGAACCGCCGGCATCCGCATCGCCCCGCTCGACGTCGCGCTGCTGACCGGGCGCGAGACCGGCGTCGCTTGATGTTCTCCCGCTCCGAGGACCCCGCGGAGGCGGACGCAGACGTGCTCGAAGACGTTCCCGATCCGGGTTGGAAGGACCGGATCGACGCGGTCAAGCGCGCGGCGCGGGCGCTTCTCGCCACGCGCGCCGAGATTTTCCGCGAGGAGCTTGCGCAAAAGGGATCGAACCTGGGAAAGGCGGCGGCGGGACTCTCTCTCGCCGCGGTGTTCGCCGTGCTGGGTCTTCTGCTCCTGACGGCTCTCGTGGCTGCCGTGCTCGCGAGACTCTTCGGCGGTCCGATCGCCGGGCTCCTCGCGGCGTTCGTTCTGTACATGGCGGTGGCGGCGGCCGCGGCTTTCTTCGGGGCGAAGGCGCTCGGTCGCGTCCGTCTCTTCGACTTCCCCGCGACGCGCGACGAGATTCGGCGGGACCTCGAAGCCGTCCGCGAGGAGGGATCGCCGCGCGATGAGGGCCCGGCGAGCGCCGAGGCGCTGGCGGCCGAGAGGGCGAGCGTGGCGCCCGAGGACCAGGAGTCGCCGGTCAGTGACATCGAGGAGCGCTTCCGGGCGGGCTCGGAATGAAGGAAACCGGAAAGGACCGGATCGAAGGTCTCCGGCGGCGCGGCGAGTTCGAGCGCGACGTTCTGGCGCGCGAGGTCGCCGGGCTCCGCGGGGAGATCGAGAGGGTGGGCTCGCGCTGGAAGACGGCCAGCTGGATCGCGGGAGGACTCGCCGCGGCGTGGACAGTGGGTCACAGGCTCTTCGGAAAGCACTCGCTTTCCGCGAAACTGGGCCGCGTCGCGTCGGCCGCCTCCATTCTGTTCGGGCTCGGAAGAGCGGTCGGCCGCGCCCGAAAGTTCTGGTAGGAGCCCCTTCCGACCGTCATCCCCCGGCTCCCTTCTGACCTTTCGAGCGGACAGCGCCATCGGCTCGGTGGCCGCCAAGTCCTTTATTTCGAGCTATATCGCTCTGGCACTGGCATTGCCCTTCCAGATAACGCCGCTGGAGGAGCGGCGGGAGGTCAAAGATGCGAAAAGCCATTCGAACTGTCGTTGGAGGCGCCGCCCTCGCGGCGGCCCTGGCGTTCCTCGTCCCGTCTCCGGCGCAGGCACAGGTGCGCTTCTACGGAAGATTTCCATTGCCGCACGGCTCGATCTCGGTCGGCGTCGGCGATCCGTATTACGGCGGCTACGGCGATTACGGATATGGGGCATTTCCGGTCGGCTCGTACGTGCCCTACGGCTACCGGGTGATCTACCGGCCGCGCTTCGGCTATGGCTTCTACAGTCCGGCATTCGCCTGCCGGACGCACCGGATCTATCACTCGCACTGGATTCCGGTTCGCCGATATGGACCGAGATACGTCGTCGTCGAACGACCGGTCTTCGTCGAACGGCAGGTTTACGGCGACCGGCCCTGTCAGCCGGACGGAGCGTATTGCGGCGACCCCTACTACGACTTCAACCGGACGTACTGGGACCGGAGTTACGACCCGCACTATCGCTGAGTATTCGGACCAGGTCAGCCGGGTACTCCTCCTTCCCGGCAAGCCGCCTCGCTTTTCGGGGCGGCTTTTTTTTGTGAATTGGACTACAGGTCTCGCGGCAAGGTCTGGATGACGCGATCCGCGATCGCGCGGTAACCGTCGCGATTCGGGTGGAAGCGGTCGGAGGCGAGCCGGTCCGGTCGGCCCTGGAAGAGATCGAACACCGGGACCGCAGCGACGTTGCCAAAAGCGAGCGTGGTCTCGCTGATCAAGCCGCTCCAGGCGAGCACGAGCGATGCGCCGACGCGGATGTCGCGCCCGTCGCCCGAGAACGGCTGATAGAGGGCGAGCACACAAATCGGCGCGGACGGGTTCGCGGCCCGAAGCTCGGAAAGAATCGCGCGCAGGTTCCCCGCGAGACGGGCGCGGGCCGCTGTGACCGCCGACAGCGCCTCGCCGGGCGCGCTCGCTCCGCCCAGTGAATGGGACAGGTCGTTGCCTCCGATCGAAAGGAGGATCAGGTTCGCCGAGGACGCGAGCGACCGGACGTTGGCGCTGCCGACCAGTTCCCGCAGGTCGGAGGATTCCGCGCCCGCGACGGCGAGGTTCACGAGGTCGACGGGACCGCGCTTTTTCAAAAAATCCGCGACGTCGGTCGCGTAACCCTTTCCGGTCGGATCGCCGGTGCCGTGAGAAAGGGAATCGCCGAGGACGAGAACGAGCCGCTTTCCAGCGGGCCGGGGCGCTTCCTGCCGGGCCGGCGGCGGTGGCGGCTCGCCGAGCGAAGCCCCGGCGCCCCCGCGCAGCGCGAGCCAGAAGCCGGCGGCGAAGACGATCCCGGCGACCATCGCAACCATCGCCGGGACGTGCCACAGCCAGAAACGCGACGAGCGAGGCATGCCGGGATAATACGGAAATCATGGAAGGCGCCGGTTCGGAGAACAGCCCGGGGGACAGGTTCTACGAACCTGCACCTCACGCCCCTGTCCCCGAAGTCGTCCTGTCGGCCCGGGGCCTGACGAAGCGATTCGGAAAACGCGAAGTGGTCTCCGACGTCTCCTTCGAGCTCGTCGCCGGCGAGGTGTTCGGGTTTCTCGGCCCGAATGGCGCGGGCAAGACCACTACGATCCGCATGCTCGTGGGCCTCGCGCGTCCGGACTCGGGCGAGATCCGGATCGCGGGCTTCGACATTGCTCGAGACTTCGCGAAGGCGATGTCCCGGGTGGGCTGCATCGTCGAGTCGACCGACCTCTATCCGTATCTGACCGGGCGCGAAAACCTTCACCACTTCGCGCGCATGCTCCCGGACGGCGCGGAATCGCGGATTCCCGAGCTCGCCCGGCTCGTCGCGCTCGAATCGCGCCTGGACGAGCGGGTGGCGACCTATTCGCTCGGGATGCGGCAGCGGCTGGGGCTCGCCCAGGCGCTCCTGGGAGCGCCGGGCCTCCTGATCCTGGACGAGCCGGCGAACGGTCTCGATCCCGCGGGCATCCGCGAGATCCGGCAGCTCATCCGCCGCCTCGCCGACGAGCGCGGGATCGCCGTGTTCGTCTCGAGTCACCTTCTCGCGGAAGTCGAGCAGATGTGCGACCGGGTCGCGATCATTCACCGCGGCCGCACGCTCGCGATGGGACCGGTGCGCGAGCTCCTGGCGAAGCGTGGCGCGGATCGGCTGGTCTTCCTCGCTCGCCCGGCCGCGCGCGCCGCCGAAATCCTCCAGACCTTTGCGCGGGACGGCTCGGCACGGGTGGACGGCGACGAGACCGTGTCGGCCGAGGTCCAGCGCGACGCGGTACCCGAAGCGCTCGCGGCGCTCGCGTCGGCCGGCGTCCGGGTGTTCGGCGTCGAACGCCAGTCCTCGACGCTCGAAGAGCTCTTCCTCGAAGTGACCGGCGGGGAGACCGTATGAAGTTCGTGCCGCTCGTCGAAAACGAGATCCTGAAGCTCCTGAAGCGCCGGCGATTCCGGGTCGCTCTGCTGATCCTCGTCGCGCTGAACGGGCTGATCGTTTTCGCGCAGACGCAGGCGAAAGACCGCCGCCCCGGCCGCGACTGGAGAATCGAAGCGCAGGAACGCGTCGCGCGGATGCAGAACTGGGAACGGTCGGGCCGTCTTCCGAAGACGCAGCTCCGATGGGTTCGGTTCGAGATCGCGCGCGTCCAGTACCACCTCGACCGCAACGTCAATCCGGACGCGATCTCGGGACCGCTCTTCGCGCGCGCCTTCGCGAACGCGTCGAGCTACCTCCTGCTGCCGCTCCTCGCGATCCTCTTCGCGGCCGACATCGTCTCGTCCGAATTCGCCCAGGGAACCATCAAGCTGCTGCTGACCCGCCCGGTCGGCCGCGCGCGCGTGTTGACGTCCAAGTTCGCCGCCCTCGTCGTGGCGATCACCCTGACCGTCGCGCTGGGAGGATTCGTCGCCTACCTGTTCGGAGGACTCGCCTTCGGCTACCGGGGATGGGGCGCGCCCGTCCTGGCAGGTTTTCGTCTCTCCGGGGAGACCTTCGATCCGGCCGGGGTCCGCTCCCTGCCGCTCTGGCTGGACGCGCTGCTCGCGTTCGGGCTCGCCTGGTTTGCGGCGCTCACCGTGGGCGCGATCGCGTTCTTGACGTCGGTCGTGCTGCGCTCGACCGCCGCCGCCATGGGAACGATGCTGGCAGCTCTGATCGCGGGAACGATTCTCCCTCGCGTTGCACCGTCCTGGGAGGCGCAGCGTTACCTCTTCGTGACGAACCTGCCGCTGCCCGACTACTACTCGGGGTCACCGCCTCCCATCACGGGAATGACCCTTCCCTTCGCGGTCGTCGTTCTGACGATCTGGGCCGTGGCAGCGACAGCGGTGGCCTACACCGTCTTCGTGAGGAGAGACGTTCTCGCGTGATGCGCGAGGTCAGGAGCTCGCCGCATGAGCGGCGGCCTGGGAATTCTTGAGCGCCTGGAAGAGCAGTCCGACGTTGACCGGCTTCTGGAGGATCGCGGAGACGCCGGATCGCTCGATTCTCCGGGTATCCTCGTCGGCCGTGACTCCGGTGAGCGCGAGAACTGGAAACGGCACGCGTCCTTCGCGCTTGACGAGAAGTCGAAGCCACTCGGCGCCATCCCCGTCCGGCAGCGTGATGTCGAGGATCAGTACGTCCGGTGGCCGGCGCTCGATCTGCTCTTCGGCTTCCGCGAGAGCGCCCGCTTCCGTGACTTCGTAGCCCTCCGACTCGAGGAGGCTCTTCAGGCCATATCGCGAGAAGGCGTCGTCCTCGACGACCAGGACCCGCCGGCCCTTTCCGCTCTCGGCCGGCGCCGGCGCCGGCGCCTCGGCAGCAACGGATGCGGCTGTCTCCTCGAGCAGCTCCTGGAGCTGCGGCAGCGTGAACGTCACGCGGGTTCCTTCGCCCTCGCGGCTGTCGAAGAGGAGATCGCCTCCCATGAGCTCGACGAGCTGCTTGGAAATCGTCAACCCGAGACCGGTCCCGCGCGGAGCCTCTCCGTCCCCGGTGCGGATCTGGCGGAAAGGCTCGAAGACGGTCGCCGCGAGGTGGGCCGGAACGCCGTTGCCCGTGTCCTCGACTTCGAAAGTGATGCTTTCCTGCCAGGCTGCTGCCCGGAGCACCACGCGCCCCTTCTGCGTGTACTTGACCGCGTTCGAAAGGAGATTGATCAGGACCCGGAAGACTTTCTCGCGATCGAGCACGGCGGTCTCCGGCAGATCGGGGGCGATCTCGATGTCGAGCGCGAGTCCTTTCTCGCGGGCCTGCGGCTCCAGCAGGTCTGCCGTCTCGGCGAGCATCGGCTTGAGCGGCGTCTGCTGCGGATGGAGGTCGCGCTGTCCCGCCTCGAGCTTCGCGAGGTCGAGGATGTTGTTGATCATCCGGAGCAGCGTTTCAGCGCTCTCGCGGATGACGTGGATGTCGTGAAGACGCCGCTCCTCGTCGGCGGGATTCTGCCCCTCCCGCTCGATCAAGTGCGAGAGCAGGATGATCGTGTTGAGCGGCGTGCGGAGCTCGTGCGAAACGGTGGAGAGGAAGTCGGACTTCAGCCGATCGAGTTCGGCGAGCTTCTCGTAGGCCTCCGAGCGTTCCCGGGCTGCCCGGCCCTGGGACCGGATCGCCCGGCCGACCCGGATGAGAGAGCGGGCACGCGCCCCGAGCTCGGCCGGGTCGAGCGGTTTCGCGATGAAGTCGTCGGCGCCGGCCGCAAATCCCTTCTCGCGATCGATCTCTCCGGCGGTCACGAGAAGCACCGGCAGGTATTCACCGGAGCGCGAAACGAGGTCCGCCGCGAGGTCGTACCCGGAGTCCGTTCCGAGCATCACGTCGACGATCGCGAGGTCGAAGAGCCGGTCCTCCTGGGCGACCGACGAAGCCTCGTCGAGATTTCGCGCGACGACGACCTCGTGCCCTTCGGCTTCGAGGTCGTTCCGGATGATCTGCGCCACTTCGTCGTTGTCGTCCACGACGAGAATCCGACCCGGCTCGGTCACGCTCGGCTTGATCTCTGGAGCGGGTTCCCCGGGCGCCGGAGGAGGGAATTCCTGCGGGGCGGGTCGCAGATAAGAACGGACCAGCGGCTCGAACGTCTCCTCGTCGATCGGCTTGGGGATGAAGCCGTCACAACCCGCCGCGAGCGCGCGCTCGCGGTCTCCGTGCATCGCATGGGCGGTGACCGCGACGACCGGGATCGTCGCGGTGTCCGGGTGCTCCTTGATCTCTTTCGTGGCTTCCCATCCCGAAAGGATCGGCAGCGACAGGTCCATGAGAACGAGGTCGGGTCGCTCCAAGCGCGTGGTCTCGACGCCCGCGCGGCCGTCCGAGACCGTCGTGACCTCGTGCCCGCCCGCCTCGAGCAACATCCGCACGAGAACGCGGATGTCGGGAGAGTCTTCGACGACGAGGATGCGCGCCATCCGCTAGATCAAACCCGTCATGCGGTCTTTTCTTCCTCGACGGCGCGCAGGACTTCGGCGACCAGGCGCGAGGGATCGGAGGCCTTGCGGATCACGCGCTGCGCCGATCCGCTCAGAATCGCCTGGTCCTTCTCGGTGAGCTCCTTCGCGGTCACGATGACGACCGGGATCTCGCGCAACGCGGGGTCCTCGCGCATGCGGCAGAGAACTTCGAAGCCGTCCGGCGGCTTCATCATCAGATCGAGGAGCACTGCGCTCGGCCGTTCCTGTTCCATGGCCTCGAGCGCCTCGGACCCGCCTGCGGCACTCTGGACGCGATAGCCCGCGCTCACGAGCTCCTGCGCCAGGAGCTGTCGGACGTCGGCATCGTCGTCCACCACCAGGAGATGACCGCGCGACGCGAGGACGCCCGCGCGCGACAGGCTGTCGAGAAGCGTCGAGATCTCGACCGGTTTGACGAGGTAATCGAACGCGCCGAGCGACAGCCCGAAAGCACGGTTGTCCACCACGGAAAGAATGACCACTGGGATATTGCGGGTCTCGGGGCGCTCCTTAAACACCCGAAGGGAATCCCAGCCGTCGAGACCGGGCATCAGGACGTCGAGCAGGATCGCGTCGGGCCTCTCGGCGACGGCGATCTCGAGAGCGGAACGTCCGTCGAGCGCTTCGAGGACCTGGATTCCGAGCGGCGCGAGCTCGTAGGCGAAGAGGCGGCGGACTCCTTCATCGTCGTCCACGACGAGAACGGTGCGCCCCGGTCTCGTTGCCGGGACGGGCCACGCCTCGGGCTCGGTCACGGCCGCGGTCGCCCGCGGCTCCTCCGGCAGGTCGCGCGGCAGCTCGACGGTGAAGCGCGAACCTTCGCCTGCGGCGCTTTCGACCGAGACCGTTCCGCCGAGCACGCGCGCGAGCTTCTTGACGATCGCGAGGCCCAGGCCGGTCCCCCCGCGGCCGCGGTGATCGGCCCCTTCCCCCTGGCGGAACTCGTCGAAGATCGCGGCCTGCTCCTCTTCCGGGATGCCGATACCGGTGTCGGAAACGACGATCGCCCAGCCGTCCTTCTCGCGCGGCTCGAAGCGGACGGTGATGGAGCCACGCTCCGTGAATTTGAGCGCGTTGCCGACGAGGTTCGAGACGATCTGCATGACCCTCGCCGGATCGCTCGTCACGGAATCGAGCCCCTGCGCGACCTCGGCTCGAAGCGTCAGGTTCTTGTTGCGCGCCGGCTCCGCGTAGTCCGCCTCGATCTGACGGGCGAGCGCTGCGGGAAAAACGGTCTGCCGGTCGATCTCGACCTTGCCGGCTTCGATCTTCGAGATGTCGAGGACGTCGTTGATGAGCCCGAGCAGCAGCTTTGCGTTGCGCTGTACGCGCTCCAGGCTCTCGCGTTGCTGAGCGTTCAAGTTTCCCTGGCCGCCCTTCAGGAGCGCTCCGGTGAATCCGAGGATCACGGTCATCGGCGTGCGCAGTTCGTGCGAGACCGAGGCGAGGAAGCGATCCTTCAGCGCCGAGGCTCTTTGGAGCTCCTGGTTGGCGCGGGCGATCCGGCTGCGCTGGTCTTCGAGCAGCTCGTTCTGTTCTGCCAGGCGCCGCGTCTGCTCGGCGACGCGCTCGTTCGCCGCCGCGTTCGCGACCGCGACGGCGAGGCTCGGCGCAATCGCCGAGATCACGTTGCGCGCGTTCGCGGTGAAAGGCCGCGACGATCCGAGTGCGAGCACTCCCACGACGTGATCAAAGTAGATGAGAGGAATGTGCACGCTTTCGCGCGGCAGGATCCTGCCGTCGAAGACGTTGATCGTCGGGGTCCTCGGACCCACCGAGAGAAAGATCGTCTTCTTCTCGAGCGCCGCCCGCCGCGCCTCGTCGCGTCCGATTCCGTCCTCCGTTCCGGGACTACCGCCGACGGCTTCGGCCGGCGCGAACGTCCCGTCGGGGTCGGGGAGGTACAACACGGCAGACGCCGCGCCCGAAACTTCGAGCACCGTCTCCAGGACTTTCGAGCCGAACCCCTTCAGGTCGTTGACCGTCGCGGCCGCCGCCAGGACCGCGTTGACGGAAGCCTGGATGTCGCGCTCCTCGAGCGCCCGACCACGGTCCTCGTAAGCCGCCGCCGCGCGGTTGAATTGCCGGCCCAGCTCTCCGATCTCGTCTCCGGACGCCTCGAAAAGCCGCGGCGGCTGGCGGTCCGATGCCAGATCCGACAGAGCTCCGGCGGCGGAGACGGCGGGTGACAGGATGCGGCGGTCGACGTCGGCCAGAATGTAGGGCGTCTGGTAGGCGGCGCGCCCCATCATGACGCCATCGACGTGCTGCAGGTGGTTTTCGGCTTCGTCCAGCGAGACGACGCCCCGTTGA
>Ga0114129_10003821_pt1 | contig 21227 bp, 20 predicted proteins | sample RhiMetdeltSRZDD1_FD_80071 | JGI IMG/M metagenome (GOLD analysis project Ga0114129, IMG submission 80071) | Populus rhizosphere microbial communities from Tennessee, USA - Rhizosphere MetaG P. deltoides SRZDD1 (version 2) (version 2) | ecosystem: Host-associated > Plants > Roots > Rhizosphere >... | reverse complement strand
TAGCTCGCGCAGCCGTCCGGCTTTGAGAACACGGCGAAGATCGTCAAGCGTGCGCACCTTGAGCTTGTCGTACAGCAGCCTGACCCGCTTCGGCCCAAGCCCCGGGAGTGCCGCGATGTCACCGAGCTGGCCGGGCAGCTTCTTTTTTAATGAATCCAGCAGCGGGAAATGCCCGGTATTGACGATGCCGGCGATCTTACCAGCGAGGTCCTCGCCAATCCCGGGAAGCTCCGACAGGTCGGCGCCGGTCGAGAGCATGCTTCTCACGCTCTGGGGCAGAGCTTCGACTACGCGTGCCGCGCGACGATAGGCGCGCACACGAAATGGGTTCTCCCCTTGGATTTCGAGAAGTTCCGCGGCTTGATCGAACATTGCCGCAACTTCAGCATTTTGCACCGGCATGGCTCGCAACCTCACAAGGTGGCCTTGCGAACCGCGGATGATCTCCATCGCTGCTGGCGTCATCGCCCTCCCGCAAGCCTGAGCAATTGGTCCATCCGCCCTCTTCGTCCATGACATTGAGAACGATGCGTATTATTTGCGCTGTCCAAACGGCATTCCTTGACCTGCATCAAAGGCGACTTGGCAGAAGTGGACTGAGTTCATCTCGAGGGGGCGGGCATCGAGGCCCAACTCGCGAGCTCCCGAGATTGGGGGCTGCCTGAATGAAAGAACGCCGAGGTGGAGGCGATGTGCCGGTGACCGCCACTGGCACAAGATCAGTTGCACATGCGCGGTCGGGTCCTTGCGGAAGTCGACCGCGGCGCCATGATCCGGGCAGACTGCGCGGCGCCTCGATCGTCTCAAGACGTGGCTGCGCCGGGACGCCGCATTGCGGCGTGCTGGAGCGCAGGCCGAGCTGAGTGCATCCTCAACAGCGCAACAGGAAGCCCGATTTGGCCGATGTCCTCATCCTCGACGGCTCCCATGGCGAAGGCGGCGGCCAGATACTGCGAACCGCGCTGAGTCTGTCGACGATCACGGCGCGTGCCTTTCACCTCGTCAACATCCGTGCGGGCCGGCGCAATCCCGGCCTCTTGCCGCAGCATCTATCCGCCGTCCGCGCCGCAGCAGCAATCAGCGGGGCGGCCATATCGGGAGATCGGCTCGGCTCGAGCGAGCTGAGCTTTGCGCCGAGCCATTCGCCAAGCGCAGGGTCGTACGTATTTGACGTGGCTCAGGCAGCCGAACGAGGCAGCGCCGGCTCCGCCACCCTCGTCCTGCAGACAATCGTTCTGCCGCTTGCGCTGGCCGAAGCTGCGTCAACGGTCGTCGTACGCGGCGGAACGCATGTCGAATGGTCGCCGCCGTTTGACGATTTCGCCTACGCGTATCTTCCGGCCTTGCACATGATCGGTCTTTGCGTCGATGCCGAGCTGAAGCGCTGGGGATGGTATCCGGTCGGTGGCGGTGAGATCGTCTGCACCATCGCCGGCCGTTTGCACCGCGACGATCAGGGAGCCGCCTGGCCGTATCCCTTGCACGCGCTGGAGCGCGGCGCGCTGCGGCGGATCACCGGCCGGTCGGTCGCGGCAAATCTGCCCGCGCACATTCCGCAACGCATGGCGGATCGTGCGCGCGCATCCTTGGATGATCTGGGCGTTGCAGTCGACATTCAGGCGCAGCGGGTCACTGCGGCCTGTCCTGGCGCCGGCATCTTTCTGCTCGCCGATTATGCGCCCCTGAAAGCGAGCTTTTCCGCCTATGGCCGGCTGGGACGGCCGTCCGAAGCAATTGCCGACCAGGTGGTTGGCGCGGTGCGTGAGCATCACGCTTCCGCAGCCGCCGGCGAGCTTCACCTCGCCGATCAGTTGCTGTTGCCGCTCTCGGTCGCGGCCGGCCCCTCCGAGTTCACGGTGGCCCACGCGAGCGGGCACCTCATGACCAATGCCTGGATCATCGGCCGGTTCGGCATCGCCGGCATTTCGATCGAGGACGGAACACCGTGCCGTGTGCGCATCGAGCCGCACGGTCGCAGTTAAGCCGCCGCGGAGCCGTGCGCTAAGGTGCATTCGGTTTCGCCGGAACCTGAATGTGCGTATTCCCGCTTCCTGCACTTATGGCATTTTCGACGACAAGCCGGCTCCCCGCATTTCCTGAAAACGGCTTTAGTCCGGCCGCAACAAACGATGACGCGCGAGATCCTCGCGCGTCCAAAGGGCAACTCCGGCGCAATCATCAATCGTGTCGATCGCAATGACCGCATCTGGATCGGTGAACGATATTTTGCCCGGCATGCCCGTCTCCTTCGTTGCGGCGAGGAGCACGTCATCGAGGAGCCGCTCGGTATCCTGCGTTCGCAAACCATGCTGCGCCGCGCGCCGATGCAGTCGCACGTGAAAGGAACGGCCCGCCAAGCGCGACGACCATTCGAGCATGATCGATTTGGCTTTGGCCTCGAACTCCTCGGCAGATTGGAACTCGAAGCCGCGCATAGCGGGCGCCACCCGCGAGATCGCGTCATAGAGCGCCGGGTTTTCCTCGGTCCGCCGTTCGACGCTTTCGAGCAGCACCATCGGATCTTCGACTTTCATGACAAGGACGTTGTAGTACGGGCTCCGCTCGACCGGCCCGAATTCCCGCAAGGCGCGGAGCGCCCGCTTGAAACCGTCCTGGTAGATGCTGACCACGACGTTCCAGTCCTTCACAAGCCTGCCCCCTCGGACGATCGGCCGGCAAAAGCGGCCATGACCTCGTTCAGCATGCGCTCGTCTTCCCCGGTATAGCGGGGTGAGAAATGGAACGGCTCGACCCGGCGCACACTGGCTTCACGCGCGATCCGTCCCGCGGCGGCGGTCGTCAGGTGCGCGCGTTCGGCCGCAATTGCCGCATCCGCTTCCGCAAAGGCCGCCTCGATGAACAACAGGTCGGCATCTTGGATGAGCGCAATGATGGCCTTGCGATTGGCCGGCGTGTCAGCGGCGTCGGTCACATAGGCGATTTTCTGACCAGGCGTAACCGTGAGAACGGCACGCAACGCCCCCAGCTGTACCTCGCCCATGTCCGATGTCATGGGTCGAGCGCTGATCCGGATCGGATAGTGGTCCGGCATGTTCTCGGTCACCGCGCGCTTGAGTTCACGCAGCCAAGGCCCGACCGGCAGCCCCATCTGCGCGAGTCGGTTCTTCCAGATATTGACATGAGCGGCTTCCTCGATCGCGAAGCCAAGACACGGGGTGCGGTGCTCGAGAATTGCGGCTGAGACCCGGAAGGTTGGCTCGCTGTGGACCACGCCGTCGACGATCCGGCCACTGTTGACCGCCTCCTCGGCAAACGCGCTCTTCAGACGAAATCTTACCGTGCGGGTGGCAAGCGAGGATTCGATTTCAGTCACCACGAAAATGAGGTCGCAGACATAGCGATCGACGAGATTCCAATGATAGGCGAGAAGCTTGTGATGCACGTGGTCGATGAAGCCCCCTGGACCGTACAGGTTGATCTTCTTCTCCCGCCCTACGAGCAGTCTCAGCAGGCGATCGAATCCGATGAAGTGATCCATATGCGCATGCGAGACAAAGACGTGCTCGAGGCGTTGAATTTTGCGCGGCGAGAGCGCGGTGACATCGCCCAGGTCGAACAGGATCGCGCGCCTCTCGAACAGCGTCTCGATATAGAGCGCCGGGTCCCCGGACCGCCCGTTGACGAGACTAGGATGCAGAATTGGCCGCATGAAGTCCGGTAACCCCCAGCGAGCAGCGCGACATTGCGCCAGATCATAGTCGACCGCCGGGGGAGGCAGGCTTTCGGCGAAGCCGGGGTTACTCGCCGTCCCTGACGCGACCCTCCAACCCGGCCCGCAACGGCTTTTTGATCAGCCTCAATCCATTCGACGCGGTCGCGACGCAATCTGTTTGGACAGTGACTTTATGGAGATAACCCATGCAGTTGCGATCCAGTGCCTTTCCGGACGGGACAACGATCCCGCGCCGTTTCACTTGTGATGGTACGGACCTCTCCCCTCCCCTCGATTGGAGCGACGCACCTGAAACGACCCGCAGCTTTATGCTCCTTTGTGACGATCCTGACGCTCCGGCCGGCACTTGGCATCACCGGGCGGCCTACGACATTCCCGCCGATCGGGCGGCCCTGGTGGAGGGTGCCGCACAGCAGGGTAAGGGCTTCAAGCAGGCGATCAATGATTTCCAACAGCCGGGCTACGGCGGCCCTTGCCCACCGCGCGGAGGCGGAATTCATCGATACCGTTTTCGTTTGCTTGCGCTCGCGGTCGATCGTCTGCCGGCCCGCAGAGAGCCCTCCTGCCAGGCTGTTGAGCGCGAGGCGAACAAACATCTCCTGGCGGAAGCGATCCTTATTGGAACTTACCAGAGGTGACCGGTCGACCTGCCACAGCAGTCACCAACCAGGCTGATGGCGTACGCGTTTTCGTGGGATTGAGGATTGCGCCTGAAATCGCAACTGAACTCGCGCAGCGTGTGCGGGGCCTGGAACGAGCCGGTGTTCGGCTCGTAGCCCCCGCCGATATCCACCTTACGATTGTGCCTCCGTGGAATGAGGCTTCCATTCCCGAAGCAATCGAGAGACTTCGCCGCGTGGTCATCAAGTTTGGCGGTTTCTCGCTGACATTCCAGCGTCTCGGCTATGGCCCGCAGCGGAGTCGACCGCGCTTGCTGTGGGCGGAATGCAAGGACAGCGATGAAATCGCCGAATTGCGTGCCGCCCTCCTGCAGGCTTATGGACACACCGACGAGCGGCCATTTCGGCCGCATGTGACGGTGGCTCGGATTCGTCGAAACGGAAGGGCTATTGCCAAAGAACATCCCATTGATCAGGACTTGTCGCTCACGCAGCGCGTCGACTCTATCGAGCTCTTTCAATCTCCTCCTCCCGGCGGAAGCGGCTATCAGGTCCTTGCGTCGTCGCGACTTGGCGAAACGCGGCACGCCGCACCGACCACATAGTTTCTCGCGCGCTGGCTAGGGGCCGTCGTGGACTCCGCCTCTAACGCGCCGGGTTTTTTCGTTGCTGCTTGAAGTCATTGACCGGATCGTCGCCCTCCGGGCTGGGCATCGTACCGAGGTCGCTTCTGGTAATCGCAGGGCGGATTGCGGGGAAATCATCGGCAGTGATGGTTTCCCGCGTCAGGAGCAACTCCGCGCCCTTGTCGAGATCTTGCCGCCGCGACTGGAGAATTTCGGTCGCACGGTCAAAAGCTCGAATGATGATATCGCGCACTGCCAAGTCGATCTCGCGCGCCGTCGTCTCGGCGGCTTGCAGGCGATCGGCCGGGGCACCTGGCAAGAATGGATGCTGCGGTGGTGCGTAAGTCCGCTGACCGATTTTCTGGTCCATGCCGTGTCGAGTGACCATCTCCAGGGCGATTTCAGTGGCGCGCTGGAGGTCGTCGGCTGCCCCGGTCGATACATTGCCGCCAAAGACGAGCTTTTCCGCGGCGCGACCACCCATGAGCACGGCGATCCGGTTCTCGAGATCGCTTGCGGCCAGCAGAAAGCGGTCTTCCGTCGGCCGCTGGATCGTGTACCCAAGCGCGCCCACGCCGCGAGGAATGATCGAAACCTTCTGAACCGGATCGATTCCCGACAGGCTCGATGCAACAAGGGCATGGCCCATCTCGTGATACGCGACGCGGCGGCGTTCCCCCGCGCTCAACACCCTGCTCTTCCTTTCGGTGCCGGCAACGATTCGTTCGATCGCCGCGGCAAAGTCATCGAAGGTCACACTCGTGCCATTGCGGCGCGTGGCGATAATCGCGGCCTCGTTCGCGAGGTTGGCGATGTCTGCGCCGGTAAACCCGGTGGTGAGTCCTGCAATCGCGTCGAGATCGGTTGATGGCGCGAGACGCACCTTGCGAACATGGACCTTGAGGATTTCAAAGCGACCTTTGCGATCAGGCCGATCGACCAGAACCTGACGATCGAACCGCCCTGCCCGCAAAAGAGCCGGATCGAGAATTTCCGGCCGGTTGGTGGCAGCGAGGAGTATGACGCCGACGCGGGGGTCAAACCCGTCGAGCTCTGCAAGCAGTTGGTTGAGCGTCTGCTCCTTTTCGTCGACACCGCCGAATGCGCCTGGCATGCGACTGCGACCCAGGGCGTCGAGTTCGTCGATGAAGATGATGCATGGTGCCGTCCGCCGAGCCTGCTCAAAGAGATCACGCACGCGGGCAGCCCCGACCCCAACAAACATTTCGACGAACTCGGAGCCCGAGATCGAGAAGAACGCAACACCAGCTTCACCGGCTACGGCGCGCGCCAGGAGCGTCTTTCCGGTGCCCGGCGGTCCGACCAGGAGAATGCCTTTCGGCAGTCGGGCGCCCAAGCGTCCGTAGGATTTCGGGTCACGCAGGAAGGCGACCACTTCTTGCAACTCGAACTTCGCTTCGTCCACTCCGGCGACGTCCTTGAATGTCACCTTCGTGTCAGTCTCCACATAGACTTTGGCGCGCGACTTTCCGACCGTCATGAGACCGCCGAGCCCCTGTCGCTCGGCGAACCGTCGAAAGATCATGGTCCAGATCAAATAGAAAATAGCCGCGGGCACAACCCACGCCAGAATAGTCGCGATCAGTCCGCCCGACGGAGCACCCTTGACCAGGACATCATGGGCCGAAAGCTTGTCCGCAAGCTGCGGCTCGACGCGCACCGTGTAGAAAGCGCGCCTGCCGCTGGGGAGCGCCTCTTTCAAAATGCCTTCGACCGACTCCGCCCCAACCGTGACCTCGGCGACTTTCCCATCACTGAGCAGTCGCTCGAAGCTGCTGTAAGGAATGGTTTCGATCTGAGAATAGCTCGCCCAGAAATATTGGACGAGCAAGACACCAATCACGGCGACAACAGTATACCAGATCATGATCTGGCGCTTGCGGAATTCTGTTTCCATGTCGCGCCGCCGCCTTAAGAGCGATTTCGAGGAGACGTCTGTCCGATTAACTCGCGTATTGTTTGTTTTTTCGCTTGGAATGCGAGAGGGCGTTTTGATCTCCATCAACGTCTTAAGAGGATTACAGACCTGAGAGAGGCGCCCGCAGCTGGCTCCGGGTGGGCTCCCCGGATGGAAGGGGCCCAGCGTTGTGCATTTAATCCAGCGAAAAGCAGAGCATCGAAGGTAGATCGCTCAAGGAATTGCGCATAACGACATTGGAGGCTGACCATTGAGTTTCTTGGATGGACGCGGGGAGAGAGATACGGTCATGCACACACACATTCACATTCCCACGGGCGGGTCGGACTTGTCCAAGGAGCCGATCCAGTACGGTACCGCCCTGGCGATGTGTTAACGCCAAGGTAACCGGGGTAACGGTTTCAAGTCCGTTCCATCCTTCGCGGTCGATCCTGACGCCTGACTCAGATCGACCAGGGCGCCGCCGGCGCAATGGGCAGCTTGAGCCCGTCACAGGCGACGCGTGCCTCCACTCCATGCTCAAGGCCGAGCCGCCGCACGACATCTTCAACTTGGCGTGGCTTACCGCGCACGATCTGCGAACCGCAGTGGGTGAAAATCGCAAGGCGGACCCTTGCCTTCTCGCACCAGCCGAGCTGAAAGGCGATTGGAGCGTGCCCGATTGCGATTCCATTCTTCTTGCGCACCATCGAGCGTCTCATGGTCGCCCCGTCGCCGATGTAGAGGTCGATACCGCGAAGTGCCGCTGAAGCATTGGGGAACTCGGCCACGTCAGGCAAATAGAAGAAACTGCTGCTTTCAGCCGAGACGCGATATCCGACGGCCGGCGCCCGGATCGAATGTCGGACTGGAAACGCCTCGAATCCTAATCCGCCGATTGTCGCGGATTTTCTTAGCGGCATTCTGTGACGGTCGTGAATTGGATAGCGATTGAGCAGCTCCCATGTTTCCTTGGTGGCGTAGACCGGACACGGAGCGCCTTCGGCAAGGCCCGACGCATGATCGGGATGCGCATGTGTGAGTACGATCGCAGTCGGCGCGATCGCGCAGAGCCGCCCCAACCAGTCCGTCCCACAGTCAATCATGACACGGGTGTCGTTGTAGTGAACGAGCAACGAGCTGTGGCGTCGATGCCGCCGGGAACGGAGCTTGATTTCACCCCGAGTGCCGAGGAAGGTTAGCTCAACCGCACCGGTGCTTGCTCCCACATTGATCACCTCGCGAACGATAGCCGAACGCTTCCTCAACAATTTTGCATCAATCAACGGAGAACCCGGAACTGCTACGGACCGGCTTGGGGCACACTCCGAGTGAATGCACCCTGCTCCCGGCATTTGGCCGGTCTTTGATGCAGATCAAACTGCTCCATCGGTTCATAGGATTAGATTTTTGCTCCTCCTGAAGATAGGAGATCGCTTCCGGTCAGCGATTGATCAATCCATTCTTTGACGCAGGTCAATCACGGTCGGCCGAGAATAGCCTATTCGTTTTTTTGGCATCATCTTGAAAAGATACAATGCAAAGCTACCCCGTCGATCTTGATCCTGAGCAAATCGTTCAGTGGGTTATGGCGGAGCGCCGTGCGCCGCCATTGGTTTTCACGGCCATCGCGAGGCGCACCACGGAACCACGCGATCTTCCGGCGCGCCGGGAAATTCGCCTCGGAGACCAGGAACGCGAGGACTTGAGCGAAATCGCTACCATCGCGACCCTGGAAATCTCTCCCATCCATGCAGGCGACGGCTGGCGGCTAACAGTGGTCGTCGAGGATGAGGCCGGTCCGCGCGTACCCGAAGAGGGCGCTGTGGATGAAGGCGAAGAAGAGATCGACCTGGACACGTTCTACGGCGAGTTCATTCGGCCTGGACGCGGAAGCGCGAATGTCACTGCCGAGGTCGAAGATTCCGCCGCCGAACGACGGCTGGCGGAGTTGCTCAGCACGATCGAGAGAAACCGCCACGGCTCTGATCGCCGATGATACGAGAACCGGTACCCGTTGAAATTGCGGAGTTTCGGCGGCATTCCTCCAGCTGAGGGACGTTCGAAATTGACGATCGTCAGAACCGCGTCCCCGGTTGCATGACCAGCTGCCGTTGGCCGGGGGTACGCAGGGATGACAACAAGAGTATTGCCGGAGTGAGCTTCCAACCGGTCTAATCTCGCAGCAGAGGCACAACGGTCATGACAGCCATTCACGATCTCAACGCGTCGGTACGCGCGTCCGAGGACTGGATCGACGAGCTCATGCGCCGTCTTGGCTGGCACGATCGAGAGCGGAGCTATCTCGCTCTGATCGCGGCATTGCACGCCTTGCGTGATTGTCTACCGCGAGACGAAGCGGTGTATGTCGGAGCGCAGCTGCCGGCTCTGCTTCGCGGTCTTTACTACGACGGCTGGCACCCCAGCGGACATGGAGCCGCCAAGAGCCGCAGCGCATTCTTGGATCGGATCCACGACGGCGTGCATCGCGACCCCGGCGTCGATACGGAGGAGGTTGCCCGCGCCGTATTTGCTTTGCTCGCCGCGCACATGCCTTCGGCGGAGCTGGAGGATGCCAAGGCCGCGACACCAAAACCGCTGCACAACCTTTGGCCAAGCTGAGCGAGCTTTGCCCATGGGCGCTTCTGACGAAACGCGCTCCGCCCAGGCGACGGCGCCAGCGGTACGAATTTTCCTGTGTGGCGACGTCATGACGGGACGCGGCATCGATCAAATATTGCCGCATCCATGTGACCCACAGCTCCACGAGGACTATGCAACCTCCGCGCTGCACTATGTGCGCCTTGCGGAGCGGGCAGCAGCCGGCCCGATTCCACGGAACGTGGCTCCTTCGTATGTTTGGGGCGCAGCCTTGGACGAGTTCAACCGTACACGGCCTGACGTTCGCATCATCAATCTCGAGACGAGTATCACCCGCAGCGAAGACTACGCGCCGAAGGGCATCAATTACCGAATGAGCTCCGAGAATGCGCGCTGCCTTGCGGCGGCGGGCATCGACTGCTGCGTGCTGGCCAACAATCACGTGCTTGATTGGGGGCGTGCCGGGTTGCTCGACACGCTGGCAACTCTCGCGCGCCTGAAGATCAAGACCGCGGGCGCCGGCCGCAACCTCGCGCAGGCGAGCGCGCCAGCGATGTTGAACGTGCCCGGCAAAGGTCGCGTGCTGGTCTTTGCGCTGGCCGTGGTGACGAGCGGCACGCCTCCGAGCTGGGCCGCCACCCAAGAAGCCCCCGGCGTCAATCTCTTGACCGAGTTATCCGCGGCCAGCGTCGCACGTATTGCCGATCAGGTCGCAAGCCTGCGGCAACCGGGCGATGTGGTCATTGTCTCCATACACTGGGGGCCCAATTGGGGGTATGAAATTCCCGACGAGCAGCGGCGTTTTGCCCACGCAGTCATCGATCAGGCCGGCGTCTCCATCGTCCACGGCCATTCCTCGCATCATCCGAAGGCCATCGAAGTCTACCGGAATAGGCTCATTCTCTACGGCTGCGGCGATTTCCTCAACGACTACGAAGGCATTCGAGGATACGAAGAATTTCGTGACGATCTCGGATTGATGTACTTCGCCGACATCAGTTCATCGAGCATGGATTTGGAAGCACTGGAAATCATTCCCCTCCAGATCCGTCAGTTTCGCCTCATCCGCCCGACCATCCCAGACGTCGATTGGGTGCGACAGATGCTGGATCTGGAGAGCCGGAGATTTGGCACGCGCGTCGCTACGTCGGATGCGCGGCTTGCGCTATCCTGGCCGAGCAGCGCTCCGTCCCTTTTGGGCGACAGCAAAGGCAGCGGCTTGATCTCGAACTGACGTCGCTCCCCTCGGGTTCAAAATGTAACTATTCAAGGAGTATGCCATGCCAAGCCAGACGACTAGCGCGTGGACCATGGTTGGGCCCAGAGGTCGGAAGAGGCGCCCTGATGAGAGCGTCGACGAGCCAGCCAAGCTCATCGAGCAGGAACCCGTGGAGATCGAAAAGGAAACTCCCTCCGACGAAAGCCGCCCGGTGGAGAAGATCGACGAGAATAACGCCGATACTCCTGCATTTGAGGAGTGACGACTCCCGCTGGCGATGCCGGAATGGACTTGGGCCGTGCCTTAAGCGCGCTGCCGCGCTCGGTCGGGCGCCCGAAAGCGCGCAAGTATCTCGATCACCTTTTCGTCCGACACCTGCCAGAAATCGGAATAGTAGAAGCCGATGGCGCCAAAGGAGGTATAATCCTCGAGGCAGACCACGTCGTCGGCCTCCTGGCGCATCACCGCAAGGCTGTCGGTCGGCGCCACCGGCACCGCGAGCACGAGCTTCTTCGGATTGCGCAAACGAGTCGCACGTAACGCGGCGCGCGTGGTGGCCCCGGTGGCGATGCCGTCGTCGACGACGATCGCCGTCCGGCCGGCAACCTCCACACGTTCGCGCCCGCCCAGATAGCGCTCACGCCGACGTTCGATTTCGGCGAGTTCGCGGTCTCGGACCGCGTTGAAATCCGCTTCCTCAATGCCGGCGAGGCTGATGACGTCCTCGTTGCGCACGACCAGAGGAGCGCCACCATCCACCACGGCTCCCATTGCGAGCTCCGGCTGGAACGGCACGCCGATCTTGCGCACGAGAATAAGATCAAGCGGTGCGTTCAGCGCCGCCGCAACCTCCGCGGCGACGGGCACGCCGCCACGGGGCAACGCGAGAACGACCGGCTGCTGGTCTTTGTATCCCATAACCGCGGCGGCCAGCCTGCGGCCGGCATCCGACCGATCCTTAAAACTCATCGCGCCCTCCTACGCTCGCGGACCTCGCGCCCTCTGCCTGGACCGTTGAAGGCGAACCAAGATGGCGCTGGAACCAGCTCCCCGCATAGCGGATGACCGCCTCCATTGCTCCAGGCTCGGGAAACAGGTGGCTTGCGCCGGGAATGATTTCCAGCGCCTTGGGACCCCTGAGCCGCGCGAACGCCTGCTCATTGAGCTCGATAACGACGAAATCGATGCCACCCACGACCAATAGCGTCGGTGTGCGGATTTGATCGAGCGCCTCGCCGGCCAAGTCGGGACGTCCGCCGCGCGAGACAACGGCCCCGACCCGCTCGCCGAGCTCGGATGCCGCCACCAGCGCGGCAGCCGCACCGGTGCTGGCACCGAACAGGCCGAGCGGAAGACCGCCCACGACCGGTTCATGCCGCAGCCAGTTAACAACGTGAACAAGTCGCTTTGCCAACATTGAAATATCGAAGACGTTGGCCCGGTCGGTCTCCTCCTCCGCAGTCAGCAGATCGAACAGCAGGGTCGCGATGCCTTGATCGTTCAACGCCTCGGCAACGGCCATGTTGCGCGGACTGTGGCGGCTGGAGCCGCTTCCGTGCGCAAACACTACCAGCGCGTATGCGCCGTGTGGAATGCGCAACGTGCCGGCGAGGCCAATCGGCGGAATTCGCACCTCCCGGACTTCACACCCGCTCCGAGCCGAATCGCGCATAGGCCACTCAATTGTTCCACCAGAAGAGGAGAGCTGACGGGCTTCCCCGCCTGCATCCTTCATCACCTAAAGGCGCGGGCGGCGACGCGTGTTGATACAGATCAAGACGATCACGGCCTCGCATCCAGGCCACGTCCAGTCGAGTTTCGCGAGCGCAAACGGGTCGAGGACCGATCACCCTTGACCAGGCGCAACATAGCGTTGGAATACGGCCTGCCGGACCCGCGCGCGGCTTTCACGAGGATCAAGGCCCGCGTCAGCTTCGATTTGCGCTGTCTCGGCGGCAAGTTCTTCGTCTTTGATGATGTATCGAAACCAGGCGGAGTAATGCTTGGCCCGCAGGTGGTATTCCCACGTGGCGTCGTCCACCTCCTGAGCGATCTCCAGGAAACGCAGGAGATTTGGCGCGCGCAGATTGAGCGCGTTCCGCGGACCTCGAAAGTAAAAGCTCTCCCGCTCGCCCACATCGCCAACGGCGTACTTGCCTGTGTGTCGCTTATGATCTTGCCGTGGCGCCTCGACCCGAACTGCGCTCAGCGGTTGCCCGGACCTGGGTGACCAGAACACGATCTCGTCATCGGCGAGCGTCATTGTGTCCGGCGATACCGCCGGCATGTTGAGTGCCTTTGCAATTGTCGCCACGGCCTTCAACGCAGCGCGACCAAAAACAAGAACGACATCGATCGTCCTCAGCAAGTCGGCCGCCAGGAATTCAGGACTGACAGTAATGAAGATTGTGGCCGGAAGCCCCTTGAGCAAATGATGCCAGGGCTGTCCCGTCGCTGCTGACAGAACTTGATGAGCCTCGTCGACCAGCAACCAGTGAGGACGACCCGTCCGGGCGCGCAATTCGGCCATCGGGCCGATCAAGCTGGCAAATAGCCGCTGACGGTCCGACATGTTCAAAGCGACCGTGTTGATGACGAGGTTGACTCCGGTCTCGCAAACGAGAGTCAGCGCCTCCTCCGTGGTCGGCGACGTGCAGTCACGTCCGATGCATACCGCATGCCGAAGCCCCTCGTAGTCTCCCTCGGGATCGATGACGCAAAACTCGAACTGCTTTTCAGCCATTCGTTCGGTGAGCAGGGTCGCAAACATCGACTTGCCGCTCTCTGACTCTCCGGCGATCAGCACCCGGCAGTCCGGCTCAAGGTACACCTTCTGCCCGCTTCGGTCGGTGCCCACCAGAATTCCGTGCCGCGATGGAGGAATGATGCGAGCATCCTCGCGGATGACCTTCTGGATCAGCTCGACGACGCCCGCGCCATGATCACCCGAAAGCTTGATATCGGCTTCATCTCTGATCGCCGGCAGGGCATTCGCTACGGCGGCTGCGCAGCCGCACAAGCCGAGGAATGTATGATCGTTCTCCGCATCTCCCACGGCAATGACGTTGTGGACCGCGATGTCCAGCATGCTCAGAGCAGCCTTCAAGCCAGACGCCTTGTTGACCCCCGCCGGCAGAACCATGACGGCGCCTTTGTTGAAGATGATCTGCGACTCCAACCCCAGTTCTTGAATGGCGCTGAGCACGGCGGCTTGGTGCGGCGCCCAGGTGGCGATGATGGATCGCCCGACGGAGATCGGTTCTACCTTTCGTTCCATCAGCTTCTCGACCAGACGGGCTGAGGGCGCTGGGGCGATCACGCGCTCGGATTCATTGGCGGGTTCGTAGATGACCGCGCCGTTCTCGGCGACGACAAGATCGAAGATCTTTAGCTCGGCAAATGCATGCGTCAGGTCCGCGATTTCGCGGCCGGTCACGAGGATCAAGCGCCGGCCGGTGCCCTTGAATCGCTTCAGGGCCTCAGCGGTGGCCGCATTGACAAAACCATGATCGGCAATCGTCCCATCATAGTCGGCGGCCAGGGCGAGAAAGTACAAGGGAAGCTCCCGCGCCAGGGGTTCACAGGACGCTGCGTATTGGTGACCATACGAAAAACGACGGCACTTTGATCTCGATCAATACGCCTGCTGCATGTTAAGTATTGATTGCTCTAGAGGCGTTCGATTGGTCTTCTCGCAAAGTCTCATGAGCAAAATATTTCATCGTCAAGTTGACCGGCGGCCGCCGCCATCCGAGCGTCAGGGCGCTCTGCTGACAAACCAGGTGTGATGCGCATGCAAGCAAAATCGAGCCGAACGGAGATCTCGACAGGTGATGACGCGGCAACGCTGACGATCTCGCCTGAGAAGGTTTGCTTCATCATCATCAAGGCCAAAGAGTTCGATGCCAAGGACGAGGTGACCGAACCGGATTCGGGATCGAATCCTTCGGATGACAAGGACGTTGCGGTGCTTGAGGATCACGCAGACGACCCTGTTGTCGAGGAGCTCACCTCTCTCATCAATTCGCTGTCGGAGGACGAGCAGATCGACTTGGTCGCGCTGACTTGGCTCGGGCGGGATGACTATACGGCCAGCGACTGGGCAGCAGTCCGCGAAGAGGCGGCTCGTGCTCACAATGAACGGACGGCGGAATACCTTCTCGGTACCCCGCTTGTCGGCGACTTCCTGCAGGAGGGATTGTCGATGCTTGGCTATTCCTGCGAGGAGTTCGAAGTCGGGCGGCTCTAATGGAGCGCCCGGCGACGTGCTGATCAGACCGTCATCCGCGGGCTCAAAGCCATCTTCTGGGAAATAGAACTGCGTGGTGGCATCCGCAGAAAGCGCGGGCATTTCACATGCCGACGCGATCAATGAGGCCGCACCAACGCCGCACGCAAGGCGTAATCGAGCCGACGCAACATCGGGGATCCCCGACATCTTCCCGATCCCACCCATGATCCTGCTCTGAGCACCCAGGCGGAACGAGAGCGCCGGGCCCTTACTCCCAGCGCGAGCCCGTGGACTCTGCGTTTTATACGCGCTGAGACCGCGGGAAAGGTGGCGCCAGTTCTCCTACCTTGTGCGCATTCAGCCGCGCCTGCTCGTGCGCGACCGGTGAAAAGCGCACTCGTGTGATAGCGGTCACATCGCACCGGTATCGACCTTCCATATCATTCATGAGGACTGGGCCGCGCTCCCGCGGCTCGCGCGATGTGCTCGTCGGAGAAGCCGCAATGAACCTCTTACACGACGAAATGACGGCCACTCCGGTCGTCCCACGCGGGGATCTGAAGGCGTTCCGAACACACAACCCGTATGTCGCCCTGGGGCTGGCAGTGAGCCATCTGATGACCAAGCCTGCCTTTGCCAATCTGCGGTTTGGCGACTGGTCACGCATCCTCACCGGCCAGATCAATCGCAAGCATTACTACTTCGCGATCGACAGCCAGAATCAGATTCAGGGCTTCATGGGCTGGGCCCTGACCTCGAAGGAAAAAGCCGAAGACTGGGTCGAAGGCCGTGGAGCGGTGTCCTTCGGGGACAGCCTGGACGGCGACTGCGTGATTTTCAACGCGTGGGCGGCGAGTACGCCCGAGGCGAACCGCTTCCTGGTCTCGCTGGCGCGCGAGATCATCGAGGGCAAGGACACCATCTACTTCAAGCGCCACTACAAGGACGGCAGCACGCGGCCCGCGCGCCTGCGCGCCAACGACTTCGTCGCGCGGCATCTCCAGCGACAGCAGGGTGGGGACACGCACGGCCGAGCTTGCCCCCGCATGACGACGGACCAGCCGTCGTCCCAGAACACTTGTTCCTCATAACGAAGGACGTGACCAATGGCGACCATCAATGGAACCAACGGCGGCGACAGCCTTTATGGCACGGCGGCAGCCGACATCATCAGCGGCCTGAACGGCAACGATACGCTCAAGGGCTTCGGCGGTGCCGACCGCCTCGACGGCGGCGCCGGCATCGACACGGTGTTCTACGGGGACTCTACGGCGGGCGTTGGCATCAACCTGGCGACTGGGCGCGGGGTCGGCGGCTCGGCGGAAGGCGACACCCTGATCAGCATCGAGAACGTGTTCGGCTCGAATTTCAACGACACGCTCACCGGGACCTCCGGCGCCAACCAGCTTCACGGCCAGGACGGCAATGATGTCATCAAGGGCGGCGGCGGCGACGACTTCCTCGACGGCGGCAACGGCAACGACATCCTCGTGAGCGACATCTTCGGCCACAGCACCCTCGACGGCGGCGCGGGCGACGATACGTTCAAGGGCTCGGGCGCCGCCGATGTCCTGATCGGCGGTGCCGGCTCCGACACCGTCGACTTCAGCCACAAGAGCTTCGTCACGATCTCGCTCGGGGATCCCCTCCCCTACTGGGCGGGTCTGGAAACGCCGCACGCGCAGTTCATCAGCATCGAGAACGTCACCGGCACCGCCGGTCAGGACGTCCTGGTCGGCAACGGCGAGAGCAACGTGCTGCGCGGCCAGGCCGGCCAGGACAATCTCATCGGCGGCGGCGGCGCCGACATCATGTATGGCGGCACCGACAGCGACCACTACTACGTCGACAATGCCGGCGACGTGGTCCGGGAATATGTCGGCGAAGGCACGTTCGACGTAGTGTGGACCAACACCAGCTACACCCTGACGGCCGGCTCCGAGATCGAGCAGTTCAACGTCGAGGACCACAACAGCACGACGGCCATCAACCTGACCGGCAACGAGTTCAACAACATCATCAACGGCAACGAAGGAGACAACGTCATCAACGGCGGCGCCGGCGCCGACACCATGAACGGCTGGGGCGGCAACGACACCTACATCGTCGACAATCCCGGCGACACCCTGTTCGAAAACGGTGACATACACAGCACGCCTGAAAACGAAAGCCAGGGTTTCGACACCGTGCTGACCAGCGTGAGCTTCGCCGTCGGACTCTATTCCGAGATCGAGGTTCTGCAAGCCACCGGGACGGCAGACGTCTACCTACAAGGCAGCCTGGACAACAATCGCATCATCGGCAACGCCGGGTCGAATATCATCGACGGCAGCTACGGCAAGGACACCCTGACCGGCGGCGGCGGGCTAGACGTGTTCATATGGTCGAACGTTAACGAGATCGGCCTGTTCAATTTCGACCCGGACATCGTCACGGATTTGAACAGGGCGGAGGGCGATCTCCTCCATTTCACCTTGATCGATGCGAACGAGACGGTCGCCGGCAACCAGGACTTCACCTTCATCGGCACGGCGGGGTTCACGGCGCCGGGCCAGATCAACTGGTTCACCAATGGCACCGACACCTTCATCCAGTTGAACACCAACGCCGACCCGACCGTGGACGGCATCATCCAAGTGAACGGTGTGCACACCGTCGACGCCAGCTGGTTCTCGCTGTGAGATAGCGGCGGCGCTAGCCGAGGTTGGATTGGGCGGCGGCGGGGTACCCCCCGCTCCGCGGGCCTGCAACACGCCATGGCCTTTGGCCCCAAATCGGGCCTGGCGCTCCCTAGGGGACTCGAACCCCTGTTTTCGCCGTGAGAGGGCGACGTCCTGGGCCGCTAGACGAAGGGAGCAAGCGCGCGAGCGCTGCAAATAGCCTCGTTCCCGGCCCGGCGCAAGCAGGCCGCTGTCGCCACTTTTCCCTGCAACCGTTTTGAGTCTGCTTGCTCTGGCGCCGACGATGGGCCCGCACATGACACGCTCAAGCAGTGGTCTGGCCCGAGCGGTCAGCCGCCGAGACCGGGCGGCGAGGTCAGACGGGGCACGGGAGCGGCGCTGTTGATGCCGGGTATCCACTGGCAGGCAGGCGACCGCAACCGCCCAGCGGCACGCGCCGCCGCTTGGGTGGTATCCGGCGGATGAACGTGCTGGAGGGAGCCGCGCATGGACCGGGTTAAGAGAGCGCCTATGTCCGAGAACATGTGCTGCGAGGGAGGGCCCGCCCGGTCATCTCGCTCGGATGCTGAACGATGACGCGACGGCTGGCCGGCCGGAAAGTCTTTTTCTTGTTTGCGGCAAAGATCGAGCGCAGCTGCCAGAACGGCGGCTTGAAGCACGGCCGCGGCAGGAGAGACGCGGGGGATATGGTGGGAAATCTCGCGAACATGACCACTACTTCCCTTCACACATAAACCGGTTGACCGGGTTGTTTCTCGAATCGGACGCGTCCGGCGACGGCGATGCTTGTATCGCCAGACATGGACCGAAATCGCGCTGCTTCTTGTCGTTCGGATGTCGAAAACTGGGGACAGTGTTCACCTTTGCGTGCGCGTCGGTCACCCTGGGACAACATCTCCCGGAATGCTTCGGTTCCCCGCTGCGGTCCTCCTGGCGCATGACCAAAGTCATGCTGACGGGACGGATACCGCTTCGGCACCGCCACTCGTTACCGCCTGCGCGTCGAGATCGAGCCATCGACGAATCCAGCCGGCCGATGCCGCATTCTTTGTTTTGCCCGCGCCGCGGAACCGCCTGCGCGCGCCGCGCCTTATACGGTGCGCTTTGACAGTGCGTCTCTCTTATCGCGTGTGCCCAATTGCGAGGAGGCAACCATGGGACTGTTCTCCAAGGACATCAAAAATCTCGAGGATCTCTACAGGCATGGCCTGCAGGACATCTATTACGCCGAAAACCAAATCGTGAAGTCGTTGCCTGACATGATCGAAAACGCGAGCGACGCGGAGCTCAAGCGCGGCTTGCGGGAGCACCTGCGGGAGACCGAGGGACAGGTCAAACGGCTGGAGCAGGTGTTCGCATTGCACGGCGAGAGGCCGAGCGGCACGAAATGCCCGGCCATCGACGGCATCATTAAGGAGGGCGGCGACCTCATGGGCGAGGTCGAGGACAAGGCCGTGCTCAATGTCGGGATCATTGCCGCCGCCCAGGCGGTCGAGCACTACGAAATCACCCGTTACGGCGCGCTCATCGCCTGGGCCAAGGAACTGGGGCACGGCCAGGATGCCACCATCCTCGCGCGCAATCTCAGCGAGGAAAAGGCGGCCGACAAAAAGCTCACCGCGCTGGCGGACAAGCGCGTAAATCCCAAATCGGAACGGGGCGCGGGCAAGAGCAGCCGCGCCGGCGCCAGCCACGCGCGCCGCGCGAAGGCTAAGCCGCGGCGCGCCGCGGCGAGCCGCCGCAAGCCCGCGCAGAAGAAGAAGTCGGCACGCCGACCCTCCTGAGCGGGACGCTCCCCATCGGGATCAGAGCGCCGCAGGCCACGCCGGCCTGTGGCGCTCAATTGCGTCCAAGGCGATGGTGTGCGTGCCCGTTAAAAAGGTCGTTGACGATCAGGGCTCAAGGCTCGATGGCGAACCGCAGCCGTCCCGCCGGCTTCAACGTCTTCGCGTCGAAGGTGCGGATCTCGATGCCGCTGCCGGTATCGACGGTGACCGTGATGCGGTCCTCCGCCACGGCGGTGGCAATGATGCGCGAACCCTTGGGCAGCAGCGCAGTCACGTCTGCGGCCGGCGCGCTTCCCTCGCCCTTGAAAACGCGATAGCCGATGACGCCGATCACCGCGGTAATCGCGATCAAGGTGGTGACGCCGGAGATCAGCATCAGCCACCGCACCTTGGCCACCATGCGCGCGGCCTCGGGATCGAGTGGCTGGTCGTCGTCCGCCAACGGGTTGCTCATGGATTCGACGCAGGCGCGCAGCGCGACAGTGGTGGTGGCCGCCGAGGAGGCCGGCGAACGGCTCGACCGCGTGCTGGCTGCGCGCGTGGCCGAGCTGTCGCGCTCGCGCCACAAGGCGCTGATCCTGGCGGGTCGCGTCGCGATCGACGGCGCCACGATCCGCGATCCCGGCCACCGCGTCAACGCCGGCGGCACGATCGTTCTCGAACTGCCGCCCGCCCAGGACGTCGAGATCACAGCGGAGAATATTCCGCTCGCGGTCGTGTTCGAGGACGACGAGCTCATCGTGCTCGACAAGCCGGCCGGGCTGGTCGTCCATCCCGCTGCCGGCAACTGGACCGGCACCCTGGTGAACGCCCTGATCGCCCATTGCGGCGACAGCCTGTCCGGCGTCGGCGGGGAGAAGCGCCCCGGCATCGTGCATCGCCTCGACAAGAATACGAGCGGCCTGATGGTGGTCGCCAAGACCGACCGCGCCCATCGCACACTGAGCCGCCAGTTCGCCGATCATGGCCGCACCGGCCCGCTGCGGCGGGGATATCTGGCCTTTGTCTGGGGCGTGCCCGACCGGCCGCGCGGCACCATCGACAAGCCGATCGATCGCCACCCGCATGCCCGGGACAAGATGGCGGTGCGCGAGGGCGGCCGCGAGGCGCTGACCCATTGGGAGGTGCTCGAACGTTACGTGGGGACGGACGGCGCGCCGGTGGCAAGCCTGTTGGCGTGCCGGCTGGAGACCGGGCGCACGCACCAGATCCGCGTTCACCTCGCTTCGATCGGCCATCCCTTACTGGGGGACGATGTGTATGGTCCGGGCTTCAAGACCAAGGCGAATCAACTCGGGCCGGAGGCACAAAAAGCCCTCGCGGCCCTTGGCAGACAGGCCTTGCATGCCTATCTCCTCGCCATTGAACACCCATCACAAGGCAAAGATCTGGAGTTCCGCTCGGAACTGCCGGACGATCTCCGTCGTTTACGCCACAGCCTCGGTGCACAGGGCACGCCGGCTTAATTGCAAAAGCTTTGGAAAACAAAGGCTTAAGCGTACACGCAGGGGTCACGGTGACGTGACGCCGAGTTCACTTCCTTTGGTCCCCGTTTGTCCTGTAATGTTGCGGCTGCGATCAGTCTTCGCGGTTGCAGCAAAGATACGCACCGTCGGCTCGGGGAGCGGCGGTGTGCTCAGCCTGCCGGCCTGACCGGGGGCAAACTTTTGGAGGGCGCTGTCATGGCCCGTACTGCCGCACTACCCATTCTCACGGCCGAATCCGGCCTCACCCGCTATCTGGAAGAGATCCGGCGGTTCCCCATGCTGGAACCGCAGGACGAATATATGCTGGCCAAGCGCTGGCGCGAGCACGGTGACCGTGACGCCGCGCACAAGCTGGTGACGAGC
>Ga0114129_10003819_pt1 | contig 21236 bp, 22 predicted proteins | sample RhiMetdeltSRZDD1_FD_80071 | JGI IMG/M metagenome (GOLD analysis project Ga0114129, IMG submission 80071) | Populus rhizosphere microbial communities from Tennessee, USA - Rhizosphere MetaG P. deltoides SRZDD1 (version 2) (version 2) | ecosystem: Host-associated > Plants > Roots > Rhizosphere >... | reverse complement strand
TTCAATTACGACATCGCGGCGTACACCGTCGCGCCGCCCGTCTACGCGATGCAGCCGGACACGGGGGCCCAATATCCGATGTACCCGACCTGCACCGACTGCACCTTCATCGGGTTCCAACAGAACGTGTTCGAGTCCTTCGACCTGTGCGATCCGTTCTTCTCGCCCTGCATCGGCGACGGACGGTTCCACCATCGCGGGCGGCGGCCCGACGGGGAGCCAACCGCCGCGCCGACCCGCACGATCGCGCTTTCGATGCGGGGATCGTCCGCCGCGGCCGTGATTCCGCGCGACGGGAGGGCCGGGAGGGGGGCGGGGGGTGGAACCGGGTTCGTGCGCAAGACGCCGACTGCCGGAAACCCCCCGATCGAACCCCGCGCGCGAGCACCGCTCGTTCTCCCGCGCGAACGGACGAATCTCCCGATCCGGGCGGTGCCGCTCGGGCCGGGGCGGGCGGTCCCCCCCCGGCGCCGCATCGTGAGTGCGCCGGCGGCGCCCGCGCCGGGCCGGGTGGTGAGCCTCACGTTGACGCCCACCCGTCTGCAGCAAGAGCCTGCCGAATCGCCCCGGAGCAGCGGGTCGCTCGTCCTGACGGGTCTGACTGTCTCGCCACCCGCCCAGGCCGCACGGTCTTCGCGCACGGTTGGGTTGCGGCGGGAAGTGCTCCCTGTCCAGGAGTCCGCGCCCGCGATGGCGCGGGAACGCGGAATCGCGGTGGCCGGAAGCGGCCCGAGGACGGGAGGGGAAGCGGCAGCGCCGGCGACGGGCCGAACGCAGGGGATCGCCCTCCCACCGGCGATATTCTACGGAGCCCAGGCGCGTGTTCCCGCCACGCGCACGGGCGTTCGGCGGCGTTGACGGGCGAGTACCCCAGCAGCCTGCCGCGTAGCGGAGCTCGTGCCTACCGACTGGGACGCCATCCGTGTAGAGCTACTCGAGATGGCCCGCGGCGACCTCACACTGCGTGAGGATCTGACCCGCGACGGGTCGCTCTTCCAGGGTTACCATCCGCGCATGGAAGCGCTGCATCAACGTCATGCCACTCGCTTGGCGGCCCTCATCGACGCCCATGGTTGGCCCGGTCGCTCGCGCGTAGGTCGAGACGGCGCGCGAGCAGCGTGGCTCATTCTGCAGCACGCGATCGGGAACCCTCCCCTCATGCGCCGGGGTTTGACCCTGCTCCGGGGCGGCGTGAGCGAGGGCGAGGTCTCAGCGCTCGAGGTCGCCATGCTCGAGGATCGGATCCGCACTTTTGAGGGCCGACCGCAGCGCTACGGAACGCAGTTCGATTGGGACGAGCACGGACGCTTGAGCCCCCTGCCGCTCGAGGACCCGGCTGGTGTCGACGCGCGCCGGCGCGCGATCGGACTCGGGCCCCTGGACGAGGATATACGCCGCCGGCGCGCGGCGACGGCGCGGGGGCGGGGGCGGGGGCGAGGGACACGCGCGGAGCGCCCGCCGGCCGACTGGGCCGCGCGGCAGCGCGACATGGAAACGTGGCTGCGCCAGGTCGGGTGGCGGGACTGAGGTGGGGAAGCGGGATGACCTACTGCAACATCGGCGCGATTCGCAGGAACTCCTCGAGCTTGTCCGTCCCGATGGCTGGCCGCAGGTGCTCGAGCACGATGCGCCCCAGGCGCGGGATATCGTCTTTCTGGTAGCCCGCGGCGGCGAGTGCCGCCAGCAGGCCGGCGGGACCGATCAGCGCCGCCATCTCGCCGGTGCGTGCGCCGCCCATGAGCGCGCGACCCATCAGGCTCTCGCTGCTCGGCAACACGTGCTTCACCTTCTTGAATGTCTCGCCATCGAGGTTCATCCGCAGCGCCATGAGAATGGCGCCGATGCCCTTCTCGGCTTTTCCGGCTTCGATTTCGAGATTGGCCGCGACTTGATGGACGAGATCCATGAGGGACTAGAATACGCGGTACGACGCTATGACGCTACGCCGTACGATGCCGCACTTGCGAGCAGCGCACAACGTAGCGTCGTACCGTCGTAGGGCGTCTACTGTCCGACCGTAAAGTCGATTCTCTTCAGCACCGCGCCGGCCGCGTCTCTCACCTCGACGTGCCAGGCTCCGGTCCAATCCGCCGGCACCGTCTTACGACTCCACGTGCGCCAGGGCGAACCACCCACCTGCAGCTCGACGTCGCCCACCTGCGTGTCGCCATGGAACCACACGTGGTGAAGGCTCGAGCCGCCGGCGCCCTCCACTTTGGTCCAGCAGTTGAGTTGGCCGACATCCGCCGGGAATGCGGCGCCGGTGTCCTGCGGCTGCCGGTCCAGGACCGACCGCGCGACGACCGCCTCGACGACCGTCACGGATGGCGTGGCAGCGGCAGGTGCGGCGGCGGGTGCGGCGGCGGGTGCCGCGGCAGGTGCGGCGGCCTTGGTAGTGTCCTGCGCGGCGAGTCCCCGGCCGAGCAGCAGGGCCGACGCAGCGATCAATGCCATGCGCTTCATGACGGCTCTCCTTCAGAAGGTGTCTCTAGTACGGCACGTCGGCGGCGATGTTCCAGCCACGTGCCCAGCGTCGCCGCGATCACGATCCCGGCCGCCGCGCCCCCCAGCTGAAACCTCGCCTGGTATTCGCGCTGCCGTCCGGCGCATTTTCCGGCGAACAGCGCGCCCACCATGGCGCCGCACGACCCCTGGATGAACGTGAAGCCGTAGCCCGCGCCCCAACCGAACAGGATGGGTAAGGAGCATAGGACGAGATGACGGAGCAGTGTCTTCATGGCGAACCCATGACGTGAAGGAAGAAAGCGCGCCGGGATTGTCCGCTCGATGACGGCGCTCACAATCCTCGGGGTCGCTTGTCAGGTCATCGCCCCCGCTCGACTTTCCAGCGATCGACCTCACGCGCGCCGTCCCCTGTCCCTCGGATGACGTGATATTCGTCGAACAGGGGGACGGTCAGGCAGGAATGGTTCGGGACGATCTCGACTTGGGTCCCGACCGGGAACCGACCGTCGAGCGCCGCCGGGGATTCGGCACGGATCAGGCCGTGCTCTTGTGACAGCGTCGCCACCGTCAGCTCGGGAGCCCCGCGCACGGCGCCCATCGCCTGCGACGCCACGTGCGCAGGCCCGGGATCCTTCGATAGCTCGAGCGCCCCGGCGTCGACGATGAAGTGCGCCGCCCCCGGTTGGTGCGACACGACGGTCGCGAGCACCGTCACGCCCACGTCCGCCGGCTCGCAGCACCCGATCAGCACCATCGTGCGATCGTAGAACACGTAGTTGCCCGGGCGCGCCTCGGTCACGCCCGCGAGGTGCTGAGCCGCCGCCATCGCCGGCGTCGACCCGACGCTCACCTCCCGGAGCGGGACGCCCTCCTTTCGGACCCGCTCCGCGAAGCCGACCATGACGCTGCGCTCCGACTCGGCGACCACGGCCGCCTCCGGCTTGCTGGTGGTGCGGTAGGCGTGCCCGGAGTGGCTCACGATGCCGTCGAACACGAGTCCTCGCTCCTCGCCCAGCTCGCGCGCGACGCTCAGGGCGTACGGGGAGGAAGGGTCCACGCCCGCGCGATGTAACCCGCAGTCTACCTTGAGCCATACGTGCAGACCCGACCCCGCGAGCGCGCGCGCGGTCCGCTCGTCGTCGACGACGACCCGTAGCGTCGCCCCGGTCTCCTCGCCAATGCGGCAGACGTGGGGGATGTGGCTCGGATCGATGGGAAACGCCCAGGTGAGGTCCTCGAACCCGGCGCGCGCGAACACCTCGGCCTCGACCAGCGTCGACACGGTGAGCCCACGCGCGCCCTGCGCGAGCTGGAGACGACCGAGCTCCACGCACTTGTGCGTTTTGGCATGCGGCCGTAATGCGACACCGAGCTGCCGAGCCCGCGCGGCCATGTGGGCGAGATTGCGCTCGACGACATCCAGGTGGAGCAGGAGGGCCGGGGTTTCGACGTCGTGGACGCTCACGTTTCCCCTTTCCCCTTCCCGTTATTTCACGACGTGGAACTCGGTCTGTCGCCGCAGGATCCAACGCATCTGGCCGTCGGCCCCAAGCTCGGCGTCCTCTTCTTGCGCCGACCGCACCGGCTGGTTGTCCCATTCCGGCAGCGGCGTCGTGGCCTGGAGCTCGATCGAGAACCAGCTGTTGGGGATCAGGCTCACGTCGCCGCGGCCGGGCACCCCTTCTTGGTGGTCCCACAGACCGATGAGCGGCCCGGCCCCGTGCCCGCGGTCGCCGATGGGGTGGGTGTAGATCGTGCCGGTAATCCCCGCCGCCCGCATCTGCGCCAGCGCGGCGGCGAGCACCTCGTTACCAGTCCGCCCCGGCCGCATCTCGGCGAGCAGGATGTCTTGCAGCCGGTTCGAGTTCTTGAGGGCCTGCTTCAAGCCCGCCGGCACGTCCCGCTCACCGGGCCGCAGCACGTAGCCCATGTGCTGCGTGTCGGTGTTCAGGCCCAGCGCGGTGATTCCGAAGTCGCAATGCAGCACGTCGCCGGGCTGGATCACGACGGCGCCGGAATCCGATAGGTCGACGCCCCGCCGCTGTACGTCCACGTCGGTGTGGAACCAGGTGCCGAACCCGAGGTCGTTCACCCGTTGGCGCATCCACCAGGCGACGTCGTCGGTCGTCGTCTTGCCCGGCGTGATGACCTTGTTCGAGAACGCGGTATCGATCGTTCCCCAGACGACCCGCATCAGCCGCCGGTACGCCGGGAGCATCGCCGGGGCCCGGATCTCCTGATACTCGAGCGGCAGGCTCTCGGCGTGCACGATGCGGGCCCGGTATTGCTCGGGGAGCGTGGCCTGGAGCTGCTCCCACTCGCCCGCCGACAACCCGTCCGAGAAGGCGTGCGTGTGCGAGATGTCGACCGCAATGGTTTGCGGGTCGCGCTCCTCGATCACCTTGCGCAGCAGATCCCACTGCGCTTGTCCCACCAGCTCGGGGCGCCGACCGATCGAGGGATCGATCGCTTCGCGCGCGTGATAGGCTTCGTACAGGCCGCCCTGTGACGTGCCGCCGAGTGCGAGCCGCTCCACCCCGCGGTCGGGCCCGCGGTCGAAGAAGACGTAGATGGTGCGTCGCCGCGCGAAGAACGAGGTGGCCGAGACGAGCGACCAGAACACCGGGTCCTCGTTGTACTCGCGCATCGGGACGACCCACATGGCGATCTTATCCCGGCGCATCAGGCGCGGCAGCACGGAATCGAGTCGGTAGCGCAACCACTCCTGCTGGACCGCGGCCTGCTCGCGCAGGGTACCGAGCGGTCGTCTCGGCGATGCGGTCAACGGCACGGCGGGGGCTTGGAGAAGGGCAGTTGAGAGAACGAGAGTGGCGAGTATCATGTCGATTGCAACGCTCCGAGGGTGTATCGATTTACGGGGTCAACCTCCACCAACCTCCACAACCCTCCGCCGTCGTTCAGTCGAGCCGGCGGCCCGTCACTTCGATGCGGCGGTAGCGCTCGATTCGGCCCGAGCCTCCGACAAACGCGGAAGCGAACCAGCTCGTCAGGCCTACGACGATGGACGCGAGGATCGCGGCCCACAGCCCGGCAAGCGAGAACCCCGGCATGAGCCAGGCGACCAAGGCGACCGAGATCCCGTTCACGACCAGGATGAAGAGCCCCAGCGTCAGGACCGTGAGCGGCAAAGTGAGGATGAGAATGATCGGGCGAATCACGGCGTTCACGATGCCGAGCAGCAGCGCCGCGACCACGAGATTGCCCCAACCGTCGATGTGCACGCCGGGGACGATCGTCTCCGCCGCCCACAAACCGAGCCCCGTGATCACGAGGCGGAAGAGGAATCCTTTCATTGTTTGAAAATACTAGCGCGCCTCCCGCCGCGCCCGGCCGGCCACGAACCGGGCCGTCGCCCCGGGGCGCACCTGCACGCCGAGCTGCGAATCGAACAGGATCGCACCGACGAGTGAATCTCCCACGCGGGACGCGCCGACGCCCGCGAACGGCCCCAGGTCCGCCGGCCAGCCATAGATCAGCGCTTGCTCCGGGGAGCCGTACCAGCTGACGGCGAGCGTTTCGGCGCGCGGCACCGCGAATACCAGGGCGCCCTTGAAGCGGCATGTGCCGCCGACCGCGACCCGCGCGCTATCGAGGATGACATCGATCAGCTTGAAGCGGTCGCCCAGCTCGGGCAGCGTGAGGGTGTCGCCGCGCGCCACCACCCAGTGGCCGACATAGGGCTGCGAGAAGCGCGCGCGCAGGTGCATCTCCGACGAGCCGCACGGGTTCGACGGCCCGCATGCGGCGAACGCGGCGAGCAGCGTGACCCTCACCCCCAGAGGGTGAGGACTCACGGGGAGACGCTGTCGGTGGCCCGAATCCGGGCGCTCGTGGAATCCGCCGCGCGCATGGCGCTCCCCACGCCGCTCGCTCCGGGGATCCGCGACTTCGCGAGGATCGAGTCCCGCTGGCGCTCGGTGAGCGAGTCGCGGTCGGCGGAGTTCGCCGACTTGCCGTCGGAACACGCGGCAAGGAGTACGAGGACGATGATCAGCGAGCGGACGTGCATGGGCCTCCGATGTGCGGTTGTAATATGTAGGGGCGCAGCAGGCTGCGCCCCTACACGTCCCGTGGGTCATTTCCGTCGCAGCAGCACACCGTAGGCGACGAGGTTCACCACAAGGACGAGGGTGCCCAGCACCACCTGCGTGGGTCGGGCGAGCCCCGTGGGATAGAGCGCCGGAATCACATAATGCTCGACAAATCCGCCGCCGTACCCTTCGAGCCCGGCGCGGGCGCGCAACGCGTTCTCGAGTGGCGTGAGCGGGCAGATCCAGCCGGCGTACTCGATGGCGATCCCCCACAACGCGGATGGGATGTGCGCCCAGACCACCCAGCGCCAGCGCCACGCGAGAAACCCGCCCAGCAGCACGAACATGACGAACGCCGCGTGCACCAGCACGACACAATCGGCGAGGATGCGGTAGAGCATCTTCAAGCACCCCATATACGGCGAAAACCCCCGCCGGACCAGAGCCCGGCAGGGGCTTCGTATGGCCAGTGGACGTCGGCCCGGGGGGCCCGGTCAGGCGACCAGAGAGCCCGCCGGGGCGAACAACGCGTCGAATTGCAGGAACGTCGTCGCGATCGCGTCGAAGATCGCGTGCAAGGCCGTGAGATCGTCTGCCGTGAGCTCCTGACCGCCGCCTCCGGTGATGCTCAGTGAGCCATCCGTCTCCGTGATCGTGGCGTAGATGCCGCCATCGACCAGGACGGTAAGGGTCGCCGATTCGGTCAACGTGGTCAGGTTCAAGGTCTGGGTGCCCGTCACGGTCACGACTTCCGAGCCGAACTGCAGGCGAAAGTTGACGGCCAGCCGTAAGGTGTTCTGGTCAGGCGCCGTGAGGGTCATTTGCAGTCGGACGTGCGCGTCCGCTGCATTCACGTCGAATCGGATGTCGAAAGTGGCGCTGCCAGCGGTTTCGCCGATGGCGGCGTTGAAGTCCAGCCGCTCGATCCCGTCCGTGATGAAGCCGACCACGGCTGCACTGACGGTACCGGCCCCCAGCGTCACACTAACAGCGTAATCGAGGTAGGTGACCGGCGGATCCGTCGTCGTGCCCACCACGAGGACGTGCAGCGTCTGGGTATTGCCACTGCTCTCGTCCATGAGGTCGGCGTAGCCGATGGGCTGCGTCGCGATCGGTTGGCCCCCCAGGTCGAGGGCGTACAGAATGAACCGCACACCGTTCGACGGCGCGCCGGGCACCACCGCCGGATCGTTTGGCTCGTACTGGAACGTCGTCGCGTTCCACGTATACGTCGTGCCCAACACGACCGCGGGCGGGAAGATCGACGCGGCGACGGCACCGCTCGATGGGACGACCGCAGCGCGCAGCGCCGTGGCGGCGAGCCGGCTCTCGGCGAGCGAGAGGGCGCGGCGGGTCACGAGCGTCGGCTGGGCTGCGCGGAGCAACGGCCCCAGGGCCGCCATCGGGCTCGCGGCAGTCGGCACATACGTCGTGGCGAACGAAAAGCTCTGGAACGGCAGGGAGGTGAAGCTCGTGCCCAGCGCCTGGACGTTGGCGGCGGTCGCGAGCGGGTCGGCCGGTTTCTTCGGTACGAGCGGGTTGTCGCCGCAGGCGGCAGCGAGCAGCGCGGCGGCGACGGGGAGGTACCGTAGGAAAAGGCGGTGACGTGTTGGCATGCGACTCCTCCGACGTGAAGGCGCTTCGCAGCCGGGCGGGCGCACCCGGTACAGATTGGAACGTACCTCGGAGCGTCACGACGGGGCCGTGACGGGGCGCACGGTTCCATCTCGGGGGGCTGCGGAGAGAGAAGAGGCTTGCGGCGCCGCGAGTTAGGCGATGACGCCGCCGCCGAGCAGGCGGCCGTCCGCTTCGTACAGGGCGCCCGACTGCCCCGGCGTGATGGCCCGCACCGGCTGGGCCAGATCGAGGGTGATCGCCCCGCCCACCTGCTCCCGCACCCGGCCGGGAACGGCCGGGGCGCGGTAGCGGCACTGTACCAGAACTGCATCCCCGGGCGCCAGCGGGTCGGCGAGCCAGTTGAGCTCCGCGAGCGTCACTGTGTGGCCGAACAGCTCGTCCCCCGAGCCGATCACGACTTCGCGCGTCGCGGGACGGATCGCGACCACGTACATCGGCTCGTGGAACCCACCGGGGAGGCCGCGACGCTGCCCGATGGTATAGCGCGCGAAGCCCGCGTGCTCCCCCACCACGTCGCCCCCAGCCGTCACCAGCGGTCCCGGCGTGAGCGCCGGCGCGTCGGCGGGCAGATGACGCTCGAGCACGCCGACGTAGTCATCGTCCGGGACGAAGCAGATCTCCACCGACTCGACCTTCTCGGCGGTCACGAGACCAAGGCGCCGGGCGACGGCTCTCGTCTCGGGCTTCGTCAGGTCACCGACCGGCGTCAACATCCGCGCCACCACGGCCCGGTCGATGCCCCAGAGGAAGTATGACTGGTCTTTCCGAGGATCGCGCCCGCGGAACAGCGCGCCATCGCGCGCGATCGCGTAATGGCCGGTGGCCACGTACGCGCAGTCGAGCGCGTCCGCGTGGTAGAGGAAGTCACGAAACTTGGTGAACGAGTTGCAGCGCACGCACGGGATGGGTGTGCGACCGCCCGCGTACTCGGCGACGAAGTTGGCGATCACGTCGCGGCCGAAGCGGTCCTCGAAATTCAGGACGTAGTGCGGGATCCCGAGCTTGTGGGCCACGAGTCGGGCGTCGGTGATCGAGTCGAGCGAGCAGCACGGACGGTCGGGGACGGCGTCGCCGTAGCAGAACAGCTTCATGGTGGCGCCGACCACGTCGTACCCTTCCTCCACCAGGATCGCCGCAGCCACCGAGCTGTCGACTCCGCCGGACATGGCGACGAGCACCCGCTCCGCCACTACTTCCCCCTCCCCGAATGCGGAATTCGGAATGCGGAATGCGGAGTATAAGGGAAGGGTCGAGTCGCGAAACGAAACGCGCACTGCCATTCCGCATTCCGCATCGTGATCACCGGTGCAAAACGGCGGACAGCTGCCGGACTTTCTCGACAATCTTCGGCAGGGCAGCGATGAGCGCCTCCACGTCTTCCAGGGTGTTCTCCTTGCCGAACGAGAAGCGCAGCGCCGCGACGCCCAACTCCCGCGGCACGCCCATCGCCGTCAGCACGTGCGACGGCTCGACCGCGCCGGTCGAGCAGGCGGAACCGGAAGAGCAGGCGATGCCGGCGAGGTCGAGGTGCATCAGGAGTGCCTCGCTGTCCGTACCCGGGATCGACACGCTCGTCACGTGCGGGGCCCGCCGGTCGTGAGCCGCGTTGATCACCGCGTCGGGCACGACGGCGACCAGCCGGCGCTCGAGCTCGTCGCGTAGCGCCGCCACACGGGCGGCGAACGCCGCCTGCTCGCGTGCCGCAAGCTCCGCCGCCGCCCCGAGCCCCACGATCCCCGGCACGTTCTCGGTGCCCGGCCGGATTCCGAACTGCTGGCCGCCGCCGTGGATGATGGCTTCGATGACGTGGCGATCCCGCACCACCAGCGCGCCGATGCCCTTGGGCGCGCCGATCTTGTGGCCGGAAACGGTGAGGAGCGTGCATGCGACGTCGGACAACGAGACGGGGATCTTGCCGAAGGCCTGCACCCCGTCGACGTGGAACGGGACGCCGGCCTCGCGACATCGCGCCGCGAGCCGGGCGACCGGCTGGACTACGCCGGTCTCGTTGTTCACCCACATCACGCTGACGACCGCGACGCCGCGCCCGAGCGCCTCGTTCAGGGCGTCCTCCACAACCTCCCCCTGACCGTTCACCGGCAGGATGATCTCCTCGCCCCCGAGCCGAGCCACTGCGTGAGCCGCCGCCAGGACTGCCTTGTGCTCGATCGCCGACACCGCCACGCGGAACGGGCCGCCACGCTCGCGCGCGGCCAGCGCGCACCCGATCACCGCCAGATTGTCGGCCTCGGTGCCGCCCGATGTGAAGATCACCTGGCCCGGATCCGCGCCGAGCGCCGCGGCGATCCTGCGCTTCGCCTCCTCTACGCCGGCCCGCGCCGCGCGCCCGAAGCGATGGGGCGAGGATGGGTTCCCGAAGGCATCCGGCCCCAGATAGGGCAGCATCGCCTCGAGCACCTCCGGGCGTACCGGCGTGGTGGCCGCGTTGTCGAGGTAGACCAGGCGCTTGGGCATGCCGGGAAATCTAGAAGCTAGAGGGATTGCACGCCAAGCTGCAGCACGTCGTCGACCGCGATGGTCTCGTGGCAGAAGAACGGCTCGCCATAGGCCGAGCGAATCAGCGAGCCGTAATGCGCCGACTGGATGCGGATCAGCTCGTAGAGGTCCTGTCCCGTGGGATGGATCTCCCCCGCCGCCTTGGCACCGTCGAACTGCGATGAGTAGCAGCGGATGGCCGCCATCTTGGTGTCGAAGGTATCGGAGATGTCCACGACGAACGAAGGCTTCACCGGATCCTCGCGGTAGGCGAGGGCATAGAGGACCTTGAACGGCCGGTGCGCGGCGCCCCCCCCGCCCCCCCCGCCCCCCCCCACGCTCCCATACTTGGCGAGCCCGGCCAGGTAGCACGCGTCGCGTCCCAGCTCCGACGCGATGCGGTGGTCGGGATGGCGCCCGACCGGGAACGGGAGGATCACCACGCGGGGCCGCGTGGCGCGGATCAGCTCGATGACCGTCGCGCGGGACGGCTCATCGTTCTGGAGGTGGGCGTCGCGGAGCCCGGCGTTGAGCCGCACGTGCACGCCGAGCGCCCGGGTTGCGCGCTCGGCCTCGGCGGCGCGCGTGGTGACGTCGCCGCGCGTGCCGGTCTCTCCTTGGGTCAAGTCGATGATCCCGACGCGATGGCCCGCCCGCACGGCCTTGGCGAGCGTGCCGCCGCACGTGAGCTCGACATCGTCACGGTGGGCGGCGATTGCCAGGAGATCCACTTGTTGAGAGGTCATGGTCTCTCGCGGAGTGTGGAATGCGGAGTGCGGAATGCGGAATGGCTCGGACGCGCGTCGAGTCCCGTGACCGGCCTCGGCGATCGAACCTTACCCTGCAATTCCGCATTCCGCATTCCACACTCCGCATTCGTGTTCATTCGTATCTCAACGCTTCGACCGGATCCAGCCTCGCCGCCCGCGCCGCCGGCGCGATCCCGAAGACGAGCCCGACCGCGATCGATACGATCGTGGCGATCATGGCGCTCCATACCGGTACCGTAGTACTGAAGTCGAGCAGGCGCTTGAGGATCTCCCCCGCGCCGATCCCCACGATGATACCGAGGATGCCGCCCATCAAGGTCAGCGTCGCCGCCTCCACCAGGAATTGCCAGAGAACATCGCGGCGCGTCGCGCCCATCGCTTTGCGCAGGCCGATCTCGCGCGTCCGGCTGGTCACCGACACCATCATGATCGCCATCACCCCGATCCCGCCGACCAGGAGCGCGATGCTCGACAGCACGAGCATTACAAAAAAGAACGCGAACGTCAGGCTGTCGAAAATGCCGAGCACCTGGTCGGACGTCAGCAGGTCGAAGCTGTTGGCCTCACCCACCCGCAGCCCCCGCAAGCGCCGCAGCTGCAGCGTGGCGGCATCCATCGCGCGCGCCACGCTCACCTCGGGCCTGGGCTTGACGAGGATGATCAGGCCGTTCACCCGGTCGATCTGGAAGCGCTCGCGCGCCGCTTCGAACGGCACGATGCCCGCGATCTCCGGCGCACCGGGCACCTCGAAGATGTTGGTGGGTCGCTGCCACTCACCGATCACGCGGAACGGGCGGCCGCCGATGCGCACGATCGCCCCGATCGGGTCGCGCGCCCCGAACAGCCGGTCCACGGTTCGCTGCTCGATGACTGCGACCGGCGCCCCACTGCGCAACTCCGCCGTCGTGAAGACGCGACCCGTGACCAGTCCACCGCCCAGGATCTCCATGTAGCGATCGTCGGCGCCGAACACGCCCAGGATCTGAGTGCGCGTGCCGGCGTATTCGAAGCGGTTGAACAGTTGCGTCCAGATCGCCGCGTAGTGGATCTCGGGCAGGCGGGCGATCGCCTCGGCTTCCTCGGGCGCCAGGGCGGGGCGGATCCGCACTTCGCGCGGCAGCGCGTCCGGGTTGAGCGGTGTGGACGAGAAGAACCGCAGGATGCGGAACGTGGTAGGCCCGACGACCTCGAGCGTGTTGACGATCTGCTCCCGGAACCCCGCCACGATCGACGCCATGGCCATGACCGTGGCGATCCCGATGACCACCCCGAGGATGGTGAGCCCCGAGCGCAGCTTGTTGATCCGGAGCTGGTCCAGCGCGATCAGCCAGCCTTCGCGAATCGAGTGGAGGGCCATGCTACTCGGCGCGCAACGCTTCGATCGGGTTGAGGCGTGCCGCTCGGTGCGCGGGGTAGACGCCGAACACGATGCCCACGCTGATGCCGAGGCCGAGCGCCACGGCGACCGACCACCCGGTCACGCGGGCGGGCAGGGGGGACGCGACTTGGACGAGTGCGGCCAGAGCGCTGCCGGCGAGGAGACCGGCGATGCCGCCGAGCAGCGAGAGGATGGCCGACTCTGCGAGGAACTGGCGCCGGATGTCGCGCCGCGACGCGCCGAGCGACTTGAGGATGCCGATCTCACGGGTGCGCTCGGTGACGCTCATCAGCATGATGTTCATGATCACGATCCCGCCCACCACGATCCCAATGCCGACGACGGCGGGTACGACGGTGAAGATGACGCGGGTGAGCTTGCCCCAAAACGCGATCAGGCCTTCGCCGGTATCGAGAGTGAAGTCGTTCTCTTCACCGGGCCGCAGCCGGTGCGCAACGCGCATCGCCTCCTCGGCGCGCAGCATCCCACCTGCCACGGCGGCGGCCTGCGGCATCTTGACAGAGATCACGGTGGTCTGCCGCCGCCCGTACAGCGACTCGAAGGTGGTGAGCGGGAGCATGACGAACCCGTCCCAGGACTGCCCGAGGACCGTGCCCTTCTTCGCGATGACGCCCTTGATGGTGAGCTGCGTGCCGCGCACCCGAATCACGCGGCCTACGGCGACCTCCGGGGCGCCGAACAGCTTCTCCGCCACGTCGAAGCCGAGCACCGCGACCAGCCTCCGCTGCTGCTCGTCGACGTCGGTGAACGGCGCCCCGGCCGCGAAGACGTAGTCCTGCACCACGACGAACGGCGGGGTGACCCCGAAGATGAGGACGTCGCCCACGGTACGGTTCCGCCACTGCACGTCCGCCATCGGCGTGGGCCAGCCGGACTGGAGCGAGATCGCCTGCGCGTCGGGCAACGCGTGCTCTACGTAGGGGATGTCCTCGGGCGCGATGATCGGTCGCCGCTGAATCTTCTTCCATTCCTGGTCGTCGATGAACCCGATCTGGATCGGGTCGCGGCGAATCTGGAACGCATTCAGGCCGACGATTGCCCCAGCGAGTCGCTCGCGCACGTAGGCGTTCATGCCCTGGATCACGGCCACCACCGCGACGAGGAACCCGACCGACACGATGATCCCGAGGAGCGTGAAGAACGAGCGGAGCTTGTGGCTCCACGCGGTCTGGAGGGCCTGGAGAATGGCTTCGGAGAGGGGCATGAGATTACAAAATAGCGGGAAGCGGGATGCGAGATGCGGGATGGGTGGGTGCGGGGCCGCATCCCGCATCCCGCATCCCGTTATTCGTACCTCAACGCCTCGACCGGATCGAGTCGCGCCGCGCGACTGGCTGGATACAGTCCGAATCCGACGCCAGTGAGGGCCGACGCGGCCAGCGCGGCGACAATGGACCACAGGGGGACGTGGGCCGGGATCGGCGTGAGGCTGGCGACGGCGAACGCGAGCGCACCGCCTACGAGCATCCCGACCGCGCCGCCGACGAGGGTCAGGGTCGAGGCCTCGACGAGGAACTGCCACAGGATCGCGCGCCGCGTCGCGCCCAGCGCCTTGCGCACGCCGATCTCTCTGGTCCGCTCGGTCACGGAAATCATCATGATCGCGACCACGCCAACGCCCCCGACGATGAGACCGATGGACGAGAGCACGAGCATCACGAGGAAGAACATGCCGCTGATCTTGTTCCAGGAGTCCAGCAGCTTGTCTTGGGTGACGATCGAGAAGTTGTTCTCTTGCCCCGGCTTGAGCCCGCGCAGGGAGCGCAGTGTGGCCACCACCTCGTCCATCGCCTCCTGTTGGGTGTAGGCGGGTGCCGGCGCGACCGCGAGCCGCATCAATCCCCTCATGTACGGCACGTGTTTGACGAACGCCCCGTGCGGGATCCCGACGAACGGGGGCGTCGCACCGCTGAACAGGTTCGGCGGCGGCACATAGACGCCGATCACCTTGAACGAGGCGCCCGCGACATGGATCGTCTGGCCGATCGGATCGCGCCCGCGGAACAGCTGCTCCTCGAGTTTCGTGTTGATGACCGCCACGGCATCGTTGGCCAGATCTTCCAGCCGCGTGAACGTGCGCCCGGGGTGGACGTCGCCGCCGTTCACCTCCACCCATTGCGCGGACAACCCCGACACCTCGACTGATTCGAGGCGTCGGTCGCCGTACTCCACGGTCGCGGAGCTTTCGTCGCGCCGGGTGACGTAGCGCACGGAGGGGAGCAGGGCGATCCGGTCCGCCTCGACCTCCACGATCTCAGGGTTCCGCCGCCACGGGCTGGACTCGTCGGAACCGTCCGAGACGTTCACCCCCGCTTGGAAGAAGCGCCATACCAAAAACGTCCGCGGGGCGATGGACTCGATCACGTTCGAGACGCTCTGGTTGATCCCGCTGATCATCGCGGCGATCAGCATGACGACCGTCACACCGATGGCGACGCCCAGAATCGTCAAGGCCGCCCGCCGCTTGTTGCCGCGCAGCGAATCGAGCGCAATGCCGACGCCTTCGAACAGGCCGGTCATGTCTCGTGCCGCAGAGCGGCGATCGGATCGAGTCGCGCGGCGCGGCTCGCCGGGTACACGCCGGCGACGACCCCCACGCCAGCGCCGAGCACGACACCGACCAAGATCGACCAGGGCGCCACTGCGGCGGGGAGCGGGGTCAGCGCAGCCACCGCACTCGCCAGCCCGATCCCCAGGGCGACGCCCCCTATGGCCCCCGCCGTAGCGAGCGTCGTGGCCTCGACGAGGAACTGTCGCAGGATGTCGCGTCGCCGGGCGCCCAGCGACTTGCGGATGCCGATCTCGCGGGTTCGCTCGGCCACCGCCATCAGCATGATGTTCATGATGACGATCCCACCCACGACGAGCGAGACGGCGACCAGACCCGGGAGGGCGACGAACAGCACGCGGCTGATCTTGCCCCAGAAATCGAGCACCTCGTCCGCGGTTTCCAGCGCGAAGTCGTTCGGCTCGCGCGGTCGCAGGTGGCGCCGGCTGCGCATGATCGCCTCGGCCTGCGCCATTGCCGCGCGCATCTCCGGCTGCGAGCGTGCCTTCATCGCCACGGCGTCCACCATTCGCGGTTGGCTGACGTAGCTCTTGAGTGGGGCGCTCGCCGGCGCCACCGCGAACTTGTCGAGCGACAAGCCGAACAGGTTGCCCTGTTTCTCGACCACGCCGATCACCCGGTACGGAAGGCCGAAAATCCTCACCTCGCGGCCGATGGGATCCTGACCCTCGAACAGCTTCTCGGCCAACTCGTGCCCCAGCACGAGCACGGGCACTCCGGCTTGAACTTCCTGTTCCGTGAAGGGGCGGCCTTGCTCGACGGGGAGAGCGCGGATGTCGAAGTAGAGCTCGGTCGCCGCGGTGACCGCCACATCCTTTGCTTGCTTGCGCCCGGCCACCAGCGTGGTCCGGGTGCTCGACTCCCACGCGGCGAGCACCGGGACCGTCACGCCGCGCATCACGGCTTGCGCATCTTCATAGCTCACGCGAGGTCGGCGGCGCCACACCCGCCACGTCGAATCGGTGACGTTGCCGAGCTGCACGTCGGGGAACTGCCGCAGACGGAACGTGTTCACGCCCAGGATTGTGCCGGCGAACTTGTCGGTCATATAGCGGTTCATGCCCTGTACGACCGACACGACGGCGATGAGGAACATCACGCCGATGAACACGCCGATGATCGAGAAGGCGCTCTTGAGCTTCTGCGCCCGGATGGTCTGCAGGGCGAGTCGGATGGCCTCGAAAAATGGCATGCTACGTCACCGCGCCGCGCGCCTATTCGTAGCGGAGCGCCTCCACCGGATCGAGCCGCGCGGCCTTTCTCGCGGGAAGGATACCGAACAGCAGGCCGGTGAATGCCGCCAAGCAGAGGGCGAGGACTACGGAGCCGATGGGAACGTAGGACGGCACAGGCGTAGCCTTGGCGAGCACCAGCGACACGAGCCAGCCGACCGCCATGCCGATAATGCCGCCCACGAGCGTCAGGGTTGCCGCCTCGACCAGGAACTGCCACAGGATCTCGCGCCGCGTGGCGCCCAACGCCTTGCGCACCCCGATCTCGCGGGTGCGCTCGGTGACCGAGATCATCATGATCGCGACCACCCCGATGCCCCCCACGAGCAGGCCCACCATGGAAAGGACGATCATCAGGACGCGGGCCACCAGCGTGAAGCTGTTGATCGCCTGCACGTACACGTCCTGCGTGATCGCGTCGAAGTTGTTTTTCTGGCCGGGCCGGAGCCCCCGCTTCTCGCGCATCGCCATCGTCACGTCGTCGATGGCGCGCTCCACCGACACCGAGTCCTGGGGCACCACGAACATGTCCATCCAGCCGGGGAAATACGGCAGATCTTTGGTGAAGGTGCCGTGCGGAATCATCACCTCGGGTCGGTCGCCGTCGCCGAACAAACGCGGCGGGGGGTCATAGACCCCGACCACGTCATACGGCACGCCACCGATCTTGATGCGCCGCGCGATGGGTTCGCGTTGGCCGAACAGGTTCTCGGCGAGCTTGGTGTTCACGACCGCGACGTGGCTGTTGGCGGCGTCCTCGAGGTGGGAAAACGAGCGACCGGGGTGAATGTGTCCGCCTTCGATCATCGGCCAGTCGGCATCCCGGCCCCGAACGTTGATCGCCGACAGGGTGTGGCCTTCGAAGTTGATGTCTGCCAGGGTGTTCTCGTCCACGACCACGAACGCGATGGTCGGCAGCTGCTCCAAGCGCCTCGCTTCCTCTATGGTCACCGGGGGTCGGCGCCGCCATGGATCGGGATCTTCCGGGTCCTCGTCCTGCCCGCCCCAATAGCGCCCGACCCAGAACGTCTTGGGCCCGAGCGACCCGAGCATGTCGGAGATGCCCTTGTTGAATCCGCTGATCAACGCCCCGATGACCATGACGACGGTGACGCCGATGGCAACGCCCAGGATCGTGAGGGCCGCCCGCATCTTGTGCGCCCGCAGCGAAGCCAGGGCGATGCCGACGCCTTCGAACAGGGCGGTCACGCGTTACTCCTGGCGCAGCGCCGCAATGGGGTCGAGCCGCGCGGCCCGACTCGCGGGGTAAACGCCGGCGATCACGCCGACGCCAGCGCCCATGATGACGCCCAGCACCACCGACGCTGGTGACACCGAGGCGGGGAGCGGGCTCACGGCGTTGATCAGTAGCGTGAGTCCGATCCCGGCGACGATGCCGAACGTGGCGCCGACGGTGGCGAGGGCAGCTGATTCAGCGAGGAACTGCCGCAACACGTCCCGGCGCCGGGCGCCGAGCGACTTCCGCAACCCGATCTCGCGAGTCCGCTCCGCCACCGACATCAGCATGATGTTCATGATCACGATGCCGCCGATCACGAGCGACACGATCACCACGCCCGGGAGGACGATCACGAGAATGCGGCTGATTCCGGCCCAGAATCGCTGCACCCCCTCGGATGTGTCGAGCACGAAGTTGTTGTCCTGGTTGGGGCGCAGGTGGTGCCGGCTGCGCATGACCCCCTCCGCCACCTCCATGGCCTCGCGCATCTCGACCTCGGACCGCGCCTTCACCAGAAGGGCGTCCACCACGCCGGGCGGGTTCACGAGGCTCTGGGCAGGTGCGAAGGCGGGCACGACCACGAAGCGGTCGAGCGGGAATCCCAGGACGCTGCCCTGCTTCTCGACCACGCCGATCACCCGATAGCCGATGCCGCCGATCCGCACGCTGCGCTCCAGCGGTGTCCGATCGACGAACAGCCGCTTGGCCACCGCGTCGCCCAGGACCGCCACCGGGACGCCCGAGCGATTCTCCTGGGCGGTGAAGGGCCGTCCGATGGCGATCCGCAGGTTCTTGATTTCGAAGTACCGCTCGCTCGCGGCGACGAGCTGGATGTCGCGCGCTTCCTTGCCGCCGTAGAAGACGGAGCCGTTATCGTCCGACTGCCAGGCCGTGACGACGGGCATGGTCAGCGCCGCCGTCACCGCCTCCGCGTCGCTGAACTTGATGCGGGGGCGCCGCCGCCACGCCCGCCAGACCGAGTCCGGCACGTTGGCCGCGAACATCGGCCGGCGCCGCAGCTGAAACGTGTTCACCCCGTACAGGGTCTGGGCGAACTTCTCGGTCATGTAGCGGTTGACGCCGTTCACGATCGACCAGGCAGCGATGAGCGAGGCGACGCCGATGAACACACCGAGCAGCGAGAAGCCGCTCTTCAACTTCTGGGCCCGGATGGTTTGGAGTGCGAGCCGGAACGCTTCGAAAACCGGCATCTAGGCCGCCTGGCGCTGATCCGTGGCGATCAATCCATCCCGTAAGGTCACGACGCGGGCTGCGTGCGCGGCGATGTCGTGCTCGTGCGTCACCATCACGATCGTCTGGCCCTGCCCGTGCAGCGCCGCGAACACCTGCATGATCTCGCCGCTCGTCGTGGAATCGAGGTTTCCGGTGGGCTCGTCCGCGAGCAGGATCGAGGGCTCGTTGACGAGCGCCCGCGCGATGGCCACGCGCTGGCGCTGCCCGCCCGACAACTCGTTCGGCCGGTGCTGCATCCGGTCGGCGAGCCCCACGCGCTCGAGCGCGTGCACCGCCTGGGCCCGCCGCTCGCGCGCGCCGTGCCCGGCGTAGATCAGGGGCAGCTCCACGTTGTGCAGCGCCGTGGCGCGGGGCAGCAAGTTAAAGGTTTGGAAGACGAAGCCGATCTCTTTGTTGCGGATGCGGGCCAGCGCGTCGTCGTCCAGGTCAGAGACCTTCTGGGCGTTGAGCCAGTACTCACCCGACGTGGGCGTGTCGAGGCAGCCGATCAGGTTCATGAGCGTCGACTTGCCGGACCCGGACGGGCCCATGACGGCCACGTACTCGTTCTTCTTGATCTGCAGGCTCACGCCCTGCAGCGCGCGTACCACCTCGCCCCCCATGTCGTACGCGCGCGTGAGCTTGTGCGTCAGGATGACGATGTCGGGGAGCGGCGTGTCGCCGGTGCGGAATGTCTGGAGCGCGGGCGCGGTCATGGTGTGGTCTTCTTTTTCGCCGAGTCGGCTGACTGCTTCATCGCGCGCACCCGCGCGCCTTCTTTTAGATCGCGGATCGCCTGGTAGGGTCCTGCGACGATCGTCTCGCCGGACTTCAGGCCCTCCGTCACTTCGAAGTACTCGTCCCCGGCGATGCCGACCTTGACCTGCCGGAAGTTCGCCACGCCGTCCTTGACCACGAACACGCCCTCCGTCTCCTTCTTCTTCCGGGCGCTCGTGTCCGCCGGGGTCTCGGTCGCCCCCGGCTTGTTCTCGCGTACCGTCAGCGCGATGATCGGGATCGACAGCACCTGTTTGCGCGTGTCGGTCACGATCCGCGCCGTGGCGGACAGATCGGGGCGGATGTCGCTGGGCGGCTTGTCGAGCGTGATCTCCACTTCGTAGTCCACCGCCCGGTCGTTCTGACCGGTCGCTGTCGACGTCGCGTCGCGCACGCTCGAATTGGACACCTTGGTCACGCGACCGATGAAGACGGTGTCGGGGAACGCGTCGATCGAGACCTCGACGGAGTCGCTGAGGTGGACGCGCACCACGTCGGTCTCGTCCACCTTCACCTTGGCCTGGATCACCGACAGGTCCGAGACGGTCAGCAGCAGGCCGATGTCCTTCGAGAACGTGCTCGGCACCGCCACCTCACCCTCCTCTACCGCGAGCCGCGTCACACGCCCCGTCATCGGCGCAATGAGCGTCGTCTTGCGGAGGTTGTCGCGCGCCGACTGCATGGCGGCCCGCGCCTGCTCCACCTGGTGCTGCGCGGCGTTCAGGTTCGACTCGGCGATATCGAACGCCGTCTGCGCCTGCTCGAGCTGCTCCGTGGAGATCAGGTTGGGGCTCTGCGTGTGGAGCTCCTTGGTGCGGCGCAGGGCGCGCTCGGACTGGTCCAAGTTGGCCTTGGCCTGTACCGCCGCCGCCTGCGCCGAGGCCATCGTGGCCGCCGCCTGCTGCAGGTTCGCCTCGTAGATCGTCGGGTCGATCTGGATGAGGAACTGGCCTTGCTTCACGAAGTCGCCCTCGCGCACCGCGATCTTCGTGATGCGTCCCGTGATGTCGGCCGAGACGTCCACCTTCTTCTTGGGCTGGATCTTGCCGCTCGCGGTCACGGCGGCGACGAGGTCACGCCGGCCCGCGGTCTCGAACCGCACTTCTTGTCCGCGGTCCCTGCGCGCGGCGGCGCTGATCACCACGAAGCCGACGATGACCACCGCCGCGCCCGCACCCACCAGCAACTTGCTGCGCTTGGACATGACTGTCGGATCCTCCGGTTACCGCAGCGGCCGGCCTACCGCCGCTTCGAGCGCGGCCAGCGCCTTGTGATAGTCGTACCCGGCGTTGATATAGTCGGTCTCGGCGCGCAGCGCCGCCACCTGGGCGTCCAGCAGCTCGAAGAACGTCCCCGAGCCGACG
>Ga0114129_10003818_pt1 | contig 21236 bp, 19 predicted proteins | sample RhiMetdeltSRZDD1_FD_80071 | JGI IMG/M metagenome (GOLD analysis project Ga0114129, IMG submission 80071) | Populus rhizosphere microbial communities from Tennessee, USA - Rhizosphere MetaG P. deltoides SRZDD1 (version 2) (version 2) | ecosystem: Host-associated > Plants > Roots > Rhizosphere >... | reverse complement strand
CTTCGAGCTGGCGCGGAATTCGTCCTGGGCATAGCCCGCGTAGTAATCAACCAGGTACTCCGCGGGCGTCGCATAGACGATGCTGCCGGTCGCCGGATATCCGAGCAGAAAGCTGGCGAACGCATCGCCGCCCGACGCGGTGGGCGTCGGGGCCGTGAACGCTTGCGTGAAGGTGTAGGTGCCCGCGGATGAACTGAACGTTCTGGTCGTGGCGCCCATGCGGCGATATTCCGCGCCGAACTTGAACGTGTGGCTCCCCTTGAGATGCGAGATTGACGCGTTGGCGGTCTGAGTCAGATGTGTCGTGCGACTCGGACCGTTGTTGCCGAGGATGTTCGTCCCCCCGTACCCGGTGATGCTCACCTGCGGAAACGTGTTGAACGTCATCGCGCTCACGAGGCTCGACGGCAGGCCGAGCGTCGAGGCATCGAATGCCGGGTAGTTGCCACCGAAGTCCTTGAACCGGTTGTAGCCGTAACGCACCGCGATGGCCGTGCTGGCGTTCGGCACGAAGATGTTGTTCAGCGCGACGAAGTCGACCGTGCGAAACAGCAGGCTTGCGCCGGGATCGCCCGCGACTGTTCCAAACGATCCATAGAACGCTGAACCAGGCTCCTGTGTGTGCTGATGTGCATACATGCCTGTCGTCGTCCAACGATCGGTCCACCGCTGATCGACCTTCAGCGTTTCCTGGTTCTGTGGTCCGTCGTCGAGCGTCGCCTGTCCGTTGAACGACTTGCCAGCGGCCGGCACTGGCATCGGCTTCAGCATCGCCAGGGCAACAGGATTGATTCGATCTGCGGGAATCACGTTGCCGGGAAACGGATCGCGCAGGATGACGCCGTTGACGGTCCGCGTCGTCAGCGGGTCGTAGATGGTCACGAGCTGAGCGGCGCTGTTGCGCGTCTGGGAAAAGTCGCCGGCGCGCTCGGCCTCCGTCGGCAGTGTGAGGACGTTGTTGCGGGTGCTGCGCTGCTTGTAATCGTCGGTGCTGAACCAGAAGAACGTCTTGTCCTTCATGATCGGACCACCGAGCGAACCCGCCCAGTTGTAGTAGTACTGCGGCGGGTTCTCCAGACCTGCCCGCTTCGCGAAGAACAGCGTCCCGGTGGCCGCACCGGGCTTGCTGACGAGCAGCGCGCTTCCGTGCCAGGTATTCGATCCCGAACGCGCCGTGGTGTTGAAGACGCCGCCGGCCGCGTGGCCCATGTCGGCCTCGTAGGTTTTGGTTTGCACCTTCAACTCTTCGACGGCTTCCATCGATGGCGCGATGGTCGGGCGATTGGTCAGGTCCGTGATCGACACGCCTTCAATCAGGTAGCCGTTGCCGCGGCGTGGCCCGCCTCCAAGCGAGAGTTGAGACGAGCCCGACTGGTCCTGGTACCGCACGAATTGCGGGTCGCCGGTCTGAATCACACCGGGCGTCGAGATGGCGGCGAAAAACGTGTTGCGGCCGAAGATGGGCAGGTTCTGCAACGCCTCCTTGTCGAGCGACGACGCCTGGGTCGCACTCGCGCGTTCGACGAGCGGCGCTTCGCCGGTGACCGTGATCTGTTCGGAGATTTCACCGACCTCGAGCATGAAGTCGAGCACGGCCGACTGCTGCGTGCCGACGCGGAAGCCTTTGCGCTCTTCGGTCTTGAACCCGGGAAGCGACACGCGGACGGTATAGGTCCCTGGCAGCACACTCGAGAACGCGTACTCACCGACCTCGTTCGTCATCGCCGAACGTGGGGCGTTGGTGCCTTCGTTGATCAGTGTGACTTCCGCACCCGGGATCACACCCTGCGCATCGCGGACGGCGCCGCGCAACGCGCCCTGATAGGTCTGCGCCGCTGCGATTGCCGCGCACGCAAGCACGCACACCACCAACAGACAGACCGTTGCCGGTCTTCCCTCAGACCTTTTCATCTGGACTCTCCTGCCGAAGGGCCCGTCTCGCCGTCGCGATGAGCGAAGCGGGACCACGCTCAGCGTTCGACGCGTGTGTCCGGCGAAAGAGCAAGCGACGCGCCACGCGTGGAACTGGTCGCGCGCGTGAGACAGGTGAGGTGATTTGCTAAGGTTTCATCGGCGATCCGCGACGTCACGCGCCTGCGCACGTTGCGCGCGCGAAGCGACGTCTTCGTCGGAAGGGAGTTGTGAGGGGGATCGAATCTGTCGGATGCGCGTTACAACGACGCGACGATGCGCTGCATCTGTTCGGCTTCGACCATCGAGAATCGCCAGTCATCGGCATCGTGATGAAGCGCGTCGTCGGACCATTCGGCGCGCATCACTCCATTGGCGCCGTGATAGTCAATCCCAAGCAGCAAATGGCCGACCTCGTGAGCCATCACACGCCCGAGCACGATGCCGGCATCGACGCCGACGTGCTCTGCGGCCGTGCGTACCCGATCAGAGAACACCGTGGCGAGCCACCCGCGGTTGGTTTCCTTGACAATGTAGGTGACGCCATACGCCGCAGGGTGAAGCGTGGCGTTGAAAGTCGGCGCGTCGATGACGCGAACGACAACTTCGGATCGCTTCAGGGGTTCATCACACGAATCTGTGCCTCCGGCGCGCTGACCGCACAGCCGGAATGTCACGTTGATGCCAGTGTCGCGAAGGATGACGTCCGCAGCATCGCGAGCGGCGGCGAGTTGATCTGATGGAATGCCGGACGTGTTGTAGAGCCGGACCGTCAGCGTGACGGGAGACTCGGCACGGCTACCGGCCGTCATCAGCAGTGTCGCGCTCAACGCACAGACAGCGGTCACTCTCATCGCGAAGTCACGAAAGCGTATCACTCACGTGATCGTCGCGACGCAGACGTGCGGATTTTCGACGGCGGGCGAAAGATGCAACGTTTTTGTGCCCCGTACACGCAAGAGGCCGACTCGAAGGTCGGCCTCTTGTTCGCGCTGCTCGGCGGGCTATTTTGTCTCGGGCAACAGTGTTACTTTCACGTACCGATTGGGATTCAGATACGTGCGCGCGGCGTCGCGGAGCGCCTCCACCGTGATCTGATCGTAGTACGGCTTCATATCGAATACGTCCTTCACGTTCTCGCCGTACTCGTACTTGAAGATGAGCCGGTTCAGCAGGTACTCGTTCCGCTGACTGTTCGTCTCGAAATCGCGGGTGAGCCCCGCGCGCGCGTCGGTCACCTGGCTGGGTGTCGGACCAAATGTCCTGAACCGCTCAATGACGCGGAACGCCGCGTCCACCAGGCTGTCGGTCCGCGCCGGGTCGCACGCGAAGGTGATCGTGAGGCGGTACTCCTCCGTCGGCTTTTTCGTGTAGTTCGGCTGGACACTGACGCCGTAGGTCCCGCCTAGATCCTCGCGCAGCGTCCGCTGCAGATCGCCGGCGAGCGTTTCTGCCATCGCGCTGGCAATGACGCGGTGCTGTTCGTCATTCTGGAACGGCCCGTTGAAGATGATGCTCACCTGACTGCGCGGCTCGATTCCGCTGCGCACGACGTTGTCCACCACGCCGGCCGGCGGATGCATCCCCACGTCTTTCGGCGCCTCCGTTCGGCGCAGCGACGGCAGGCTGCCGATGTACCGCTCGACCAGCGGCTTCATCGTCGCGAGATCGAAGTTCCCGACGAAGACGAACACAAAGTCACTGGCATCCGCAAAGCGGTCCTTGTAAAAGGCGAGTGACTTGTCGAGGTTCATCTCGTCCAGCCGCGTAGGCGTGAGCGGCTGTGCCCTCGGATGATTCTGGGTCAACGCCGCGCTCACCGCATCGTCGAAGACCGTCTCCGGCATCGACTGTTGGTTGGCGAGCGCAACCTTCAGCTGATCTCTCAACACGCCGAACGCGACGGGATCGGCGCGCGGCGCGGTAAACCGAAGGTAGATCAGTTGAAACATCTTCTCGAGATCCCTGCGCGACGATCCTCCGGCGAGGCCTTCTTCCGTCGGCCCGATGTCGGCGCGGACGAATGCCGTCGTCCCGGCGAGAACCTTCTGCAGGTCGGTGTTGCGGAATGCACCGACGCCTCCCTGCTCGACCACTTCCGGAGCGGTGGCGGCCGCAATGAAGTCGCGATCCGCGGCGAGTGAGGTGCCGCCCGGACTGACGCCGCGAAACAGAATCTCATCGTCCTTGTAGGTCGTCGGCTTCAACACGACGCGGGCGCCATTGGCCATGCGCCACTCGGTGATGCCAAATGCGTCGTTGTTCGTGGTCGCCGCAACAGCGCCGGCCGTTGGTAGCCGTGCAAGCAGCGGCTGCGTCGAGACCGTGTCCACGTACGCCGTGGTCGTCGCGGCATCGGCGGCCTTGATGACCACCGCCATCCTCGCCTCATTCGGAAGCGTCGCGCGATCCTTGTCAGGCGCCACGACGACGACCAGGCGGCTGCGATCCGGCACCCATTCCTTTGCCAGCGTATTCACTTCAGCGAGGGTGATCTCCGGCGTGAACCGCTGGCTCAGCCCGTATTCGTAGACGATGCCGGGAATCGGCTCGTTGTGGATGAAGTTGCGGACGTATTCGTCAGCGAGCGGCCCGGATGCACTCTTGTCGCGTTCCGCCATCGCCCGCTCCAGATACAGCTGCGTGTTCAACTTTTCGCGATTCAGTTCGGTTTGAGTAAAGCCGAAGCGCGCGGCGCGATTGATTTCCGTAAAGAGCGAAGTCAGCGCACGCTCCACGCCGCCGGGTGGAACCAACGCGCCAAGCGATGTGACCTCCGCGGTCCGTACCAACAAACCGCGATCGGTCTGCGCCCGCAGAAACGGCGCGTTGGGCGAGTTGGCGATCTCGTCGAGGCGCGCGGACAAGAGGGCGCCGAACAGGCGATCCACGATCGAGCGACGGTAATCGCCAATCGTGACGAAGCGGCGCGCCGCCATGCGTACCGAAACGTCAATGCGGGTAGCCGTTGCCTCGGGGTCGGTAATCGTCGTGTAGACAGTGCCGGGCTGGTCGGGCACCGCGAAGGTCGGACGCGGCTTTGGCGAGAGCGACGTCGGAATCGGGGCGAAGTGCGCTTTGATCATCGCCTCGACGGCTGCCTTGTCGACATCGCCGACAACGACGACGGCCATCATGTCCGGCCGGTACCAGTCCGCGTAGAACTGTTTGAGCCGCGCCGGATTGGCATTCTGGATGATTTCGGGAGTCCCGATCGGCAGCCGGTCCGCATAGCGCGACCCTTTGAGCAGCATCGGGAACTGCTTGTTCGAAATGCGCTCGCCCGCGCCGAGCCCCTGACGCCATTCCTCGAGAATGACGCCTCGCTCCTTGTCGATCTCTGTGGGATCGAACGTCACGTTATGGGCCCAGTCTTCGAGCGCGAGCAGCGCGCGATCGATGACGACGGGATTTTCCGTCGGGATCTGCAGCTCGTAGATCGTCTCGTCGAAGCTCGTGTTCGCGTTGACGTGCGCGCCGAATCGCATGCCGAGCGACTGCATGAAGTTGACAACGTCAAGCCGCGGAAAGTGCAGCGTCCCGTTGAACGCCATGTGCTCGACGAAATGCGCGAGGCCGCGCTGGTCTTCGTCCTCGAGCACCGATCCCGCATTGACGGCGAGGCGGAGTTCGGCTCGTCCCTGCGGCTGCCGGTTGAGGCGAATGTAGTAGCGCAGCCCGTTCGGCAATGTGCCGACCGTAATCTGCGGATCGACCGGGACGGCATCGTCCAGTTTCGCCGCAGCGACATTCGGCGGAATCGCCGGCGCCTGCGCGCCGACGATGACCGCCGTAGTGGCAATCGCCGCGAGGAGGACGGTAAGACGGAAACGCTGTACAAGCTTCATGCGGGCGTTCTTTCGACGTTTATGGCTGCTTGCCGGTCTTTAGATACTGCTGGGATGCTGCTTCGTCTCTGAGCGGCGTCACCTTGTCAGGATCGATGCGTACCATCAGATAGTCAATGTGATCGTCGATTTTCGTGAACAAGTGGCCCGTGCCGGCCGGAATGACGACGACATCGCCCACCTTCAGGTTGTAGCTCTTCCCGTTGCGGATCTCCGACCCGTTGTTACCCGGGCCGTTGAACAGCCGCACGGTTTCCTGCGTCGCGGGCCGCCGCACCATGTTCGTGATGTCGGGCCCCAGCACGAGCGTCGCGGAGCCGTCGATGATGTGATACACCTCGCTCACCAGATCGTGTTCGGCGACTGAGTCCTTCGCCGGCTGCGCCAGCTTCCCGCGATGCACCATGCCGATGCCGATATGCGCCTTGCCGATCTCGATGTCGCGCACCTGCTGATCCACCAGGTTCTCCTTAACCGCCTTCTGCCGATAGGCTTCCAGCTCCGACAGTGGGATGTAGGTACCGGGGCACATGTTGCAGCTCGGTTTGGGATTTGGATTGTTTGCCTGCGCCGCCAGCGCCACGACGGCCGTCACCGCTCCGAGTACGCCGATCAGCATCCGTCTCATATATCGTCCCTCCGCGGGGCGTATGTTACTGCGTCCGGCGACTTGCATCGGTGGGGTCCGCCTTTAGGCGAACCTGGAGGCATTGGTAAAGCTGTATCAGTGGGATGGAGAGATTCGGAAGGTCCGGCTAAAGCCGAACCCCACCGGTGATTCCCGCCGGATCCAGGCTGGTGATCACTGCGATTCAGGCTGGTGATCACTGCCGATTAAGGCTGGTGATCAGCGATCACCCTTGGTTCAATCGACGATGCTTGGATCCGGCAGGCAACATCGGTGGGGTCCGCCTTCAGGCGGACCTTATGGCAACTTGCTGACAGTCACCTTCTTCAGCTCAACCCGCATGGTCGGAGTCTCACCATTCACCGGCACCTGCTCGATCTTCTCGACGACATCCATCCCTTCCACCACTCTGCCGAACGCCGAGTACTTCCCGTCGAGCACGGGAGTACGGGCAAGGACAATGAAGAAGGACGTGTCGCCGCTGGCCGGGTCGTCGCCATGCGCGAGCGAGACGGTTCCCTTGTCGTGCTGGATGTCGTTGAACTCCGGCGCCATCTTGCGGATGTAGCGGTCCTGCGTGATGTCGAGCGGCTCGCTCCGCGTCGGCAGAAAGCCACCCTGGATGACGAACCCCTTCACCACACGGTGGAACGCGGTGCCGTCGTAGAAACCGATCGAGGCAAGCCGCAGGAAGTTCCGCACATGGTTCGGCGCCTTGTCGGGCGAAAACTGGAGGGTGATGTTCCCCATCGACGTCTCGAGCACCGCGCGGTATTTCGACAGCTCCTCTGCGCTCTCCGTTGTGAACGGCTCCGGACCGGCGGCGGCCCTGTCGCGGATGGTGACCTTGGTCATGACCACGCGCTGTTTCGGAACCGTGTTGTCGGCTTCGACCTGCGAAATCTTCTGCGCCACGTTCAGTCCTTCGGCCACGCGTGCAAACACGGTGTACTGACCGCTCAATGGCAGCTGGTCGAAGATGCAGATGAAGAATTGCGCGCCGCCGCTGTCGGGCATCCCCGGCGCGAGCGTCGCCGCGACGGCGCCCCGCGACATCTGCTCGTTGTTGCGCTCGAAGCGAAGTTCGCGCATCCCTCCGGTGCCGTACCGCGCGTTTTGCGAGGGGTCCTTCGAGAGCGGATCGCCGCCCTGGATGATGCCGTTCGGGATGACGCGGTGGAAGATCGTCCCGTCGTACGCGCCCTCGCGCGCGCGCGTGATGAAGTGCGCGACGTGATTCGGCGCCGCATCGGCAAGCAGGTCGAGCACGATTGTGCCCATCGTGGTCTCGATCACGGCCTGCTTGTTCTGCAGCTCGCTCGCCGAGAGCGTATTGACGAAGTACGTGTCCGCCGGCGGCTGCGGACGTGCGGCCGGTGGACGCGGCGGCGCAGGACTCTGCGCTGGCCGTGGCGGCGCCGCCTGCAGATCGCCGAGCAACAGGAGGAGTGTGAGCAGCGCAATCATTCGGCGATTATAGGCATTCTGCTACCATTGCCGTGGGCGTGAGTTCCCAGGCAACAGCGCAAACGCGCGACGTGTCGATGTACGAACAGTATTTCGGGTTCGTACAACCTCCTTTTACTCTTACCCCCGACCCTCGATTCCTTTACCGCAGCGAGTCGCATGAAGAAGCGATCACGCAGCTGCGTCAGGCCATCCACCGCAAGGAAGGATTCATCGTCCTGACGGGCGACATCGGCACGGGCAAAACGACAACGTGCCGCGCGCTGCTCGAGCAACTCGATGCACACGTGTTCACCTCGCTCATCCTCAATCCCTTTCTGTCGGTGGAAGAACTGCTCCGCGAGGTGCTGCTCGATTTCGGGGTCGTCTCCCGCGAGGGCGTCCGAAGCGGACGGATTTCGACCGCGAGCAAACACGAGTTAATCAGCACACTGCACGATTTCCTGCTGTCGCTGATGGCGATTCACGGCAGCGCCGTGCTCATCATCGACGAGGCGCAGCACCTGTCGCCCCAGATCCTCGAGCAGATTCGCATCATCTCGAATCTCGAGACCAACGAATCGAAGCTGCTCCAGATCGTGTTGGTCGGCCAATTGAACCTCCTCGACGTGCTTGCAGCGGCGGAGATGCGACAGCTGGATCAGCGCATCTCGATTCGCGCGGCGCTCAAGCCGCTCACTCGCGAGGAGGTCGAGGCCTATATCGCCCATCGCCTCTGGGTGGCGCGCGGCTCGACCGCGGTTACCTTCGAGCCCACCGCGCTCGATCGGGTCCACGCGTACACAGGTGGGGTGCCGCGGATCATCAACCTCCTGTGCGATCGATCGCTGATGCAATCGGCACAGATGCGCGTCAACAGGGTGACCCCCGCAATCATCGATGAAGCGGCGGCAAGCATCGGCCTCAAGCTTCCGATACCCGGCCGGGGGAAACGGAAGGGTGCGAGCGTCGAAGCAAAGCGGTGGCGCGCCGTCGGAATTGCAGCTGGCGTTCTCGCACTGCTGGTCGCAGGGATGATCTGGCTCGTTCCCCTCGATCAGCTGATCGAGGCCGCAGTGCCGCCACCGCCTGGGCCGCCGCCGTATCAGTCGCGTTATCCGTACGGAGCGAAGCCGATTCCGCAGCCTGATCTGCTGTTGCCGCCGCCTCCGACCCCGCCGTCGCCGGCTGAAGCACCCTAGCGCTTCATCTTCCGCGCGCGCTCCTCCTGCTGCCGCGCAAGCTCGGCGAGCTCGTCCTGCAGCTTCAGATAGCTTTCGAGCCGATCCGCGCGCACCGTCCCATCGGCAACAGCGGCTTTGACCGCGCACCGTGGTTCGTCGCGATGACGGCAATCCGTGAAGTGGCAGCCGACAGCAACCGCTTCGATGTCGTCGAACGTTTCGCGAACCGCCTCTGAGGCGTCCCACAGCTGGAGCTCGCGCATACCAGGTGTGTCGATGATGAGTCCACCGTCGGGCAGCATCACCAGCTCGCGATGACTCGTCGTATGCCGGCCGCGTGAGTCGGCGGCGCGCACTTCCTGCGTCCGCTGAATATCAGCACCCACGAGACGGTTGATGATGGTGCTTTTGCCGACGCCCGACGACCCGAGCAGCGCCGCCGTGCGTCCGGGTGCGAAATGATCGCGTATCGGCTCGACGCCCTCGCCCGCTCTCGCGTTGACGACATGTACGACGACATCGCCGGCGAGGCTCGTGACCTCCCTGAGGTGAGCGGCCAAATCACGGCACAGATCGGGTTTGGTCAACAGGATCGCCGGCGAAGCGCCGCTCTCGCGCGCCATGAGCAGGTATCGCTCCAGTCGCCGCAGGTTGTAATCGCCGTCCAGCCCCATGACGATGAACACCATATCGACGTTGGCGGCGACCACCTGTTCGCCGGTGGGTTCTCCCGCCGCACGACGCGTAAACGCGCTGTGGCGCGGAAGCATGGCGAGAATGACGCCGCGATCTTCGGAGGCGCGTTTGCGGACGGCGACCCAGTCACCGACTGCGGGCAGTTCGGCGCGACTCGTCGCGCGATGCTTCAACCGGCCTGCCGTGACCGCGTCGAGTTCGCCGTCGTCAACGTAAATGCGGAAGATCTGATTGAACTCGATCGCGACGCGGCCTGGATGAACGTCTTTCTTCGATTGCCATGGCTCGTAGGCGGCGGCGAATCGATCGTCCCATCCGAGATCCGCGAGCCTCATCGAGGTGTGGCCTCCTTGTTTCTTGCCGCGCGTAGCGCTGCCGTCGCTGCCGTGCGAAACGCGTCCGTCCATTCGTGGCCGCCGTCAAAGACGCAGACATCGACACGCGCATCGATCTTGGCCAGTGCGGCGCGGTCGGCGGCCTCTTTGGTCTCGGTGTACCACTCATCGCGGGTTCCGCGCCCGATGAGGATCGGCGGAAGAGGAACCAGCCGATCCTCGATGATGTCGGGCGGCACATCACCCGCAAGAATGATCAGCGCGTCGGCACGGTAGTGCGCGGCAGCCCGGTAGGCCATCGCAGCGCCTTGCGAAAAGCCGGAGAAGACAAGCGGTTCGCGAGTCGGATAGTCGGCGCATACGCGGCTCACAACGCGGCCGACGTAATCGAGATTGTCGGAGATGGCGAGCGCTCGATCCTCCCGCGTCATCCAGCTCGAGACGACTCGATCTTGACGCGTGTAGAACGGATGCAGTGCCTGGACGCACACGAGCAACCACTCTGCGGTTCCCGGAATTGTGCGCAGCGCCTCCATGTGATCGCCCGCAGTCTCGGCATACCCATGAAAGCCGACGAGCAGTGGCCATGGCGGTGCAACGTTCGGCACGCGGACAAGGAAGCGCCCATGCGTCCGCGCCTCGATCGTGTGCACCGAGACGTCGCTCATCAATCCGGCAGGTTGCGGCGCAGGTGAACGGCGTCCGCCTTCTTTCGCACGCGCAGGTTGATCATCTCGACGAAAACGGAGAACCCCATGGCGAAGTAAATGTACCCTTTCGGTACGTGCTGGCCGAAGCCTTCCGCAATCAGCGAGAGGCCGATCAACAGCAGAAAGGCCAGCGCCAGCATCTTGATCGTCGGATGCCGCTCGACAAAGGCCGCAATTGACGTCGAGGCGACGAGCATGGTGATCACCGCAATGACGATCGCGGCAATCATGATCGTCACGTGCTCGGCCATACCGACGGCGGTGATGACGGAGTCCAGCGAGAAGACGAGGTCGAGAAGGAGAATCTGGGTGATGACGCCGGCAAAGGACACGCTCCGGGGCGCTGCGTGGTGGGGCGAATCGCCTTCGAGGCTCTCATGAATCTCGCGAGTCGCCTTGAAGATGAGGAAGAGGCCGCCGCCCGCGAGGATCAGCGACCGCCCCGAGAGGTCAATGCCGAAGGGAGAAATCAGCGGTCGCGTCAACCCCATCACCCAGACGATGGACAGCAGAAGCGCGATGCGCATAAACATCGCGAGAAACAGCCCCGTCCGGCGTGCGGTCTCCCGTTTCGCGGCAGGCAGCTTTCCCGCCACGATCGCAATGAAGATGATGTTGTCGATGCCGAGGACGATCTCGAGCACGGTGAGCGTCAGGAGCGCAGCCCACCCCTCGGCCGTCGTCATCCAATCCATCTGGCTGGTGGTTGGTGGTTAGTCGTTCGTGATTAATGATTCGCCGTTGGTCGTTAACGGCTCGTCGTTTCGCGCGATTTCGTCTCCGGAAGATCTGCGAGTGGCCCCCAGGTGTCAGGGTCCTGCCAGACGAGAGTAGATAGATATAAGGACACGTCTTCAGCTGAATAAGACGACGCGATCGCCTTGGCAGCCTGCTTCAGAGCATCTGCCGTCGGCGGCGTAACCTCTTCCTCTGCGATGATGCCTTCTTCATGCTTGATGCCAAGCGCGTCGAGAAACGCGCCCATCATCGCCCGTTGATGCTGAAGGTGATACGCCACGAGCATCCGCGCCGCGATCATTTCGGAGACCGCCGGCATCGACAGCAGGTACTGCGTCTTCTTCTCGACCGGCATCGCAATGACACTTTTGAGCCGGAACTTGATGCGCTGAGCGATCAGGTTGACCGCTTCCGCCTGTTCGTTGGCGGCGTGCTCGTCGTGCCAGAACGCGTCCGCAGCCTGACGCTTCTTCTCGGCACTCAGTTGTTTCCAAAGCTGCGAAGGACGAGGAATGTCAGGCAGTTCTGCTGCGTCGGCCATGGTCGAATCGATACGTTAACATAGCGACTCTATGCCACGCTTGAGCGTTGAAGGTTTTCCGACGGTTGATGTCCCAAACGGCAAGCGACTCGTGCTCGCCATCGAGCAGGATGCGCACGTGGACATCCTTCATGCCTGCGGCGGCAACGCGCGCTGCACGACGTGCCGCATCGAGTTCATCGATGGCGAACCGCCGCGCATGACGATGGCCGAGAAGACGCGGCTGGAAGAGCGGGGACTGGTGGGTGTTCGCCTGTCGTGTCAGATCGTCTGCGACCACGACATGGCCGTGCGCGCGATCAGCCGGCTGACGGGAAGCGGGCGGCCCGACCCAGGCAAGACGCCTGAGCCGACGATACAGCCGCCGCCGGAATGGACTGTGTACCTGCCGCCTGCGAGCTAACCACGCGGCGTGCTATTCGGCCTTTCTTCGAAGAATGGAAACAATTTCTTCCCCGCCGATCAGGGTCTTTCCAACCGTCATTCCCACGAACTCGTAACCAGCCGCCGTGGAGTCGCGAAGCTCTTTCTCCATTGTCGATGTCTTGCTGATCGTCGACGTTTTCCCGGTAGCCAGCAGCTTGTACTGAACGTGTGGTTGATTTGAGGTCCGCGTCATGATCACCACCACTTCGGATCCTCCGAACGCGGTGTCCCCGCCCATCACACCTGCGAACCGGAAGCCTGCCTCCGCCGCATCGTTCATTTCCTTCTCCATCGTGGAAGTTTTGGCGGTGGCGAGCACGCGGACGTCCTGTTGGGCTCCAGGCCCCACGATGACGGAGCACAGCATCAGAAGGGTCGCCGCAAACGTACGCATCACTATTCGATCGAAACTTTCCGCAGCAGATTGAAATCCGACAGCATCTTGCCGGCGCCGAGGACCACCGATGACAGCGGGTCTTCCGCAACCGACACGGGCAGGCCGGTTTCCGCTCGCAAACGCTCATCCATCTTCTGCAGGAGCGCGCCGCCGCCGGTGAGCACGATCCCGCGATCGCAGATGTCGGCCGCGAGCTCCGGCGGTGTCCGCTCGAGGCCATCGCGGACCGCCTGGATGATCATCCTGATTGGCTCCGCGAGCGCCTCGCGGATCTCTCCGTCCGTCATCGTCACCGTCGTCGGCTTTCCTTCGAGCTGATGACGGCCTTTCACTTCGATGGACTTCGACTTTTCGAGCGGCGCCGCGGACCCGATTTCCATCTTGATGCGTTCGGCCGTTCGCTCACCGATGAGCAGGTTGTGCTCCTTGCGCGCCCAGAGCGTAATCGCGTCGTCCATCGCGTTGCCCGCGACACGCACTGACTTGCTGTAGACGGTTCCGGCCAGCGACAGTACGGCGATGTCCGTCGTCCCGCCACCGATGTCGACGACCATGTTGCCTGAGGCTTCGGTGATTGGCATGCCCGCGCCGATCGCAGCCGCCATCCCCTCTTCAATCAGATGGACCTCACTCGCCTTCGCGCGATACGCGCTGTCTTTCACGGCACGACGCTCGACCTGCGTGATCTCCGACGGCACGCCGATGACGACGCGCGGGCGGACCCAACGCTTACCTTTGTGCGCCTTGCGGATGAAGTAGCCGAGCATCCGCTCGGCCGCTTCGAAGTCGGCGATGACGCCGTCGCGCATCGGCTTGATCGCGGTGATGTTGGTCGGCGTGCGCCCCAGCATCTCCTTCGCTTCGTTGCCCACGGCCTCGATCTGCGCGTTGGTCGTGTTGAAGGCGACGATCGACGGCTCACTCAGGACGATGCCGCGCCCGCGCGCAAACACGCAGGTGTTCGCGGTTCCAAGATCGATCGCCAGGTCGTTTGAGAAAACTGCCAACGCTCCGAGCAGCACGAGGCCTCCGTTTTTCGCTGTAGGTGGGGAGCTTCTATCTAACGCGGTTATCGGCCGTTAACTGCCGGGCTTCACTGGCAGGGAGATGCCCCAACCTCAACCAGCACAGCTCGTTGGCGCTTTGAAAATCGAGTGGTTGCGTCGACGGCGCGGCGCTATACGCAACTGCACAGCTCACCTGTTCCAATTCTGTGTGTCGTGTTCAGTCGTGGCACTGCGCTTGCCTCGATTGAGGGTTGGAGGACCTCATGAAGAAGGACAAGCCGTCGCTGGACGACCCGCTCGGCATCGCCGACGCGCCGGTGCCCAAGGACGCAAACGATATTCACGCCACCAACGACCCGGACGAAGTTGCACGCCGCCGCGCACGCGCGCGTGGCGAGACCGAACCGGAAGTCAGGGGCCCGGGTGACGATGTCAACGATGATGGCTTCGGCGCCACCTCGATTGACATGGGGTACGGCGGCGAAGGGAACGCGATTCGGAAAAATCGACCCTAAGCAGAGGCGGCCCTGAAAGGGCGTCCTACTCTGGCCGCGGACGCTGGTTCGCGGCCAGAATCTTTTTCCGCAGCCGGATCGTCTTCGGCGTCACCTCGACCAGTTCATCGTCGTTGATGAACTCAATCGCCTGCTCGAGGCTCAACACGCGCGGCGGGATCAAGCGAATCGCCTCGTCGGCCGTCGATGCGCGCATATTCGTCTGCTTCTTTTCTTTGGTGACGTTGACGTCCATGTCGCGCGGTCGGGAGTTCTCGCCGATGACCATGCCTTCATACACCGGCGTTCCCGGTTCGATGAAGATTTCCCCGCGCTCCTGCAGGTTGTAAATCGCATAGGCCGTCGCCACACCCGTTCGGTCCGCCGCGAGCGCACCAGTCGTTCGCGCGGGAATCGCGCCATGCCACGGCTCCCACCCGCCGAAGATGTGATTCATGATCCCGGTCCCTTTCGTATCGGTCAGGAACTGCGACCTGAAGCCGATGAGACCGCGCGCAGGAATCCGAAATTCGAGACGGACGCGGCCGCTTCCGTGGTTCACCATCTTTGTCGGGACGCCGCGCCGTGTCCCCGCCTGCGCGATCACGACTCCCTGAAATTCCTCGGGTACGTCGATGACGAGATCTTCGACGGGCTCCATCTTCACGCCGTCGATTTCCCTTGTCACGATCTCCGGACGCGATACCTGGAGTTCGTACCCCTCCCGCCGCATCATCTCGATCAGAATCGACAGTTGGAGTTCGCCGCGACCGATGACCTTCATCTGCTCCGGTGTGTCGGTGTCTTCGACACGGAGTGAGACATTGCCGAGCAATTCCTTTGCGAGCCGCTCGCGGAGGTTGCGCGACGTGACAAACTGGCCATCGCGGCCAGCCATCGGTGAGGTGTTCACCCCAAAAACCATCGAGACGGTTGGCTCGTCTATAGCGATTGGTGGAATCGCCACAGGGTGCTCGAGCGACGCAATCGTTTCGCCGATGGTGATCTCCTCGATGCCGGCGAGGCAGACGATGTCGCCGGCCGTCGCGCGCTCGACTTCGATACGCTTGAGACCATCGAACGCGAAGAGTTTCGTAATACGCGTCTGCTGGGTGGCGCCCCCGAGCTTCAACACCGTCACGGGGTCGTTCAAAGCAACCGTGCCGTTGAAGATACGGCCGATTGCGATTCGTCCGAGGTAATCGCTCGAGTCGAGGTTGGCCACGAGGATCTGTAATGGCGCGTCGGGATTGCCGCGCGGAGGCGGCACGTGCTCGACGATCGCCTCGAACAAGGGCTGGAGGTTGTCGCCACGCGTGCCCACATCGATCGACGCCGCACCTTCCCGAGCGTTTGTGTACAGGACAGGGAACTCGATCTGATCCTCAGTCGCGTCGAGGTCGATGAACAGGTCGTAGACCTCGTTCAAGACTTCCTTGGGTCGTGCATCCGATCGATCGATCTTGTTCAGGACCACGATGGGCGGCAGTCCGCGCTCGAGCGCCTTCCGCAGCACGAAGCGCGTCTGAGGCAGCGGACCCTCGGAGGCGTCAACCAGCAGCATGACGCCATCGACCATCGACAACGTCCGCTCGACCTCCCCGCCAAAATCGGCGTGGCCGGGGGTGTCGACGATGTTGATCAGCAGGTCCTTGTAATGGACCGCTGTATTCTTGGCCAGAATTGTGATCCCGCGTTCGCGTTCGAGGTCGATGTTGTCCATTACGCGTTCGGCCACCTGCTGGTTGGCCCGGAAGGCTCCGCTTTGGCGCAGCAGCGCGTCTACCAGCGTCGTCTTGCCATGGTCGACGTGGGCGATAATCGCGACATTCCGTCGCAAGGGGTTCGCGATCAGGCGCGTCTTGCCGTGGGGAGACATCTCTGCAGTATAGGGGGAAAGCTCATCGATACGTCACTTCACCGCTTGATTTGCCGCACGCATGCTCTCTACCATCGTAAGCAGGCCCCGTGAACCACACCCCTCCGGTGCATTCCGTCCTGGTCGTCGATGACGACGTGTCGCTGCGTCCCATGCTCGCGTCGTGGGTCAACCGTTTCGGGTTCTGCGCGTTCGAGGCGGCGTCTGCGGAAAGCGCGCTCACCCAACTTGAAGCGACCCCGACCGACATCGCGCTCTGTGACGTCAACATGCCGGGACGCGACGGCGTATGGCTGGCCGCGCGGATTCGCGAGCGGTTTCCAACCACGGCCGTCATCATGGCGACATCCGTCGACGATGCTGATGTCGCGGTCTCCACGCTCAGCAACGATGTCGTCGATTACCTGCTGAAACCATTCGACAGCACGCGGCTTCGTGAAGCGCTGGCTCTCGGTCTCGACTGGCACCGCGCCAGCGTGGGCGACGAAGAGCTGCACCACGCGCTTCAGTCGCGAATCCGTACGCGCCGTGCGACCGTTGCCGCGACACTCGCCCGTGCGCAGAGCAGCGTACAGCAGGCAGCCGACAGTCTTATGTCGATACTGCAGCTTCACGAAAAGGATAGCCGCGGCCATTCGACGCGTGTCACGCGTCTCGCCCTCGCGCTCGCGGACGAACTTGGCGTCACCGACGGTGATGTAGAGGGGCTCGAGTACGGCGCCATGCTGCACGACGTCGGCAAGATCGACATGCCGGCGGAAATCCTCTTCAAGCCGGCGCCGCTCAACGACGACGAGTGGAACGTGATGCGAACGCATCCGCAGGTCGGCTACGACCTGGTGAAAAAGCTACCTCACCTCGCCGCTGCTGCCGAAATCGTCCTCGCGCATCACGAGGCATTCGACGGCGGTGGATATCCAAACAGGCTGAGACGCGAAGAAATTCCGCTCGGCGCGCGCATCCTCACGATCGCAGATTCCTACGACTCGATGACGCATCCGCACACGCAGCGGCCCGCGATGCCGCCGGCGATGGCCGTGCGCGAGATCGAACGGTGCCGCGGCTCGCAGTTCGATCCGGATGCCGCCGCGGCGCTCGGCCGGGTGCTCGTGCACGCGAGCAAAGAAGAGCGCGTGTAGCTCAGACGCGCGTCCCCATTCCCTGCCGGAGCGACATCACAAACGACACGATCGTCAGGACGATCGCCGCGAGCCAGAACGAATTCGACACGGCGATGCTCATCGGCTGCAATCCGAATAGACCGCCCATCGCAGCGATTGGAATCACCGCCAGCACGAGCGCTATCAGGGCGAGCAGCCATGCCCATGCGCGACTTCTCATATGTGCTCCTTTAGGTCCGCCTGAAGGTCCGCCTAAAGGCGGACCCCACAGTCCCGCGACCAAAAATGCCGGTGGGTCCGGCTTCAGCCGGACCATCCGTTCAGCCATCAGAAATCGCAAGCGACGTACCGCTTCTGTTATGCTCGCCGCATGCGCTCAACCCTGCTTGCACTTCTCGTCCTGACTGGCATTGTGGCTGCGGCTCAGGCGCCCCAGCCGTGGACGCTCAAGATCCAGCCGCTTCAGCTCGCGGCCGAGCGCGGCAGCAACGGACCGCAGCTGAGCGTGTCGAAGAAAGGTGCGCTCGTCAGCTGGCTCGAGTCGGGTGACGAGGGCGCCACCCTCAAGTTCGCCGAGCGCGACGCGAGCGGCTGGACGCAGCCCGTCAAAGTCGCATCGGGCGAGGACTGGTTCGTTACCGATGCCGACACACCGTCCGTTCTTCGCCTATCGAACGGCACCCTCGTTGCCGATTGGATGCAGTCCAGCAGCGACGAATTCGAAGCGTCCAACCTGCGACTCACCTACTCAAAGGACGACGGGAAGACCTGGGCGAAGTCGTTTCTCCCCCATCACGACGGCACGATTACGCAGCATGCGTTTGCGACGCTCTTCGAGCGCCCTGATGGAGCCCTCGGCTTGGTGTGGCTTGACGGACGTCTGACAGTGAAGGATCGCGAAAAGGGACCGATGACCATCCGCTACGGCGCATATGACGCGCAGTGGAAGCAGATCTCCGATCGCGCACTCGACACGAAGGTGTGTGACTGCTGCACGACCAGCGTCGCCATGACGACCGACGGTCCAATCGTGGCGTATCGCGATCGCACGGACAATGAGGTTCGCGATATCTACGTGGCACGCAACGAAAAAGGCGTCTGGACAACGGGCAATGCGGTGCACAGTGACGGCTGGCGTATCGAGGCGTGCCCAATCAATGGCCCGGCCGTCAGCGCGCGTGGCCGTGACGTCGTCGTCGCGTGGTTTGCGGCGCCGAATGATCAGGGACGTGCGTACGCGGCATTCTCAAGCGACGCCGGCCGGACCTTCGGCAATCCAGTCCGCCTCGACGACGCCGCATCGCTGGGCAAGGTCGATGTCGAGATGCTTGACGACGGTAGCGCGGTCGCAACGTGGGTGGAGTTTGCCAATCAACGATCGTCGTTCCGGCTGCGGCGTGTCGAGCGCTCGGGGATGAAGTCCGCGCCGATTACCATCGCAGGCGCGACGGGCGGCCGCATCGGCGGCGTGCCGCGGCTTGCGCGGGCCGGTAACGAGCTCGTGTTTGCGTGGGTGGAAACGCCGGAAGGCGGTGGTGTGGGATCGGTGAAGACGGCCGTCGCGACGCTACCGCATTGATCCGCTGCCGACGGCCCACTTCCAACCGTCTTTCGGACGAACAATCGTTTGCGCGCGCAGCCAGTGATCGGCTGCGTTCTTGCCCGGGTTCCCGGTGATGACGACACGGTCGCCGGGTTTCAGCGTCATCGACGTCACGCCCTGGTGATCGAGCTGACCCATCGCTTCCCACTCGACGGTCCAGCGCTGCATCTGCCGGTTCGCGTCGGGCGCCATCACCTGCAGCAACGCGTGCGGATTGCGATACACGAACTGCAGCAACTCGCCCTCGATGGACAACTGCTGATTTTCCACGTAGGTGGCGCCGAAGGAATGATGCGCAGACGCGCGTCCGCCGCCGAGCATTACCGCGGTCAACACGACGGCCATCGCGACTCGCTTCATCACGACCCCTTAATACTAGCCAGACTGCCCCGACGCGACTACTGAAGAGTACCTGAAGAAATCGTCAGGGGCCACTGCGGTCATTTGCGGTCATTTCGAAGGAATCGCCACCCAACGATCACGGACGTCATACTCAGGAGCAGACCGCCGACGCACAACGTGACTACCGCGGCGTACCACGGCCATCCGGCCTGATAGAGGCCCGGGAAATCGAGGCTATGGAGCCCGTGATACAGCCATCTGACGGGTCGGCCGCTGGCCGTCTCGCGCAGCAACAATCCGCCGTCACGCGCGGACAAATACAACCAGCTCTGATCCGTATCGGTGTATTTGACTCGCAGCACGGGCAGCGGCCGCTCGCCTGCGCGATCGTAGTAGTAGTTGTCGTACCGCGTGAGCCAGACGGCTTCCTGCACGTGTGTGCCGGGCATCGCCGCGTTCGCGGCCGTGCGCAGCTCGGATTCAGTGAAGCCTTCCTTCACGTCCGGTCCGTGATCGGCGGTCAGCAGCACGGTGCGTCCCTCCTGATCCTGTACGCGGTAGAACGGCGCATCCATGAACTGAATGAGCTCGATCTCCCTGGCGGATCCGAAGGCTCCCTGCCGCTGCCGATCTGATTCTCGATCCAGGCCGTGGGCACGCCGGGTCAACTCGGTTTCAGCCGCCAGGCTGGGCGCGTGCCGCAGCATCTCGATGACCTGCTGCGGTGTGATCGCGAAACGGGCGGCATCGACGCCGTCGCCGCGAATGGCCACAACCTGAGCGCGTCGCGGCGTCGCGTCGGCGCTGATGCCCCACGGCTCCATCGACAGCATGCCGCTGAACAGCCACGTGAACGTGATGATGCCGAAAATCAAACCCGCGTAGTGATGCCAGCCAAGCCAGCCGGCATACGGCGTCGCAGACATGCCTGCACGTAGACGCGACAACGAGTAGCGATACACGCCGATGACCAGGCCGATAACACAGAGGAAACAGCCGACGACCGAACCGTAGACGATCAGGTTGTACCAAAGCTCGCCTTTGACGCGGAGCGGGCGAAAGTAAAACCAGTGCATCACCGGACCGGCGTAGCCCCAGAAGCGGCTGCTCCGATCTGTCTTCAAGACGATCTCGCCCGTGTCCGAGGCCACGTAGACGTTGGTCGCCGCGGCATCACCGAGCGACACCACATGCAGAGGGCCGCCCGCGCGCATCCCGATGGTCCACTGATCCGGCTCGCGCAGCGTTTCGACGAAGCGAGCCGTGCCGTGCTCGGCGGGAAACGCGTCGCGCGCGACGTCGACCGCCGCGTCCGGCGACAGCTGCTCGAGGACGCTCCCATCGTCGGCAAACACTGTCACCCACTCGCCCTGCACGAAGAAGCGATAGACGGGACGCGAACGCAGCATCGAGATGCGAATGCGTGCGGGTGCGTCGGCCAGCGTCGCTTGGTCGAGCGCTTCGGCGGGCGTAAGCCGGATGGATGCGGCATCGACCGGCGCGAGCCGCGCGAGCCGTTCGGCGGCGCCGTATTCAGGCATCCGGGCATAGACCATCACGATGCCGGACGCGAACCAGACCACGAAAATCAGGCAGAAGACGAGTCCAACGTAGCGATGAATCGTCGTCAGCAGTGTGATAGCGGGTTTCACGCGTGGAGGATAGCCGAAGTCGTGCCGGTCCGGCTAAAGCCGGACCCCACCGATGAACTTTGGCTGAAACAGGCCCGTTACCGATCGATCACTCATTCACAGGCCAATCATTCACCAGCCTGCATCCGGCAACGGACTCCGGTGGGGTCCGCTGACGGTGGGGTCCGCCTTTAGGCGGACCTTTGGGGCGGACCTTATCGAAGCTGCGCGGCCGTCACGAAGCGCGGCTCGATATCGACCGGCACGCCGGAGAGACGGTCGAGCACGCGCTGCACTGG
>Ga0114129_10003815_pt1 | contig 21246 bp, 19 predicted proteins | sample RhiMetdeltSRZDD1_FD_80071 | JGI IMG/M metagenome (GOLD analysis project Ga0114129, IMG submission 80071) | Populus rhizosphere microbial communities from Tennessee, USA - Rhizosphere MetaG P. deltoides SRZDD1 (version 2) (version 2) | ecosystem: Host-associated > Plants > Roots > Rhizosphere >... | reverse complement strand
TGTTCTTCGTGGTTACGGTAAGGCCCACGCGACGAGGGTGTCGGTGGCGATGACCGCCACGTATTGCTTCCCGTTCTTCCCTCGATAGGTCATCGGGTTCGCGTTCACGGTTTGATCGAGCCGGGTGACCCACAGCTCTTTGCCGCTCTTCGAATCGAATGCGCGGAAGCGTCGATCGTTGGTGGCGCCGACGAAGATGAGCCCGCTCGCCGTTGCCGTCGGACCCGCGCTGCCGCTGCCGCCGGTCAGCTGTTTCCCTTCAGGCAGCGCGTCGGTGAGGCCGAGCGTGCTCTCCCAGGCGATCTCTCCGGTGTTCGCGTTCACGGCGACGAGTCGGCTCCACGGCGGACGCTGGCACGGCAGGTTCGCGATCGTGCGCCCGCTCGCGTCCTTGAGCGGTGCGCTGAACGTGAAGTACGGGCCCGCACCGTTGACGCTTCCGCGATCATAGGGAATCGTCGATCCTTCCGTCCCGCGGCCGTAGTTCAGACCGGGCCGCTTGCGCTCGATCCAGCCGACGAGCGATGTGTCGTGCGCGTTGACGTACACGTAGCCGGTCGTGGGATCGACGGCCGCGCCGCCCCAGTTGATGCCACCAGTCCCTCCAGGAAACTGAATCGTGCTCTTCGCGGGGCTGCCCTCGGCATGGAAGCCGAACGGCGTGAACGCGCCAGCGTTCTGGAATCCACCGCTCTTGTCCCAGAGCGCCTGACAGTCCGCGACGTGCTGCGCCGATGTGTCTTCGGGTCGCACCATGTCGCGATCCTTGTTGAAGTCCACTCGCACGAGCGGCTTGGCTGGCTTCACCGGGAAAGGCTGCGTGGGTGCGTACCATTCGCCTGGGACATCAGCCTTGGGCACCGGCCGTTCCTCGACGCCGAAGATCGGCTTGCCGGTCACGCGATCGAGGATGAACATCCAGCCCGTTTTCCCGACCGACGCCAGCGCCGGCACGCGACGACCGTTCTGCGTGATGTCGACGAGCGCAGGCGGATTCGGCATATCCGAGTCCCAGAGATCGTGGTGCACGGTCTGGAAGTGCCAACGGTACTTGCCCGTCTCCGCATCGACGGCCACGATCGAGTTCGCGAAGAGATTGTTGCCAGGCCGATCGCCGCCCCAGTAGTTTCCGGCTGGTCCCGCGATGGGCATGTAGAGGATGCCGCGCTCCTCGTCGAGCGTCATGTACCACGCCCACACGTTCACGCCCGATCGATTGCGCCATCCATGATCCAGCCACGTGTTGTGACCGAGCTCCCCGGGGAGCGGCACGGTGTGGAAATCCCAGAGCCTCGCGCCCGTGCGCACGTCGAACGCGCGCGTGTCGCCTGGCAGTGAGAGCGCGACTTCGCCCACGGTCGCGCCGAGTATCGCGACGTTCTTATAGATCGTCGGCACACCGTTCCACGGTACGGCGATCTCGATGCGGCCATTCGCGCCGAACCCGGCTGCCGGGGAACCCGTGGCCGCGTCGAGCGCGATCAGCTGCGGGCCGGCGGTGAGCTGGATGCGTGGAGTGAGTCGACCGTCGCCGGGCCAGTACGCGACACCCCGTGCCGTGGTCGTGACGCCTGGCGGCAGATCGTGTCGCCACACGTCTTTGCCCGTCTCCGCGTCGAGCGCGATCACCTGGTTGCCACGAGCGGGCAGATACATGACGCCGTTGATCACGATCGGCGTGGCTTCAGGATTGCTGCCCGTCGGTTCGGCTCCCTCAGACGCGCCGCGTCCCTGTGCCGCAGCCGCGCCCGCCGCACCAGCACCACGACCTGGCGGCGCCGCGCCCTCCTCCCCCGGTGGCGGACCGCCGCCCCTTCGGCCTGCCGGCTGCGTCAATCGAACCGACCACGCCTGCGTAAGCGTTGCAACGTTGGACGGATTGATCTCTGTCAGCGGCGAGTACCGCGTGCCGGCCAGGTTGTACGAGTACATCGGCCAGTCGCCACCGGCCTTGTCGCTGCGATTGGTTTGCGCCGTTGGCGCGCCCATGAGCGATCCGATGAAAACGAGTATCAAGAAACGTTTCATGACACTCGAGTATAACTACGAAGGACACGACGCAGCGACCCTAACCACGAAGCGCACCGAAGATCACGAAGCGTGCGAAGGCAAGCTAATGGGTCGACGAGTACGCATCACGCCGAGGGCATGCGGCGTGGCGGACGCCTGCGAACATGCCGAGCGCAAGGCGAAGCCGGAAATTGGCGGAGCGATTCATCCGCGCGTCTTCCGTCAATGCGTTCTGGTTGCGTCGAGGTATCGATGTCGTTTCGTGCCGCCTGGCACATGCCGCAACAAGGTAGCAATTAGACGCGCGGGCAGCGGAAGGACGTGAGCGTAGACAATTTCCCGGTATGCGAGCGGCGGCCGTCATGCGGCATGCCCTCGGCGTGATGCACACGTGTCGTGATCAACAGAGACGCGGATAAGATTTCCGTGTGACGCATCGCATTGCTGTGATCCCCGGCGACGGTATCGGCAAAGAGGTGACCGCGGCAGCGGTGAAGATCCTCGACGCGCTCGGGGGACTCGACTTGCATCACCTGCCCTGGAGCGCTGATCACTTCCTCGCCACGGGCGTGACGATCCCGCCCGACGGCTACGACATGCTGCGATCGTTCGATGCGATCCTCGTTGGCGCGCTCGGCGATCCGCGCGTACCCGACAATCGTCATGCGCGCGACATTCTGCTCGGCACGCGCTTCGAGCTCGATCTCTACGTCAACTACAGGCCGGTGCGTCTGCTCGACGATCGACTCTGTCCGCTGAAGGGTCGTACGCGTGCGGACGTCGACTTCGTCGTGTTTCGAGAGAACACCGAGGGCATCTATGTCGGCGTCGGCGGCCGCTTCAAGGCCGGGACACCAGACGAGATCGCGGTGCAGGAGGAAATCAACACATATAAAGGTGTGCACCGGATCATTCGTCATGCGTTCGAGTTTGCGCGCGCACGCGGACGAGGGGCCGTCGCGATGGCCGATAAGAGCAACGCCATGACCGATGGCCACGCGCTCTGGCAGCGCGTCTTTCACGAGCTGCAGTCCGAGTATCCGGATGTGCAGGCCACGCACTTCTACATCGATGCGCTCGCCATGCTCCTCGTCCAGAATCCCGCGCAATTCCAGGTCATCGTCACCAACATCCTCTTCGGCGACATCATCACCGACATCGGAGGCGCACTGCAGGGCGGGCTCGGGATGGCGGCCTCGGCGAATCTCCATCCGGGCCGAACGTCCATGTTCGAGCCGGTGCACGGATCGGCGCCGCCGCTGGCGGGGAACGACGTTGCCAATCCCATCGGCGCGATCCTGTCCACCGCGCTCATGCTCGAGACGCTGGGGCGAGCGGAGGATGCCCGGCGAATCGAGCGAGCCGTTGAAGACGCCGTTCACCACGGTGAGACCACACGCGACGTTGGGGGAACGCTGGGCACTCGAGCGGCGGGAGAGGCGATTCTGAGACGCCTCGACTGATCACGACACTTCCCCTTCCCGCTCCCTTCCCGCTGCCCGCTTCCCCTATAATTCGCGCAATGACCAACAACCGCTGGCGTATCCCGGTCGGCGCCGTCTTGGTTCATATATGCATCGGCTCCGTGTATGCCTGGAGCACGTTCAATCGGCCGATTCAGGCCATTTTCCCCAACGATCCGTGGTGGTTCAGTCCACCCTACACGACGTTCACGACGGCGCTCGCGCTACTGGGCCTCAGCGCCGCTTTCGGCGGTCCCTGGGTGGAGCGCCGCGGACCGCGCGCCGCGGCAACGGCCGCTGCGTTGTTCTTTGGCGCGGGGCTCCTGATCGGCGGGATCGGTCTCGCGATTCGTCAATCGTTTCTGGTCTTCCTCGGCATGGGCGTCATCTCGGGCATAGGCTGTGGCCTCGGCTATATCTCGCCGGTGAGCACGCTGGTGAAGTGGTTCCCCGATCGTCGCGGTATGGCCACGGGCATGGCGATCATGGGCTTTGGCGGAGGCGCGTTCGTCGCGGGCTACCTCAATCCGTTCTTCATGGCTCGCGTCGGCGTGGCCCCGACGGTGATGGCGCTCGGTATCGCGTATGTGGCGGTGATGCTGTGCGGGTCGCGTCTCATGGAATTGCCGCCGCCCGGCTGGAGGCCCGCAGGATGGACGCCGCCGGCGAAGACGAACCCCATGATTACCGACCAGAGCGTCTCGCGAAACGACGCGATCCGGACGCCGCAGTTCTATTTGCTCTGGGGCATTCTGTTCATCAACGTGACGGCCGGTATTGGTATCCTGGCGCAGGCGTCTCCGATGATGCAGGACATGTTCAAGCGCACGCCGCTCGAAGCGGGACTCGTCGTGTCGCTGATCAGCGTGTTCAACGCGGGCGGCCGCTTCATGTGGGCATCAGGGTCCGACTATATCGGGCGCCGGAACACGTACGCGATTTTCTTCGTGACGCAGGTCTTCCTGTTTCTCGTGATTCCACAGCTGGCGGCCAGCGGGAACTGGTGGCTGTTTCAGGCGAGTCTCTTTCTCGTGTTCACGATGTACGGCGGCGGGTTTGCTACGATCCCGGCGTTCCTGGCCGATATCTTCGGGCCGCAGAACGTGGGAGCTATTCATGGCGCGCTGCTGACGGCATGGACGGCCGCGGCGATTGTTGGCCCCGTGATCATCACCGAGCTGTCGAATCGCGCGAAGGCGGCGCTGCCGCCGGGCGCGGACCGTGTGAACATCTACGACACACCGCTGCAAGTGCTGGCAGGCCTTCTGGCCGTCGGCTTCGTGCTGACATTACTCGTGCGCCCGCTGAGAGAAAACGCTGCCGCCCGATCCGCGGCGCGCGTCACGGCGTGACGGATCATGCAGGGGGCAGGGGGCAGGGGGCAAAGGGATAAGGGGATAGGGGATAGAGGCAAGAGTATGAATAAGGCTCTCCACGCAAGGGTCGCTGGACTTCTCGCGTTGATCGCGGTCGCCGTGCTTGCCAGCGTGCGCGGGTCGGCGCAGGGGCCGGCGCGGCCGGCGGTGCCGCCCGACATCGCCGGCGAGTGGCGGCTCGATAACAACGAGCAGGACACGACGGCTCAACCTCCCCTCGGGGACTATCTCGGCATCCCATTCAACGACGCGGGACGACAACGGGCCGACACCACCGCGGAGTCAATCTGGGGCACGCCCGAGTATCAGTGCAGACCGCACTCTGCGCCGCATCAATGGCGCGGTCTTGGCGGCGCGCGCATTCTCAAGGAACAGGATCCGCTGACGCGCACCGTCAGCGTCTATCACATGCAGTTCATGCGCTCGTTGGACCGGCCGGTCTTCATGGACGGCCGTGCGCACCCGCCGGCGTATGCGCCGCACACCTGGACAGGCTTCTCGACCGGCGAGTGGATCGGCAACACGCTGAAGATCACGACCACGCACCTGAAAGACGGATACCTGAAGCGCGGCGGTCCGCAGACGAGCGACATGTACACGATGACGGAGTACCTCACCCGTCACAGTGAGATCTTGACGATCGTCACGGTGGTGGACGATCCGATCTACATGGACGAACCGTACGTCGAGTCGACCACCTATACGTACGATCCCACCTCGTCTGTCGCGATGGAGACGTGCAACTCCTCGTCGTTTGCCGAGAACGGCGGGACAGATCGGCACCACGTGCCGCACTTCCTCCCCGGACAGAACAGCGCGCTGACGGAGTGGCTCAAGACGTCGGACTGGATCCCCGTGGAGCCGACGCGTGGCGGCGTCAAGACGATCTACCCCGAGTATCGAGCGACGTTGAACAAGTCGGTCAGCGTCGCCGATCTGAAGGTCCCGTCGTCTCGTTCGGCCAACACCGTAGACAAGCGGATTGCGGACGAGAGTCCGAGAGACGGAGATGTTCACATTCTGCCGGTGCAGGGCAACATCTATATGGTGGTGGCTGACGGCACGAACCTCACCGTCTCGTTGGGTGCGGACGGGATCATGCTCGTCGACACGGGAACGGCGAAGATGACCGACAAGATCCTTACTTCGGTGAGGCAACTGGCAACGGCCGTCGCATCCGCGCCGACGACCAACACCTGCTTCGGCGCCAACTGCCCCGGAAAGTGGGGGTGGGCCAGTCCGTACATGAACGCGGTGATCAGCTCGCCGGCACCCGCGCGTCCGCTCCGCTACATCATCAATACCAGCGCCGCACTGGAGCACATCGGCGGCAACGAGCGGATTGCGACGACCGGCTTCTTCCCGCGCGGCTCGCAATTTGGTGGAGCGGTTGAAAACGTTGGTCCGCGCGCATCGGTCATCGCGCACGAGGAGGTGCTCAACAGGATGAGCGCGCCCGCCGGCAAAGTGGCCGCGTTCCCCGCGGCCGCGTGGCCGACCGACACCTACTTCGACGAGTTCCACAAGCTGCCCGAGTACTTCAACGGCGAAGCCGTGATCGTCTATCACGCGCCGGCGGCCAACACCGACGGCGACAGCCTCGTCTATTTCCGCCACTCGGAAGTGATCAGTGCTGGCAACCTCTTGTCGACGGTCAGCTATCCCGTGATCGAGGTCGATAAGGGCGGCAGCATCAACGGAGTGATTGCCGGCTTGAATCAGATACTCGATTTGGCAGTCGCGGAGTATCGCGCGCAAGGCGGAACGTGGATTATCCCCGGTCGCGGGCGGTTGGCGGACACGGCTGACGTGGCCTCGTACCGAAACATGCTGACAATGATCCGGGATCGAGTGAAAGATCTAAAGGGTAAGGGCATGACGCTCGCGCAGGTGAAAGCCGCCCGGCCTACCATGGATTTCGATGGGCGGTACGGATCGACCACCGGACCATGGACGACCGACATGTTCGTCGAGGCGGTGTATCAAAGCCTTCAGGAGAAAAAGTGATGCGCAGAATGCTTCTTCTCGTCATCGGCACGGCGCTCGTGACGGCCACCGCCGCGTACGCTCACCACTCCTATGCGGCGACGTACGACGTCAGCAAGGAGGTCAAGCTCGAAGGAAAGCTCGTGCAGTTCGTCATGCGCAATCCGCATTCCTTCGTGCACATCGAGGCGCCAGACGACAAGGGCGTGACGCAGCGATGGGCGATCGAGTGGGCAGGCACGGCGCAGTTGGGCGCCCAGGGCGTGAAGCGCGAGTCGCTCAAGGTCGGCGACGAGATCACGATCACGGCTCGTCCGTCGCGGGTGCCTGGTGAGTACCGAGCGCTGATGCTCAGTCTGAAACGACCGCTCGACGGATTTACGTGGGGCAATCGCACCGGTGAGGCCGTTGACTGACGAAGTGGTCCGGCTAAAGCCGGACACTACGTGCGTCTTTAGCCGGACCGTGATCGCCGCGACGATCTTCGCATTCGTCGCGGCAATGCCTCTGCACGCGCAGCGAGGAGGAGGAGGCGGCCGCGGAGGTCCTCCGCCTCCGGGCCGTGAGGCCGCCCCGCTCGATCTCACCGGCTACTGGGTGTCAGTCGTTGTCGAGGACTGGAAGTGGCGCATGGTCACCCCGAAGAAAGGGGTGTACGACTCGCTCCCATTGAACGCGGAAGGTCGGAAGACGGCAGACACATGGGATCCTGCACGCGATGAGGCTGCAGGCGAGCAATGTCGCGCGTACGGCGCGGCCAACATCATGCGAGTTCCCGGCCGACTCCACATCACGTGGGAAGATGCCAACACACTCCGTGTCGACACCGATGCGGGAACGCAGACGCGACTCTTTCGTTTTGGTCCAGCCTCAGTTCCTGCATCGGGCGAACCGTCCTGGCAGGGGCAGTCCGCCGCCGAATGGGAATACGGGGCCGGCGCTCGAGGCGCGCAGGTGCGAACCGGCAACATGAAAGTCGTCACGACCAACATGCGTCCGGGCTACGTGCGCAGGAATGGGGCGCCATACAGCGCGAAGGCCGTCGTGACCGAGTACTACGACCTCAACACGATGCCCAACGGCGATCAGTGGCTGACCGTGACAACCAAGGTCGAGGATCCCGTGTATTTCGCGCGGCCGTATCTCACGACCACGGACTTCAAGAAGCTTCCCACCGCAGTCGGGTGGAACCCGACTCCCTGCTCAGCTCGTTAAGAGCCCGTTCGGCGGCGATGACGTCTGAGAGAGATGGTCGCTGCCGCGCTCGTGATGGCCGTGGATCTGATTCAGCTGGGAATGATGCTGAGGGACAAAGTCAACGCGCGTCGCTGTACGAATGCAGAACGGGACGCCAAGCGTGAGGTGGCGGAGGCGCTCGCCGAGTATTGCTCCGGGCATGATTGCTCGGTGTTCGAGCAGGCCCCTCCCGGTCTGATGCCCGAAGGCGTGCGCATTTCAGTTGCGCCACCGCCCGGTAGCCGGTGATATAGTCGTCCGGCTCCTGGCCTGCCACGTGGTCGCTACGGCGAGACCTGCACGGGCCAGACTTACTCACTACCTTTTCGACAGGAGTTCTTCGACATGGCAGCGGACTTCTTTCTCGGTGAGTCGCTGGTCGGCGATGGCAACGAGGTCGCGCACATCGACCTGATCATCGGCTCCAAGACGGGGCCTGCCGGCGCCGCTTTCTGCACTGCGCTTGCAAACAACAAGGACGGCTTCACGACGCTGCTCGCGGTGGTCGCGCCGAACTTGCCGGCCAAGCCCGACACTCTGCTCTTCAACAAGGTCACGATCAAGGGCGCCAAACAGGCCGTGCAGATGTTCGGACCTGCGCAGGCGGCGGTCGCGCGCGCCGTTGTCGATTCAGTCGCGAGCGGCGTCATCCCCAAGGACAAGGCTGACGACCTGTGCGTCATGGTGGGCGTGTTCATCCACTGGGAAGCCAGCGACGATAAAAAGATCTACGATTTCAACTATCAGGCGACCAAGGAATCGATCGCGCGCGCGCTCGGCAAGAAGCCGACCGTGGACGAGGTCGTCTCCGGCTCGAAAACCGCCAAACACCCGTTCAGCCCCAAGTAGCAATCAGGCGATTCACCGCGTAGGGACGTATTCGTAGGGGCGACGCATGCGTCGCCCCTACACCGGCACCGATCGTGAAGAAGATCCTTCTTCAATTCGACACTTCCCCGCAGCCCAGTTCGTTCGACCGTGTCGTCGCACATGACGGCGGGGCCGACGAGGTCATGAGCTACGGCGGTGTGGCCGACAGCACCGTGCGCGATCTCGTCCACGGCGCCATCTTCACGAGAGGACCAAAGGATCTCCACAACACCGCGATCTTCATCGGCGGTACCGACATCACGGCAGGCGAGCGCCTGCTTGCCGCGGTCAAGAAGTCCTTCTTCGGCCCGATGCGCGTTTCGGTGATGCTCGACTCGAACGGCTCGAACACGACGGCCGTGGCGGCCGTCGCCAGGATTCAGCAGGCGGTGGGCACGGTCTCGCGCCGTCGTGTCGTGGTCATCGCCGGGTCGGGACCGGTCGGCATGCGGGCGGCAGGCCTGCTGGCGAAAGCTGGCGCCGATGTCACGGTGACCACGCGCAAACCCGCGGACGGATCGCTGAGCGCGCGCATCCAGCAGCGATTTGGCGTGGCCGTTCGCGAGGTCACGATGGCGGACGCGTCTGGTGCGGCCGCGGTGCTCGACGGGGCGGAGATCGTGCTGAGCGCGGGGCCCGCCGGCGTCTGTCTCGTTCCGCGCGACACCTGGACGGGACGCCAGGGACTCACGGTCGTCGTCGACGTGAACGCGGTGCCTCCGCTCGGCGTCGAGGGCGTCGAGGTGACCGACAACGCCATGGATCGCGGCGGTGTGACGACCTTCGGTGCGCTGGGCGTCGGCAACCTGAAGATGAAGATTCACAAGGCCTGCATCGCGTGGCTGTTCGAGAATAACGACCTGGTGCTGGACGCTGAGACGATTGCGGATATAGCGAGTCAGTTGTAATGCAAAATGCAAAATTCAAGATGCAAAACGAAGAGCGCGAATTCGCTTTTTGCATTTTGCATTTTGCATTTTGAATTACACGGGCACTCCGCATGGCGCGAGTCATTGGCATCGACCCCGGCACCGTCAGCATCGACCTGTGCGGGCTCGATGAGGGGCGCGTCTTCCTCGATCGGTCGATTCCAACGTCCGACGCGCTCGCATCCCCATCGCTCATTCCCAATCTGATTGCGCAGGCGGCGCCGGTCGATCTCGTCGCTGGACCATCCGGCTACGGCTTGCCGCTGACGGCGGCGTGCGATCTGACCGAGAGCGACCTGCGGCTCGCCTTCCTCGCCGCCGAGGGAGAGATGGGCGGCATCGGCGGGCTGCGCGCGATGCTCCGCGAGCTGGCGCGGCTGTCGATGCCGGTCATCCTCACTCCAGGCGTCGTGCACCTGGCGACTGTGCCTGCCTATCGGAAAGTCAATCGTGTGGACATGGGAACGGCGGACAAAGTGTGCGCGTGCGCTCTGGCCATCCGGCAACTCGCCAATCGGCGCGCGTGCCCCGAGCAGGATGTCTCGTTCATTCTGCTCGAATTGGGCGGCGCGTTCAGCGCAGCGATTGCGGTCAATGGAGGCCGAATCGTCGACGGCATGGGTGGCTCGTCGGGGCCGCTCGGCATCCGTGGGGCCGGCGCGCTCGATGGGGAAGTGGCTTTTCTCGCAGGTGTCGTGACGAAGAACCTCGTGTTCAGTGGCGGCGCGCAAGCGGTCGCGGGCGTCTCGGGCGCGTCCGCAGAATCGCTTGCGGCTCTCTCCAGCGCGAACGGACGACTCGCGTGGGAGGCGTATGTCGAGAGCGCCGCGAAGGCCGTTGCCGCGCTTGCCGTGGCCGTCCCTCAGGCGCACGACGTCATTCTGTCGGGGAGAGGCGCGCGCAGTGTTCGAGTACAAGACGAGCTCGGTCATCGACTCCGAGGCGTTGTCGATGGCGTGTCCGTTCACGTCCTCGAGGGATTTGCGGAGGCATCGAGTCAAGCCGCGCAGGGGGCGGCGTTGATCGCCGACGGCCTGTGCGGTGGCGCGTCGAAGGCGTTGGTCGACACGATGGACATTCGTAGTGCGAGCGGAACGGTGCTGGATCATCTGTTCGTGATCTCTCCGGATGCCGCTCGCGCGAGGCTGGGGATTTAATGGGGTCGGGGGTCATTTAAAGAGGACAGTGGCGCATGTACTGATCGCGGGAACGTCGACGAGAGCGGCGGCGGAATCGGCCGCGAAGGCGGGCTGTGTCGTCACCGCGATCGATGCGTTCGGCGATCTCGATCAGTACCCATCCGTCCGCGCGCTGTCGCTCACTCGCGACTTCGGCATGCGGTTCACCGCACACGCAGCGGCACAGGCGTCGCGTGAGATCGACTGCGACGCCGTCGCCTATCTCTCGAGCTTCGAGAACTACCCAAAAGCTGTTGCGGCGTTGACCGCTCGGCGAGCGCTCTGGGGGAACTCGCCCGAGGTGCTGCGCCGCGTCCGCGATCCTTTTCTCGTGGCCGAGTCATTGCGTCGACGAGGCTTTGCGACTCCCGCCGCACGCGGCCAACCAACGGCCTCGACAGAGTGGATCGTGAAACCCGTGCGTTCGGGAGGCGGTCAGGGTGTTCGCCGCTGGCGCGATGACGCATCCGTGCCTCGACGCAGCTACGTTCAGGAGTTTGTCGAGGGTACCGCTGCGTCGATTGTGTTTGTGGCCGCCCGTCGGCAAGCCGTGCCGCTCGGCGTGTCGCAGCAGCTGATTGGTGAGTCTGCATTCGGAACGTCGGCGTATCGATACTGCGGGAACGTGCTTGTACCGGACGGCACTGCCGATATCGACGCCGCCCTCGATGCCGCCTGCGCACTCGCACGCGCCGTCGCTGAGGAGTTCGACCTCGTCGGCGTCAACGGCATCGACTTCATCATTCGCGACGGCGTTCCGTACCCGATTGAGATCAATCCTCGCTGGTCATCGTCGATGGAGCTGGTCGAGCGTGCGTACGGCGTGTCGGTGTTCGGCGTCCACATGGCTGCGTGCGTCGACGGCGTGTTGCCGTCCTTCGATCTGGGCCGCGCACGTGCAGGCTCACCTGCGTGCGGCAAGGCCATCGTGTTCGCGCGTGAAGACACGATCGTCGGTGATACGCGTGGGTGGCTGGACGATTCCACGATGAGAGATGTCCCCAGAGCAGGAGAGCTCATCGCGGCTGGTCAGCCCATCTGTACAGTCTTTGCCGAGCGCACCGATGCCGATGAGTGTCGGGCTGCGCTGATGCAGCGCGCCGGAGGCGTTTACGCGGCTGTGATGACAGCCTCGTCGCAAGCCGGGTCAGCGCGCTAAGCTGTCAGGACCCCTCTACGGAGGTCAACGTGTCGAATCAGACCGTCGTCTTGATCACCGGGGCGTCATCTGGCGTTGGCCAGTCCACGGCTCGATTGCTGTCGCAGGCAGGCTACACGGTCTTTGGAACAAGCCGGAATTCTGCCACCGCAGAGGCGATCCCGAGCGTTGAGATGTTGGCTCTGGACGTCCGCAACGATGGGTCGGTATCAGCGTGCGTCAGCGCAGTACTGAATCAGGTCGGCCGCATCGACGTCCTCGTCAACAACGCCGCGTATGAATTGGCCGGCGCGGTGGAGGAAGTCTCACTGGAAGAAGCGAAGGCTCAGTTCGAGACGAATTTCTTCGGCGTCGTCAGGATGGTCAAAGCTGTTCTGCCGTCGATGCGTCAGCGCCGACGAGGACGGATCGTCAACGTCGGTTCGTTCGCCGGCGTCTCATCGATTCCGTTCATGGGCATCTACGCCGCAAGCAAGTTTGCCTTGGAGGGCTACACCGAAGCCCTGAGCATGGAAGTACAGCCGTTCAACATTCGGGTGTCGATCACCGAGGCTGGTTTCCTGAACACCCCGATGATGCACAATCGGCAGACATCTGCGACACGACTCGAAGACTACGACCCATGGCGACAGCGCGCGTTCACAGCATTTCGCGATCAAGAACAGAAGGCACCTGGCCCGCAGCTGGTCGCAGAAACGCTGCTGAAGATCATCTCCAGTCCATCACCGCGACTGCGCTACCTGGTTGGATCACAAGCGAAATCCGTCTCGCGACTGCGCTGGTTCCTCCCGGAAGGACTGTACGAGCGTGGGAAGCGGAGCGCATTCCGGCTGGATGACAGATGAGGAACGCCAAGCCGGACACGAGACACCTTTGCGGGGTTGCGCTCCTCGCCGTCATCGGCATTGCCACGGTTCCAACGACGTCATTCGCGTCGGAGTGCGTCACGCTCGAGAGCTCGACTCCGGTTCTCGATGAATTTCGACGTGCGGCACTCGTCTTTGTGGGCCACGTCGAATCGATCGATGTGGTCACGGGCCCTGAGTCATTTCGCTATCGTGTGCGCTTTCGCATGATCGAAGCGTTCAAGGGGTCGAAGGCCCGGACGCAGACGCTCGACTTCGTGCCCATCGTCGGCAGCTTTGTGTTTGAGAAGGAACAGCGCGTTCTCGTCTACGCCTACGCCGCCGGTCGGGAAGGCTACGTGACTCACTGCACGCGTACACGATTGTCGGGCCCCGCTGACGAAGAGGTCAGTCGTTTGCGACAGCTTGCGAAACGTGAGTAGTGACTCTCCGTTCCCCTTGAGCGGAGGCGTTCGACGACGTAATGTAGCGCCGCGGCGCACGCCGCAGCGGGACGAGCATTTTGCTGCCATACCGCGGCGCTATCGGAGGGAATCATGACGAGGAAGTGGCTCGCTGCCATCGCAGTGGTCGGGCTGATGTCATCGACGGCGGCCGCACAGGACGTCAGGACGGTGATCGGCAACGCCTCGAAGGCAATGGGTATCGACAATCTGAACTCAATTACGTACTACGGCTCAGGCGCGAATTTCAATTTGGGGCAGTCAAATAACGCGAACGGACAATGGCCTCGGACCAATCTGAACGACTACGTCCGTTCGATCGATTTCACCCAGCCCGCGTCGCGCGCGACGGCGGTGACCTTCGCCGCGCCGGTGACTGGCGGCCCGGCGGCGCAGGCGGCGTTCCAACAGAACATCGGCGCGGCCAACACCGCGTGGGCGCAGCAGCTCGAGATCTGGGTCACACCGTGGGGCTTCCTGAAAGGCGCGGCGGCCAACAATGCGACTGCAAAGGCACAGGCGGTCGGCGGCCGTCGTTTTCAAGTCGTGACGTGGAATGCTCCGGTGAAGGCGCCATCCGGGACTCCCTACAAGGTGGTCGGCTATATCAACCCGAACAACATGGTCGAGCGCGTCGAGACGTGGCTCGAGAATCCTGTGTTCGGCGACATGCTCGTCGAGTCGATCTATACGGAGTATCGTGACGCGAACGGCCTGAAATACCCGGCGTTCATCGTGCAGAAGCGCGGCGGTGAGGCGACCTTCGAGGCGCAAATACTCGGCGCGAATGCCAATCCCGCCACCATTCAGCAGCTCGTCACGCCACCGCCACCGGCGGCAGGTCGCGGCGGTGGGCCGGGCGGGCCTGGTGCCGCGGCGGCAACGCCGGTGGCCACATCGGAGAAGCTCGCCGACGGCGTCTATCGGATCGGGCAGAATCCGTCGGCCGGCGCATACAACGCGCTTGCCGTGGAATTCAGCGATCACATCTTCCTCTTCGAGCCGGGACCCCAGAACGAAGCCCGCGCCCAGGCGATCATTGCGGAAGCGAAGAAGGTGATCCCCAACAAGCCAATCCGCTACGGGGTCATCTCGCACCATCACTTCGATCACACCAGCGGTCTTCCCGCCGTCGTCGCCGAAGGGATCACCATCGTCACACACGAGACCAACCGCGCGTTCCTCGAGCGCGCGCTCAGCGCGCCGCGCACGCTGGCGCCCGATTCCATGTCGAAATCCGGCAAGAAGCCGAAGATCGAAGGGGTCGTCGGCGACAAGCGGGTCTTCCAGGATGCGACGCGCACGGTCGAAGTGCATCTGATCAAGGGACTGCCCCATGCCGACGGCCTGCTGATCGCGTATCTGCCCAAAGAGAAGGTCCTGGCGTACGCCGACATGTTCAACCTGCCGACGGCCGAGAATCCGGTGCCGAATCCTCCCGTCGTCGGCACGATGGTTTTCCTGCTCAACATGGACCGGCTGAACCTTCAACCTGAAAAATTGTTGTCGGTTCACACGCTGAACCCTGATCGATTGGCGACGCGGGCTGATATCCTGGCATCGCTGGGCAGAAAATAGAGATTAGGGGTGACCACCCGTTCTGTAACAGATCTTCAAAGGAGATCAGATGGCTAAGAAGACAGCGAAGAAGAAGACCGCACGAAAGCCCAACGCCGCGTTCATGAAGGCGATGACGCCGAGCCCGGCTCTGGCCGAAGTGGTCGGTTCGAAGGCGATTCCCCGGACGGAAGTCACCAAGAAGCTCTGGGCCTACATCAAGAAGAACCAGCTGCAGGACGCAAAGAACAGGCGCATGATCAAGGCCGACCCTGCGCTGAAGACCGTCTTTGGCGGCAAGGCGACGGTCAACATGTTCGAGATGACGAAGCTCGTCAACAAGCACCTGAAATAGCGGGATGGCGGAGAAGGGAGGGAGTCGAACCCTCCGAAGACCGTACGGCCTCCAGACTGGTTTTGAAGACCAGCGACGCCACCGGGCACCATCCTTCTCCCTGTTGACTGAGCGTGTCGGGCGGGTCTGACGACCCGCCCGATCAGGTATTCTGCCTTACGTGCCCCTGTCCAGGAATCCGTTGCGTGAGCTGCCTTCCGTCGATCGCGTGCTCAGTCATGCGAAGAGTGAGCGGCTCCTTGCGCGATTCAGCCGCGATTACGTGAGAGAGCAGTGCCGCGAAGTGCTCGATGACCTCAGGACCTCGATCCGGAGCGGAGCCCCGATTCACGAAGACGATTTGGCGGAGGCCGCGATCCTGGATCGGGTCGAGCGCAAAATACAAGGGCGCGAGCGCCGACTCTTACGCGTCGTCAATGCCACCGGCACTGTTCTGCACACGAACCTGGGTCGCGCGCTTCTGCCGCGCGCCGCAATCGACGCGCTCCACGACGTCGCTGGTCACCACGTCAATTTGGAGTACGACCTCGCCCAGGGAACACGCGGACGACGGGAGGACGTCGTCCAAGAGCTCCTGATCGATATGACAGGCGCAGAAGCCGCGACTGTCGTCAACAACAACGCCGCGGCTGTATTGGTGGCGCTCAACACGCTGGCCAGCGGGCGAGATGTGATCGTCTCGCGAGGCGAGCTGATCGAGATCGGCGGCGCCTTCCGCATTCCCGAGATCATGGCGAAGAGCGGCGCACGGCTCAAAGAGGTCGGCACCACGAATCGCACGCATCCCGAGGACTACGAGAAGGCCATCGATCCCAACACCGGCCTCCTGCTCAAGGTTCATACGAGCAATTACCGAATCATCGGCTTCTCGTCAGAGGTCGAGTTGGCGAGGCTGGTGGAGATCGGACAGCGCCACAACGTCCCCGTCATGCAGGACCTGGGCAGCGGCGCGCTCGTCGATCTCAGTCAGTACGGATTGCCAAAGGAGCCACTGGTATCCGATTCCATTGCGCTCGGTGCGGACGTCGTGACGTTCAGCGGCGATAAGGTGCTCGGCGGGCCCCAAGCCGGCCTGCTCGTTGGCAGGACAGCGGCGATACGCGAGATCGCCCAGAATCCACTCCATCGGGCCGTGCGTTGCGGCAAGCTGACCATCGCGGCGCTCGAAGCCACGCTCAGGCTGTACCGCGAATCGCCACACATCGTCGAAGAGATTCCAGCGCTGAAAGCCTTTGCTCGCGCGCTCGACGAGATCGAAGAGACCGGACGCCGCGTGCTTCCTGCGCTGCGCCACGCGCTGGGCTCCGAGTTTCACGTCTCGCTGGAAGATTCCACATCGCAGATCGGAAGCGGTGCGCTGCCAACGGAAGAGATTCCAACGAAGGTCGTGGCGATTCGGCATGAGCGTGCTGACGCGGACTGGATCGCCGCGAGGTTTCGCAGCGCGCGTCCTCCGATCATCGGTCGCATCAAGGACGGCTCGTTCCTTCTCGATGTGCGAACCATCTTCGATCCCGATGATTTGATCCCGCATTGGTAGGGGCGACGCATGCGTCGCCCCTACGGATCTCATTAATGCCATACATCATCGGAACCGCCGGACACATCGACCACGGTAAGACGAGTCTCGTCAAAGCACTGACGGGGCAGGACACCGATCGTCTGAAAGAAGAGAAAGAGCGAGGCATCTCCATCGATCTGGGCTTCGCGTACCTCGATCTGCCCGACGGTACCCGCGCGGGCGTTGTCGATGTGCCGGGGCATGAGCGGTTCATCCGCAACATGCTCGCGGGCGCGCACGGGATCGACCTGGTGCTGTTCACTGTCGCCGCCGATGACGGCGTCATGCCGCAGACGGAGGAGCATCTCGACATCGTGCATCTGCTCGGAATTCGACGTGCGATCTTCGTCATGTCGAAGGCCGATCTGGTGTCAGAAGCGCGAATCGATGAAGTCAGGGAAGAGATCGGCATCCTGACATCGGGAACGGCCCTCGATGGATCTTCGATGATCCCGTTCTCCGCCGTGACCGGCCGGGGACTCGACGAGGTCCGCGCGGAGATCTCGCGGGTCCTGCAAGACGATCCGGCGAAAGCCGGACACTACAGCAGCCCGCTGGAGCGGCAGCGTCAATATTTTCGCCTTCCTGTCGATCGCGTCTTCCTGTTGCAGGGTCATGGCCTCATCGTGACCGGCACCTCGCTCAGCGGTGAAGTCCGTGTAGGAGACCGCGTGCGCTGCCTTCCGGGCGATCAGTGCTTTCGCGTGAGGAGCGTCCAGGTCCACAACGAGCCGGTGGACGTCGCGCAGTGGGGCCAGCGAGTAGCGCTGAATCTGAGCGGACTCGAAAAGCCGTCCATCGAGCGCGGCGACGTCATCTGCGACGAACAGATCACCATGACCTCCGATCGCTTCGACGCGCGCGTCGAAGTCCGCTCGACGACAAAGGTCGCGGTCAAGAATCATCAGCGCGTACGAGTGCACGTTGGAACGGCCGAGCGTATGGGCTCTGTGATTCTGCTTGGACCCGACAAGAAGCTCGGACCGAGGCAGTCTGCGTTCTGTCAGGTCGTTCTCTCTGATCCGGTCGTCGCCATGCGCGGCGATCATTTCGTCGTTCGCGACGAGACCGCGCAGCGTACGCTCGGAGGCGGAGTGGTCATACATCCGCTCGCTCGGAAGCACAAGCGAGGGGAGGCGGGCCTGTTCGAACGCTTGACGCAGTTGCAGGACTCACAGCTTGCCGCTGCGCTCGACGTGTTGCTCCAGGAGAGCGACAGTTTCGCGCTTCCGATAGGCGCTCTCCATCAACTCGTGAACCTGCAGCAGGAACGCGTCCGTGTCGAGCTCGAGCACATGAAAGGCATCCGAGCCTTCAATCTCGAGGGAGACACCCTGTACGCCACTGACGCGAAATGGCTGCGCGTCAAAGACACGTTGCTGGAGGCTCTACGAGATTTCCACGTCGCGCATCCTCTGGCACTGGGGATGGAGATGGAAGCCGCGCGCGACCGTCTCGCGAGCGGCATCACGCCCCGTGTGTTTCGCGCTATCGTGGAGCAGCTCGAACGCGAGGGCGCAGTGGCGCGCGAGGCGAGCCTGCTTCGCCTGCCTGGTCACACCGTTCGTCTCGGAGACGACGAGCAGACGCTGGCCTCGCGCGTCGCGGAGCTGCTCGCGGACCAGCCATTTGGGCCACCGGACCTCAAACAGATTGAGCGGCGGCTCGGGGCCCCACGCGGCAAGCTCGATGAAGTACTGCGGGTCATGGAACGTGAGAAGTCGATTGTTCGCGTGTCGCCTGATCTCTGTTTCCTGAGCACCTCGATTGATACGGTGAAAGCCACGCTGTCCCGGCATCTGTCCGGCGAGGGCGACATGACGGCGGCCACCTTCCGTGACCTCGTTGGCACGACACGCAAGTACGCGATATCGCTGCTCGAATACTTGGACCGCGATGGGTTCACCGTCAGGGTGGGAGATGCCAGGCGCTTGAAGGGATCAACGCAACCACGCCCATGGAACACACAACGACAAGACCTGTGAGTCTTATGAAGAATGTGAAGGCTGGCGGCTGCGCAGCCAAGCTCGGTCCCGCCGATCTGGCTCACATACTCCACACCCTTCCGACCTTTCATCACCCTGATGTGATTGTGGGAACTGAAACGTCTGACGATGCAGGAGTGTTCCGTCTGCGTGACGATCTGGCCATCGTGAACACCGTCGACTTCCTCACACCGATGGTCGACGACCCGTTTACGTTCGGACAGGTTGCGGCCGCGAATGCCATCAGCGACATCTATGCGATGGGCGCCGAGCCGCGAACGGCTCTCAACATCGTCGGCTTTCCGAGAGGAACGATGGACATTGAGGTCCTGGGAGAGATCCTTCGAGGTGGGGCGGACAAGGCGAGGGAAGCCGGCGTCGTGGTGATTGGCGGGCACAGCCTCATCGATGAGGAAATCAAGTACGGGATGGCTGTGACGGGGGAAATCCATCCAAACCGCGTGATTCGCAACGTCGGCGTCCAGCCAGGTGATGCACTCGTGCTCACCAAAGCCCTCGGTACGGGAATCATCACGACGGCGCTCAAAGAGCGAAGAGCCGCGAGCGAGAGCGTCGACGCTGCGGCTGCGTCGATGACGACGCTCAACGCGACCGCGTCGAGGATCATGCGTGGGTTCCCCGTGCACGCCTGCTCCGACGTCACGGGGTTCGCCCTGCTCGGACACGCACAAGAAATGGCGGCCGGCACCGAGGTCACGATCGTGCTCGAATCCGTCGCGCTGCCGCTGCTGCCCGGCGCTGAGCGTCTCGCGGACGAGGGGCATCTGACTGGCGGGTGTCGGCGGAATCGATCGTATCTGCAGGACAAGGTTTCCGTGGACCAGTCGGTCAGGCCAGGGCTCGCCGAGATCGGGTTCGATCCCCAGACGTCGGGCGGGCTGTTGATCGCTCTGCCAAGAGATGACGCGCCAAGACTCGTCGCCGAGTTGCAGGCGAGTGGAGTCACCGCGGCGGCGATCATTGGTCACGCGATCGATCGTCAGGACGTCAGGGTCAGGCTCGTGTAGCGGACTGTGCCCAGGCACGGCCGCATGTGGCGAAGGGCACAGTAGACTTATTCCGAAGAGCAGTTGTGTTGGCGCTGCTGCGTCGCGAATCCGGTTACGGTGGCCGGACCGCTCTGCGAGGACGAGTGTGGGCGGCTGGCCGCCAGCTCCGTGAGCTGGCTGAAGCCCAGAGTCTTCTCGCGCGGTCAGGCGTCCCGTCTCGGCCTGACCTTCACAGGGCTTCGCGCCACAGCAACGCCAACCCAACTGCCGTGGCTGGGATTGGATCGCATGAGCGCGGAGAGTAGAGCGTTTGTAGAACGAGGCGGCGTCAGGATCGTCGATACGTTTGCCGAGGCGTTCGGCATGCGCGCCGCGCGCGTGGTCATCACCGCGCAATCGCCAACGTGGGCGCGGACGGCCGCCCAATGTCTGACTGGATTCGCGACGTCAGTCATCGGATGCAAGGTCGAGGCTGGCATCGAAGCGGAGCTGCAGGCGGCTGACACGCCTGACGGTCGGCCCGGCGTGAGCGTGCTCCTGTTCGGGTTTGACGTTGAAGGGCTTGGCCGACAACTCATCGATCGCGTCGGCCAGACTGTGCTCACCTGTCCGACGACGGCGTGCTTCGACGGCCTCCCGGAGGCAACGGAGCGGGTGGTTGTTGGTGGACAGTTGCGGCACTTCGGCGATCGCTTTCAGGCGAGCAAGGTCGTCGATGGACAACGCTATTGGCGCATTCCGGTGATGGAAGGCGAGTTTCTCGTGCAGGAGGCATTCGGCGTTCAGAAGGCGATCGGCGGCGGCAACCTGCTGATCCTCGCCGAGGATCAGCGTGCCGCTCTTGCGGCGGCGGAGGCGGCAGTCGAGGCGATGCGCGCGGTGCGCGGTGTCATCCTGCCGTTCCCAGGCGGAATCGTCCGCGCCGGCAGCAAGGTCGGCGCGAAGAAGTACAAGAACATGGTCGCGTCGACCAACGACGCCTACTGTCCAACGCTACGCGGCCGCGACGGCGTGAACAGTCAGATCCCGGAGGGCGCCAACTCGGTACTCGAGATCGTTGTCGATGGTCTCGATCGTGTGGCCATCGAGCGCGCGCTGCGTGCCGGGCTCGATGCCGCGTGCCGTCCTGGTGTGGTGGAGATCTCGGCGGGGAACTACGGCGGCAAGCTCGGCAAGCACCACTTTCATCTGCATGCGTTGCTATCGTGAACAGGTAACGGAGGTTGCGCGCCGCCCTGCTCATTGGCCAACTCGCGACGTGA
>Ga0114129_10003814_pt1 | contig 21253 bp, 14 predicted proteins | sample RhiMetdeltSRZDD1_FD_80071 | JGI IMG/M metagenome (GOLD analysis project Ga0114129, IMG submission 80071) | Populus rhizosphere microbial communities from Tennessee, USA - Rhizosphere MetaG P. deltoides SRZDD1 (version 2) (version 2) | ecosystem: Host-associated > Plants > Roots > Rhizosphere >... | reverse complement strand
TCCCTTGTTTCTTGCGATTATGCGCCTATCTTCGCTCCTCCGGTGCGCTGAGGGGGAGACACTTTCTGTCCTCTGGTCAGGACCCGTTGGCGAGCCCGGACCGGGGTCGGGGGAACTTTCTAAACCGTTTATCGATCGGTATCGTCGTTGCACGATAGGGATGAGGCTCGGAGGACATAATGCATCGTATGAAACTGATGATTCCGATCGTAGCCGCGGTGCTTGCACTTTCGCCGGTGTCGGCTGACGCGATCACGCTCAAAGAAATTGTCCAACTGAGCCGTGCTGGCTTGGGCGACGAGGTGTTGCTCGCGCTCATCGAAGTCGACCAGAAGGTTTTTGCAATCGATTCCGAGACGCTGCAGATGCTGAAGGATCAGGGCGTCAGCGAGCGCGTGATCGTCGCGCTGATTCGCAGCGGCAGGACGCAGCCGGCGCCAGAGCAACTGACCGCGGCGGCGCCGCTTCCCGAACCGCAGGTGATGCAGCCCGAGCCACAGGTCGTCGTGATCGAGCGTGAACGCCCTGTCGTGCAGCAGGTCGCGGTCCCGGTTCCAGTCTATGTTCCTGTGGTTGTTCCCGCGACACGCCTGCGCCGGCATGTCGACGACCGCATCGTCGAAGCGGATTACGAACGCCAGCGGCCAGCGGAGCCTGTTTATTGGGGTTGGGGTGGTAAGCGTCGGCCCGACGCGTGGCAAGACGCGCCGGTACAGAAGACGAAGCGTTAATCGAACAGTCCCTTCGCTTTGAATTCCTCGTAGTACTTTTCGGCCGCCGGTCCGAGCTTTCTCTTCTGGCCTGGCACCTTTTCTCCAGCTGCCTTTCCGTACGGCGATGCGTGCTCGATCTCTGCGTTCAGTTCGGCACCAATCAGAATCGCCACCGACGTGAGATAGAGCCAGAAGAGCAGCACCATGAAGCCGCCGATCGTGCCGTAGATTTCGTTGAAGTTGCTGAAGTTCGCCAGGTAGTACTTCAAGCCGAGCGATGACGCCAACCAGAGGAGCGTGGCCAGGATCGCCCCGGGGGTGAGCCAGACCCAATACTGTTCGGCGTCCGGCGCGAAGTAATAGACGAGTGCAATCCCTGTCGAGACCAGCGCGAACACAATCGGCCACTGCAGGATCTTCCAGGCCCACTCGAACGCGGGTCCGAGGTGGAGCATGTCCGCGAGCCGCTCCGCGAGCGTCGGGCCGACGATCACGAGCGCCATGGACACGAGGATGAAAAAAGCCAGACCAATCGTCAGCAGGATCGCGGTTATCCGCACCCGGGCCCAGGATCGGCCCTCCGTGATGTCGTACGCGGCATTGAGGGTGCTGATGACGGACACCATCGCGCCCGAACTGCTCCAGATCGTCAGCAGGAACGCAAACGTCAGGAGGCCGGCATAGTTTCCGCGGGAGATTTCGGTCAGCTGTTCGTTGACGATCCGGAGCACGTCCGGCGGGGCAAACCGGCCGAGCGTTTGTAAGACCTCATCAGTGAGATTCTCGAGTGGGAAGAAGCTCGCGAACGAGACCAAGGTGAGCAGCGCGGGGAACAATGCGAAAAGAAAGTAATACGCCTGCTGTGCCGCGAGGCCCAGCACGTCATCCTCGACGCTTTCCTTGAGCGTGCGTTTGTTTAGCTCCCACGGCCCGATCGGAAGTCTGAGGCGCGCCAGCATTCGCGCGTACAACAGCAAGGGCCTTGCCGTAACTACCGTCGACGACTAAGGTTGTGCTATAACCCGACATTTCGCGGCCTCATGAAACGTGTCATTAGGGAGGATGTATGAATCACGCCCCGCTGCGGAGCCCGTTCACGCGCTTCGCGCTCGCTCTGCTGCTCGTGCTGGTATCCACGCCCGGGATGAGCCCGATTTTGATTCCCGGCTGGATTCTCGAAGCACAGTCTCGCCAGCCGGCGAAGCAGAAACAGGATGAGGAATACACCGCGAAGATCAAGGAGTACACGCAAGATCCCCGGATCAGCACCGAGCTGGTCGATCACTTGCCGGCCTCCGACACGATCCCCACGCCGCTCAAGTTCTTCAATCGCATGCCGGGCACGCCTGGCGAACTCACGTACGCGAAGGACATCCAGCGGTACTACGAGGCGCTCGACAAGGCCTCGGATCGGATCTCGATGTGGAAGATCGGCAAGACGGAAGAAGGCCGCGACATGGTGCTGCTCGCGGTTGCCGACGAGGCGACGATCAAGCAGATCGACAAGTACAAGGGCATGCTCGCGTCGCTGACCGACCCGCGAAAGACGACGGAAGAACAGGCGCAGCAACTGATCCGCACGGCCAAGCCGATCTACTGGGTGACGAGCGGCATGCACTCGGGTGAGACGGGCGGCCCTGAAATGCTGCTCGAGCTCCCATACCGGCTCGCGGTCGAAGAGACGCCGTACATTCAGGCAATCCGCAACAACGTGATCACGTTGATCACGCCCGTCATCGAAGTGGACGGCCGCGAGAAGCACGTCGACACCTATTACTTCAACAAGAAGCGGCCTCAGGCCGAATCGCGCCTGCCGCTCATGTACTGGGGCAAGTACGTCGCGCACGACAACAATCGCGACGGCATGGGTCAATTCCTCGCACTCACGCGCAACACGACCAAGACGTTCCTCGAGTGGAAGCCGACCATTCTGCACGACCTGCATGAGGCGTCGACCTACTTGTATGCGTCGACCGGTACCGGTCCGTACAACGAGCAGATCGATCCCATCACGATCGATGAATGGTGGCTGCTCGCCAAGACGGAAGTCATGGAGATGACCAAGCGCGGCGTGCCGGGCGTGTGGACGTATGGCTTCTACGATGGCTGGGTGCCGAACTACATGTTCTTTATCGCGCACTCTCACAACGCGATCGGGCGATTCTACGAGGTAGCGAGCTACGGTCCGGACCTCCGTGAGCAGGGCGGCGGCGGTGCGACAAGCCGCGAGTGGTTCCGGCCGAACCCGCCGCTGCCGTCGATCAAGTGGGGACCGCGCAACAACACGAATATCCAGCAATCAGCGTTGCTCATCGCCCTCAATCACGTCGCCAAGAACAAAGAGACGTATCTCGAGAACTACTGGCTCAAGAACAAGCGCGCGGTCGATCGCGGCAAGAATGGTCCGACCTACGGCTGGGTGATTCCGGCGAGCCAGCGCCGCAAGGCTGATGCGGCCGATGCGGTGAACGAGCTGCGCCGCCAGGGGCTCGAAGTGCATCGCGCGACGTCCGCGTTCAAGGCTGGCAACGTCAGCGTCGAGGCGGGCGACTACGTCATCCGCGGCGATCAGCCGTATCGCACGCTCGCGGACATGTACTTCTCCGTCCAGAATTACGCTCCGGCCAATCCACGGCCGTACGACGACACCGGCTGGACCTTCCAGTACATGCGCAACGTCGTCATCAAACCCGTGACGGGTAAGGAAGTGCTCGACGGAGCGGCGACGCTTTTGACTGCTGACGCGAAGGCGCCGGGCGGCATCGAAGGGACCGGATCGGTTGTGGTGATCGATCACACAACAGACAACGTCCTCGTGGCGCTTCGCTTCAAGCATGCTGACGTGAAGATGCAGGCCGCCGAGGAAGACTTCGAGGCCGGCGGCCGGAAGTTCCGCGCCGGCGCCTTCATCATTCCAGGCGCCGATCGCGCCAAGCTCGAGCCGACGATGAAGGAACTCGGCATCAGCGGGTTCGCGATGGCGGCGGCGCCGGGTGTAGCAACGCACGAGCTCGATGTTCCGCGAATTGGCTACGTCCACTCATGGTCGAACACGCAGAACGAGGGATGGGTTCGCGCCGCGCTCGATACCTACCGCGTGCCCTACACCTACTTCGCCGATATCAAGCTGCGCGAGGGTAACCTGCGACAGAAGTACGACGTCATCATCTATCCGCACGTCGGCGGTAGTGCCCAGGCACAGGTGAACGGCATCCCGAAGACTGGTAACCTTCCGCTCCCGTACAAGAAGACAGCCGAGACGCCAAATCTCGGCGTGCAGGATCAGGCTGATGACATCCGCGGCGGCATGGGCTGGGACGGCTTGATGGAGTTGGTCAAGTTCGTTCGCGAAGGTGGCACGCTCATCACCGAGGGCGCCACGTCGACGATCTTCCCTGAATACAACATCACGTCGGGTGTCACCGTCGAGAACCCGGACGGGTTGTACGTCCGCGGTTCGGTGATGCGTGGCGTGTTTGCCGATCGTCGCAGTCCCATCGCGTACGGCTACGACGCGCAGGTCCCCGTGTACTTCAGTCAGGATCCGGTGCTGAATGCGGGTGGCGGTGGCTTCGGCGGCTTTGGCGGCCGCGGTGGTGAAACGTTGCCGGGCGTGGGGATGAACACGACGCCGATGGCCACCGCTCCTCAGCAGCGGCTCTCGCCATGGGATCCGGACTCACCGCAGTTGGGAGCATCATCTGGCACACCTGCACCAGGTCGCGGCGCCCGCGGTGGCGGCGACGATGCGACGGCCGGTGGTCGGGGCGGCCGTGGTGGTGGTGGTCGCGGCGGCTTCGGTGGATTCGGGGGCAACCCAGAAGGTCAGCCGCGCGTTGTCCTCGCATTTCCATCGAATGTCGACGACATGCTGCTGTCTGGTGTGCTGGTCGGCGGCTCGGCACTCGCGAATCGCGCGCAGATCGTCGACGCTCCGCTCGGCCAGGGCCACGTCGTCATGTTCGCGATTCGTCCGTACTGGCGGTGGCAGACGCAGGGCACGTTCTTCCTTGGCTTCAACGCAATTCTGAACTGGAACGATCTGGACGCCGGTCGTCCCTCGGCTCGCCGCACCAGCACCGCACAGTGAGCTCCGATGGCTGGCACCTTCGCGCGAGGGTGTCAGCCATCCGTGACCTCGGTATGATCGCCAGATGGGCGGCGGCGCGGACGTCATTGTTGTCGGCGGTGGGATTATCGGTTGCGCGGTCACGCGCGAGCTCGCGAGACGCGGGGCGCGCGTCTCGCTCTTCGAAGCCCGCACGGTCGCAGCCGGGGCAACACAGGCGTCCGCAGGCATTCTCGCTCCCTACATCGAAGGCCACGATCGTGGCGCGCTTTTTGACCTGACACTCCGCAGCCTCGCGTTATACGACGACTTCGTCCGGGACGTCGCCGAAGACTCCGGATCCACCATCGACTATCGGCGCTGTGGATCGCTTGAAGTTCCCTCCGACGAGACCACCGCCGAGCTATTGCGTCAGAGCGCTCGCACGTCAGCAGACGTTGGTCTCGAGTGGCTTACGACCGAGCAGGCACGGCAACTCGAACCCGCACTCCCGCCGACGATCGCCGGCGCATTGCTCTCGCCGATGCACGGCTATGTTGCGGTCTCTGCACTGACCGAGGCGCTCGCCTGGGCCGCGCTTCGGCACGGCGCGGAAATCGAAACCGCGCGCCACATCCGCAGCATCGTCCCAGCTGACGATCACGTCACCGTCACCGCGGACGACGGGTCGGCGTGGACGGCCGAAACGGTGGTGATCGCCGCGGGTAGCTGGACGTCACTGCTTGCCGCCGAGGAAGGTACGACCGCCGTCCGGCCGGTGCGCGGCCAACTGATTCGCTTGATCTGGAACGGGAAGTTACTGTCGCACGTGATCTGGGGCAGGGAGTGCTACGTGGTGCCCTGGCAGGATGGCACGCTGCTCGTCGGCGCCACTGTTGAAGATGTCGGCTTTGACGAACGGACGACGGCCGCCGGCGTGCGCGACCTGCTGGATGCTGTCTGTGAACTGATCCCAGAAGCCTGGGGTGCGACGTTCGTCGAAGCGCGCGCTGGCCTGCGTCCGGCAACCGATGACGGGCTGCCCGTCATTGGCCGGTCGAGTCGCACACCACGGATCGTCTACGCGACCGGACACTACCGAAACGGCATCCTGCTCGCGCCGCTCACCGCAGCAATCGTGGCGAATCTGATAATCGACGATCGCCACGATCCGGCCCTGGCCTTGATGAGGCCTGGCCGGATCGTGTGAAGGAAGCTACTGACTTACCAACGGGAAGAACGGCCGTGCCGAGGTCTGCTGCACGGCTTCGAATGCGATGGCCGCAAGCTGATAGTCGAGGAGCGCCTGGAGCTCGTTGTTGCGGGCAATCGCGAGATCGCGCTGCGCCTGAATGACCAGGAAGCTCGTGGACATTCCGACTTCGAAACGGCGCTGCTCGGCGTCGAGCCGCTGTTCTGCGAGCTCGCGCCCGACCCTGGTCGTCTCGATACGCTGTCGATTCTGTTCCACGCGAAGCGCGGCCTGACGCACTTCACGGACGGCGACCAACTCGTTGCTGCGCAGCCGGGCCGCTGACTGATCGCGCTCCAGGCGCGCGCGCGTCAGGTTCGCCTCCGCAGTGCTGTTGCCCAACGGATAGCTGAACGACAGCCCAAGCGTCCACGTGGGGAAGTCAGAACTGAACACCTGGCCGAGGACGCTGCCGAAGCTCGTCGTGTCGACTCCGACAATGGTTCCCGGGAAGCCTCCCTCGCGGAGCAACCGCGTGCCGCCAGCGCCGGTTGGCAGGTAGGCGGCCTGCAGACGCAAATCCGGCAGCGTCTGGCTGCGTGACAAGGCCACGGTCGTGTCGTTGATCTGGATCGCCGTCCGCGCCCGCGCGAGATCCGTTCGCTCGCCCAATGCGCGGCGCACCGCCGCATCGACGTCTGGTGGCGGCCCGACGACCGGCACGCGATCGGCCGGTTCGAGGCGGACCAACCAGTAATCAGCGCGTCTTGGATCGATGATCACTACGCGCAGGTTGTCCTCGGCCTGCAGCGCGGCCGTTCGAGCGATGATGAGATTCTCCTGGCGGAGCGCGACCTCGGCGCGCGCTGCGACCAGATCCAAAGGCGGCGACTGTCCAACGTCGACCCGCGCGCGGTTATTGCGTTCGAGCTCCAGCGCCAGATCGAGTGAGCGCTGCTGCACGTCCACCAGCGCGATTGACGCGACGAGTGCCCAGTAGCCGCGCTCGGCATCCGAGCTGATGTTCACCGATGTCTCCCTGAACTGTGTGCCGAGGATCTCGCGGTTGCGCCTGCTCACGTCGAGCTGCGCCCGCGCCGGATCGATCTTGAAGTCGCGGAGTAGCGGCTGCGTGTAGGTCAACGACAGTCCAGCGTCAAGCTGGGGGTTGAGGCTGGTGAGCAGGCTGTCGGTGCCCGTCCGCGCGGCGTCCATGCCGGCCGAAAAGCTGGCGCCACCCCACGGCAGCAGTTGATTCACGCTGACGTTCGAGGACCACAAGTTGGTCTGAATGCCCTGATCGCCCGCGAACAGGTTGGTGGGCGGCTGCTGCTGGCTGTTGCGCAGGAACGCAGACTGCAAGCTGGGCATGAAGGCGCCGCGCGCTGCGGCCACCTGCGCATCACCGATAGCGGGATCGAATCTCGCGGCGGCGAGGTCAGGATTGTTTTCGACGGCCAGCCGAATCGCTTCGTCACGCGTCAGCTTCAGTAAGGTCTGACCCGGCTGCACCTGAAGCGCGCTGGTAGCGGTGGACGGCTGCGTTGGTGTGGTTTGCGTTGGCGTGGTTTGCGCCGGCGGTGTCTGCGCCCAGGCCGATCCTGACCACAAGAGCACGGCGAGCATCGTCGCCGTTGCTGGCGCGGCAACTCTCCTCCATCGCCACAGCCTGATCTTAGACAAGTCATCGAAGAGCGAGTAGGCGACAGGTGTCGCCACGAGTGTGAGAAGAAGCACGAGCGATTGACCTCCGATAATCACGAAACCGATGGCCCGGTTGGTGGCGGATCCGACGCCACTCGAGAGCACAAGTGGGATCATACCTGCCACGAAGGCCAGCGTTGTCATCAGGATCGGGCGCAAACGATCGCGGCTGGCTTGAAGCACGGCGGCGTCACGTTCGAGTCCCCTTTCCCTGAGTTGGTTCGCGTGATCGATTTGCAGGATCGAGTTCTTCTTGACCACGCCGAACAGCACGAGTAGCCCGAGCGCAGAGAAAATGTTGAGCGACTGCCCGGTGATGATGATCGACAGCAGCGCAAACGGTAGTGTCAGCGGCAGCGACAGTAGAATCGTGATCGGGTGGAGCCACGATTCAAACTGTGCCGCCAGGATCAAATACATGAATACGAGCGACAGGCCGAACGCGATCAGGAAGTTTTGCGCGGCACGGCCAAGCTCGCGCGAGCGGCCGGCAAACCGTGTGTTGTAACCGGGCCCCATGTTCAAGGAGTCTGCGGCGCGCGTCATCGCGTCCATGGCCGGGACTTGCGACACGCCTTGCAGAAGTCCCGCGTACACGGTGACTTGCCGCTGACGATTCAGGCGGTTGATCTCCGATGGCGCCGTCCCTGGCGTGAGCTGCGCGATGTTGATGAGCGGCACGCTGCCCACCGTGCTCGAGGGCACGGTAATCTGCCCGATTGCTTCTGGCGTTTCGCGATTACCGCTCACCGCGCGCACGTGCACTTCGTACTGTTCGCCACCCTCGTTGTAGGTCGTCACCTGGTCGCCACCGACGAGCAGACGCAAGGCTTCGGCGGCGTCAGAGAGCTGCACGCCCAAGTCGGCCGCCTTGAGCCGATCGAGATGCACCGACAGCTCCGGCTTCCCGACGTTGAGTGAGGTATCCAGGTCGACGACGCCCGGCTCCTTCTTGGCCTCAGCGATCACCGCATTGGCGTAGTGCTCGAGCTTCTTCAAGTCCGGGCCGCTGATCGTGAACTGGATTTCAGCGTTCTGATTGCCGCCGCCGCCAATCGTGGCGACCGGCCGCACGCCGGTGCGGAGGTTTGGCACGCCGACCGTCGGCAGGATCTCGTCACGCACCGCGTCCATGATCTGGAACTGATCGCGATCCCGCTCGTGAACCGGCGTCAGGCGAACGTAAATAGTTCCAACGTTCTGCGTGTGGGCCGGGTCATCTGCAATCGAGACCAGCGTGTAGCTCACACCCGGCATCTTCTGAACCCGGCTGGCGATTCGGTTGGCAATGATCTCGGTGGCTTCGAGGCTCGTTCCCTCGGGCGCTCGCAGTCCGACCTCGAACTCCGCCTGGTCGTCGCTCGGCAGGAAGTTCTTGTTGGCGAACATGAACAGCGGCACGCTGCTCAGCAGCACCAGCACCGCGAGAACAGCGACCACCCAGCGATGCGACAGCGACCACTGCAAGATCCTTGCGTAGCCGCTGTCGAGCGTGCCAAAGAAACCCTTCTCGCGCGACGTCTTCTCCTCGAGTTGATGTCCCTCGGCATCCTCACGCCGCGGCTTCATCTTGATCCAGCGTGCCGCGAGCATCGGCGTCAGCGTGAAACTGACCACCAGCGATACGAGGATCGCGAACGACATCGTGAAGCCAAAGCTCGTCATGAAGCGGCCGACGATGCCGCCCATGAAACCCACCGGAACGAAAATCGCGACCAGCGACAGCGTCGTCGCCAGCACCGCGAGCCCGATCTCTCGAGTGGCCTCGATCGCCGCCTGCATCGGCGGCCGGCCCTTCTCTTCCACGAATCGATAAATGTTCTCCAGCACCACGATCGCGTCGTCGATGACGATCCCGACTGCGAGCGTGAGCGCCAGCATCGTCATCGAGTTCAGCGTGAAGCCCTGATACCAGATGAGTCCGAACGTGGCGATGATCGATGTGGGGATTGCCACCGCGGCGATGAATGTCGACCGCCAGTTCCAGAGGAACACGAGTACGACGGCAGCGGCGAGGATCGATCCGAGAACAAGGTGCTCCTCCACGCTTTCGATGGAGGCCCTGATGAACTCGGACAGGTCGCGGACGACGCGGATTTCGTAGCCTGCGGGCGCGAGCGGCGTCACCTCGGCGAGCCGTTCTCTGACGGCATCGACGACCTGGACGGTGTTGGTGCCGGACTGGCGGCGAACCGTCAGCATGACTCCAGGTTCGCCATTCAGGTTCGCACTCGTCTCGGGTTCGGCCATCCCGTCTTCGACGGTGGCAACGTCGCGTAACAGGACCTGGTGAGCGTCCTGCTTGCGAACGACGATGTCGCCGAACTGACCGACTTGATCGACGCGCCCGCGGGTGCGAAGCGTCATCGCCGTCGCGCCTTGCTCAACGCGGCCGCCAGGAATTTCGGCGTTCTGCGCCTGCAGCGCGCGAGTCACGTCCGTCACTGTGAGGTTGTACGCGCGCAGCCTGTCCGCGTCGAGCAGGATATTGACTTGCCGTGCGCGGCCTCCCACGACGAGGACCTGTCCGACACCGCTGACGCTTTCGAGCTGCCGGCGCAGCGTCTTGTCGGCGTATTCCGTGATGTCGCGGATCGGCGCTTTGGCCGACACCGCGAGCGTCATGACCGGCGCTGAATCAGGGTCGAACTTCTCGACGGTCGGCTGCTCGATATTGCGGGGCAGCAGCGGGAGCACCCGATTCACGCGGTCGCGGACTTCCTGCGCCGCCACATCGCCGTCCTTTTCAAGAAGGAACGCGATGATGACCTGCGACACACCCTCTGACGAATTGGAGCGAAGCTCGTCGATGCCGCTGATCGTATTGACGGCCTCTTCGATCTTGTCGCTGACTTCCGTTTCTACTTCCTCCGGCGCTGCGCCGGGGAAGCGGGTGGTGACGACGACAGTAGGGAAGTCGACCTTAGGAAATCGATCGAGCCCGAGCCGCGTGAACGCAAAGGCGCCGACGACTGTCAGCGATAGCGTGATGACCGTTGCAAATACGGGACGACGAACAGAAATAGACGCAAGCCACTGCATGACGTTCTCTCGCGAGGCGAACTACGAAGTCTTAACCTGCTGACCGTCGGCGAGCCTGCCTTTAGGCGCCGACGCAACCGTCTCTCCCTTTGAGATGCCGGTTCTGATTTCGACCTTGGCGTCGACTTTCTCGCCAAGCGTGACGATCCGCTCCTCGACGCGATTGTCCTTCACGACGTAGACACGGCTGGTTCCCGCGACGGTTTCCACTGCAGCGTCCGGCACGAGCAGCGCGGCCGCAGCGTCGGGCTGCCGAACAAGCGCGGTCGCGAAGAGACCAGGCTTGAGCCGGCCGTCAGGGTTCGACGCCACGGCTTCAACCGTAAGTGCACGCTGATCGGTTCGCAGTGCCGGCGAGATGAAGCGAATCGTCGCCGCGAACTCCTCGCCCGGATACGCGTCCACGGCAAGCCTGACCTGTTGGCCAACCTTGATCAGCGACACGTGTTGTTCAGGAACGGTGAGCACGACGCGTAACGGATCCACGCGGACGACGGTAGCGACGCGTTGGCCGCGAGTGACGTAGTCACCAACGCTCACGAGCCGTTCCACCACGAGGCCCGCGATTGGCGCCTTGACGGCTGTGTCCGCGACGGCTTTTCGAGCGAGGACCACTCGAGCGCGCGCCGCGTCGAGCGAGCGATAGGATTGCTCGGCGGCATTCTGCGCGGTCTGGTAGCTCTGACGTGCCGCTTCGAGCTGCGTGCGGCGCTGATCGAACTCGCTTTGCGAGATGACCTTCTGCTCGACCAGCGTCTGCATGCGCTTGAATTCCGCATCCGCGAGATCGAGAGAAGCCTTCGCGTTCATCACGTCGGGCACTCGCGTACGATCGAACGGCTGCCCGGCAACGAGGCCAAGTTTCGCCTCGATTTGGGCGGCGTTTGCGTCAGCTTCCTGCAGCTGTGCCGAGGTTTCCGAAGGGGAAATCCGCACGAGCAGCGCTCCCTGGCCGACGCGCGAGCCGCGCTCGACCGGGGTTTCAATCACTCGTCCCGCTGTTTCAGCGCTGACTTCCGCCTGTGCATCCGCGACGATAGAGCCGGTCACGCGAAGATAGCGATCGATGGACCGGGATTCCACCGCTGACGTGGCAACGGCAACCGGTTCAGCAGCCTTGCTCGCATCAGGAGCAGTTTCGGCCGCCGTGGAGCACCCTGCAGCGAGCAGGGGAAAGATAAGTACGGAGAAATACTGAAAACGCCGACGTCTCATACGAGCCTCACTCTCGAGCATCCGGAGCATCCGACAAGGGTTCCGCGCTGTGTACCGGGACAAAGGTGACAGGCGATCCATTCCGCAGCCCGGTCAACGTCGCTTCGAGCGTGTCGCGGGCCAGCGCGTCAACGTCCTCCGGGACGCCGCGTGGGCACAACCCGGCGACAGCGGCGCCGAAGACGGCGGTAAGTAGCACGCGGGCGATCGCATCGGAACGCGATCCCGCTGGAAAGTAGCCGGCGTCAATGGCGTGCTGAATCTTCACGCCGAGCTGCGCCTTCATCTCGCGGACGAATCCGAACCGCTGCCAGTCCTTGTTGATGCGTGGCACCGTGCGGTCGACGAACATCAGCGCGAAATACTCGGGATGGGATCGGCTGAACTCGTAGACGCGCCAGAAGGACGAGCGAATGATGGCGATCAGATCCGTCTCGTCGCACGTCTTCTCCGACGGCCTGAACAGAATGTGAAATCCCTCTTCCGCGAGCGCGAAGAAGATGTCGTCCTTGCTTGGGAAGTAGCTGTAAATCGCCGCCGGGCTGTACTCGATGCGCTCAGCGATCTTGCGGATCGACACGTTGTGGTAGCCCTCGGCTACGAACAAATCGCGCGCGGCATCGAGAATCGACCTGGCGACAGCTTCCCGTTCCCGCTCCTGACGTTCTTTGACTCCCAAAACTCCTCCAAAATCCTTCGGTTGAACAGTGTTCAACATATTAACACCGTTATACGGGCGAACGCACGACGAAGTTCCGGTGGGCCACGGACAAAACACGGATACCTCAGGCACAGATCAGACGGACAACGGACGACATGGACACCTCAGCCGCCGAAAACACCGACCTTCCAGCCACGGAAAACACGGACAACACCGGCATTTTTGCCACGGAAGGCACGGACAACACGGAAACGCCGGAGTATGCTGTCGCTATGAAGACGCTGGGTTCGGCTGAGGCGTCAGAGCGCCTAAAACGATTGTCCGGCTGGGCTTTAGACGGCTCCGCGATTCACCGGCAGTTCACGTTCGCGGGGTTTCCGGAGGCGGTGGCGTTTATCGTACGGCTGGGCTTCGCCGCAGAATCGGTAGATCATCACCCAGACCTCCTCGTGAACTACAAGCGGGTGACGGTGACTTACACGACTCACAGCGAAGGCGGGTTGACGGAGAAAGACTTCGACGGCGCGGAAAAGGCCACGGAGATCGCGACAACGATGGGGGCACGTTAGTCACAGTTGCAGCTCAAGAACACCTACAGCTCGCGTGAGGTTGCGGCGTTAACCGGCCTGTCAGCGCGGCAGCTGCAATGGTGGGACGATCGCCGGCTGTTTCAATCGGCGGTCGCGCCGAAGCCCACCGCCGCCGGTGGCTTTACCGAGCGACGATACACGCCGGTCGACTTGCTCGAGCTGATGGTGCTGGCCGATCTCCGTCGGCAGGGGCTGACGGTCTCGCGAATCCGGCGGCTGCTCGAGACGCTGCGAACGCAGTTCGGCGTCCGACTTTTCGACGCGATTGGCGGGGCGGGACCGCTCACGCTGCTCACCGATGGCCATGAAATCTACGCGCGGACGACGGGCGGTGAGTTCTACAACCTCCTGCGCAATCCCGAGCAGCCGCTGCTGGTGCTCGGTGCTGGGTCGGACTCGGATCCCGCGCTGCGCGAGCTGACCGCGCAAGCGACGCGGCGACGCCGTTCTCGAAAGCGAAAGAAATTGAACTCGGGAAGGACCGCGAAGAAAGGCTGAGCCTCGCTCAGCCAATCGGAAAGATCTTGTCGAGGCCGTCAGCCGGTCGTGGAATGACGTGCACGCCGACGAGTTCGCCAACCCGCCGCGCAGCCGCCGCGCCCGCGTCAGTTGCGGCTTTCACCGACGCGACGTCGCCGCGGACGATGGCGGTGACCAGCCCGGCGTCCACTTTCTGCCAACCGACGAACGCGACGTTTGCCGCTTTCACCATGGCATCGGCCGCTTCGATCATCCCGACGAGACCGCGGGTTTCTACGAGACCGAGCGCTTCGCCGGGCAGTTCCTTGGGCATGCGGACCGCTATTCTACTACGCTATCCGTCCCCGCGCGGCAACGAGCAGCTCGTCGACCACGGCCTCGCCGTCAACCATCCACACGGCATCTACCAGGTTGGACACCACGCAGGAATGATTCGGCAGCACGCGCACGAGATCTCCCGTCCGCAGTCGATGCGAGTCGCCCGTCACCCGGACGTTGGCATGTTCCTCCGAGAGCCGCTCGATCACCAGCGACTCGTCCGGTTGCTCGGCGCGAAGGTCGGTGAACACTACGCCGAATCCTGGCGCGCTGCCGAACGCGCGCGCGAGGTCGTTCGTGAGCGTCTTGCTGCCGCAGTCGAGGATCAACCGGTTCGGGTCCGGCGTGCTGACCACGCGGGCGAGCACGGTGAGCGCACAATCCGTCCAGGCAGCAGCGCCGAGACCGACCTGCGTTCGGTCGTAGTAAACGTAGTTGCCCGGCCGGATTTCGGTTATCCCTGGCTGCTGTACGCTGAAGCGCGCCGTCGGCGTGGCACCAACGCTGATCTCGGCTGTCGGCACGCCGCGATCGGCGACAGCCGCCGCCAGCGCCGAAAGGACTCGTGCCTCGGATGCCGCGATTGCTGCGGCTTCGTCCTCCGATGCCGCGCCATACGCGTGACCCGCGTGGCTCAGGAGCCCGGTGAACTGGAGTCCGGGTAAGTCAGCGACACGCGCCACCATCTCCGCCGCACTCGCGCTTTCGGGATCGATCCCGCAGCGATGAAATCCGACATCGACTTTCACCAGCACGTCGACCGTTCGTCCCGCACCCGCCATCGCCAACGACCAGCCGCGGGCCACGTCGAGATCGTCGACGATGAACGACAGGTGCGTGGCGTCGAGCAAGCGCAAGACGCGGTCGGCGTTGACCGGGTTCAGCGGGTAGGGAAGCCTGATGTCTTCGATGCCCGCATCGGCGAACACTTCGGCTTCACCGAGCTTCGCGCAGCAAATCCCGACCGCGCCACGCCCGATCTGAGCGCGAGCGATCTCGGGGGATTTATGAGTCTTGGCGTGAGGGCGTAGGCGGAGATGCCGCGCGTCCGCCGACGCCTGCATTCGTTCGATGTTGCGCGACACACGGCCGGCTTCGATGAGGACAGCGGGAGTGCGGAGATCCGTGAGCTTCACACTCTGCAGTGTATCTCCGCTGGCTGCTATCCGCTTTCCGCTGTCCGCGGGCCGCTATCCGAGAGCGCCGACCGAGAGCGGTCCCTTGAAGCCTGGGAACACGTGGGTCGTGTTCGTCAGGCCGAGATGTGCGCCGGCGACTTCGGCGAAGACGGTGCGGAAGTCGGTCGTCACTGCGAGGTCGCGGCCTTCGTAGCGTTGTTCGCGGGCGAGCCCAGGCCAGCGGCCGTAGATCTTGCCGCCACGCACTCCGCCACCGATCACCATCATCGCGTTGCCGTGCCCGTGGTCGGTGCCGCGATTGCCGTTTTCTGAAACCGTCCGGCCGAACTCGGACATCGTGAGAATCATCACGTCAGCCATGCGGTCGCCGAGATCGCGGGTGAGCGCCGCGATGCCGCCGGCGAAATCGGCAAGCCGGTTGGCGAGCTGACCGGTGGCTGCGCCCTCCTGGGCATGATGATCCCAGTTCCCGGTTTCCGCGAACGCGACTTCGAGACCCACATCGGCCTTGATGAGCTGCGCGATCTGTTTCAATGCGTCCCCATATGGCGATCGCGGGTACCCGGCCCCGTTCTCTGGTGAGTAGCGCGCAACATCTGCCTGTTTCAGCATTCGCACCGCGTTAAACGCGTCGCGGCCGGTCCGATTGAGCACGCCGCTCGCCGCGGCGGCGTACTCCGCCTCGAACGACGCTTGCACCATGTCGGTGGCCTGTCCCGCACGAATGCCGAACTGCGCGATCTGTCCAATGGCGAGCGCCGGTGCCAAGCCCTGAAGTGCGCGCGGCAACTGCGGTGCCATCGCCACGGCGCGAAACGGCGTGGCTTGCTCGTGTTCACGCGCGTGCAGGTAGCGATTCAGCCATCCGTCCGGCGTGCTCTTGACGCCGGGCGTCGCCGTTTCCATATAGTCCTGCGCATCGAAATGCGATCGCGTGCCGTCCGGCGATCCACAGGCGTGGACGATGGCGAGTTGGCTGGCGTCGTAGAGCGGCTTGAGCGGTGCCATGCGCGGATGCATGCCGAAGAAGCCATCGAGGTCGATGGCGGCATCGGGACCGCTGCCGGGTCGAGCGATCGCGATACTCGGTCGCGAGCGGTAATACTCGTCCTCGCTAAACGGCACGATCATGTTCAGGCCGTCTACTGCGCCGCGCTGAAAGATCGTCACGAGCACCTTGCGCTTCGGAACGCCAGCGGCCGCCACCGTCCGCGCGAGAAACTGCGGGGCAAATCCCAGGCTGACCAGAGCGAGCCCGCCGTCCTTCAAAAACACACGTCTGGACACCATGGCTGTTACCTCCGCTGGAATTCCGGCGAGCCGAGGACCAAGGCCAGCGCTTGCGCGTCGGTCGTGGCTCGCGCGACCGTTTCCGCCGTCGACGCGGACACCTCGCCGGCGAGCGACGAGCGGATCACCGCGTCTGCCGCGGACTTTGGAACCTGCACATCATTCCGCGGCGACCGACCGGCGCCGCGCTGAAGAGTCGTCGTCAGCGACACGGCGAAGTTCATGCGGTTGAGGAGCGCACCCGAGTTCACCCACGCTTCGGCGGTATCAGCGTATCCAGTGGGCGGCTGACAGCCGTAGAGCGGCATTCCCAGGTTCCTGATGGCCTGCACCAGGGCCTGTCCATTGCCGCCTGTCGTGCCGGTCGCCCGCACCGAGCTGATCACGAACTCGAAGGGCGACTTCACCTTGGCGCGCAGCGCGTGTGCCGCAAAGAACTCCGGCGCCGTCACAATGGATTTGACGACCTCGCGAATGTCACCGTCGGTTTCAGCGAATCGTTTGGCCGCGCGGTCCACCACCGACGTCGGTGGATCGTCGGCCACGAATCGCCGCGCGAGCTTGGTCGCGATGAACCGCGCCGTGGATCGATGCTTCGCGAGCAGATCGAGGATCCGCTCGCCATCCTCTTTGCCGCCGCCCGCGGCAATCCGGTGTCCGAGGACGGACTTCTCGCCCGCATCGTGCATGCGCGGTTCGAAGCGGAACGATCCGCCTTGCCGCGGGTTGGCGATTGTCCATCCCGTGAACGCACGCGCCACTTCCTGCACATCCTTTTGGGTGTAGCCGCCGTCGACGCCAAGCGTGTGCAGCTCCATCAGCTCGCGCGCGTAGTTTTCGTTGAGGCCGCGACGGCGGTTCTGCGCGGCGGGCGCGTCGGGACGCGTAGCCGCACGATCGAAGCGGCGGCCCAGCCGCATGCCGTTCTGCTGCAGCGTGCGCGCACCCTCGGGCGCCGAGCTCTGCCAGTTGTCCAGGTAGAACAGCATCGCGGGGCTCTCGGCGGTTGCGCGCAATAAGTCCGCGAACTTTCCGAGCGCGTGCGGCCGAATGGCGTCGCGCTCGTGTTCGTTCAGGTAGAGCCGCACCTGGCCTTTACCGACGAACACATTGAAGTGGTTGAACCAGAAGTCCACCATCACTTCCTGGAGCTGCCGTTCGCTATACGCGGCCCGCAGCACCTTGGCCTGCATCAGCTCGACGATAGCCTGTCGTTCGCCCCGCACTTGTTGTCCCTGCCGTCGCGCCATCTGCGCCGGCAGGAAGTACTCGTCCGCGAGGTCGCGGCTTGTCTTGGACAGCGTCTCGAACGCCGCAAGCCGCTCCTCCATCGCGGTATCGTCAATCCGTTCGGGCCGCAGCTGCCGATCGATGTAAGCCTTCAGGCCGATTTCGCGCACCCGTTCGATGTCGCCAGGCGCCGGGCCGAACCCAATCCGATTGAGCACGTGAACGATCGTTTTGTCGTCCGGCTTGGCGGGCACTGCCGACGTTGAACGTTCTGCCACGCCGCGCGGGGCCGCGATGAGCAGAACGGCGACGACTGGGACGAGCGTTCTCACAACGCGCATGGTACAACCCCTTGAGATGGTGCGGTTTTTGACCACCTTGGCGATTTAGACCTGCCGTCGGTGGGGGAGGTTGAACGCGTGAAATGGCGGTCAGGTTGTCGAGGCGTGACCCCTCACCGGTTGAACGACCGCCGCCACTGATCGATAACGGCCTGCTGAGGCCCCTTGGCGGCGGCGTAAGCGCTCGCCCACTTATCGAACAGCGCGCGATCTTCGTTGGTCGAGCGAATCGGTTTCCCCTGGTTCTTCGCCTCGTACAACACCCTGAGCGCGGCCAATAAACGCTCGTGATCTTCGGGATGCTTGTCGATGAACGCCTCGAACTTCGTCAGCGCCTCGGCGCGCTGCCCGCTCATCGCCAGCGCGGCGCCTAATCGCACCTGCACTTCATCGTTGTCTGGCCATTGCGTCGCCGCCTCGTTGAGGACTTGCAGAGCCTCATCCGGGTTCTTCTGTCTCAACAACGCGTCGCCGAGCAGCGTGTAGATGAACGGCGCGTCGCTTTGCGTGACGAGCGACATGTGCCAGGCGCCGATCGCCTGCAGGTCGTTGTTTCCAGCCGCGTAACATGCGCCGAGATAGAACGCTGCGGGGAAGAACTCGGAATCGAGTTTCAACGCTTCGCGGAACTTCAACCGGGCCGGCTCGAGCTCGCCCTTCGCATAAAGCGCCAGGCCGCTCAGGAACGCGGCAGGAACGGTGCCGGTCCTCGTACTCAGTGCCTGCACCGCTTCGTCGAACCGCCCGGCGCGCGAGTGCTCGATCACGGGAGCCGCATTCGATTCTCCCTGTCCTTTGAAGTTCAGGCGCTCGACGAAGAATCCCACGACCTCTGGCGTCAACACTGACGCACGGTCGAACTTCTCCGTCCGTGACGTAAACGGCACCGCACCTCTTCGTCCCGTCGTCGTCAAAGTCACGCCAGTAGACGGTTTTGTGAGTGCGACAGGGCGTCCGACCTTGAACGTGCGCGCGATCTGGCCGATGCGCTTCCCACCTTCGCTGATGATCGCGCGAATGATGTACTCGCCGGGCGCGAGCAGCGTTGTCGGGACTGTGCCTTCCAGCGCGCGGAGATTTGGTTGTTCTGCGGAACCTGGCTGCACTCGGGCAGCAGCGCCATCGAGCGCGCGAGCTTGTTCGCTCTGTGCGACTTCGAAGATGACCGTTGCGGTCTTCAGGGACTCTGCCGAGTCGGAATAGAGCTCGAGATAGCCGTTCACGACGCCCGACGTGAACTCGCCCGCGATCTTCGGCGTCGTGCTTTCGCCGGACGGCCGCTGGTCCGCGAGCAGCAGATCTCCGACTTGGAGTCCGCCGACCTTCGTCAACGTCGCAGTGAATCGATGCTCGACGCTGCCCTGACGGCCCTGTTCGTCGACGACGGCCGCACGAAGCGCCAGCGGACCTGAAGCTTCGGTGACGACAGAGTTCGAGTACGTTTGCGTGTGATCGGCCGTGATCGGTGCCTTGATATCGGGATCGAGCCGGCTGCCGGACACTTGCCCCTTGTCATCTACTAACGCGAATGCCAATGCCAGCCGTCCGTCGGGATTTGAGCTTCGATCGATCTCGAGCGCCATCAGCACGCGAAGCTTGGCACTTGCCGGATCACGCATCGTGAACGCAGTCAGCTTCAACCCGATATCCGTCGCTACGACGGGCGACTGCAGAAGCTCGGTCAGCAGCGCTTCATCAGTCTTGGCCGCAACACGGCGGATGGTGAACTCACTGCGCGCGCGGACGACGATGCCAGGTTTGCCCGGGACGTCGACCTTGATCCGGTGCGATGCGCCATCGCGGTCGGCCGATTCCGGCTCGAATCCGAGCAGGTAGTAGCCTGAGAGTGTTTGCACAAGCCGCGTGAACGCGTGGTCGATGCCACCGGCTGCGGGAATCACTTCCCCGCGCGTGGCGCTCGTCACGAGGGTCAGCCCCTCGCGTCCAATGGCGCGATCCCTGCCTGGCCTGGCTTCACGGGCGCTGGTCACTTCGATGCCGACAGCCTCGAGTTGCACGGCGTGAATCGTCAGTTGGCCGCGGGCGGCTCCGGGGCCAAGCCACGCCAGATCCGACAACTGATCGATCACCAGCCCTTCCGACATCAGCACGAGGGTTTTTGCTCCGGGCGTGTCGACGAACTGATCTGTCACGGCGCGCAGTGCCGTCAATGTGTTCTGCGTTCGCTGCCTCATGAACGTTGCGATTGACGAGGCCTCCGTGACGACGGAATTTCTGCAAAACGACAGATCTTCGAGGCGTTGGCCGGCACACTCCCGATCGGCAAGTGAGTTAATGGCGAGGAGGTCGCCGCGTTGAGCCGCCAGAGCATCGGCAAGATCGATCCGGAAATTGGTTTGAAGCGCTTCGGCTTGACCCGACAAGCGCGACAACGCCGTCCGCACGGATGCGTGGTCGCGGGTGAAATCAATTTGTGCTCCCGTGCCCGGGAATGCAACCAGCGCAACGCGGTCGGCCGGCGACAACTGCGAGACGAAACGGCTGGCGGCCTCTACCCCTGAACGGCCCCGCATCGCGCTCAAGTCGATCAGCAGCATGATCATCCGGCCGCTTGCGGAGTTCGTGCTGTAAGGGGCAGACGTTGTTCCGTCGGCCTTCACATCGCTGACCGTCGATATGTATTCGGCGGAGGTGATGCGTCTCGGCCGGCCCTCAACGGTGATCACGAAGTCGCCAGCCGTCAAGCCAGCGATCGGCTTGCCGCCGTCACCGGTGACGGCCACGTCAACCGTCACGACGTCCACGATGGATCGGGCTTGCGGCGCCGGCGTGAGCTCCTGCGCGACGGCTTGCGCCGTAGCGATCAGGCCTGCGCCCCCCAGGCGAAAGAAAGCAGCGACGATGCCAAAAGCTCGCGATGAGGTCAGCACGCGACGTGTGATCTGTGTAGGTCGCTAATTGCGCATCAAACGATAACCGGGCCGGACGCGAACCGAATACTTTCCATCGCCGACCTCGAGCCGAACGCGATGCCATTGGCCATCACGCTCGGCATCCGGATACGAGTAGGACACAAGGTATTGGTTGCTGAGATCGTCGAGGACTTCCTGGAAGAACCGGTCGAGTTGCTCGAGATTCTCGGTGAAGAATGCCCGGCCGCCGCTCGTGCCGGCGAACCGGTTGAGAACGCGCTGAAGCTCCTGCGCCCTCACGGCCCGGCCCTGTCCAATTGCGTAAATCGTCGCGTCGCTCGCTTCGGCGTGTGCCACAGCCGCCTCGAACGATGCGTGGCTCGATTGATCGTCGCCGTCGCTGAAGACCAGCAGCGC
>Ga0114129_10003812_pt1 | contig 21254 bp, 18 predicted proteins | sample RhiMetdeltSRZDD1_FD_80071 | JGI IMG/M metagenome (GOLD analysis project Ga0114129, IMG submission 80071) | Populus rhizosphere microbial communities from Tennessee, USA - Rhizosphere MetaG P. deltoides SRZDD1 (version 2) (version 2) | ecosystem: Host-associated > Plants > Roots > Rhizosphere >... | reverse complement strand
GCTACGGGATGGACCCGCTCGGTCTCTCGAAACGGCTGCTGGAGCGCATGATCGGCGATTCGGATTTGAGCGGCACGCACGAGACGGCGCCGGACGGGTTCCTGATGGCGTACGGCGGATCGGTCGCGCGGCATCGCTCGCTCCCGCGCGCGCACGTCGTCGATGTCGTGCCGACGGTGCTGTATTTTCTCGGCCTGTCGATCGGCCGGGACATGGACGGCTACGCGCGGACCGACGTGTTCCAGCCCTCGTTCACGGAGGAGCGGCCGATCACGTTCATCCCGACCTACGATCGCTGATATAATCGGACCGCTCTTTAACGCGGCCCTGCGAGGTCGCAAAGAGGTGTTCGATGCCGCTCTGCGCTGCACCCGCTTCGAGTCCTCAATCCCGGATCCCGAGTCCCGACTGCGAGGCGATCCCGTGTCGCTGGTAATGGACGCGGACCGCATGTCGCGGACGCTCACGCGCATCGCGCACGAGATCGTCGAGCGGCACCCGGCGCCGCCGGGTCTGGACGATCTCGCGCTCGTCGGCATCCGCACGCGCGGCGTGCCGATCGCGAGGCGCATCGCGCACGCCATCCGCGAGATCAACGGCCACGAGCCGCCGACCGGCGCGCTCGACATCACGCTCTACCGCGACGATCTGATGCGGCACGCGGTCGGGCCGCAGCCGCTCGTCCGCCGCACCGAAATCAACTTCTCGATCGACGACAAGCGCATCCTGCTCGTCGACGACGTGCTCTACACCGGCCGCACGATCCGGGCGGCGCTCGACGCGCTGATCGATTTCGGCCGCCCCAAGGCGATTCAGCTCGTCGTCCTCGTCGATCGCGGCCATCGCGAGCTGCCGATCAAGGCCGACTACGTCGGCAAGAACCTGCCGACCTCGACGGCGCAGAGCGTGCAGGTCCGGCTCACGGAAATCGACGGCCGCGACGAGGTGGAGATCGCCGGATGAAAAAAGATCTCCTGAGCATCGCCGATCTGTCGTCGGACGAGATCCGCCTCGTGCTCGACACGGCCGAGGCGATGCGCGAGATCGGCGAGCGGCCGATCAAGAAGGTCCCCACGCTGCGCGGCAAGACGGTCGTGAATCTGTTCTTCGAGCCGAGCACGCGGACGCGCACCTCGTTCGAGATCGCCGAGAAGCGTCTGAGCGCGGACACGCTGAACGTCGCAGTGGCTTCCTCGAGCGTGCTGAAGGGCGAGACGCTGGCGGACACCGCGCTCAACATCGAGGCGATGGCGCCGGACATGATCGTCCTCCGCCATGGCTCCTCGGGCGCCGGCCACCTGCTGTCGCGGCTCTGCCGATCGCGGATCATCAACGCCGGCGACGGCATGCACGAGCATCCGACGCAGGCGCTGCTCGACGCGTTCACGATCCGCGAGCACAAGCAGCGCATCGACGGCCTCAAGGTCGTCATCGTCGGCGACCTGCTGCACAGCCGCGTGCTGCGATCGAACGTGCAGCTGCTGACGCGCCTCGGCGCCAACGTCCGGGTCTGCGGTCCCGCGACCATGGTGCCGCCCGGCATCGAGCGGCTCGGCGTCACCGTGTCGACGTCGGTCGACGAGGCGGTCGCCGACGCGGACGTCATCATGCTGCTGCGCATCCAGCAGGAGCGGATGCAGGGCGCGTTCTTCCCGTCGCTGCGGGAGTACTTTCACGTATTCGGGATGACGGCCGAACGCGTCAGGCGCGCGAAGCCCGACGTGATCATCATGCACCCCGGCCCGATGAACCGCGGCGTCGAGATCGCGTCCGACGTCGCGGACGGTCCGTACTCGGTGATCCTCGAGCAGGTCGCCAACGGCGTGGCGGTGCGGATGGCGGTCCTCTATCTCCTGGCAGGCGGGCAGGAAGGCGATTGAAGGGATGAAGATGCTGCTCAAGGGCGGGCGCGTCGTCGATCCGGTCAACGTACGCGACGGCGTGTTCGACATCCTCATCGAGGACGCGCGCATCGCGCGCGTCGATCGCGATCTCCCGCCGATCGGCAGCGGCCCGGACGCGAAGACGCTCGAGATCCCGGGCGGCTTCGTCGTCTGCCCGGGCTTCATCGACATGCACGTGCACCTGCGCGAGCCGGGCCAGGAGCACAAGGAAACCGTCGCCACGGGGACGGCGGCCGCGGTGGCCGGCGGCTTCACCGCGGTCGCGTGCATGCCGAACACGGTCCCGGTCAACGACAACGCCGGCGTGACCGAATACATCCTGAAGAAAGCGGCCGACGCGAACCTCGCCCGCGTGTACCCGATTGGCGCGGTCTCGCGCGGACAGGCGGGCGAGCAGCTCGCCGACATCGCCGAGCTGCGGCGCGCGGGCTGCGTGGCGATCACCGACGATGGACGGCCGGTGCCGACGGCGCTGCTGATGCGCCGCGCGCTCGAGTACGCGGGGATGTTCGGGATGCCGGTCATCGAGCACTGCGAGGATCCGTCGCTCAAGGGCGACGGCGTCGCGCACGAGGGCTTCCACGCGGCGACGCTCGGGCTGCGCGGGATTCCGGGCGAGGCCGAGTCGATCATGGCGATGCGCGACATCGCGCTCGCCGCGCTCACCGGCGGCCGCGTGCACATCGCGCACATGAGCGCGCGGCAGTCGCTCGACGCCGTCCGCGCCGGCAAGGCGCGCGGCGTCCGCGTGACCTGCGAGGTGACGCCTCATCACTGCGTGCTCACCGACGAGATGCTGGCCGCGCCCATCCCGTACGACACGAACGTGAAGATGAACCCGCCGCTGCGCGACGCCGCCGATCGCGACGCGATGCTGCAGGGCATCGCCGACGGCAGCGTCGACGCGATCGCGACCGACCACGCGCCGCATCACTACGACGAGAAGCGCGTCGAGTTCGATCAGGCGCCGTTCGGGATCACGGGGCTCGAGACGGCGGTGCCGCTGTGCCTCGATCGGCTGGTGCACGCCGGCGTGATCGGCATGACGCGGCTGGTCGAGCTGCTGTCGGTGAACCCGGCGAGGATCCTGCAGGTGCCCGGCGGATCGCTGGCCGAAGGCGCGCCCGCCGACGTGACGATCCTCGCGCCGGACCTCGCCGTGACGGTCGCCGCCGCGCGCATGCGCTCGAAATCGAGGAACACGCCGTTCGACGGCTGGACGCTCGAGGGCGGCGTGGCCGCGACGATCGTCGGCGGCCGCGTCGTCTACGTGAACGACGACGTCAAGATCTGAGGAGAAGAGATTGGATCGACGCGCGGAGATTCGCGAGAAGGCGCTCAAGGATCTGCAGGACTCGGCCGTGCTGATGATCGACGGGCATTTCGACTACGGCAACGGCTATCACGGCCGCGTGTATCTCAACGCGCACCAGCTGTTCCGCCATCCCTCGACCATCTGGCGCTTCGCGCAGGATTTGATCGACGTGCTGCCCGCCGACCTCGTGCAGCGGACCGAGGTCGTCGCCGGGCCGGCGACCGGCGGCGCGCTGCTCGCCCATACCATCGCCGGGCTGCTCGACAGCCGCCGCAGCCTCACGCATCCGCCGTGCAGCTTCGCGCCGTTCAATTACGATCCGGCCGGCGACTTCACCCTCCGTCCCTTCTACGCGCGCGAGGTCGACGGCAGGCGCGTGCTGCTCGCCGACGACGTGCGGAACACCGGCGAGACGTTCGCGAGATGCGCGGCGCTCGTCAGGGAGGCGGGCGGCGAGGTGGTCGCGACCGCGGAAATCTACGATCGGCGCGAGGCCGTCGTCGACATCGGCGTCCCGAACATCGCGCTCGCCGAGTACGCGGCGCCGGAGAACTACAAGTCGGCAGACTGCCCACTCTGCCGCAGTGGCGTGCCGATTACGCGATTCTGATGGCGTTCAACTCTCAACTTTCAACTTTCAACTTTAAACGCCATTCACCACGCTGAACTGCGCGTCCCCGTCTGCCCTACGGCTATTCAGCGTGCAAATGTGTGCCGACTGGCTCGTTTGTTGAAACGCAGTAGGCATGACAGATCACTTACCAGAAGATTTCCGCGAGCGTGCCTTTCGATTCACCTGCAAGCTATTCGACTTTTGTGACGATTTGGCGCGGAATCCCGGACCCTGTCGCACCGTTGCCAATCAGTTGTTCGAGGCCGGCAGCTCGATCGGTGCGAATCTCGAGGAGTCAAAAGCCGCTGACAGTCGTCGTGACCTGAGAGCAAAAAATGCGATCTCCCTCAAAGAGAGTCGGGAGGCAAAGTACTGGCTGCGCGTCGCCAAGGTGAAGTCGCTTGGCAAGAGGGAGCTTCGGGAGTGGCTCTATCAGGAAGCCGATGAATTCGTGGCCATGTTGACCGTTGGCGTAAGACGTCTACGAAACGAAGAAGGGCCAGAAGAACAGAACTACGGCTACTAGCCACATCGAAAGGCGTCAAAGTCTTGAACGGTGACGCTGGACCTGAAAGTTGAGAGTTGAAAGTTGAAAGTTGAAAGTTGATCAGCATCTCATGGCTGCAATCGCAGACGCCCAACCGCCCCGCGCTCGATATCAGCCCGATCCATCCGCATCCGGCGCAGACGCACTGCCGTCCAGTCCGGCAGAAAGTCGGCGTAGTGCGGCGACAGCGGATGGCCCGACTGGCCGATCGCGTCGATGAACCGGCTGTCGTTCTGCGGCGACAGGTCGATGATCTGGCGATAGCTGACGATGTTCCGCTGCTCGAACGGGTGATCGGCGGCGGTCGCGCCGACGTCGACCGTGCTCCAGTCGCCGGCGCTCGGCAGCGACCGGCTGAAGAAGGGCCGCAGCGCGGCGACCGCGTCGAGCCCCTGATGCGGGAACACCGCGACGTGCACGCGATCCCACCGCCAGCGCGTCAGGTCGCCGCCCATGCGCCGCGTCAGATCGACGACCGCCAGATGCAGTGCCGCCGACACGGCGTCGTCGCACGTCTCGCGCGCCGGCGTGCGCCGGTCGTCGCACCAGTCGCCTTCGCGCTCCGCGCTTCGGCGTCCCAGGCCCCCTGGCGCGTCGGAGAGCACGTTCAGCACGAAGCGAGTAATGAAGGTGAAGCGGCCCTGATAACTTTCCGTGACGAGCGGTCCGAGCTCGTCGCCGGCAATCGTCGGCGCGAGGTGGAGGAACCACGCCTGGAAGATCGCCGCGGCGGCGCTGTCGGGGCGCATCTCCGCGTTCCACGCGCGCAGCAGCGCCAGCGCCTGCGTGTCCGCCGCGCCCAGCGGCCGCGCCCGCGCCAGCAGCGGCGGCAGCAGCGCGCGCGCGTGAAGCGACAGCCGGTCGGCCTGCATCGCCGCGAAATCGTCGGCGTGAAACGCGGCGCCTTCCGACCCGCCCAGCAGATCGGCGATCCGCTGCGCCCGGTACGGCTCCGGCCACTCGACGCCCAGGAGATATGGATAAGGGGGCGGCGCCGGGCGGTTGTTCGCCGTGACGATCGCGTGGCTCGGCGGATCGTACGCGTGCGGCAGTCGATCGAAGGGCACCCAGCCGATCCACTCGGCGTCGCCGCTCGCGCCGTCGGCGGGGACGGTGCCGTCGCCGCGCGCGCGAATCGGGATGCGTCCCGGCGCGATGTAGCCGATGTGGCCGGCGGCATCCGCATAGACGAAATTCTGCGAGGGGACGACGAAGAAATCGCGGAACGCGGCGGTGAAATCGGCCCACGACCGCGCCTCGTTGACGCGAAGGAGCGACGCCACCGTCGTGTCGTCGGGATCGAGCGCCGTCCAGCGGAACGCCAGCGGCTCGAGCGGAGGCGGACGCGGCGTCCGCGTCGACTCGGCGTTGGTCGCGTTGATCGCGTCCGACACGAGCGGACCGTGCCGCGAGATGCGCACGTCGAGGCGAATGGGTTCGCGGCCTTTGACCTCGATCGTCTCCGGCACGATCGTCAGCGGCTCGAGCGCGCCTCTAAACTCGGCGAAGCGGCCGGACGGATCCAGCGTTTCGCGATAGAGATCCTCGACGTCGGCGCCGACGTTGGTCGCGCCCCACGCAATCGCGCGGTTGCGTCCGATCGCGACCACGGGCGTGCCGGGAAATGTCGCGCCGATGACGTCGAAGTCGCCGGCCGAGACGTGCGCGAGATACCAGACCGACGGAACGCGCGCGGCGAGATGCGGATCGTTCGCGAGCAGCGGACGTCCGCTTGCCGTGCGCGTTCCGTCGACCACCCAGCTGTTCGACCCCAGGCCTTCGCTGCGCGTGGGACCGAGGAGGAAGTCGGCGACGGGGGGTGGTCCGGACGACAGCGCCGCGGCGAAGGAGTACGCCGCGCCAGGCGCGGTACCGGCAGGCCTCGAGGCCGGCAGGATCCTGGCGGCGGCGCCACTCGCAGCGGGGCCGAGCCACGCACGCAGATCTTCGCGGCTCAGGATGCTGAGCGCGTCGTCGGCCGTCGGCGGCATCAGCTGCGCCATCCGTTCGGGTCCGACGCGCGCGAGGAGATCGTGGCGCAGCAGCTCGTACGAATAGTTGCCGCTCAGATCCCACGCGATCAGCTTCGCCCAGACGACGACGTCGGGTCCGTCCCACGGCTCGGGCTCGAATCGCAGCAGCGTGAACTCCGGCGGCAGCGCGCGGCCGTGGTGCGCGGCGATGAACGCGTTCACGCCGGCGACGTACGCGCCGACGTCGCGCCTGGCCCACGCCGGCAGATGTGCCCACGCGGCGCGCGCGGCGCGGCCGAATCCGATCGTCCGCAGGAACCGATCCTGGGGGATCGCGGCCGGCCCCAACACCTCCGACAGCCGGCCGAAGCCGACGCGCCGCTGAAACTCCATCTGCCAGAGACGATCCTGGGCGTGGACGTAGCCGAGCCCGAACAGCGCGTCATGCCTGGTTGCGCCGAAGATGTGCGGCACATCGTCGGCATCGCGCACGATCTCGACCGCGCGCGAGAGGCCGGCGACGGTCGCGACGCCGTCGACAACGGGCAGCGATCGCCGCAGGTACCAGTACGAGGCGGCAGCCGCGAGAACGGCGAGCGCCGCAATCGCCGCCGCGCCTTTGATCAGAAATCGCCGCATGGCAGAATCATAGCTTGGCCTCGGACATCACCGCCCTCAAACCGACGCTCGATCGGCTGTACAGCGACTTCAACTATCCCGATTCGGCCGCCGATCCGATTCAGATCGTCCGCCGCTACGATCGCGCGGACGATCGCGAAGTCGTCGGCTTCTGCGCCGCGGCCCTCGCGTTCGGCCGCGTCGGCAGCGTGCTGCAGTCGATCGAGCGCCTGCTCGCGTCCATGGGTCCGGAGCCGGCGCGCTCGGTCCGCGCGTTCGATCCGCGCCGCGACGCCTCGAGCTTTCGTCACCTCGTGCACCGATGGACGCGCGGCGCCGACCTCGCCGCGCTGCTCTGGGTGATGAAGCAGATGATCGAACGCTCCGGCTCGATCGAAGGATTCTTCCTCGAGCGGTACGATCCCGACGCCGACGATGTGGAAGGGGCGCTCGACAGCTTTTCGGCGCGCGCCCTGTCGCTCGACGTGAAAGCGGTGTACGGCCGCGCGCCGCGGCCGACGAAAGGACGTCCCGGCATCTGCTACTTCTTCCCGCGGCCGTCGGCGGGCAGCGGCTGCAAGCGCCTGAATCTGTTCCTCCGGTGGATGGTCCGGCGCGACGCGCTCGATCTCGGCGTCTGGACGCGCGTGTCGCCGGCGAAGCTGGTCGTCCCGCTCGACACGCACGTGATTCGCGTCGCCCGTTGTCTGCGGCTGACGCGCTACACGAGTCCCGGCTGGCGCATGGCCCGCGACATCACGGCGTCGCTGCGCCGCCTCGATCCGGAAGACCCGGTGAAGTACGACTACGCGCTCTGCCACCTGGGGATGATGAACGCCTGCGGCTTCAATCGCGCGCAGCGGGACTCGCAGTGCCCGCTGCGTGGGGTGTGCCGGCCAGGCGCGCGTAGACAGCCGCAGTCCCGGCGACCATCCGCTCGACCGTGAAGCGCTCGCCGACGCGGGCGAGGCCGGCCTCGCCGAGCCGCTGACGCGCCGCATCATCCCTGAGCAGCCGGACGATGGCGTCCGCCATCGCCGCCGCGTCGCGCGGCGGGACGAGGACGCCCGTCTCGCCGTCGGCGACGATCTCCGGAATGCCGCCGGCGCTGGTCGCGACGATCGCACGCGCGCACGCCATCGCGTCGAGGAGCGACGTGCCGAGGCCTTCGGTCACCGAGCTCATCGCGAAGAGATCGAATCCCTTGATGCAGCCGATCACGTCGGTGCGGAATCCCGGCAGCAGTACGTGCTTTTCGAGATGGTGCTCGCGCACCTGGTGCTCGAGCTGCTCGCGCAGCTCGCCTTCGCCCAGAATGACGAATCGCGCGTCCGCGATCTCCTGGACGACGAGGCGCGCCGCGTCGATCAAGTACCGCTGCCCCTTGTGCGGCACCAGCGCCGCGACGTTGCCGACGACCGGCGCGTGGTGTGGCAGCCAGAAGGCCTCGTGCACGTTCACCGGCGGCGTGGCGGCGACGCGATCGACGTCGATGCCCTCGTGGACGGTGACGGTGCGGTCGGCGGGCACGCCGTCGGCGACCAGCATGCGGCGGATCGCCTCGGACGCCGCGATGAAGCAGTCGACCTGCCGGTGCTTCCATCGCGAGAACGAGTTGCCTTTCAGATGGAAGTCGACGCGGCGCGAGGCGACGAGCGGCGCCGCGGCGGCGCTGCCGCCGAGCGACAGCGCGAGCGAGGCCATCGCAATCGCATGCGGGTCGTGCGCGTGGACGACGTCGGGCGTCAACCGTTTGAGGACGCGCGACAGCCGCCAGCCGGCCGAGAGGTCCATTTCGGTCCGCGGCGCCACGGGAATCAGTTCGAGCCCCTCCGCGGCGCGGCGGCGCAGCTCGCCGTACGGATGCGCGACGAGCGCGGCGCGCTGGCCGATCGCGCGCAGGCCGTCTACGGTCAGGAGGACCTGGTTCTGTCCCCCGCGCCACGTCCGCGCCGTGTCGATATGCAACGAGAACACGTCTGGTTCGAGGTTCTAGGTGCTCGGTTCGTGGTTCTGCAGCTCCCACAGCTTCGCGAACTTCAGCAGCACGTAATACGCATTCAAGGCCGAGATGATGAAACCGGGCGCGCCGTCGCGGATGCCGCCGCGAACGATGTAGTTGCGCAGGAAGGCGAGCGGCGGGTGGCCGGCGATCTGCCCCAGTCCCGCACGGCGTCCGGCCTCGTGCATCTGGCGCGCCGCATAGGTCGTGTAGCGATCGATCGTCTCGAGGTGGTCGGCGATGTCGCGATAGGCGAAGTGCTGCAGCTCGCCGGTCAGCGTTCCGGTCGTGCCGCGCACGGCCAGCCCTTCGTGGACGTACGCGCCGGTCCACTGCGCGGCGCGGCGATCGTAGAGGCGCACCTGATGATCCGGATACCAGTCGGTCGTCCGGATCCAGCGGCCGAGATGCCACGTGACGCGCGGCACGCGATACGCCGCGTGTGCCGGCGTTTCAGCGATGACGCGCCTGATCTCGTCCGCGAGCAGGGGCGTCACCCGCTCGTCGGCGTCGAGCGACAGGATCCAGTCGTGCGCGGCGATCGCGGCGGCGTGGTTCTTCTGCGCCGCGTAGCCGGGCCAGTCCTTCACGATCACGCGATCGGTAAACCGGCGCGCGATCTCCGGCGTTCCGTCGCTGCTGCCGGAGTCGACGACGACCCGCTCGTCGGCCCAGGCGACCGACTCCAGCGCCGCGCCGACGTCCGTCGCCTCGTTTTTGGTGATGACGGTGACCGAGAGCTTGGGCACTCGGCGCGCAGTTTAGCGTGAGGGCGGGAAGGGCAGGAAGGGCTGCCCTTCCTGCCTATCCCGCCCTCCGCATCACTGGCGAACGATCGCGTTGCCGGTCTGAATGGCGCCGGACGATGCGCTGCTGACGCCCGAGGTGCCGCCGCCGACCGGGATTTCCTGCACGGCCTCGAAGTCGACCAGCGACTTGTTGTAGTCGGAGGTCGCGCGGACCTCGGCCGTCCGGGCGGCCGCGAGATCGCGCTGCGCCTGGAAGACGAAGAACGTGTCGCGAATGCCGGCCGCGAACTTCTTTTCCTCGGCCGCGAGCTTCTCCTCGGCGAGCTCGCGCGCGGCGCGCGCCGACTCGACGCGCTTCTGGTTGGACTCGACCTGCCGCGCCACGTTGCGGACCTGCGCGGCGATCTGCATCTCGAGATTCTTCAGCTGAATCCCCGCCTGCTGGTATTGCAGCTTCGCGCGCTCGAGATTCGCCTTCGAGACGCTCGTGCCGAGCGGATAGCTGACGTTCAGGCTGACCGTCCAGGCCGGGTACGTGCTCTTGAACACGTCGCTCACGGCCGACGCGAAGCTCCGCTGCGCGAGAATCGCGCGCTTCGCCTCGCCGCCCGACTGGAAGAGATCGATCCGCTCGAGCTGCACGCCGCCAATCCCGGTCGTCTGGTAGTTCGCGTTGGCGGTGACGTCGGGCAGGATCTGGTTGCGGAAGTACCGCAGGCTGACGTCGCTTTCCTCGATCGTGTTCTTCGCCTGCCGCAGATCGGTCCGCTTCGACAGCGCGTTGCGCACGGCCGCGTCGGTGTCGATGGCCGCGGTCTGGAACGGCACCGTGTCGGTCGGCTCGATGTGGACGTTCCAGAAGTCCGGCGTCGTGGGATCGAAGATGAGCATCCTCAGCTGATCCTCGGCCTGCCTGATGTTCGCGCCGGCGACGATCACCGCCTCCTCGTTGCGCGCCACCTCGGAGCGCGCGTCGACGATGTCGATCGGCGCCATCGTGCCGATCTCCACGCGGCGCGTGTTGTCGCGGAGCGACTGCTGCGCGAGCTGCAGCGAGAGCTGCACGGCCTTGTAGTTATCGAGCTGATAGACGAGGTCCCAGTACGCGTTCTTGACGGCCCGCGCGGTTCCGACCATCGTCGCGTGCAGCTGCACGTCCGACATGTCGCGCGTCTTCATGCTGTTGATCAGCGTCTGCCGGACGTTGTCGATGCTGAAGTTGCGGAGCAGCGGCTGGTTGTAGTTGACGCTCAGCTGCGACCGCAGCGTCGGGTTGAAGACGTTCGACTGGTCGGAGGTCGTCGATCGATTGTTGTTCCAGTTGGCGTTGTAGCTCCCGCCCCACGGGAGGAACTGGCTGAGGCCGACGCCGCCGGCGAAGATGCTGCTGTTGAGACTCGCCTGGTTGCCGGCCAGCGAGCTCGTCGAGACGATATTGCTCGAGTTCTTCTGGATGCCCGTGCTGATCTGCGGCGCCCAGAACGATCGGGCCTGCGCGACGCTCACGTCCTGGATTTGCGGATCGAGGCGTTGAATCTGCACGCCCAGGTTGTGCTCGAGCGCGCTCTTCACGGCATCGTCCACGCTCAGGCGCCGGACCGGACCGGCCGGCTGCGCGGCGGCGGCCTGCAGCGCCGCGTCCGTTTTCAGCGGCTGTCCGGTCTGGCCGAAAGCGGACACCGTGCATCCCAGAATCGCCAGGCCAACGACGACGATGTGGGGACAGAAGCGGGTCATTGCGGTTCTCCTGAAGATGAAAAGTCTCAAGTCTGAAGTCTCAAGTCGAACCCTGCGTTTCGGCCTAAGCCTTCAGACTTGAGACTTGAGACTTTCAACTTGATATCTGTTCAGTAGACGTTCGGCCGGCAGGTTCGGTTCGCATATTATACGAGCCCATGCGCACGAAGACCCTGCTTGCCGTGGCGCTTGCGTCCGTTTTCGCCGTCGTCGCCGCGGCCTCGACGACGTTCGAGCTGACCGTCGACAGCATCATGCGCGGCCCGAAGCTCGTCGGGTCTCCGCAGACCGGTCTTCGCTGGTCCGGCGACTCGTCACGCCTGTATTTCGAGTGGCGCCGGCCGCAGGACGACGACGCGGCGACGTGGGTCGTCGCGCGCGAGGGCGGCGAGCCGCGCCGGCTGACTGACGCCGAGCGCCGGAAGGCGCCGCCGCCGAACGGCATCTGGGACGCGGCGCATCGTCGCGTGCTGTTCGTGGACGAGGGCGACATCGTCCTCGTCGATGCGATCGCCGGCACGCGACGCCAGATCACGCGAACGACCGGCGACGAGGCCAACCCGCGCTGGACGCGCCGCGAAACGGCCGTCACCTTCACGCGGGAGAACAACCTCTTCATCGTCGCGCTCGACGGCGCGGGCGACGGCGTCGTCCAGCTCACCGACGTCGTGCCGCACAAACGCGACGCCGTCGAGACGGAAAGCCAGAAGTTCCTCAAGACCGAGGAGCAGAAGCTGATCGAGCACACGCGGATCGCGGACGAGAAGAAGAGAAAGGCCGACGAGAAAAAGCAGCAGCAGGCGCTGCCGAAGTTCGAGCTCCGGGATCGACAGACCGCGCAGGATCTCCAGTTGTCGCCGGACGACTTCCACGTGTACATCACGGTCGTCGAGCGAAGCGAGGCGGCCAGGCGGGCCATCGTGCCGAACTACGTCAGCGAGTCGGCGTACGTCGAAGACATCCAGGGCCGGCCCATGGTCGGCGACACCCAGGACAAGCGATCGCTTGCCATCCTGAACCTGCGGACCGGCAAGAGCGTCGCGGCCGACGCCACGTTTGCCGGCGACAAGCGCGACGTGCGCTGGAACATGCCGCTCGTCAACGAGGCGGGGACCCGCGCGGTCGCGTTGGTACGGAGCGCCGACAACAACGATCGGTGGCTCGTGTCGGTCGATCCGGAATCCGGCAAGACGGGCGTCGTCGACCTGCTGCACGACGACGCGTGGGTGAGGGAGATTGCCGGATTCGGCGGCGAACCATCGTTCGGCTGGATGCCGGACCAACAGCATCTCTGGTTCCTGTCGGAGCGTGACGGCTGGATGCATCTGTACACGATCGACGCGGCGGCCGAGCGGCCGGCGGCTCGCCAGCTGACCGCAGGTCGCTGGGAGATCGAGTCGCTCGCCCTGTCCCAGGACAAGCGGAAGTTCTATCTGACGACGACCGAGGTGCATCCGGGCGAGCGCCACATCTACGCGATGCCGATCGAGGGCGGCGCCCGCACGAAGCTCACGTCCGCGGCGGGCGGCTCCTCCGGCGTCGTCTCGCCGGACGATTCGACGATCGGGCTGGTGTATTCCTACAGCACGAAGCCGCACGAAGTGTACGTCATGAAGAACGAGGCGGGCGCCCCGATGCGGCAGGTCACGACGACGCCGACCGAGGAGTGGCGGTCGTTCAAGTGGGCGGACCCCGAGCTCATCACGTTCAAGGCACGGGACGGCGTCGACGTCTACGCGCGCCTGTTCACGCCCGAGATGCTGGGCGCGCGCCGCGATCCGGCGGCGCCGGGAGTCGTCTTCGTGCACGGGGCCGGCTTCGCGCAGAACGCGCACAAGTACTGGGCGAGCTACTTCCGCGAATACATGTTCCACAACCTGCTCGCCGCGCGCGGCTACGTCGTGCTCGACGTCGACTATCGCGCCAGCGCGGGGTACGGCCGCGACTGGCGCACGGCGATCTACCGCCACATGGGCGGCAAGGATCTCGACGACATCGTCGACGGCGCGAAGTACCTGGTCGACAGGCAGAAGGTCAACGCGAAGCGGATCGGCGTCTACGGCGGCAGCTACGGCGGATTCATCACGCTGATGGCGCTCTTCACCTCGCCGGACACGTTTGCGGCCGGCGCGGCGCTGCGGCCGGTCACCGACTGGTCGCACTACAATCATCAGTACACGTCGAACATCCTCAACGAGCCGCAGAAGGACGCCGACGCGTACCGCAAGAGCTCGCCAATCTACTTCGCCGAGGGACTCCGGGGCGCGCTGCTCATCTGCCACGGCATGGTCGACACGAATGTGTTCTTCCAGGACACCGTTCGTCTCGTCCAGCGCCTGATCGAGCTGCGCAAGGAGAACTGGTCGGTTGCGCCGTACCCGGTCGAGAATCACAGCTTCGACGACGAGACGAGCTGGGCCGACGAGTACAAGCGCATCCTCAAGCTGTTCGAGGACAATCTGAGGGGCAGCCGTGGCACTGACGCGCGACGCGCTTCTTGATCTGTTCCGCAGGTCGGGCGCGCTGCTCGAGGGGCACTTCCGCCTGTCGTCGGGGCTGCACAGCCCCGGGTACCTGCAGAGCGCGCTCGTGCTGCAGCATCCCGCCCACGCCGAGCGGCTCGGCGACGCCATCGCGGCCGCCACGATGCCCCTGCGCGCGACCGTGGTCCTCTCGCCGGCGCTCGGCGGCGTCGTCATCGGTCAGGAAGTCGGGCGCGCGCTGGGCGTACGCGCGATCTTCGCCGAGCGGCAGGACGGCATGCTGATGCTGCGGCGCGGCTTCACCCTCAGCGAGAGCGATCGCGTGCTGGTCGTCGAGGACGTGCTGACGACGGGCGGCTCCACGCGCGAGACGATGCAGGTGGCGCGGGCGGCCGGCGCGCAGGTCGTCGGCGCGGCCGCGATCGTCGACCGCAGCGCGTCGGGTCAGGGCGGCGCGGCGCTCGGCGTCCCCTTCCACGCGCTGCTCGCGATGGCGCTTCCCACCTACGAGCCGGACAAGTGTCCGCTGTGCGCGCAGGGGCTGTCCGTCGTCAAGCCGGGATCGCGTCCCATTGCGACGTGATCGTGATCGTGCTCAACGTTCAAGGTCCAACTTTCAACTGAAGCTCTCGCGTTGGTACTTGAAAGTTGAAAGTTGAAAGTTGAGAGTTGAACAGGCCCGCATGGCCACTTTCAGGATCACGCTGGCGTACGACGGCGGCGCATACGTTGGATGGCAGCGGCAGGCGAGCGGGACGTCCGTCCAGGGTCTTCTCGAAGATGCGCTGCGCGACCTCGACGGCCGCGACGTCGCGGTCACCGGCGCCGGGCGCACCGATGCCGGCGTCCACGCGCTCGGCCAGGTGGCGTCGTTCGCGATCGCCCGGACCATCGCGGCCGACGCGCTCGCGCGCGCGTTGAACGCGCGCCTCCCCGACAGCGTGCGCGTCGTCGACGCGGTCGAAGCTGCGCCGGCGTTCCATCCGCGATTCGATGCGCGAAGCAAGACCTACCGCTATCGGATCTGGAACGGCACCGCCATGGATCCGTTCGAGCGCGCGTACGCGTGGCACGTCAGCGGGGCGCTCGACGTCGCGGCGATGGACGCGGCGGCGCGACGGCTCGAGGGACGACACGACTTCGCGGCGTTCCAGGCGACCGGCAGCGACACGAAGACGACGGTGCGCGTGATCACGTCATCGCGGGTTGTCGTCACAGAGGGCACGACCGGCGGCCGGTTGATCGCCTACGAGATCACGGGCGATGGGTTTCTCCGCCACATGGTCCGCACGATCGCGGGGACGCTGGTCGAGATCGGCCGCGGCCGGCGCCCGGCGACGGCGATCGTCGACGTGCTCGCGTCGCGCGATCGCGGGCAGGCGGGTCCGACCGCGCCCGCTTGCGGGCTGTTCCTCGTGTCGGTCGACTACGGACGCCCTTGCGGATGAGCCCTAACAGCTTGTAGACTCAAGGTTTACTTCGTAAAGGGACCAGCATGTCGCTCCAGCAGCTCCTCGCGTGGATTCCGCCCGGATCTCCCGACGAGGCGCTCGCGCGCCGAGTGAACTTCGAGCAGCTGCCTGCACACATCGCGATCATCATGGACGGCAACGGGCGCTGGGCGGCGCAGCGGCACCTGCCGCGCGTCGAGGGGCACCGCGCCGGCATCGACTCGGTGCGCGACGTCGTCGAGACGTCGGCGCGGCTGGGGATCGACGTGCTGACGCTCTACGCGTTCTCGGTCGAGAACTGGAAGCGGCCGCGCGCGGAGATCAACACGCTGATGACGCTGCTCAAGCGCTATCTGCGCCTCGAGCTCAGCACGCTGCTCAAGAACGACATCCGGTTCCAGGTGATCGGCCGGAAGGACGAGCTCGCGCCCGACGTGCGGCACGAGCTCGATCTCGGCATCCGGAAGACGGCCGACAACCGCGGCATGCTGTTCAACATCGCCCTCAATTACAGCGGCCGCGCCGAAATCGTCGACGCCGCGCGGCGCGCGCTGGCCGCCGGCATCGCCGCCGAGGATCTCGACGAGCGCCGCTTCGGCGAGCTCCTCTACACCGCGGGCCAGCCCGACCCCGATCTGCTGATCCGCACGAGCGGCGAGATGCGCGTCAGCAACTTCCTCTTGTGGCAGATCGCGTACTCGGAGATCTGGGTGACCGAGACGCTGTGGCCCGACTTCCGCCGGCGGCACCTGCTCGAGGCGGTGCTGGCCTACCAGAAGCGCGACCGGCGCTACGGCGGCATCAAGCCGTCGCCCGTGGCGCTCGGCGCGAAGTGACGCGCGTCCTGAGCGGCGCCGTTCTCGTCGCGATGGCGGTCGCGGCCGTCTGGTGGGCTTCCGAACAGGTCTTCTTCGGCGTGGCGCTCGCCGTCACGCTCGCCGCAAGCCACGAGCTGATGGACCTCGCACGCGCCAGCGGGCTGACGATGCCGCGCCTGCCGGCGGTCTTCGCGGCCCTGCTCGTGCTGGCCGTGACGGTCGCCCCGATTCCGGCATCGATCCTGGCCGTCACGCTGATGGCGGCGCTCCTGGCGCTCGGGCTGCTGACGCTCGGGTCGTGGCGCGGCGGGCGCGACGCCCTCGCGACCGTCTCGGCGTCGCTCCTGCCGTCGATCTACGTGGCGCTGCCGATCGCCGCGCTCGTCGCGATTCGCGCGCAGGGCGGGCCGCCGGCGCTGTTCCTGCTGATGCTGACCGTCATGATCAGCGACACCGCACAGTACTATGCAGGCCGCGCGTTCGGCCGCCGTCTGCTGGCGCCGACGATCAGCCCGAAGAAAACGATCGAGGGCGCGATCGGCGGCTTCGTGTTCGGCTCGGCCACGCTCGCCATCGCCGGCACCTGGTGGCTGCCGGCGATTCCCGGATGGCTGCGCGCGGTCGTTGGCGCGGCCGTCGTCGCGCTCGGCATCGGCGGCGATCTGTTCGAGTCGATGCTGAAGCGGAGCGCCGGCGTGAAAGACAGCTCGTCGCTGATTCCGGGGCACGGCGGTGTGCTCGATCGCATCGACGCGCTGCTGTTCGCCGCGCCGGTCTACTACGTGGTCGTGATGAATCTGTGATGCGGTTCAACCACAAAGGACACGAAGGCTGGAAGGCGATGTGAACACGTGAAGAGAATCGCGATCCTCGGCTCGACCGGATCGATCGGCCAGAGCGCGCTCGCCGTGGTCGACGCGCACGCCGATCGCCTGCAGGTGATCGGTCTTGCGGCCGGCGAGAACGCGGATCTCCTGTCCGCGCAAATCGCGCGCTACAACCCGCGGGTGGCCGCGATGGCATCCGGCGCCGCGCTCGATCGCGTCCGGCAGAACGGCTCGCGCGGCGTGCAGTTCGCCGGCACGGGACGCGAGGGCATGGTGGCGGTGGCGTCGCACGACGACGTCGACCTCGTGCTGTGCGCGTCTTCGGGAACCGACGCGCTCGAAGCGATCCTCGCGGCCATCGAGCGCGGCAAGACGATCGCGCTGGCCAACAAGGAAGTCCTCGTGATGGCCGGAGGGATCGTCACCGAGGCGGCCGCGCGGCACGGCGCCACGGTGCTGCCGGTCGACAGCGAGCACAACGCGATTCATCAGTGCCTGCACGCGCGGCCCGCGCGGGAGCTGAAACGGATCATCCTCACCGCGTCCGGCGGGCCCTTCCGCGGCCGATCGCCGTCCGATTTGGAAGGCGTCACGCCCGAGGACGCGCTGAAGCACCCGACCTGGCGCATGGGCCGCAAGATCACGATCGATTCGGCGACGCTGATGAACAAGGGCCTCGAGGTCATCGAGGCGCGCTGGCTGTTCGGCGTCGGCGCCGGCGCGATCGAGGTCGTCATCCACCCGCAGTCGGTCGTGCACTCGATGATCGAGCTCACGGACGGATCGATCATCGCGCAGCTCGGCGTCACCGACATGCGGCTGCCGATCCAGTACGCCTTCTCGTACCCGGAGCGGTGGGCGTCGCCGCTGCCGTCGCTCGACATCACCGCCGCCGGTCTGCTCGAGTTTCACCGGCCCGACACGGCAGCCTTCCCGTGCCTGCGTCTCGCGTACCGCGCACTCGACGCCGAGCGCAGCCTGCCGGTCGTGCTGAACGCGGCCAACGAGATTGCGGTGGCGCGCTTTCTGGAAGGGCGTCTCGCGTTCACCTCCATTCCTCACGTGATCGAACGAACGATGGACGCGCACCGGGCGGCCCCGGTGACGACCCTGGCTGAGGTCCGATCCGTCGACCACTGCGCGCGCCAGTATGCCGCCGAGGCGGCGCGCGCGGTAGAATTGAAGGTCTGAGGATTCGCCGTTGATCACAATCCTGTCGTTTGCCTTCGTGCTCGGCGTGCTGGTCTTCGTGCACGAGCTCGGGCATTTTCTCGCGGCCAAGCGCGTCGGCATCCGGGTGCTGAAGTTCCAGCTCGGGTTCAACCCGACCATCGTCAGCTTCAAGCGCGGCGACACCGAGTACGGCATCGGCGCGCTGCCGCTCGGCGGCTACGTGAAGATGGCCGGCGAGAACCCTGACGACGAGCGCTCGGGCCGAGACGACGAGTTCCTGTCGAAGAGCAAGTGGGAGCGGTTCCAGGTCCTGATCATGGGGCCCGTGATGAACCTGCTCCTCGCGGTCATCCTCACCGCCGCGGTGCTCTATCAGGGCGCCGACGTGCCCGTGTTCGAAGATCAGCCGCCGGTGGTCGGCGTCGTCGCGGCGAACTCGCCGGCGGCGAAGGTGGATATTCGTCCGGGCGATCGCATTCTGACCGTCGCGGACCGGCCGGTCGATACGTGGGAGCAGTTCTTCGTCGCGATCGAGACGCGGCCCGGCCGCGAGACCACGCTCACCCTCATGCGCAACGGCACCGTCCTGACGCGTCGGGTGACGCCGATGCCGCCGCCCGGCGGCGGGCGCTGGGAGATTGGCGACATCGGCGTGCTGCCGAACGTCCACCCGCGCATCCCGTCGCTCGTGCCAGGCGATCCCGCCGAGAAAGCCGGACTGAAGGTCGGCGACGTCGTCCTCGCCGTCGACGGCCAGCCGATCACCTTCTCGGGTCAGTTGAAGGAAGCCATCTCGAAGAAGCCGGAACAGCGGATTTCGATGCTGGTCGCGCGCGACGGCACACGACAGACCATCACGGTGACGCCGGCCAGGCACGGCGACAACGGATGGATCGGCATCGGCATCGTCGACGAGACCAAGAGCATCAAGCCGGGGCCGATCGAAGCGATCGGCATGAGCATCCAGAAGAACGTGCAGTTCGCGGGGATGATCCTGCAGACCGTGTGGGGCCTCTTCACGCGCGAGACGTCGCCGAAGCAGCTGATGGGGCCCGTCGCGATCGCGCAGCTGTCGGGCGAATCGGCGCAGCTCGGGTGGATCCCGCTGCTGATGCTGATGGCGAGCCTGAGTCTGAACCTCGGACTCATCAACCTGCTGCCGATTCCCGTCCTCGACGGCGGTCACATCTTCATCATGGCGCTCGAGGGGATCGCGCGGCGGGACTTCAGCCTCCGCGTCAAAGAGAAGATGCTGCTCGTCGGCTTCGTCGTGCTGATGATGTTGATGGTGACGGTCATCTACAACGACCTCTCGCGGATCAGCTGGGTCAGCCGGCTGATGCCGTGGAAGTAATGGCGCTCGGCTCAAGCCTCGCGCTGCATCCGTCACGTCGGGGCTACATCCGTCACATGTTGTAGCGCGAGCCTTCAGGCGAGCGGCCGTGTTCAGGAGCGCTCGTTCGGCGCGCACCTTGCTATCCTCAGCGCCGGAGGGTCTTCCCGTGACACGCATGAGCTTGTACGGAGTCGCGCTGCTCACCGCCGCGCTCCTCGCCGCCCCCGGCCCCGCCTCGGCGCAATTCGGCAGCACGCAAGCGTCGGTGACCAGCGCCGACATTCAGCGCCTGCAGGACGCCATCTACGACGCGTCGCGGGACGTCTCGCAGCTGCGCAGCCGCGACCAGGCGCTCGCCTCGGATCTTCAGTCGCAGCTCGACGATCTGCGCGATGACGTCATCTACCTGAAGGTCAAGCTGCGCCGCAACGAACCGCTCTCGCGGTCGGAATACACCGACGTGCGCGATCGCATCGACGCGGTTCGCTCGCGCGCGCGCGGGGAGTCGACCGGCTACATCTCGCCGACGTATCCGTCCACGCGGGACGATCGCGATCGCCAGCGCACGACCGGGACGATCGGCCGCTCGACGAACGCGAATGAAATTCCCGCCGGCACCGAGTTCGACGTGCGGCTGCAGCGCGCGCTGAGCTCGAAGACGGCGCAGCCCGAGGACCGCTTCGAGGCGACGACGCTGGTCGACCTCGTGCAGGACGGCCGCGTGCTGGTCCCGGCCGGATCGACGATGCGCGGCGTGGTCAGCAGCGTGCAGAAGGCCGGCCACATCGATCGAAAGGGCAGCGTGCACGTCGCCTTCGATCAGATTACCGTCCGCGGCCGCAGCTATCCGATCCGCGCGACGGTGGAGCAGGCGCTCGAGAGCGAAGGGATCAAGGGCGAGGCCGAGAAGATCGGCGCGGGCGCGGGCGTCGGCGCGATTCTGGGCGCGATCCTCGGCGGGGCGAAAGGCGCGCTCGCGGGGATTCTGATCGGCGGCGGCGGCGTCATTGCGGCGACGGAAGGCAAGGACGTCGAGCTGCCGCCAGGCACCGTGCTGCGCGTGCGCCTCGATTCACCGCTCACGGTCCGCCAGTAATCAGGCCATTTCCCGCACGGCACCGCGCGCGGCGTCGATCGTCCGATCGACGTCGCGCGTCGTGTGCGCCGCGGAGAGGAACCACGCCTCGAACTGCGACGGCGGCGGATAGATGCCGCGCGCGAGCATGCCCCGGAAGAACGCCGCGTATCGATCCGTGTTCGCGCGCGTGGCGGACCGGAAATCGCGCACCGGCTCGTCGGTGAAGAACGGCGTCACGAGCGATCCAAAGGCGTTGACGTGCATCGCGACGCCCGCTTCGCGCGCGGCAGTCGCGAGCCCGGCGGCGAGGCGCGTCCCCAGCGCGGCGAGATCGCGATACAGCCGCGGCGTCAGCCGATCGAGACACCAGATGCCGGCCGTCATCGCGAGCGGGTTGCCCGACAGCGTGCCCGCCTGATAGACCGGCCCGGCCGGCGAGACGAGATCCATCAGATCCGCGCGGCCGCCGTACGCGCCGACGGGCAGCCCGCCGCCGATGATCTTCCCGAGGCACGTCAGATCCGGCCGCACCTCGAAGATGGCCTGCGCGCCGCCGGCGGATGCGCGAAAGCCCGAGATCACCTCGTCGAACACGAGCAGCGCGCCGTGCGCCGACGTCACGTCGCGCAG
>Ga0114129_10003810_pt1 | contig 21256 bp, 18 predicted proteins | sample RhiMetdeltSRZDD1_FD_80071 | JGI IMG/M metagenome (GOLD analysis project Ga0114129, IMG submission 80071) | Populus rhizosphere microbial communities from Tennessee, USA - Rhizosphere MetaG P. deltoides SRZDD1 (version 2) (version 2) | ecosystem: Host-associated > Plants > Roots > Rhizosphere >... | reverse complement strand
TTCGTCGTCGGGATCGACGGCCTCGGCGCGCGCGACGTGACGGCGGAGCCCTCGCCGTCGCCCGTTCTGGCGCGGCTCGCGCGCCGGGGTGCTTTGGGTCCGCTCGCCACCTTGCGGCCGACCGAAGCGCCGCCGCTTTGGACGACGCTGATGACCGGGCGCTTTCCGCGAGATCACGGCGTGCTGAGCGCGACCACCTACGAGCTCGCGGGCTCAAAGAGCGAGTGGAGCCTGCTTCCCAAGGGCGCCGCGATCGGGCTGATCGAACGCGCCGGCCTCGCCACGCGTCGGCCCGTCGCCTCGACGGCCCGGCGGCGCCGGGCGCTGTGGAACGTCCTCGACGCGTTCGGGGCGCCCTCGGGTCTGGTGCGTGTCTGGGGCACGCAGCCACCCGAGGCGATCCACGGCTTCGTGGTGTCTCCGTACTTCCACCTCTTGAGCCTCGAACCCGCGAAGGCCAGCGGCGCGCTCCACCCCCGCGACCTGCTCAACGAGGTCGCCGCCCGCACCGTGCAGGCCGAAGACCTGGATCCCGGCCTGCTCGCCGGCCTCGCCGACGCCCCCCGTAGCGGCGCCCCGCTCGACGACCCGCGGCTCAAGGCGCTCGCCGAGCGCGCGCTCGCCCCGGACATGAGCTACAAGCGCGCGGCGCTGGTGCTCGTCGCGGCCTATCGCCCCGCACTCTTCGTGATCGATTTCCACGGCTACGACGTCGTCGGCCACGACTTTTATCGCGAAGCGCACCCCGAGGCGTTCGGCAATGTGCCGACCGAGGACGCGCGCCGCTACGGGCACGTGCTGGAGCGCTATGCGTCCCTGCTCGGTACCTTCCTGAGCGAGCTCGAGAAGGGCCTGGAGCCGGGCGATCTGCTGCTGGTCGTCTCGGCGCACGGCCTCGAGCCGACGCCGCTGTGGCGGCGGCTGGTGGGCGTCCTGAGCGGCACTGACGTCGCCGCCGCGTCGCACGCCGCGGCGCCGCCCGGCCTGCTGTTGGCCTACGGCGAGGGGATCCGCCCGGGCGCGGTGCTCACGGGTGCCTCGATTCTCGACGTGGCGCCGACCTTGCTCTATCTGCTGGGGCTCCCGGTCGCGCGCGATATGGAGGGCCGCGTGCTCACCGAGATGCTCGAGCCCGCCTTTGCCAGCGAGCATCCGCTCACGTTCATCCCGAGCTACGAGGGCCTCGCGGTGGCGCCGGCCGTGCCCGGCGCACCGGTCGACGAGCTGCCGCTCCTGCCTGAGGAGAAATCGTAGCGCTGCTTGTGGGCCGCGGGCGACCGGGGTAGCATGCGCGCGCCGTGGCGAGCGTGACCCTGATGGATGCCGGGCGGATGGCCCGCACCCTTTCCCGGATGGCCCACGAGATCCTGGAGCGTCATCCGGACCCGCGGCAGCTGGCGCTCGTGGGCGTGCGCAGCCGCGGCGTGCCACTCGCGCAGCGGCTCGCGCGGCTGTTGCGTGCGGCCGCCGGTGTCGAGCCCGCCGTGGGAGCCCTCGACATCTCGCTCTACCGCGACGATTTCACGAGCCTTGCCGCGCAACCCATCACCAAGGGCACCGACATCCTGTTCTCGATCGACGGGCGCACGGTGGTGCTGGTCGACGACGTGCTCTACACCGGGCGCACCGTCCGGGCCGCGCTCGACCAGCTGATCGACTTCGGCCGCCCCGCTCGCATCGAGCTCGCCGTGCTGGTCGACCGCGGGCACCGCGAGCTGCCGATCCGCGCCGACTATGCCGGCCGCACGCTCGCCACCTCGCGCGAGGAGGCCGTCGAGGTCCTCGTGCTGGAGCAGGACGGCCGCGACGAGGTGCGGCTGGTTCGCAAGCCGGGAGCTCCCGCGCCGCTCGCACGGAAAAAGCCGCGCCGAAAGGCGGCCCGGCCGCGCAAGGCCGCCCGCCGGAGCACGCGGTGAGCTTCCCGCACCGGCACCTGCTGGGAATCGAGCCGCTCGCGCCCGCCGAGGTGCTGACGATACTCGACACCGCCGACGCGCTGCGGGAGATCCTGGACCGGCCGATCAAGAAAGTTCCGGCGCTGCGCGGCAAGACGGTGGTCAACCTTTTCTACGAGCCCTCGACGCGGACGCGCTCCTCGTTCGAGATCGCCGAGCGCGTGCTCTCGGCCGACAGCCTCTCGATCGCCACCGCAGCCTCGAGCGTCAGCAAGGGCGAGACCTTGCTCGACACCGCGCGCAACCTGGAGGCGATGAACCCGGACATGGTGATCATGCGCCACGCGAGCTCGGGTGCTCCGCACATGCTGGCGCGCCACTGCCGCTTCTCGGTGGTGAACGCCGGCGACGGGGCGCACGAGCACCCGACCCAGGCGCTACTCGACGCGCTCACGATGCGGCAGAAGAAGGGCCGGCTCAAGGGGCTGCGGGTCGCGATCGTCGGCGACATCCTGCACAGCCGCGTGGCCCGCTCGAACCTGTGGCTGCTCAGCAAGCTCGGCGCCTCGGTGGTGCTGGCCGGACCGCCCACCTTGATCCCACCCGGGATCGAGCGCCTGGCGCAGGTGACCTACCGGATCGACGAGGCGGTCGAAGGCGCGGACGTGGTGATGATGCTGCGGATCCAGCTCGAGCGCATGGCCGGCGGCTTCTTTCCGACCACGCGCGAGTACCATCGCGTCTTCGGGCTCACCGCGGAGCGACTGCGGCGCGCCAAGAAGGACGTGCTGGTAATGCACCCGGGGCCGATGAACCGCGGCGTCGAGATCGCGAGCGAGGTGGCGGACGGGCCGTACTCGGTGATCCTCGATCAGGTGACGAACGGCGTCGCGGTGCGGATGGCGGTGCTCTACCTGCTGCTCGGCGGCAGCGCGGAGGCGGCCGGATGAGCCGGCTGCTGCTGAAGGGAGCGCGCGTCGTCGATCCGTCGCAGGGCATCGACCGTGCGCTCGACGTGCTGCTCGCCGACGGGAAGGTCGAGAAGCTCGGCAAGCACCTCGCGGCGCACGGCGCTTCGGTGATCGACGCCGCCGGCCTCGTGGCCTGCCCCGGCTTCATCGACATCCACACGCACTTGCGCGAGCCCGGCCGCGAGGACAAGGAGACGATCGCGAGCGGGACGCGTGCGGCCGCGGCGGGCGGCTTCACCGCCGTCTGTGCCATGCCGAATACCGACCCGGTGAACGACACCGCCGGGATCACGCGCGCGATCGTCGAGAAGGCCCGCGCCGAGGGCATGACGCGCGTCTACCCGATCGGGGCGATCACGCGCGGCCAGAAGGGCGAGGAGCTCGCTGAATTCGGCGACCTCCAGCAGGCCGGCTGCGTCGCCTTCTCGGACGACGGCAAGCCCGTCGCGAGCGCGCGCGTGATGCGTCGCGCCCTGGAGTACGCCAAGAGCTTCGGGCTCGTGCTGATCGACCACTGCGAGGAGCCGACGCTCGCCGAGAAGGCGCCCATGAACGAGGGGCCGGTCGCGACCTGGCTCGGCTTGCGGGGCGCGCCGGCCGCCGGCGAAGCGATCATGGTCGAGCGCGACGTGCTGCTGGCGGAGCTCACAGGCGGCAAGCTGCACATCGCCCACCTCTCGGCGGCGGCCGCGGTGGACGCGGTGCGCCGCGGCAAGGCCCGCGGCGTGAAGGTCACCGCCGAGGTCACGCCGCACCACCTGTTCCTGACGGACGAGGCGGTGCGCTCGACCGGCTACGACACCAACACCAAGATGAACCCGCCGCTGCGCTCGGAGTCCGACCGGATCGCAGTTCTCGAGGGGCTGCGCGACGGGACGATCGACTGCATCGCCACCGATCACGCCCCGCACAGCGTGGACGACAAGCACGTCGAGTACGACCAGGCGGCCTTCGGCATCGTCGGCCTCGAAACCGCCGTCGCGCTCTGCCTCGACCGGCTGGTGGGAGCCGGCCAGGTCTCGCTGCCACAGCTCGTGGCGCTCTTCTCGACGAATCCCGCGCGCGTGCTCGGGCTGCCGGGCGGCACGCTCGCCCCGGGCTCGCCTGCGGACGTAACGCTGCTGGACCTCTCGAAGCGGCGGACGGTCGACCCGACGCGCTTCCTTAGCCTGAGCCGAAACACTCCGTTCGGCGGCCTCGCGCTGCGCGGCTGGCCGGCGCTCACGATCGTGGGCGGAAGGGTGGTCTTCCAAGACGGGCGGAAGACGCCGGACTAGCGGGACGGGGATTCGCGGTGCCGAAAACGGAAGCCGAACGGCACGGCTCACAAAGCGACGTTCCGCCCACAACGAAGCAGAGGGCGGAACGTCGCTAGCAATCGATCAGGATCTTCAGCGCTCCTGGCCTTGCGGCGTGGTCGAAGGCCGCGATCGCGTCCGCGAGTGGGTAGCGGGCCTCCACGAGCGGGCGCGGGTCGACGCGGCCAGAAGCGAGCAGAGCGATCGCCGGCGCGAAAGGACCACAGCGCGAGCCGACGAGCGTGATCTCGTCCACGACGAAGCGCGCCAGGTCGACCTCAGTCTTGCCGTGGTAGGTGCTCTTCAGCACGATCGTCCCGCGCGGGCGCACGGCTCGCCGGGCGAGCTCGAGGCCGTCCGGGTGTCCCGTACACTCGACGACGAGGTCGGCCTCGCGGGTCGGCGTCGCCTCGGCCGTGGCGGTGGTGATCCCGCGAGCAGCGATGAGCGCAAGCGGTCGCGGGCTGCGGCCGACCACCAGCAGCCGGCAGCCGGTCTCGGCGAGCGTCTGCGCGACCAGCTGGCCGAGCTTGCCCGCGCCGATCACCACGACGTTATCGGCCGCTCCGACCGGCACCTGCTGTTGCAGCTCGAGCGCGGCGGCGGTGGGCTCGGTGAATACGGCCACCGCATCGGGCAAAGCGTCGGGAATCGCGTGCAGGTTCTGGATCGGCAAGGTCAAGTGGGTGGCAAAAGCGCCGTTGCGGGCGACGATACCGAGCACCGTCCGCTTCTCGCAGTGCGCGCGGCGGCCCGCCCAGCAGCTTCGACACCCGCCGCAGGCGGCGTTGATCTCGCCGGCCACGCGGCGGCCAATCCACTCCGGCGCGCCACGCGCCTCCTCGACCGTCCCCACGAACTCGTGGCCGGGCACGCCCGTGTAGGGATAGTAGCCGCGGAGCAGCTCGAGGTCCGTGTTGCACACGCCGGCGATGTTCACGCGCACCAGCGCTTCGCCGGGAGGCGGGGCGGGCACGGGCAGGTCGTCGCGAACCCGGAGCGCCTGCCCCTCGAGCCAGAGGGCGCGCATACGCTAGCGGGGGCACGGGGGGCGCTTAGCCCCCCGAAAAGACGGTCCAGAGAACCCCGGCATTCCCCTTGTTCTTTCTTCCAGCCTGTCTAGCCTGAGTTCCTGTCTGGCTTCCTGCCCGTCCGCCTGTCTTTGTCTTTCCTTGTCTCTGTTTTCCGTTTCTCGAACGTCCCCGCCCTAGCGGCCGGCCTCGCGGAGCGCCTTCTGGCGCGCGGCTTCGAACTCGTCGCCGGGCCGCCAGGTCGGCGCGCGCGGCGCATTCGCGATCTTCACTCCCAGCAGGAACAGGAGCCTCGCGTCTTCGACGACTCCCTCGAAGTTCCACTCGGGGTTGAGATCGTCCGACGGCTGGTGATAGTGGGCCTGCTGCCAAGCCTGCCGCTTCTCCCGACCCCATCCGGGCGGCCGGCCGACCATCTCGGTGCCTGCGTCGAGGTACGCGGCGGGTACGCCGAGGCGGGCGAAGCTCAAGTGGTCGGAGCGGTAGTAGGAGCCCCTGTCCGGGAACGTCTCGGGTACCACTCGGCGCCCCTGCAACTCGGCGATCGCGCGAATCCAGTCGTCGAGCGAGGACTTGCCGAGCCCGACCACGGGGACGTCGGTGGTCCGGCCCCAGATGTTGGCCCCGTCGATGTTGACGTTGGCGGCGACGAGGCCCGCGGGGAGCGGCAGATGGCGTGCCAGGTACTGCGAGCCCAGCAGGCCCTGTTCCTCTGCGGTCACGGACGCGAACAGGATCGAGCGCCGCGGGCGCTCCCGCAGCGCCGTGAACGCCTCGGCCACGGCCAGCATCGTCGCGATGCCGGAGGCGTTGTCGAGCGCGCCGTTGTAGATCGCGGGCGTTCCGTCGGCGGAGGGCTTGATCCCGTAGTGGTCGTGGTGCGCCGTAAACAGCACCGCCTCGGCGAGCGCCCGGTCGCTCCCGGCCAGTCGCCCGACCACGTTCGCGCTGGTGCGTCGGACGACTTCGTTCTTCAGCACCAGGGAGAGCCGCACGCCGAGCGGCACCGGGCGGAAGTCCCGGCTTTCGGCCTGGGTGCGGAGTGCGTCGAGGTCGTGCCCCGCGAGACGCGCGATCCGCCGACAGGCGTCCTCGGTAGCCCAGGCCTTGAACGGAACCACAGCCTCGCCCGAGGCCGGTAGGCTCAGCTGTTCGCCCGACCAGGAGTTCTGCACCACCGACCAGCTGTAGCCGGCCGAGGCGTCCGTGTGGATCACGATCGCGCCCCGCGCGCCGCGCTCGGCCGCCATCAGGTACTTGTAGTCCCAGCGGCCATAATAGAGGCGGCGCTTGCCGGCGAAGAGTCCCGGGTCGCGCTCCGGCTCGTTGTTCATGACGAGCAGCACCTTGCCCCGCAGGTCGGCGCCCTTGTAGTCGTCCCAGGCGTGCTCGGGGGCGACGATGCCGTAGCCCACGAACACGATCTCGGCGTCGTCGAGGCGTACCTCGCTGTCCGGGCTCCCGCTCCACGCGACGTACTCGTCGCGCAGGCGCAGAGCGATGGCGGAAGCTTCCCGCGTGAGTCGCACCTCAGGGGGCGCCTGCGCCGTCACGCCCACGAGCTCGACGGGCTGCTCCCACGCCGAGCCGATGCCCGGCTCGAGGCCGATCGCCTCGAAGCGCGCTGCCACGTATTCGCGGGCGAGACGATCGCCGCGCGTCCCGGGGGCGCGCCCCTCCAGGAGATCGCTCGAGAGGAAGCGAACGTCCGCGCGCAGCCGGCGCTCGCCGATGCTCTCCGCCGCTACCCCCTCTTCGTCCGTCGTCAGGGACGGCCGGATCACGGCGAGGGACGTGACCGTGAGTGTCGCCAAGGCCCCCGCCATTACGATCCTCACAGGCTGTTGTCCCTCACTTTTTTTCTGGACGGATCTCAAGTGACGTGTCATATTGTGCGCCTTAAGCGTGCCTAAAGACAACACTCTCGGACGAAAGGCGATTGCAGACCCGCTAAGCGATAACCGAATTATGTATAAGGAGTAGCCTATGGCAGCTGCCACTCCTGTTGTGGGTCGACAGTCGATCGTTCCGCCTCCCACCGTATTCGTCCCCGGAGGGCGGTTTTCGATGGGCTCTGACGAGGGGCGGGACGACGAGCGCCCCGTTCACGACGTCGACGTGCGCCCGCTGCGGGTCGGCACGACACCCGTGACCAACGTGGAGTACGCCTGGTTCCTGGCCGCGGGCCGGGCGGCCGAGCCGCCCTGGTGGCAGGACCCGATCTTCCGGAGTCCCAACCAGCCGGTGGTCGGGGTCAGCTGGTTCGAGGCGTCCGCATATTGCTTCTGGCTCTCGGAGTCGCTGGCTGGCCACTGGCGCTTGCCGACCGAAGCGGAGTGGGAGCACGCGGCTCGCGGCGGCCTCGACATCGGCACCGTGGTCGACGAGTGGTGCCACGACTGGTATGCGCCCGATGCTTATCGCCGGATGCGGCGTTACGACCCGCGCGGGCCCGAAGCCGGGGAAGCGCGCGTGAGCCGCGGTGGCTCGTGGCGGGGGCACTTGCGAGACGTGGAGCCCGCCTCTCGCTCGGGACGGGCGCCGCACGCGCGCGCCGCCGACTGTGGCTTCCGCGTCGTTCGCGAGGTGCCATGAGCGCGCACCGCGACGACAAGAGCGAGCGCCGGCAGGCTCCGCGTCTCGAGCCGCGTGAGCTCGCCGAGCCCGTGCTCGTGGTCGGCTCACGTCTCGTGAACATCGGGCCAGGCGGCCTGATGCTCGAAGCGCCCGTGCCGCTCGCACCGGACTCGCCGCTCCACCTGCACCTCTTGGTCGGTGGCGAGCGCACCGATCTCGACGCGCGGGTGCGCGGCTGCGTCCAGCGCGGCATCGGCCGCAACACCGCCTGGGGCGTCGGGGTTCAGTTCGAGACGATCGATCCCATATCGCGCGAGCGGCTGGAGCGCGCCCTCGGCCTCGGCCCCCGCACCAAGGGGCGCGCCTAGGGGAGCCGTCAGGCCTCGCGCCGCGGCCAGCCGGCCGGCCAGTTGCGGGGCGCGGGGGCCGGACTTTCGCGCGCGCGCTCGAAAGCGCCTTGCCACGCGGCGGCGACCTTTTCCGGTGCGTGCTTGCGGCTCGCGAAGTCCGCTGCGGCCCGTCCGAGCTCGCGCCGCAGCGAAGCGTCCTCGGCCAGCCTCTGGAGCGCCGCGCCGAGCCCCGCTTCCTCGTCGGCCAGATCGACGCGCAGTACCGCCTCCGCGGGCAGGTCGGCCTGCTGCTCCAGATCGGAAACGATCGTCGGCCGTCCCTGGGCCAACACACGCAAAAGCGCCGCCGACGTTTCGCGCGCCGTCGGATAGCGCAGGTGCGCCACCACGTCGGCGACCTCGATGTGCGCCGCCAGCTCGGGCAAGGGAATCCGGCCGGTCAGCACGGTCCGCGCGCGCACGCCCAGGCGCTCGAGCTCCGACTCGAGCCGTGCCCGGTCGGGGACCGGCCCCACCAGCAGGAGTCGCAGCTCGGGATGCGCGCTCGCCGCGCGCGCGAGGGCGCGCGCCACGACGAGCGGCCGCTTCTCGGGAGTCAACAGGCCGAAGACACCGACCACGAGCTGGTCCGCGTCGAAGCCGAGCCGTGCCCGCAGCTCGCCCACGGCGCGCGTGTCCACCGCCACGCGGCCGACCGGCATCGGCACGCACTCGACGGGCACGCCGGGCACCTCTTCCCGGACGGCATCGGCCATGAAGCGGTTGTGCACGGCCACGAGCCGCGAGGCCTCGACGGGGATGCGAAACAACGGATAGGCGTAGGGCAGCAGGTCGCCCACCGTGCCGAGCTGGGCCGCGAAGAGCCGCGAGCCTTGCGCCGGATACGCGTACTCGAGCTCAGCCCGCCAGGCCTCGAGCACGGGCTCGGCCCGCTCGCGCGCCGCGACGCTCCCGGGGTTGGCGCGCCACGCCCGGACCGGCTCCGCTTCGAGAAACTGCGCGGCGCGCGCGTGATGCAACACCAGGTCGTGGAGCACCAGCAGCCCGGGCACGCGCGAGACGAGGTCGTAGAGGAAGTCGTGGCTCGGGCCGTTGCCCATCTGGTAGACGGCGAGGTCGAAGGGATGCTTTCGGTGTCGATCGAGGAAGCTCGCCGCCTGATGGAGCGGCAGGCCGGCGGGCAGTCGGGCGCCGTCCACCGCCTGCTGTGCGTGGAAGAGCTCGATCTCGTGGGAGTTTGCGACGAGCGCCAGCAGGTCGGCCGCGTAGTCCGCGACGCCACTCGGCAGGGGCGGCAACGGCGAGAGGAAGGCGAGCCGCACGCGCCCGGGCGCCTAATCGCGTTTCGTTGCGTCGGGTGCCTTGACTCCCGCGCGCGCACCGCCGGGAAACGTGTCCAGGCGGCGGCTCAGCGACTCGAGCCTCCGGTCGAAGGCCTCGAGCAGCAGCTCCGACCGGGTGGTGGCGAGGGCTGTCGCGACGCGGTCGCGCGCGTCCACCACGGGCTCGACCCGCTGCGCGTAGCGGACCAGGGCAGCGGCGAGCTCGCGCAGCCGCGCGTGGAGCAGCTCGGCCTGCGTCACGTAGGCGTTGAGCAGCTGCACCAGCGCAGCGTTCCACGCCTGCTGGCGCTCGATCGCGGGCGCCATCGCGCTCCACGCCTGCCGCCGGATCACGCCTCGCCATCCGCCTCCGGACGGAGCAGGAGCCGAGGACAAGAGCGCGTTGAGCTCCGCGAGGCGCTCGCGGATCTCGGGTGCCGCCTCGGTCGGCAGCGACAGCACGGAAAGCCTGTCGATCGCCGCGAGCACTTCGGCGTAGCTCGTCTCTTCTTGCGCCAGGCGCGCTCGCAGCGCCTCGAGGGCGGGGTGCTCGGGGTCGCTCACGGGCCCGGCCAGCCTACGCCTGCTTTCCCGCGCGGGCCGCCAGGTAGGTGAGCACGATCTCGTCGAGCGAGAGGTCCTCCTCGCGCTGCTCGGCGGGGGGCGCGAACTTGCCGCGCTTCACCTCGAGGATCATCGCCTTGTGCTGCTCCTCCATCAGGTTGCTGATCGCCTTCTCGGGATCCGTGTCGCGGATCAATTCGGAGTAGGGAAGCCGGCGCGAGGCGAGGATCTCGCCGCCTTTGTAGATCAAGGTCTCGATCAGGGGGTTGTCCTTGCCCTTGTCCTCGGTCTGGACGTGGTAGACGAGACCCCGGTGCTTGACGTCCGTGTTGAACCCCGTGATCACGAGCCGGATTGTCGCATAATGGCCGCTCCCCGACGATGACCCTGCCACAGCCGCCCGAGCCCGCCGACGACCGCGTGCCCTTCTTCGGCACCTGGCGCGCCATCTACGCCGCCGTCTGCGTTTCGGCGCTCGCCGTGATGGTGCTGCTCGGCATCTTCTCGCGGTGGCCCTTCTGAGCCACGGTCTGGCGACGGCCGACTGGCTGGTGCTCGCCGTTTACGTCGTGGCGATCGTGGCTTTCGGGCTCTGGGTCGGCCGCGGCACGCGCGGCACCCTCGACTTCTTCCTGGCCGGCCGCGAGATGCGCTGGTGGGCGGCGGGGCTTTCGGTGATGGCGACCCAGATCAGCGCCATCACCTTCGTGGGCACCACCGGGCAGGCCTACACGAAGGGAATGGGCTTCATCGCCTTCTACTTCGGCCTGCCCTTCGCCATGGTCGTGCTGAGCCTGACGGTGGTGCCGTTCTTCTACCGCGCGCGAGTCTTCACCGCCTACGAGTACCTGGAGCGCCGCTTCGACGGTCGCACGCGGACGCTCACCAGCCTGCTGTTCCTGCTCTCACGCGGGCTCGCGGTGGGGGTGACGCTCTACGCGCCGTCGCTGGTGCTCTCGGTGGTGCTCGGCTGGAGCGAGCTGGCCACGATCGCGCTCATGGGCGGGACCACGATCGTGTACGTGGTCTACGGCGGCAACCGGTCGGTGATCTGGACCGACGTGGTACAGATGGCACTCATCTGGTTCGGCATCTTCGTCTGCGTGGGAGTGGCGATCGCGCGACTGCCGGCGGAGGTGGGCCTGCGCGACGCGCTCGCGCTCGCGCAGACCGCCTCGCGGCTCGAGACGGTGGACTTCTCGCTCGATCTCTCGAAACCCTACACGCTTTGGAGCGGGCTCATCGGCGGCATGTTCCTGGCGATGGCCTACTTCGGCTGCGACCAGAGCCAGGTGCAGCGCTATCTCTCCGGACGCAGCCTGACCGAGAGCCGGCTGTCGCTGCTGTTCAACGCCTTCCTCAAGGTCCCGATGCAGTTCCTGATCCTGCTCACGGGAGTGCTGGTCTTCGTGTTCTTCCACTTCCACGAAACCCCGCTGCTCTGGAACCGGGCGGAGCTCGTGCAGTTCGAGGCTCGCACGCCGGCTGCGGAGCTCGGCCGGCTGCGAGCGGAGGCGGAAGCCGCCCACAACGAGCGGCGGAGCGCGGCTCAGGCCTTCGCGGCGGCGCGCCGTGCGGGCCTCGACGCGGAGCCGGCGCGCGAGGCGTACCGAGCCTCCCAGGAGCGGCTCGAGGCGCACGCGGCGGAGCTGCGGCGCGTGGCGGCCGGCCCGGGAGCCGCGCCGGTCAACGACGTCAACTACATCTTCCCGAGCTACGTGGTGTCGCAGCTGCGCGGCGGGCTCGCCGGGCTGGTGATCGCGGTCATCTTCGCGGCCGCGATGTCGACGCTCGCGGCCGAGCTCAGCTCGCTCGCCACCGCCACCGTCGTGGATTTCTACAAGCGCTTCGTCAACACGTCGGGCACGAGCGCGCACGAGCTTTTGGTGTCGCGCGTGTTCACCGGGGTCTGGGGGATCTTCGCGGGGCTCGTGGCACTCGAAGCGGGACGACTCGGCTCGGCGATCGAGGTCGTCAACCGCTTCGGCTCGTACTTCTACGGCTCGATCCTCGGCGTCTTCGGGCTCGCGATCCTGACCCCGCGCGCTACGGCCGGCGGCGCCTTCTACGGCCTGCTCGCCGGGATGACGAGCGTCTTCCTCGTCTCGCGCTTCACGAGCCTCGCCTTCCTCTGGTACAACGTCGTCGGCGCCGCGACGGTGTTCGTGGTCGGGCTCCTGATCACGGCGGTGTCCCTGCGTCGTTCGGTAGGCCCCTAGCCGCTGCGCTGGCGCCTGGCTCGCTAGTGCAAAGGGTACTGGCGGGGGATTGCCGGGTTGAGCTACACTAAGCCCGGAAGTTGAAAATGGATTTCAATATCGACTCGGCGCCAGCGGCCGCGGGGGTAAAGGTGCCGCCACCCCCGCTTGTCCCGGCCGGGCCCGCAGCCGACACGGAGCTGCGGCGGATCGTCCTGCTCGGCAATCCCAACGTGGGCAAGAGCGCGCTGTTCAACGCTTTGACCGGCCTGCGTGCGACCGTTTCGAACTATCCCGGCACGACCGTCGAGGTCTACCGGGGGCGCCTGTCGAGCGGCACGGCCGAGGTCATCGACTCTCCCGGCCTCAACTCGCTGATCCCGCTGAGCGAGGACGAGCGGGTGACCGCCGAGCTGGTGCGCTCGGTGCGCGGCGAGCCGGGTGCCGTCGTCGTCCAGGTGGCGGACGCCAAGAACCTGCGCCGCGCGCTGCTCATCACCTTGCAGCTCGCCGAGCTCGAGGTAAAGGCGGTGCTGGTGCTGAACATGCACGACGAGGCCGAGGCCCGCGGGATCAAGCTGGACCTCGCCGGCCTCGAGGCGTCGCTCGGCCTCCCTGTGCGCACCACCGTGGCGACCCGCAACCTCGGAATCGAAGGCGTGACGCGCACGCTCGCCGCCGCCCGCGCACCGCGAAACCATCTCCCGATACCCGAGGACGTGGCCGCTCCCGCCTTTGCCCTCCTCTCGGGCCTGGCGCTGCCGCCGCAGCACCCGCCGGCTTTCCTTTCGCGGTATCACGAAGCGCTGCTCAGGCATGCCGACGCGATCACGAAGCGCTTCGCGACCGACGGCAACTCCGCGGGCAAGGCCTTCTCCCGGAGGCTCGGGCGCCTCGCTGTCCACCCGGTCTGGGGCTGGCCGATCCTGCTGGCGGTGCTCTACGGCCTCTACGAGTTCGTGGGCGTTTTCGGGGCCGGGACGCTCGTGGATCTCCTGGAGAAGGGTCTGTTTCACCGCTACTTGAATCCCTGGGCCGTGAGCCTCTTCTCCTACCTGCCGCTTGACCTGGTGCGCGACCTGTTCGTGGGCGAGTACGGGCTCATCACGATGGGTCTCTCCTACGGCCTCGCGATCGTGCTGCCGATCATCGTGACGTTCTTCACCTGCTTTGCCCTCCTCGAGGATTCGGGCTACCTGCCGCGCCTCGCGGTGATGAGCGACCGGGTGTTCCGCCTGATGGGCTTGAACGGCAAGGCCGTGTTGCCGATGGTGCTGGGTCTCGGTTGCGACACGATGGCCACGCTCACGACGCGCATCCTGCCGACGCGCAAGGAGCGCCTGCTCGCGATGCTGCTGCTGGCGCTCGGCGTGCCGTGCTCCGCGCAGCTCGGGGTGATCCTGGCGATGCTGGCGGTGGTGCCCGCGTCGGCGGCTTTCGTGTGGTTCGCGGCCCTCGCGAGCGTGATGCTGACGGTCGGCTGGCTCGCGGCCCGCGTGCTGCCCGGCGAGCGGGCCGCGTTCATTGTGGAGCTGCCGCCGATGCGGCTACCGGCGCTTCAGAACGTGCTGTCGAAGACCGCGGCGCGCGTCGAGTGGTACCTGAAGGAAGCGTTGCCGCTGTTCCTGGTCGGCACGTTCGTACTGTTCCTGCTCGCCCGCCTGCACTTGCTCGACGGCATCATCCGCGCGGGCGAGCCGGTGGTGACGGGAATCCTCGGCCTGCCCAAGGAAGCCTCGGCGGCCTTCTTGATCGGCTTCCTGCGCCGCGACTTCGCGGCCACACGCCTCTTCGACATGTCGCGCGGCGGCGGCCTCGACACCGTGCAGATCGTGGTGGCAATGGTGACGATCACGCTCTTCATCCCGTGCATCGCCAACGTGTTCATGATCGCGAAGGAGCGGGGCTGGCGCACGGCTGGGGCGATGGCGGCCTTCATCTTCCCGCTGGCGGTCGCGATGGGCGGCCTGGTTCGCGTGTTCATGCGCGCGACCGGCATCGGAGTGGGCTAGGTGACGACGCTCCCCGTCGTCGACGCCACGGCCCCTGCGCCCGTGACCTGTCCCTTGTGCGGGCTCGACTACCAGCCGGGCGGCGACACCTGCCGCGAGCACGGCTGCCCGATCGCGATCGGAGGCTGCGCGACCCAGCACTGTCCGCGCTGTGGCTACACGATGCCCGACGAGTCGAAGAGCGGTGCGGCGCGCCTGATCCGGCGCCTCTTTCGCCGGCAGCCACCCGCCCCGCACCAAGCCTCCAGCTTGGCGGAGCTGCCGGCCGGGTCCTTCGGCGTCGTGGAACGACTCGAGGGCTCTCCCGATCTGCTCGCCCGCCTCACCGCCCAGGGCCTCGCTCCCGGAGTGGCCATCCACGTCCTCCAGCGCCTCCCGACCTTCGTGATCGAGATCGGCGAAACGACCATAGGCCTGGAGAAGGACGTGGCCACAGGCATAGTCCTCAAGCAGTCCTAGAACAGCGACTCACCCGCCAGGCTGGCCACGTCGTCGACCGCGAGCGGCTCGCGGGTGACGAAGCCTTCGCCGAACCGAACGCCGATGTGCTGGCCGTGGCGACGGCCAGCGAGCTCGACCGCGTCCCTGAAGCGGTCGAGCGGCAGGATAGCGGTCTCGCCGGGCGCGGGGGTGAACTGGCTGGCGAACGCCGCGATCGCGCGCAGCTTAATGTCCCAGACCGCGGTCACGTCCACCACGAAGCTGGGCCGGATCTCGTTGGCTTCCGTCATGGTCGTGGCATAGACGAGCTTGGCCGGCCGAAACGCCGGGCCGAGGTCGGGGCGGTAGTTGCGCAGACCGGCCAGGAAGCACGCGTCATACACGATCCGGCTGGCGGCGGCATGGTCGGGGTGACGCTGCTCCCAGTGCTGCAGCAGCACCACCCGCGGGCGCAGGCGGCGCAGTGCCGCGACCGCGGCGTCCTTGTGCTCGGGTACGACCGAAAGCCCGGCGTCGGGCAGCGACAGCGACTCGCGGTGCGCGGCGCCCAGCACGCGGGCGGCCTCGAGGGCCTCGGCGGCGCGCGTCTCGGGCGTGCCGCGGCTACCGCTCTCGCCGCGCGTGAGGTCCAACATCGCCACGCGCCGCCCGGCGGCGACGGCGCGCGCGATCGTGCCGCCCATGACGAGCTCGGCGTCGTCCGGGTGCGCGCAGACGGCCGCGACGTCGAAGGAGTCCATGCCTAGAGCCCCAGCGAGCGCGCGTAGACCGCCTCGTACTGGCCGACGACACGTTCGGCCCCGAACAGGGACTCGACCCTGTGCCGTGCCGCCTGCCCCATCTCGCGCCGGCGCTCGTCGTCCTTGAGGATCTCGATTGTGCGCGTGGCCATGCCCTCGACGTCGCCCACCGGCAGCAGGTAGCCGCTCTCGGCGTGGCGCACGACCTCGGGCAGGCCGCCCGCGTCCGAGCCCACGACCGGCACGCCGCGCGCCATCGCCTCGAGCGCCGAGAGCCCGAACGACTCGAGCTCGGAGGGGAGCAGGAACACGTCGGCGAGCCCCACGATGTCTTCGATCGCGTGCTGCGCGCCGAGGAAGCGCAGCCTGTCGCTGAGTCCGAGGCGCCGCCCGAGCGCCTGGGCCGACGAGCGTTCGGGTCCCTCGCCGACCATCAGCAGCACCGAGTCCACCTCGCGTACGACGCGTTCGAAGATGCGCACCACGTCCATCACGCGTTTGACCGGGCGGAAGTTCGACACGTGCAACAGCACCTTTTGCGTCGGCGCCGCGAAAGCCGAGCGGTCCTCGCGCGCGAGCGAGTAAAGCTCGAGGTCGACGAAGTTCGGAATCACGTCGATCGGCTTCTTCACCTGGAACTGCGCCGCGGTCATCCGCTTCAGGAACTCCGACACGGCCGTCACGGCGTCCGAGCGCTCGATGCCGAAGCGCGTGATCTCGAAGAACGAGGGGTCCTGGCCGACGATCGTGATGTCGGTGCCGTGGAGAGTGGTGACCATGCGTGGCGCTTTGTCCCCGAGCATCTGCTGCGCCAGGAAGCCGGCGATCGCGTGCGGGATGGCGTAGTGCACGTTGAACAGCTGCAGGTCGTGCTCGCGGGCCGCTTCGGCCATCTTCACGGCGAGCGCCAGGCAGTGCGGCGGGTACTCGAACAGCGGGTAGCTCGAGACGTCGACCTCGTGGAAGCAGACGTTCTGCTGGAAGTTGCCGAGCCGGAACGGCAGCCGGTAGGAGATGACGTGGATCTCGTGGCCGCGCCGCGCGAGCTGCTTGCCGAGCTCGGCCGCTACGGCTCCGGAGCCGCCCACGGTCGGATAGCACACGATCCCGAGCCTCATAGGTACACCACCTGGTGTCCGCGCGCGAACGGGAGCAGCCGCTGCTCCAGCAAGGGCACGATCGCGCGGCCGTGACGTCCCAAGACGCCGATCAGGCCGAGCCCCCGCTCCTGCAGCGAGCCGCCTGGCAGCAGCACGTCGCGCGTGCGGCGCAGCCGCTCGCCACGACCCTGGTCCCGCTTCTTGAGCGCGCGCAGCGCCTTCTCGTGGAGGCCCTCGACCGGGTGCAGCGCCCGCCCGCGAGCCGCGGCCGCGGCGGAGCGCAAGGTCGCGTCGTGCGCGCCCAGCACCGCCTCGACCGCGCCCAACTCGCGCTCGATCGCCTCGCGCGCTCGCGCGAACGCCGCCTCCACGTCGGGGTAGTCCTCGCGCGCCCAGCGCGCGACGAGCCGCTCGGGATCGCCCGCCAGGTCGCCGAGCGTCAGTTGCTCTGCCTCGAGCGCGCGCGCCTGCTGTGGCTCCACGAGCGTCAGGCTCGGCCGCGGCAGCAGCGCCGGGCGTGGGATGCCGAAGTGCGCGTACGCGGGCCCGATCTGTGCGTGGTAGGCGATCTCGGCGGGGCCCGCGACATAGGCCGCCGTCGGCAAGAGCGCGTCCTGCACCAACGGCCGCAGCAGGGCGCTTGGGCTCCACAGCCGCGGCTCGCGCTCGAGCCGCTCGAGGGCCTCGCGGAGCGGCCAGCGCGCGCGCGTGCCGCGCACCTCGATCGTCCCGTCGGAGCTGGCGAGCGCCCGTCGATGACCGTCGACGATCGCGAACAGGTTCAGGAAGCCGGGCCGCACCGGTACCTGCTGGTGATAGCCGGCCGCGAGCAAGGTGCTGCCGGCTTCGAGCGCGAGCCTCGAGCTCGGCGAGTCCTCGCGAAGCTCCCGGGCCAACACCGGGACCGCCAGCTGCTTGAGCGCCTCGTCCGACGGGTCGAGCACGACGAGCTCGGGCAGCAGCCGCGAGACGAGGCACGCGAAGGCCGACGCGAGCGTCTCACCCGCGCGATAGCAGGAGCCCACGAGCTCCACGGTCTCGTCGCGGCCGAGTGCCGCGGGCAAGGTTCGCGCCAGCTCGTCGACCAGCCCGCCCACGGTGTCGTCGAGCACGGTGTCCCAGGCCGGCCGCCCGATCGGCTCCTGGCGCGGGTCGTAGCGCAAGGTCTGCAGCGAGCCCGACGCGTCGACGATCGTGGTGGCCCGCACCTCCGCGAAGTCGTGGTCGTCCGAAGCCACCCAGAAGACCGGCACGACCGGCGTGCCCCGCTCCGCCTCGAGGCTGCGGGCGACGACGACCGTCGCGAGCGCCTTCCAGAGCACGAAGAGCGGCCCGCCGAAAAGGCCGGCCTGCTGGCCCGTGACGACGGCCGCCGCCCCAGGGGCGAGAAGCGCTCGCGCCCGCTCCGCGGCGGTTTGCACTCCGCGGGCCTCCTGCTGGCGCGCCAGGGCGTCTGCCGCGGTCGCCATCGGTCGCGAGAGCGCCTGCGTCTTGTCGGCGGCTTTTGCAATCGCGGCGAGCTCGAAGCCGTCCCTGGGCAGGAACGCGCCGGCCCGCTCCCGGCCGGCCAGGTAGTCCAGGAAGAGGGGGCTCACGGGCTGCTGGAGCGCTTCGTAGGGAATGATCCCGACCGGCTGCCGCATCTCAGACCTTTGGCCCACTGCGTCGGGGCCGGACCCCCGGAGGCCGGCAGAATAACATAGCCGCAAGCCATTCTGAGGACGTGACTTGTGCGCTCCGGGTGATTGACGCGACTCGCTCCGCGGTGCTAAAGTCATGGTTGGGAGAGTGTCGGCACCGATCGTGCGCCTGGCGGATCGATGAGCGACGGCAGCATACAAGTGACTGACCAGATCCCCGCCCGCATCGGTCGCTACCAGATCACCGGCAGCCTGGGCTTCGGGGCGATGGGGGCCGTCTACAAGGCATTCGATCCGCTGATCAAGCGCTCCCTCGCTGTCAAGACCATAAGGCTCGACATCCCGCGCTCGAGCCCCCAGTACAGCTCCTTCATCGAGCGCTTCCACCACGAGGCGCAGATCTCTGGCACGCTCTCGCACCCGGGGATCGTCACGCTCTTCGACCTCGGCGAGGAAAACGGGCTGCCGTACTTCGCCATGGAGTTCGTCGACGGCCGCACCATCGCCCAGCTCATTGAAGCGGGCGAGCGCTTCAAACCGGAGAAGGTGGTCGGCCTCGTGAGCCAGCTGGCAGCGGCGCTCGACTACGCGCATTCGCGGGGGGTCGTCCACCGCGACATCAAGCCGGGCAACCTGATGCTGTACGACGGCGACAAGATCAAGATCACGGACTTCGGCATCGCGAAGCTGGCCCACGCCGACCTCACCCATGGCGGGGCGCTGGTCGGGACGCCGTCCTACATGTCTCCCGAGCAGGCGATGGGGGAGAAGCTCGACGGCCGCAGCGACATCTTCTCGCTCGGGGTCGTGGCCTTCGAGATGCTCTCGGGGCTGCAGCCCTTCCCGGGTCCCAACGTGACCTCGATCCTCTACAAGCTGGTCCACACCGACCCGATCGAGCCGGGGGACCTGGAGCTCCTCGGGCTCTTGCCCCACAAATGGCGCGAGGTCTTCCACAAGGTGCTCGCCAAGAAGCCCGAACGGCGCTATCAGACGGCGAGCGCCTTCGTGCAGGATCTCGAGTTGTGCCTCGGATCCTGGTTCAGCGGCCTCGGCAACGAAGCGACCGTCAGCCTCGCGGCGGTGGGGGACGCGGTCAAGGTCGACATCAGGCAGCAGGCGCTGCCGCTGGCGGCCGCGAGACGCGGCGCCGCGGCGCCGCTGGCCGCTCGCGACGATGACGAGACGGGCCTGATCCCGAGAGACCCGCAGCTGGAAGCCGCGGACTTGAGCGGCGCGACGCAGGTTCTCGACGCGTCGCTCCGAGAAGCGAGCGAGCCCGCACCGCCGCCCACCTTGATCGCCGCGGACGAAGTAACGGCGCTCGAGGCGCTGCTCGCCTCGGCGACGCAGCCTCCCGAGCCCACCTTGCGCTCCCGGCCGGGTCTGGCCATGATTGCCCCCGCGCTTCGCAATCTGCTTGCCAGAATCCCGCGCCCCGTCGTTCTCGGCGGGGGTGCAGCCGCGCTGCTGGCCCTCGTCTTGCTCGTCGCCTGGGGGCTGCGGCCGCGGCAGCCGGTCGCTCCGGCGGTCGCTCCGGCGCTGGCCACTGTGGCGGAGCCACCCTCCGAGCCGGTCGCCCAGCCCGTTTACACGCCGGCCCCGGCCGGAATCGGCACCCTGCGCGTGGTGAGCGATCCCGCGGGCGCGCGTGTACTCGTCGACGGCCGTGCGCGCGGGCGCTCGCCGCTCGAGCTCGGCGAGCTGGCGTTCGGCAGCTACGAGGTTCGCGTCGAGCAGCCGGGCTACGAGCCCGAAAGGCGGCGCGTCTTGCTCAGCGCCAATGCGGCCTTGGCCGAGGTGCGGCTCGCGCTCAAGCCGCACGTCGCCGATGCCAGCGCTGCGGCCGATTTCGTCTCGACGCCTGGAGGGGCGGCCATCAGTCTCGACGGCAAGCCGGCAGGCGAGACGCCGCTGCGCGGCGTAAAGCTACAGCCCGGCCGGCACGTCGTCGAGATGTCACTCGACGGTCACGAGACCTGGTCGGGCTCGCTCGACGTCACGGCCGGCGCGACGGGACGCCTCGAGGTGCGGCTCCGTCCCCGACCGGAAGACCCGCCTACAGCCGAGCCCGTCGACGTGTCGCGCGTGTACCCGAACGAGCCGGGACAGGTGGAGACGCTCGCACGCAAGCTATCCGGTGCCTCGCCCTCCTACCCGTCCGGTCGCGCGCCGCGTCTGCGCTCGGGGCAGCGGGTATCGGTATTGGTCCGCTTCGTCGTCACCGAGGCCGGAGCCGTCGAGGACGTGGTCGTCGTCGAATCGGCCGGTACACTGGTGGACGACATCGTGGTCGCAGCGGTGCGCGGCTGGAAATTCGAGCCTGCCACGAAAGGCGGCGTCCGCGTCAAGGTCGAGACCACCATCCGCCAGACCTTCCAAGGAGCCTAGCGGCAGTGTCCAAGTTGATCGTCAACCCGACGTCGTCCAACCGCCGAGAGATCCTGCTCTCGCGCACGACGATCCTGACGATCGGCCGCGATCCGTCGAACGACCTGGTGCTGCCCGACGCGATGGTCTCGCGCCGACACGCGGTGGTCGAGCACCGCGGGCGGCAATTCGTGCTGCGTGACTGCAGCTCCGCGAACGGCTCCGTGGTGAACGGCGACCGCGTCAGCGAACGCTCGCTCCGCGACGGCGACCTGATCGCGATCGGCAGCATGCGATTGCTGTTCCGCGAGGAAGTGATCGACGCGGGCGGCGGCAAGGTGCTGGCGCATCCCTCGGCAGCGCCGCTCGAGTGTCCTGCGTGCAAGGCGCCCTACCGGCGGGGCGACCTCTTCTGTCGGGAGTGCGGCGCTCAGGTGGCGCAGCCGAGCGGTCCGCCGAAAGCGGTGTGCGCCGCGTGCGGGGCCTCGGTCCCGCTACCCGCGCGCTTCTGCAATTCCTGCGGCGAAACCCTTGCGCCGGACGGGCAGCGCCTCGAAGAACCGTCCGCGCCGGACGACGCCCCGGAACGCCGCGACACCAAGCCCGCGGCGTCCACGTCCCAGGAAGCGACGCCCCTTGCGAGCGGCCCGCTCGCCATGGCGCCCGCCACTCATCCGACGCCCATCCCCCAACCCCGGAGCGAGGTCGAGCCGCGCCGCGAGCGGCCGGCGCCGCGGGAGCGCGAGC